>Ga0233426_10000066_pt1 | contig 111388 bp, 95 predicted proteins | sample SI_118_April2016_6_FD_179875 | JGI IMG/M metagenome (GOLD analysis project Ga0233426, IMG submission 179875) | Seawater microbial communities from Saanich Inlet, British Columbia, Canada - SI_118_April2016_10_MG | ecosystem: Environmental > Aquatic > Marine > Inlet | place: Canada: British...
CAAAACATCAGGTGGTGTAGGTTACGCGGTTCACGTTTCAAAGCACCTTTCTGTTAAGGTTTCTCCGGAAGAATTCCTGACCTTGCATGTTTATACAAATGTCAGGGAGGATGATTTGTCCTTGTACGGTTTTCTGAGTTTAGATGAAAAAGAGTTGTTTACAATGCTGATCAAAACTTCCGGTGTTGGTCCAAAGTTGGGATTGGCTGTGATTTCAGTGCTTTCTCCAAGACAACTCGTGAACGCAGTCCATCAGGGGAATGCAGACAGTTTCAGTCAGGTTCCTGGAATAGGCAAAAAAACTGCGGCAAAGTTGTGTCTTGATTTAAAGGATCAATTGAAACGTCATCCAATATTGAGCTTTGAAAGTGGACTTGAGACAGGTTCTGAAACAGGAGGTACTACAACGTCAAAGGAAGTTGATACGGTTTTTTCTGCTTTGAAAAACCTTGGATATTCGGAAAAAGAAATCCTCGCTGTTCTTCGTGAATCCGGCAGTTTAGAAGAGCCTTTTGAGCTTAGACTGAAAAAAGCACTTTCATTATTGACTCCATTGCGTTAGAACAGAAGATAATATCTATAACTAAGAAACAGGAGAAAAATGGCAAACCTTAATAAAGTTATGTTAATAGGGAGATTGGGGCAGGACCCCGAAATCCGTTATACTCAGTCCGGCAGTGCAGTAGCGAATGTGACCATTGCAACAAATGATTACTGGACTGATAAACAAGGTGGGAAACAGGAACGTACTGAATGGCATAGTCTTGTGTTATGGGGGAAACTTGCTGACCTCGCACAGTCTTATTTGAAGAAAGGTTCACAGGTCTATGTTGAAGGACGTATGCAGACAAGAGACTGGGAAGATCAACAGGGGCAGAAGCATTACAAAACAGAAGTTGTAGTCACAACTATGCAGTTTCTTGATGCTAAAATGTCTGACAGCGGCACTAACACAGAATATTCAACAGCACCTGCTGCTCCACAATCAAACCCTGCTCCAACTGCTCCTGTTGAATCAAACGCAGCTCCGCAGGGAGATGATTATATTAAAGATGATATCCCTTTTTAAAGTAAAAAGAGGGGCCTGCTTGCTGAGACAAATTCAGCCTCAGCCGGAAAAAAATACAGAAAGAGGCTCACGCATTTGAAATAATTAAGGCCCTTTAACTCGCCTAAGTAATGCGAGGTCGGTATAAATAATGTCGACCTCGCAAAGTCCCTACGAGCAAGAAAAAAATCTGTAAAAAGATCCGCAGTTATGCCGTTCAAAAATTTTTCGCTCAAAAAAGCAAATCTCGCAACATTGTTGGAAAGCATAAAACTGGACTCATTCCGGACTGAAAAAAGTGCTGTCCGGAAAAACACTCAAAAAAGCATGAAATTTACCTTAAAACTTGATGATATTGATGCAGAAGTTATACAGAAAAAAATCAAGAATCTAAATTTACGGATTTGTCCTCCTGACGGAAAAGTCAAAATATCTGCACCATTACATGTGAGTCAGGAAAAAATCAGTAAATTTGCACTTTCGAAACTGGCATGGATCCGGAAGCAGCGCAAAAGGATGCACAATCAGATACGTCCTTTGCAGGAGCGCTTTCTGGAAAATGAAAATCATTACTTCAGCGGTAAGGCCTATCCCTTAAAAATAATAGCAAACAACAACTTTCATTCTGCGGATTTGGTCGATCAGCAAATTATACTTAACCTGCCTCCGGATGCCGGGACTGAAAAAAGGCGTTCAGTCTTAAATGAGTGGTACCACGGAGAGTTAATGCGGCTGATCCCGCCGTTGATAAATAAATGGGAAAATATTTTAAACGTTTCTGTAGCAAGTTTTCACATTCGCAGTATGAAAACCCGCTGGGGGAGTTGCACACCTAAAACACGTAGAGTTCGTTTTAATCTTGAGTTGGCAAAAAGGTCCCCTGAATGTCTGGAATATATTGTTGTCCATGAATTGGTACATCTGCTTGAGGCCAGTCACAATAGTAGATTCAAAGCCTTGATGGATCAGTTCTATCCTGACTGGAGACTTTGTCGTAAAGAGCTGCACAGTTTAGTAATTCCGTCATAATTGCAGGGCAAATAGCATCCAAGCCTGCTAGATCATGCAGCTCAAAAAATAATGTACGCGAATTTGTTTTAAAACAAATATCAAGTTAATGTTGTAAAAAAATTGTGCGAATCAAAAACATAAAAGTTTCAGGATTCAAATCATTTTGCCATCCTGTTAATCTGCAGTTTAAACAAAACGGGATTACGATTGTTGTTGGTCCAAACGGTTGTGGTAAAAGCAATGTTGTTGACGCAATTCGCTGGGTACTTGGTGAACAGCGTGTAAAACACCTACGCGGCAGCAGCATGGAGGATGTAATTTTTGCCGGCAGCTCCTACCACAAACCTTCCGGAATGGCGGAAGTCTCCCTGACGTTTTCTAATCCCAAAGGCGATACTCTTCGCCAATATGCAGATTACACTGAGATTGCTGTAACGCGCCGACTTTACCGTTCGGGAGAAAGCGTTTACATGATCAACAAAACTCCGGTGCGTTTAAAAGATGTGCGTGAACTTTTCATGGATACAGGAGTTGGCGGTACAGGATACTCAATTATAGAACAGGGACGTGTCGGTGAAATTGTTAGTTCAAAACCGATTGAAAGACGAACATTAATTGACGATGCGGCAGGTATTGTTAAGTTTCGTTTCAAACGTGAAACAGCTGAAAAGCGGCTGGAGGAAACGACACAAAATCTGCTCCGTGTAACAGATGTGCTTGGAGCACTCTCCGAGCAGGAAGATGGCTTGAAGGAGCATGTTGAAAAGGCACAAAAATATTTGGATCTTCAGCAACATTGCGGATTGCTTGAACGGCAACATCTATCGCTGAGTTTGCATCAGGCAACAATTAATGAAGACAATGCACAAGAACTGGTACAGAGACACCAGCAACAGCAGGAAGACCTGCAAATCGAAAAGTCTGTTGTTGAAACAGAAATGGAACGGTTGAAGTTGGAGCAAGTTCAACGTGGTACACAGGTTGGCGAACGCCGAGAACAGCTTTTTCAAAAAGAACAAAAAATTCAGGAAGCAGAAAATCAACGTGAACTTGAAAAACAAAATCTGCAAAATGTGAGTGAACAGCAGCAGATTCAGGAAACTGAACTTGTAGAACTTCAGCAACGTTTGACTGAACGCGAACAAGAAAGAGTGCTAATAGAATCACGTCTTAAGGAACTGGCGGAACGTTTAGGTGAATTACAGGCAAAACTTGTTAATATTGAGGAGTTACGAACTAAAGAAAATAGCTCTCTTCAGCAGGCCTCAGAAGATGCGTCAGCACTGCAGAAAAGACTGCTGACAGTACACACAGAATTAACAAATCAAACAAATCAAAAGAATTTTCTTGATGAACGTCTAGAAAATATGACTGAACGGCAGCAACGTCTTCAGGATCAGGAGCAGTCACACAGGAATCTGCTGCAGGAAGCAACCCTCCAGGTCTCCGACGGCGAAGAACGCTTGGAAAGCATCCGCCTGCAGAAAGGAGAATTTTCAGCAAAGCTGGCAGACCTTGGAAGCCGACTTGCAAGTCAGCACACGCAGTTAACAGCAACAGAATCAGAGCTCGAGGATCTACGCTATCAGCACAGCACAGCACAGTCACGCATTGAGTCACTGCACCAGATCCAGACTCAGTATGAGGGTTTTAGTGACAGTGTAAAAATATTTATGCAGTTGATGCAGGAGAATCAGGAGACAAAGAAAAAACTTGGAGTATTAGGACTGCTTGCAGACTATATTTCTGTCTCTGAAAAAATATTAACGGCAGTTTCTCCAGTGATGGCTGAAGTATTAGACTGGGTGGTGATAGAACGTGCCGCTGATTTTCCTGAACTGGAGAAATTTTCTAAGGAGCATGAACTGGGGCAACTTAAGTTTGTGGCTTTGGATCGGCCTTCTTCGGTTCCGCAGGAGATCACAAAAAAGGGCACCCCCCTTCCGGAGATTCTTGAGTTTAAAGCTCCTTTGAAAGAATGGGGAGAAAAGTTTTTTTCACGTTTTACGCTGCTCAAAGACGAAATTGATTTTTGGAATGAATATGGGAATAACCAGCCTGCAGCACCTCATGAGTGGCTTTCGTCGTCCGGACTCCGTCTTACAAATTATAATGTCAGCATCGGCAAAGTACAATCCGGTTCGTTGGGTTTTTTGCAGCGGCAGCAGCAAATTGTAGATGTTGAAAAATATGCTGAAGATTTGAACAAAAAGCTGACAAAGTTGGAAGGTGAGCAGGAGACTCTGAGAATAAAATACAAAACCTTGAAGCAGGAACAGGAAACCTGCGAGGAAGAAACACGAAAACTTGAATTTGAGTTGTTGAGCTGCAACAAAGAACTGGAGCATCATCAGTTGGAAGAACGACGAACCCAGCAAACGGTTTCACAAATTGCTCAAGATTCAGCCACTATCCTGAGCGAAATGGAAACATCACGTCAGAAAGAAAATACTGCAACTAGCTCAATTAAGACTCTGGAAGTAGAACGTTCTGAACTGGAAGAAAAAACAAAAGAAGTGCAGGAACGTATACTCGAACAGCAAAGTCGCGCAGATGCAAGTGCAGAGGAATTATTGACCCATCGAGTTTCTTTGACAGAGATTACGGAGCAACAAAAGAGTACTGAGGAAACAGCGGAGCGTTTGCGACGTGAAAGTACTGAAACAGGTCTACGTCTGAAACAACTTGAAGCATCACGTAGTGAAGCAGGACTGAGACTTGAGCAAAGCCGGAAGCGTATAACTGAAATTGATGAATCTTTTGTAGGTATGCTGGAGTCACGTACAATCTTGAAACTTGAAATGGAAGATGAAATTCTACTGCATGAACAAAAAAGTGAGGAGCAGACTTTGCTTACTCAAAAACTTCAAGAACGACAGGGATTACTCGAAAACTCCGTAAGTGTCTCCCATCAGGAGTCAATAAAATTGACAGAATTCCGTATTCAAAGAGAACAGTTGGAAAACCAAATTACGGAAATAACAGATAAATCTCCGGAAGATATCCTCGCGGAAATGGATGTTGAGACTGCAGATCTTAAAAAAATGGGACAGGAGTTACGCGGACTAAAAGTACGTTTGAATACAATGGGTGCGGTAAACCTTTCTGCACCTGAAGAATATGCTGTACTGACAGAACGGATTGAATTTTTGAAATCTCAGTCAGATGATTTACAGAAAGCACTGGATGATTTGAAAGAAACAATCAAGGATATCAATATCGAGTCCCGCAGACGTTTCAGGGAAATGTACGAGTTGATTAATGAAAATTTTAAAAAAGTTTTCAGCACGTTGTTTGAGGGAGGAGAAGCTAAACTGGTACTGACTGAATCAGAAGATCTCTTAAGTGCGGGAGTTGATATCGTGGCTCAACCTCCAGGTAAAAAACTGCAAAACATAAATCTGCTTTCCGGTGGTGAAAAAGCTTTGACCGCGATTTCACTGATCTTTGCTATTTTTTTGGTAAAACCAAGCCCGTTCTGTTTTCTGGACGAAGTTGACGCACCTTTGGATGATGTGAATGTGGTGCGTTTCAACCGTTTAATCACAAGTTTGTCTTATGATTCCCAATTCATTCTTATCACCCACAATAAAAAAACAATGGAAATTGGAGACCTTTTGTATGGCGTTACCATGGAAGAGCCAGGTATTTCCAAAACTGTTTCTGTAGAATTCAATGAAGCATCCCGCTTGATTGCGTGATTTATCATTCATAAACTTTTTGATCCTATGTTCAATTACTGAACATAGGTAGCAATAAATCCCTTGTGGTCAAGCAATAAAAATTTATTATAACCTGATGGTTTCGTAAAAACCCCTTAAACTAATTATTTGTTATCTCGACCGAAGAGAGAGATCTTAATAATATCAGTACGTAACATAAAATTGATTTCTCGTTTTGTAAGCAATGACACGTTTTTATGACTTTTTACTGGTTCAGTATAACCTAATTAATTCAACACAAAACAATGCAAATAAAAATATTTGAAGGATTTGAAGATTTTGCCAAAGCCTTTAAAGAAGAAGAAGCTAATGACGTCTCAGCTACAGTTCAGGAAATCCTGGCAAGTGTGCGTAAAAACGGAGATGCGGCCCTGCGTGAATATACAGAACGTTTTGATCAAGTAGTTCCTGAATCCTGGCTGGTACCAAAGTCTGCACTGGAAGAAGCACTTGAAGGACTGGAGCATGATCTTTTTCACATTTTGGAAGAAGCAGCCGATAATATCATGTTTTTTCATGACAGGCAGAAAACCGACAGCCAGCTGGATTTCAGTCCGGATGGAACTGTATTGGGCTGGAAAGTTACACCTGTTGATAGTGTAGGTATATATATTCCTGGCGGCAGAGCGGTTTATCCTTCAACATTGTTGATGAACGTTATTCCCGCTCAAGTTGCAGGAGTATCCAGAATAGCGATGGTGTCACCCCCCGGACCTTCCGGATTACCGCACCAATTAGTGATGGCAAGCGCTGCGTTGATGGGACTTGAGGAGCTTTATGCGGTCGGTGGAGCACAGTCAATCGGAGCGTTGGCTTATGGTACGGAATCGATTCAGCAAGTTGTCAAAATTACAGGCCCCGGAAATGCTTTTGTTGCTGAAGCAAAGCGACAGGTTTACGGCACTGTCGGTATCGATTCATTTGCAGGGCCGAGCGAAATTATGATTGTTTGTGACCGTGACGACATTCCTGTGGAATACCTTGTTCGTGACATGTTATCACAAGCTGAGCATGATCCTGACGCAGGAGCTATACTTGTTACAACTTCCTCAAAACAGGCTGAAGAAGTTGCAAAACGTCTTAAAAATCTGATTCCAACTTTACCACGACGTGAAATAATTGAGGCTTCTTTCGCAAACCGTTCAGCCATCATTGTGGCAGATGATCTGGAAGAAATATTTGAGGCAGTTAATGAAATTGCACCGGAGCATTTGGAAGTCCTGACAGAACATCCTTTTGAAGACCTGCACCGTATTCGTAATGCAGGTGCAATATTTTTAGGTCCAAACTCTCCAGAACCTGTTGGAGATTATTTTGCAGGCCCAAATCACACCTTACCTACTTCAGGCTGTGCAAAATTTTCTTCACCACTTGGAGTACAGGATTTTGTTAAAACAAGTTCTGTCATCAGTTATTCTGCGGAACGGTTGGAGCGTCAGGGTGAGCAAATCATCCATTTTGCTGAGGAAGAAGGATTATTTGCCCACGCAGAGGCAATTCGTGTACGTTTGGAAAATAAATAAGATACTGAAAATATTTCAGAGCTTATTGAGATTCTATTTTAGGCGGGTCTTCTTTTTTCGTTTTAAGCTCCTGCTCTCTGCGGGCAATTCGCAGGCCGTCTTTTTTACCCAGAGAAAAAGCAAAATGCGCCGTTACACCAATTACTGTTCCAATGGCGACTACATGTAATGTGAATAGCATATCACGTTAATAAATGCAGATAGAGACAGGGAAAGACAGCGTGCTGCCGTAAAACGCTATTGGAGTAATTATAGCTGAGCTGATCAAATAAAATAAAATGACTCCAACCAAAGGTGACCAGTCTGTACGTGTTCGGGGAAGATAACGCTGCAGTGGAGTAATCAGAGGATCGGCAAGAACATGAATGATCCGCACCAGCGGATTATTTAAAGACGGATTCACTAATCCCAGGATAAACCAGGCAATCAGCACAAACATACAAAAAAACAACAAGCTTTGCACTACTATACTTGTACCCTGCAGCAAGTGACCTCCGCTCTGCAGCAGTAAACCGGCTGCGTCTGACTGTCCCTGAATAAACAAACTCAGTGAACGTATCTCTGCCGGAATGACTATCTGGGCAAATATCACCACCAGAATTGAGGCATAGGCACTGAAATGAGCCATCATGACCGGCATCCGCTGTTCGCACCAAACCCATAAGGGACGTGTAACTCTCCCTATCCACTGCACAATTTGATTATGCGGATCAGCGCTGACCCATGTCATTACCACTGCGGCGATGATGATCCATTTGTAAACAAACAGTCCGAAGCAGGTTGCTCCGGCCAGCCATTCAAGAAATTGGACCATTATTTTTGCCGCTTTTCAAATCTTTTACGGGAGTGAAAGATTCCCCGCAACCGCATTGATGACCAGTTTTCAACTGTTCAAAGACAAATCCCTGTTCAACTAAATTTTTGTCTGAGAAATCGATTTTTATCGGTCCTAAAATATCAGTAAGTGCTTCACGGTCAACTACAACTGAAACTTTCTTAGAAAGAATTTGTACGTCATTTGGACCTACCTCTTCGCGGGTACTGGATTCCAGTTCATATTTCCATCCGGAGCATCCTCCAGGACGTGCGCCGATACGTAAAAAAGTATCTTCCAAACTTGAACCTTCTGCTTCACATGCTTCTTTAAAAACCTGTGCTGCCCGTTCAGTAAGAATGACTTCAGGAAGCACATTTTCTGTTTCCGTAATCATATTGTTTTCTCAGAATAATAATTAACTAGACTGATAATGAGGGATAGCAGAATCAACACTATTTGACCAACCATGTATGCCGTCAGAAATATTATACACTTGTTGGAAGCCCTGAGCAGCAAAATACTGTGCGGCCTGCCGGCTGCGTTCACCAACATGGCAAATAAACATCATTGCTGTATCTTGATCCCATGTGTCCAGCATTTTCTCTACCAGTTCCTGATCAAGCAGGACGGAATTCTCCAGGCAAGCAGCTTCCCGCTCCTGAGGTGTACGTACATCCAAAAGCCGAATATCAGGATTATTCTTCAAAATCACTGATGCTTCCAGAGCTGCTACTTCCCGCACTTCTGCAGGAGGAGGTGGAGGTGTGATTTTCATCTCCGGAAATGCTTCGTTCAACAATTCACCGAGTTCACCGTTATTCGACATTTCTTCAACTACATCGGAACCACCCACAAATTCTTTGTTGATGTAAAGTTGAGGGATAGTCTGCCAGTTTGCGTAATCCTTGATTCCCTGCCGAATACTTTCATCCGCAAGCACGTTAAATGATTTAAATGGGACTTTCCATGAATTTAGAATATTTGTGATTTTTCCTGAAAAACCGCACTGAGGTGATTCCGGGGTGCCCTTCATAAATAAAAAAACAGAGTTGCTGCTGAGCATTTGTTCAATCTGAGCCTGCGGATCAGTTCCAGAGTTCCCTGAACTTTCCACATTGGGAGAAATTACTTTGAATTGCATAACTTTACACCGATTGATCGTTTAAAAAATTTTAGCTTATCTGAAACGTGAGTGAAAACACAATTTGTTAAATTCAGTAAGCATCTGTACAGCTTATAAAGAAACCGCACCAAATTAGTACTGATTGTATTATATTACGGTAAATGAGTGTTTAAGTCAAACATAACTTGCCCGCGGCACAGTTCCAGCTTTACATGTGGGTTAAAATAAAACACGAGATTTACAAAGCTCTAGTTTAATCTTCTCTAGCTAGTTTTTCACTTTTTACATTCATGGACACAACAAGTATCATTCCGATTTCGGGAGACCATTTTGAGGATTTTATGCTGCTCACTAATAAGGAGCATAAATCCTTAAGAACGAAACAGGCCTGGCAAGCTTTACGGCAGCAGATTCAGGCACATGTTCCCAGTTCACTCAGTGTAGATCTGAACCGAATTTGTGTTGATGCGATTAGGATGGAATTACTCATATTTCCTGTAGTTGAACATTGGAAACGTCCTTTGACGAATGCAGAGTGGGCACATATTGAAAATGAGGCTCAACAACTTGAGAAGCAAATGGAGAAGTTGCGCAAGTTATCCAGCCTTGTCCGTAAAAAAGATCCTCTCTCTTTTCCTGAGCTTGCACCATTGTTCAACAAATTATTTGAGTATAATCAGGAGTTACGCAATAACTGGAAAACTTTCAAAAGTGCATGGTCGGACTACAAGATGGCTTGGCAACAGTTCCAAACCAAAAAAAAACAGTTACTCAGAAGCAAGCAAAAACCGGCCAAATCGCAAGATGACACTTTTCAAAAAGACAATCCTGCGGATAAGGAAATTGAACCACCGTTGTCACCGCCTATGTTTTCGCGTGACCGCTGGCATGCACTGCGAATCAGTTCAAAAGCACTTGAAATAGAAGTCCTGCACCAATGCCAGCGTTTTCGGGACGGAAGCATGCAGGAAGTGGAAAACTTAAAAGATGAGACGCACCCTGGGGTTAAATTCCTAGTGGAAGAACTACGTAAAATATATCTTAAAACACACGGATTTGAGTTAATTGAAAGAGTAAAACTGGTTCAGCAGCGCAACGATCAACTAATGCAAGAGTTACAGCCTTATTTCCCTGAGCCGATTATTTCAGCGGAAATGAAGTCAACAACAAAGTCATCCACTCAGTTGCGAAATACATCAACAGACAAAAGTAAGCAAGGCAAGTCTTCCGAACAAAACAATTTTCAAAGATTTTTGTTAATTATACTGCTAATTTTCATGGGCGTGTTTGTCGTATTTCTACTGCAAAAACAGGATCTGTCGCCTGCAAAAAATATAATAAAACATTTAAAATTTTTTCCAAAAAATAAAACTTTGACTGCAAAAAGCTCAAGCGGTAACAAACCGTCAGAATTTAATATGGAAGACATGATGCAGGAATTTGGTTCGAATATCCCTGTACATGAATCAAATGAACGCCTGAAAAAAATGGTCACCGCACCACCAGAAATTTTGGAAAATATTGCCAATAATATCCTCCAGGAAATAGGAAAAAATACAGTTTTTGTCTTCTCAGAGGCACAAACTATTTTCCTCTTTTGGAAAGGTAAAGTAGAAAGATATGCATCTCCAGAAGATTTAAAGAAAAAGTTGAAACAGCTTGAACAGAAATACAAGGATGTAGAATCTCTCTGGAAAGAGATGGGTGACAATGCGCCGGAAAAGATAAAAGTGATTCCGGACATACTTGATGGCAAATCAACTTATGCCTTGGAAATGCTGGATGAAAATGGTGATCCGCTAAAAGCATACATGACTGAAGAGGGAGTTCTACTGCGTCTGAGTAACGGTCAGCTTTTAGACAAACCCCTTACTCCACATGAAGCAGCTCAGAAAATTTCTGAATTATAAAAACTAAAGTAAATTTATCTCAGTCTACTGCTTTTGTAAACGCAGTCTGATCTGTATAATAGTTTAATTACTTTAGACGCTTAAATTTTAAAATATTTTTTGTAAGCCCAATAAATGGAATTTCTCAAATATCATGCTCTCGGTAATGATTATCTGGTTCTCACTTCCGAAAATCCGGAGTCTGCGGAAGTAGAACTGACAGTTGAGCAAGTTCGTCAAATCTGCCACCGTAATTTTGGTCTTGGTTCAGATGGAATTTTAGTTGGTGGAAAAGACAGTTCAGGAAATGCCTTTAGACTGACGATCTTTAATCCGGATGGAAGTAAAGCAGAAAAAAGCGGAAACGGAATCCGGATTTTTGCACGCTCGCTTTGGGATCGTAAAATGGTAAATGAGTCTCCTTTTCAAATCATGACCTCAGGAGGGCTTGTCAGCGCGCAGGTCGAAAGTTCCGGAAAATTTGTGACCGTGGAAATGGGCAGTGTTAGTTTTCAAAGCGACAGCATACCGGTGAGCGGAAAAAGCAGAGAAGTCCTGAATGAAACCTTGGAAATAGCTGGAGAAAAAATATCATTCTGTGCCGCCACCATAGGAAATCCACACTGCATTGTGCTTAATCAAAATGTTTCTGCAGAAGAAGCCGGACGTATTGGACCTTTGCTTGAAATACATCCGAACTTTCCAAACCGCACAAATGTTCAATTTTTGGAAGTACTGAACCGCAACACAATCCGGATTGAAATCTGGGAACGTGGAGCCGGTTACACTTTAGCTTCCGGAAGCAGTAGCAGCGCCGCTGCTTCCGTGGCGCACCGGCTGGGTTTTTGTGATGCTGAAATCGCGGTATTAATGCCGGGCGGACAAATCGACATCGTAATTAGTGAAAATTACGAGATCACCATGAAAGGTTCTGTCACTCGAATCGGTAAAATGTCACTTGATTTAGAGTGCCTGGATTTCGAGATTCCCGCATGATCGAAAGTTTATTGGGTGTCTTGACCATAGGTTTCCTCCTCGGAGCACCGGCAGGAATAACTCCGGGTCCAATGTTGGTGCTGATTATTTCCGAAACATTTCGTCACGGAGTCCGCGCAGGAGCAAAAGTGGCTTTTATCCCTCTGCTGACAGATTTACCGGTTGTATTGGTTTCCGGATTTTTATTCGCAAAAATTTCAAATGTGGATTTCCTGCTCGGCGTAATTTCCATCGCCGGCGCAGTTTTCATCACATATCTTGGTAGCAGAAGTATCAAACTAGCCGGGGCCGAAATTCCGGATCATACTCCCAAACCTCTCCGCTTGCGAGAGTTATTAATCGCAAACTTGACAAATCCAAACCCATACCTTTTTTGGTTTACTGTTGGCGCGCCGCTGATGGTGCGTTCCTTTCAGCAGAGTGTGAGTTTAGGCACCGCATTCCTCTTCAGTTTCTATCTTGGTTTGATTGGAGTAAAGTTTCTACTGGCAATCTTGGCGGGGAAATCCCGCAGCTTTTTGCAGGGAATTTGGTACAGACGCATCATGCAGTTTCTCGGTTTTGCATTACTTGGATTCGCACTATTTCTGCTTCGGGACGGTCTGATTCTTCTTGGTCTTTACCCTCAGGGATAATTTACGCAAGGACAATCCTCTATATTTGCTCGACATAATGAGAAAGTGCTTATAGTATTCTACATTGAGGCTCTGCTTAACTCATGATGTTCACTTAGTAATATTGAAATTCACCACTCAGTTAAATTATGTCAATCAACATCTCCACTTTACTTGAATCCCGAACTGCATGTGAAAAAGCGGATGCGGCTGATCCTTTACGTAACCAGCGGGAGGATTTTTACTTGCCGCAGGGACTGATTTATTTGGACGGGAACTCTCTGGGGCCAATGCCTAAAAAAGCGCTCGAACATTTGGAGAAGGCCATCAGTAACGAATGGGCTGAAGAGCTGATTAGCAGTTGGAACAACGCAGGTTGGTGGAAGCTACCGCAAACACTGGGTGAATTGATTGCTCCTGTTGTTGGCGCAGCTTCAGGTCAGATAATTGTTTCCGACTCAACTTCGCTGAATCTGTATAAAACTGTCCATGCCGCTTTGGCTTTGTCTCAGGGACGCAATGTTCTAGTCTCAGAGTCAGACAGTTTTCCAACCGATCTTTATATCCTAGAAGGAATCACATCAACTCAACAAAACATTCAAAGACGCTTGGTGGGCATAGATGGAGATTCGCTGGAGGAGTTGCTTGACGATAATGTTGCAGTGGTTACTCTATCACATGTAAATTACCGTACCGGTGAACTACTACCGATTGAGGAACTTGTCAAAAAAACGCACGAGGCAGGAGCCTTATTTATCCTGGATACGTGCCATAGTGCAGGTGTATTACCAGTGGAACTTGACAAATGGGGTGTTGATTTTGCGGTTGGTTGCACTTATAAATATTTAAACGGAGGACCCGGTTCTCCAGCGTATTTGTATGTTGCAAAGCGTCACCAGCAAGCAGCGCTAAATCCTCTTTCTGGTTGGTGGGGCCACGCACGTCCATTTGCATTCGAAAAAGATTTTCAGGCAGCGGAAGGTATTCTACGTTTCCAGACTGGAACCCAGCCTATATTATCACTCAGGGGACTACAGGCCGGACTTGAAATTGCGCAGAAGGTTGATTCACAAATGATACGTAAAAAGAGTCAGCGTCTGACTCAACTTTTCATTGAGCTGGTAGAAAGCAGATGCGGCAATTATGAGGTGGCTCTTCAAAGCCCAACTGATCCTGAAAAACGAGGTTCACAGGTATCTTTTCACTGTTTAAATGGTTTTTCCGTAATTCAGGCTCTGATTGCCAGAAAAATAATTGCGGATTTTAGAGCACCCGGCATCATGCGATTTGGTTTTGCCCCCCTTTATCTGCGCTATACAGACGTCTGGGATGCCGCTGAGGCTTTGACTGATGTTCTCAAAACAGAAGAATGGCGTGAAGAACGTTTCCAGCAGAAACACGAAGTCACATGAGTACTGCACAAACTCCTGTTATTTTAGTTTCATCAAATCTTATATTTTTCTAATAATTTCTAAAAAAAGTATTTAAAAAGATGCTTTAAAGCGCATCTTCCAAGTCCATCTTCCGAGCTTACTTTACTAATATTACATAGAATTAAATTTTATTTGACAGTCTACGTAAATTTACTAATATCATTCATAACAAAGCCGTGGCAAAGTATAACACTCTGGAAGAATAAATTATTTAAAGGTTGAGTGGTTTTGACCTTAAAGCGCATTAGCTCTCTCCATGCTTTGTTTTTTAACCATACAATCGTTACTTAGTATTTCCAGAAGATCAATGGGAGCGGCAAACAGGAAGATCAATTGTTTTACAGCCTCCTAACAAGTGGTCATCTTTTGCCGCCTCCATTGTCATACTTCGTTTTTCTGCAATTTCTCTCCGCTATTTATCCGAATATTCTGAGTTCGTTTTTGTTTTTTCTGGATTGTTGAATGGATTGTTGATTATGATGAAACTATCATTTCAACTTTAATAACACATTCAACAGCAAAAGATAATGGAATCTCTATTTTCCAGAATCGATTCCAAGCGTGAAGACTTGGTTTCGTTTACACAAGATTTAGTTCGCATACCATCGATCAATCCCCCAGGTGAGGACTACACAAAATGCGCCGAATTTCTCGGCACTCGTTTAGCGAAAAGCGGTTTTTCTCTGCTTTATGAACGCGCAAAAGACACTCCAGGCGACTCAGACCGTTATCCACGAAATAATATAATCGCACGTTTTGAAGGCAAACATGCTGGACCTTGTGTTCATTTCAACAGTCACTTAGATGTCGTTGTGCCTGGGAAAGGCTGGACAGTTGATCCATTTGAGGGACTTGTGCAGGATGGTAAAATATACGGCCGAGGGACTTGTGACATGAAAGGCGGGCTCTCCGCGTCAGTAATTGCAATGGAAGCAATCCTTGAGGAAGGCATTGACTTTCCTGGCGCAATCGAAATTTCTGGAACAGTCGATGAAGAAACCGGAGGATATGGCGGTGTTGCTTTTTTAGCTGAAAAAGGTTTTTTCTCAAAACCACGCGTAGATCACGTGATTATTCCGGAACCTTTGAATGTGGACCGGGTCTGTCTTGGTCATCGGGGAGCATGGTGGGCGGAAGTGGAAACATTCGGTCGAATCGCACATGGCTCAATGCCTTTTCTCGGCGATTCCGCCATCCGGCACATGAGTGCCTTTTTGGAACTCATTGAGCAAAGACTCTTTCCCGCGCTGGACAAAAAGAAAACCATTATGCCGGTTGTTCCGGAAGGTGCGCGGCGCTCAACTTTAAATCTTCAGTCAATTCACGGCGGAGAAGATGAATCATTTTCTGGAATGCCGAGTCCGCTCGTTCCTGATTCGTGCCGGTTAACCATGGACCGACGTTTTTTAATTGAAGAAGATATAATCGAAGTAAAAGCGGAAGTCACAGACTTATTAGAGGAACTCGCGGATTCGCGTCCGAATTTTCGTTATCAAATACATGATATTATGGAATTTTTACCAACGATGACTGATGCTGAAGCACCAGTGGTAAAAGCTGTCAGTGCTGCTATTCTCGACATATTGGGAAAAACTCCGGACCATGTCATTTCACCTGGGACCTATGATCAAAAACACATTGCCAGAATAGGACATCTTCATGACTGCATTGCCTACGGTCCTGGTATCCTTGAGCTTGCTCACCAGCCTGACGAATACATTGTGATAGATGACATGGTGACTGCGGCCAAAGTCATGGCGGCATCAACGTTAAAATTACTTGGGGTTAATTTGTGACAGTTTCGCAAAACCTCCGAAAGCTATAATTTGTTATTTCGATTGCAGGTAGAAATCATAAAATGGCAACTTACAAAATTTCTTGCTTTGTAAGCAAAGACAATGTTTTAGGACTTTTTAGCGCTGTATCAATATTGACTTCAAGCGGTTTGTGATTTTCAAAACTTGTTCTTCTCTAAAAATTATCAACAGCGAGACATATAAAAAAGCGGAACCAGTCAGTAGTGCCAGAAAGACTATCCAGTTGTAAAAAAGAAAAGGTCCTTTTTCCCAGAATCCATATCCACTTGCAAACCAGGTAAAAACTGCCATTCCTCCGGCAGCCAGCAAATAAAGCAGGAATGAACGCAAGGGCCACCATCTTTTTCGCAATTCAGTTTCATTCAGCAAAAATAAAGTTAACAGTCCCCACTGAAACCAGGTCCCTGCCGCAAGTCCCAAAGCCAATCCGAAAATTTCCAGACTTTGACTTAACCACCACCCCAAAAGTCCAGTCAGCAAAATACTAAACAGCGAAACTTTCACCGGAGTGCGTGTGTCTTTAATTGAGTAAAACAATGAAGTCTGCAAACGAATCATAGCAACAGCAGGAATGCTCAAAGCAAAGGCCTGAAGAGTGTGCGCGGTATTTTGAACGTCACTCCAGACATAGGCACCATGTAAATAAAGCATTGCGACTATCGGCTCTGCCGCAATGGCCAATCCCACGCTGGCCGGAAAGACGACCAGTAAAGTAGTTGACATGGTAAAACGCAGGGTGCTGCGAATTTTATCCCAGTTTGCACTGGCTGTGTGTCGGCTTAATTCCGGAAAACTAGCAGTGGTTAAGGCAAAGGCAAAGACCCCCAAAGTTAACTCAGAAAGACGACTCGCGTTGTAATAGTGTGTAACTTGACCTGAGGGCATGAAACTGGCGAGGTTGCGCAGCACGATGATATTGATTTGATAAACCGCGACACCCAGCAATGAGGGACCAAGCAATTTCAGCAGGCGGTTAATATTTTCATCATTGAAAAAAGTACTTGGTTTTAATGATTGACCGACTTTTCTCAGTGAAGGAATTTGAAGAATTATTTGCGCGATTCCACCCAAAAGCACACCGATGCCGATACCAATAATAGGCTCATCCAACAACGGTGAAATTCCGAAAGCTGCACCGATAATGCCGATATTTAATAAAATCGGTGCCGCAGCAGGTGCGGCAAATCTGCCTTCAGCGTTTAAAACTCCCATCGCCCAGGCAACCAGTGAGACAAAAATTAAATACGGAAACATGACTCTGGTCAGCAGCACCGTCAGTTCGTACTTTTCCGGACTTGATGCAAAACCTGCCGCAAACAGAAAAACCAACTGAGGACTGAAAATAATACCCAATCCTGTCAGTATGGTTGTTGAGGCCAGCACGAGAGCTAAAGTTTTTGCCGCAAATTTCTTTGCTGCTTCCGGATTTTTACGGTCACGGATTTCTGTGTAGAGCGGCAGGAAAGCCAAAGTCATCGATCCCTCGGCAGTCAGGCGGCGCATAACATTTGGAATGGTGAATGCCTGCACAAAGGCATCCGTAATCCATCCTGCACCGAAAACATGCGCAATCACTAGATCCCGCGCTGCGCCGAGAATTCGCGAAAACAGAGTAAATATTGTAACTGTCGACGCGTGTTTCAGAATACGACGTGACTGCTCAGAATTTTCTTTCAAGGGATTGGATGTCAAGTAGTTCAATGTTGACAGAATTGACAACGGCTTCAGCCTCGCAAGACTGCCGGTCAGCTTCCAAAAATAGCGGACTTACCAAGTTCTGCTTCTATTTCAAGCAGACGATTATATTTGGCGATACGTTCGCTGCGTGATGCAGAGCCTGTTTTAATTTGACCGCCTGCCATTGCAACTGCAAAATCTGCCATGAATGTATCTTCTGTTTCGCCGCTGCGGTGAGAAATTATGTAATTCCAACCTGCTTTCTGGCAAAGTTGAATGGTGGCAACAGTTTCAGAAACAGTACCAATTTGATTGAGCTTGATCAGCACCGCGTTAGCAGCTTTTTGGATTACACCTTTCTTGACAAATTCAGTGTTGGTCACAAACAAATCATCGCCGACAATTTGAACTTTAGCCCCAAGTTTTTTAGTAATAGCAGCAAAACCATCCCAATCATGTTCATCCATTGGATCTTCAATCGAAACAATCGGATATTTTTCCACCATATTGATGTAAAATGCAAGCATTTCCGTGGAGTTTTTTGTGCCTTGTCCGGATTTAAAAAAGTCATAGGTTCCGTTTTTATAAAAAGACGAAGCGGCGGCATCCGTGGCCAGCGAGATGTCTTTTCCGGGCACAAATCCCGCAGCTTCAATTGCCTCAATTATCACTTCGCAGGCTTCTTCATTGCTGCCGAGATTTGGTGCAAAACCACCTTCGTCACCGACACTTGTGGCATAGCCTTTTTTGAGCAGGATTTTTTTCAGTGCATGAAATGTTTCCGCACCATAACGCAGTGCTTCGCGGAATGTCGGTGCGCCAATCGGCATGACCATGAATTCCTGCAAATCAACGCTGTTATCCGCATGTTCGCCGCCATTGATAATGTTCATCATCGGCATCGGTAAACGGAATCCGCCCACTCCACCAAGATAAGCATAAAGCGGAAGATTGTGCGCATTTGCTGCCGTAACCGCAACTGCCATTGAAACACTGAGAATCGCGTTTGCGCCTAAATTATTTTTGGTCGCTGTTCCGTCCAGTTTGAGCATCATCCTGTCAATTTCCGCCTGTCTATCCGCTGTCATGCCCAGCAGTTCCGACGCAATTTCCATATTTACGTTTTCTACTGCTTTGAGTACACCTTTTCCGCCATAGCGTGTCTTGTCACCGTCCCTGAGTTCAAGAGCTTCATTTTCTCCAGTTGATGCTCCAGACGGAACAGACGCGGTTCCGCTTACTCCGCTTTCAAGTGTTACCGTAGTGCGGATGGTCGGATTACCACGTGAATCCAAAATCTCCATGGCTCTAATTGAAATTATTCGATCTCTCATAAATTCTTTTTTTGCTTTGGTTATATAATTTAAGGTTTAGTGAAAACTCTGACACATAATATCTTGCAGCTAAAACTGAGAGATAAACCTTTATGATATTAGTGCTTAAAATCTGTAATGTTTCACACTAAGCTTGTAAAGACTATGTTTTAGGAATTATTGCAACTCCATCATAGTTTAATTCAGATTTAGTCTGGAAATCCCAATTGTAATGACAATAATTCTATTATAGATCCAGCACAAAGCCAAGATAACACTCTACAATATTACTTGATTTGCTGGCTTTTCATAAATCATCAAGAGGACTGACAACACCTTCAACGCCTTGCCTCAGCACATAAGTATATATCACTGTCTTTTTTGCCTTTGCCGGCGTGTATCGGAAACTATTTGAATCCGTAATCGATATTATGCACTCGCAAACTCACGGCCTCGTTTATACCGAAACCGCAACCATACAATAATTTCACCACTAACTCAGGAACTCCAACTCTTTCCGTAGCAAGATATGTCAGAAATTTTTCTACCTTGTTTTCTGCGTCGACAAATAAAGATTCACAAGTTTGTAGACAGTGAAATTTAACAAACTGCTTTATGCAGTCGCAATAAGTGCGTTCTGTATTTACTGAATAATGTTCTCTTTTCATCAAGTCACTGATTTCAGCTAACAGAGTTTGATTAGCTTGATGTGTTGACATTATTAATTTGAGCTAATATTCTTATCTAAGAGTTGATTTTATTATTAATATTGCTCGATTATCCGGTAATTATCAACTTATCATGGCAAGTTGCCTGATAATAATAAGTTAGCTTTGAAAACAGTTCCTGAAAATAAAATATAATTTAGTTAAAGGAAAAAAGTGCAAAAACTTTCTCAGTCACAAAAAATAGTTAAATTTCTGAAGGACAATCCAGATAAGAAGTTTAATGCTCGCCAGATAGCTTAGCAAATTGTGGCTTCATATCCTGAAGAATATGCAGAGAAAAAATCTAATCCTCGTTTTGAAACTGAAAAGTCATTTATTTCTCAAGTAATTGCTGAAATTGGTTCACAAAAAGAGCAAATCATTAAAAATGATATTCATATATTTTGGCAAGATAAACCAAGACCACGCATTTATTGGTATAGCACGGAAAATACTCAAGAAATAAAAGAAAAACAGGAGTTAAAAGAAGAAACAGACGCAGCGGAAATGGATGTTGCTTTCTCACAAAGTACACTATCTGAGCACGACTTATATCCAATTCTAATTACCTATATAAAATATGAATTAAAGTTATATTGTCAGCGTATAGATGAAAAACGCTCAAAAAATTCTAGAGGAAATGGTGGCAATCAGTGGTTACACCCAGATATTGTGGCTATGCAAACAGTTGATAAAGAGTGGAATGAACTTATAAGAAACTGTGTTCAACAAGGAACTGGGCAAAGTGTACGCCTTTGGTCATTTGAGGTTAAAAAAGAATTAAATAGTTCAAATGTTAGAAAAAGTTTCTTTCAAACAGTTAGTAATTCTAGTTGGGCAAATGAAAGTTATTTAGTTGCAACCGCTATATCAGATGCTAATGTTGAGCAAGAACTGAGAATGCTTTCTGCGTTGCATGGCGTAGGTATTATTTTACTTAATGTGGAAAATCCAACAGAAAGTGAAATGATGCTTCCCTCAAAGGCAAGAGCAGAAATTGATTGGCAGTCGGCTAATCGTATTTTAGTTGAAAACCCTGATTTTAAAGACTATATAGAGCTTGTTTCTACCTATTATCAAACTGGTAGAGTTAGAGATAAAGATTGGAATAAATTGTAAAAAATAAAGCTAACAATCAAATCCACTTGACGTAAAAAGCCCCGCCACTTTTTACGTCAAGTGATTTGGGCGTTGGGCATCAATAATAAGAGCAAAGAATGAATGAGCATGAGAAAATAAATTACATAGAATTACCTTCAAAAAATATTGAAGCGACAAAAGCATTTTTCACCAAAGTATTCGGTTGGTCTTTTACAGATTACGGTCCTGAATATACAGCTTTTTCAAATGAAGGTATAGACGGCGGTTTTTTCAAATCCGATTTAACTGTTTCTACTGAAAATGGTAGTGCTCTTATAGTTTTCTATAGTAAGGAATTAGAACAGACTCAATTAAAAATAGTAAATGCTGGCGGTTCAATCATAAAACAGATTTTTTCATTTCCCGGTGGTCATCGTTTTCACTTTGGGGATCCTAGTGGTAACGAATATGCAATTTGGTCAGATATAGAGGAAAAAAAATGACTATAAAAGGTGCATGTTTTTGTGGTGCTGTGACTTACAAAATTGAAGGGAGATTACGAGACGCACGTTCATGCCATTGTTCGAGGTGTCGAAAAGCATTTAGTGCACAAGCTTCTTCATATGCGCTCGTGGAACCCACCGATTTCTCATGGGTTTCTGGCAAAAATCTACTAATCAGTTATGACTCTAAGAACAGTGCAGGTTTACAGTTCTGCAGCATATGCGGTTCAACACTTTGCGGCACCTATAAAGGTAAGATAAATGGAGTCACTTTAGGGTGTATAGATGGCGACCCGGAAATAGAGATTGGAATGCATATTTTTGTAGGCTCTAAAGCATCTTGGGAAACCATTCCTGATGGAGTTTCGCAATATGAAGAGGGGCCATAAAAAATGCACAACAAATTTACATCCGCTCCTCTTCTGAAAATCCTGAGCTACTTTTTAAGGAACGAAGAAAACTAAGGATATTTAGCTATTTTGCAACCCACCTTCCAGTCTTACTAAGAACAAATGCCCCCGCCTAATTCAATAATAATTTTGAGAGGATGCTCAATTTGTTGGTGCTATTTCAGCATCAAATTGAGAATAAATAATATTTTCTGCAAAAAAATATAATTAAATATAAACAGTCTCTTAACTTTGTTTTTATAACGATCAAACAAATAATTAATCACAGATTTTGTTTTCAGGACACAATTTTGCTACATGAAGTATAAGCCCGTAAAATAAATCAAGGGCATCAGTGACAAATTCGAAAATCCAAATTAGAGCATAACTGCTAATAAAATATTAACAAACAGAGTTTGCGAGAAAAAACATGAGCAAGGTTTTCTACCCTTTTATTGATCGCTCAAAGACAGAGCAAATGCCAAAGAGTGAAGACTGGCAAATAGAGGAAAACTATTTGAATCTCTGGGGATATTTGAGAAGAAGGTATCCCAATGTCGATTTGGGAGAAAAAAAATTTTTGGATTTGATCAATCTAAAAAACTCTCTCGAAGGTCCGCATCAACTCAGAGAATGGAACGAAGATATAGCTTCTGTACGTAAGCATTGATCACTGTTGGAGAATCACACCCTTCAGGGGTAATTATTCATGAAGTCTTTAGACAGCATCGACAAATCTTTTGAGGAGCGTTTTGATCCTAAACTGCGTTCGATCGGAGCAACCCAACTCCAAGATTATGACAGTCAAAAAGAGCACATACCGCCTTCAAAATTTTTCCGCATAGAATTTTCAACATCAATTTCTGAAGAGACTAAAATTTTTTTGAAGGGAAAACTTCCAAGTATCCTGGATTTTTCGGAAAAATTTGGCCTGCAAATCCCTCATGCCAACCATGTGCTGCGTTTCATCGATCAGCAAACATACGAGGGCGAAATTGGCACAGCACTACCGAAAACGGTCACGCTTCCCGCATCACGTTTGAAAATCATCAATACTGCACGTTCATACGAAGTGACGATCATTCTGCCTAGAGAATTGAATACCGCGGAGCTGATTGTAAACATTACACGTAATTTGTTTTCAAAGTTATGCGGAAATATTTTCTTCAATGAGCAAATACTGCCTCTCGAATTTTACCAACATAGTGCCCAAGGGCAAAAACAAGTCAGTGCCGCAATTCCGGAAATACTGTTGCTGGTTGAAGAACTTAACGTTCCCTCAAAAAGTTTGCAGGCATTTTGCGAAAGTGTGGCTAAGTCATACCGTCTGGACCTGAAAAAAGAAGGTGCCAAAATCCGCAAACAATTAATTTCTGAGTGGCGGGAAAAGTGGACATCTCAGTCTCTGTCGACTGAGGAACAGCACACTCTGGATGCTATTTTTAGCGAAATCAAACAGACTTTCCGCACAAATCCAGAAAAGTTTAATCAGTCACTGGTTGAACGGATCGAGCAACTCAACACACAACTGCATTTCATTTTACCGCATGAACGGCGAGCTTATGAAAAGTTCAAACAAAAACGCTTCCCCCATTACATCCGCTCAGTAAAAAACAAACTGGAAGAAATATCCGCACTATCCGGATTTATTGAGGAACTGCAGAACCTCTTAAATCAAGCTCCGGAAGCCACGAATATTGAAGGAATCGGTGCTCAAATAAGATCACGTATGAAGGAACTTCGCAGGGATAAGAAAGTCATTCAGTTTTATGTTCCGGAGTTGCCGCAAAAGCCAGAATTGAAGCGCATCCGGCAAAGATTTCCGCTGAGCCTGATAAAAATGCTACCCGCAGGAATTCAACTGAAAGAGTGGCCAAAAGAAATAAAACGACTTGAAAAAAATTATACCGAATCGATCTATTCAAAACTTTATGCCGCTCTGCACAGTTTGAGTGAATGGACACTTGCGTTTCAAGATAAAAGGAGTGATTCTTTTAAAGAAAGTGCGGATGGTCAGCGCTTAAAAAAGCTGCTGCCGGTTTTGAAGTATAGAGCTCCCGCGATTAAAGGTTTGCAGAGTACGCTTGGAGTATTGCTGGACCTCAGCGAGCAATCTGCTCCAAAAACTACAGATCATGAGAATCATCGGCAGTTGGTGCCTCTGGATGATTTTAGTAAAGCCTGGAGCTATTTTATCTCGTCTATTTTGAGCATGCTCTATTATCAGCAGTCTTCAGCATCAGCAACTCTCCCGCAAGGCTTCCGGACTGAGAATTACCTGAAGTCAATTTTGAAATTTGTTGACCGGCAATGTTCACGTGGAATAAACCATTTCCACATCGTCAAGCTCCTCTGGCTGGTTTATGAGGAAAAAGGGACAGATGCTCTACCGTTTTTGCTTTACTGTGTCCAAAAGCCGCAGGACATTCTCCGCTACACCTTACATCTCACCATGCGTCCGCAAACAGAAAATATCAGTCTTGAAAAACGTCTCGGTAAGCTGTCTCAATACCGGGATGCCTGGATTGCTGCCTATCAAAACCGCTTAAATGAGAGCGAAAATTAAAATACTGAAATGTTTAGCGAACACTCTTTTTCGGCAGGAGTTAAATCAGTGGGCAATCTGAATCAGATTTGAGGCGGAGAGTAGCATTAAAAACAACTCTATCACAGTGATTGCAACTAGAGGTCTGATGCCTCTCTTTAGGAATTTAAAAAACAAAACAAAATAACAAACAATAGTTATTGATGCTAAAAGAGCAACCCCTAACAGCGGTGCTGCATCACCGTAACCCAGTTCTGAAATCCACTGCCATCCTGTAGGCGTTCCTGTTTTTTCTAAATATTGATCCAATGGGAGAGACCAGTATTTAGGGAGATCTTCCAGTGGAACATGAGGTGCTAGCATTCCCGTCAAATACAAAACGAAACCCACGACAAGAACAAACAAACCAAGATGGTTCATGTGGTAAACTATTCTTGCGTATAATTGCTGTTCGGACGCGTTTTCAAAGGCTGAAGTTTCTTCCATTCAAGAGCTCATTATCTGTTCAAATTCCAAATGCTTTCATTAAGGAACGGACACCCGCAAAGAAGAGGACACCGATTACCATGTTACGTATCACCGAGGGTTTAACTTTCGGTAGCAGCTTCGAACCAATTTTTGCACCCAGCATTATGCCTACCATCGAAGGTACAGTCAGCATCGGTAAGACCGCGCCTTTGTTCATGTAAATCCAGGCTGCGGTGCTGTCTGTAATGGAGAGTGCAAAACTGCTCGTTGCGACTGCGACCTTAACCGGTGCACCCATCACGAGGTTTAAAATTGCCACATTCGCCCAGCCTGCTCCTAAACCGAAAATGCCCGCCAACAATCCTACAATTACAAAACCCAACATGCCTTTCGTGGTATTGTGCACAGTCCAGCGAATTTCTTTTCCGGTAGTTTCTTCAGTATAAATTCCGTTTATCTGTAACAGTTCCGTTAAATAATTACCGGGTGTAACGGACGGATTTTCCGAGTTTTTCGCAAAGAGCATGATAAAGACGATAGCGATAATCGTAACCCCTAAACTGCCCTGAATATAAGCCGGATTTAAGGCGGAAAGCCAGAGTCCCAGAAAGGCACCGATAATGGCAAAGGCAGAAGCAACCAAAGCGGAAGGCATAGCAAGTTTTAAGCTCGCCAGATTTTTTTCAAGCAGATGCGGAGCCGCTGCTAAAGAACTTCCAAGTGCAATGAAAAGTCCAGTACCTCGGACAAAATCAATATGAAACGGAAAAAAACTGGTGGCTAAAGGAACGAATAAAACTCCACCACCGATGCCTGCCATTACACCAAAAATGCCTATCAAAAAAGTTGTAAAAAACAAGATTGTCGGCCAGCCCCACCAGGGCATGATGAATTCAGCATGAGTTCCGGCCAACAGGATTGACGGCAGCAAAAAGATTGTCAACGATAAAATTAATTTGCACAAAATATTTTGCTTCATTGAACCACCTTCACTGTTCCACGGGAAAAGCTGCCTGCTGCCAGTCAGCCATACCGGAACTGTTTATACAAACCAGATTTTCTAAGCCCTGCATACTGAGCATAGTGTAGACCGTTTGCGCCCTGCGTCCGGAATGACAGTGTAAAAATACTCTGTCATAACCACGGATTTCGTCAATAAACGCCTGCTCATTTCCCATGGGAATATTCAAACTTCCTGGCACATGACCCTGATTGTATTCACTAGGCATCCGGACATCAATAACCTTCTCAGTGGGGTTAAGTTTGTCCAGCATCTGATGTAAATCATGCATCGTGAAATTATCTTCATTGACATGACCAAGTTCCAGTGAATATCCGCATTTCATATTTTGCGGAACTGCTTCATCAATTCTTTTAGGTTTAGGTAAATTAAGATTGTTCATGATTTGGACAAATTTTTCCAGGGTTTGTCCACTGCAGATTCTGGAGTTAAATGATTTTTCTTCCCTGATACAGGAAGCTGTTCGGCCAAGATAATCATGTCCAGGATAGACGAGGGTACTGTCCGGATAAGCGTATAATTTCTGCGTAATACTATTAAACAGTTTTTCGGGATCACCTTGTTGAAAATCAGTTCTTCCGCAACCGCGAATCAACAAAGAATCTCCGGTGAAAAGTCTGCCTTCTGTATAGAAACTTGTGCAGGCATCGGTGTGTCCTGGAGTCGAAATTGCTTTGAGTTTAAAGCGTCCAAATTCCAACTCATCTCCATCGCTGAGTAGAAGATCAGCACACTGTACTGCAGAGGTTTCTCCAAAAGCGCTTTTTGCTCCGGTCGCATCACGCAGCATACAGGAAGATGTTACATGATCCGCGTGGACATGTGTGTCTATCACATACTTGAGTTCAACACCTAGTTCTTCGATGAACTGCAGACTACGGTCAAACTGCTCCTTGACCGGATCAATGATCAATCCCTCCATAGTGTCAGAATCAAACATCAGATAGGTGAAAGTTCCGGTATCTTTATCAAATAATTGTCGAAATACGAAAGACGACTTCTTGTTATTGTTCATATTAATTTTGTTTTTAAGTGCAGTAAACGTCTTTTATCATGTCAAATAAATCGATTATTTTTTTATTTGAAATCCGATAAAAAGAATATGTTGCTTCACGTCGTGAAACCAAAACTCCGCGACTTTTCAGTAAAGACAAGTGCTGAGAAAGTGTTGTTTGCCTGATGCCTGTGTAGTATTCCAAATTCTGCACAGTTTGTTCACCATCGCGTAAAGCACACATTATACGCAAACGTGCCGGGTGAGACAGAACCTTTAGACTCTGGGCTGCTATCTCAATATTTTCTTCCCGTTCACCGAATAACAAGGCGAGTTCACATTTTAATGCTTCGTTTTTGCTTACTTTTTTTCCATTATAACCTCCCATTATTACCTCCTATAATTTACATATATCTTAATATACAAATATAAAGAAATCCAGCCAGATTAGGAATTAATTTGATCTACTCAAAAATACATAAATTCGAGTTAAATTGAATGAAACCAGATATTTTGCATTTAGGGGCGTTATTAATATAATTTTTCTTCTCCCAACTCTCAAAATATCTTCTGCTAAGGAAGAGGCTCTGCATATTATTTGCATTTCATAATTGCTGATGTAGCCGCTGAGTATATTACTGAATTTTAGGTAAATGTCACTAATCAGTTATTAAAATAATTTAAATTCTGAGTTATACTCGTAAATTTACAGCGCTGACATAGATAAGTTATCTGGCTAATATTATTAACAATATTAGCACAAAAACTGAGTGATTATTATGGCATACATTTTAGTGTAAAAAAGCCAAATAATGTTTTAGAAATAAGAGGATAGTTGGCATATTTTTCGCAGTGATATAAACAATTGCAAAACTTTCCATGTATAGTTTTTTGAGAAGAGGTAATATGAAATGGTTCAAATTCGAACCTCAGGAAGAGGAAATAACGGAAGCTGAAACATCACCTGTTTTAGTTTACTTAAGTCCAGAAGCACTAAAACACACAGTTATTGTAGATGATTTTGGTACATTCCAGGACAGTCCTGAGTGCATTCCGGGTGGACGACTTTTTGAAGTCAGCCGTCAATACAGTTACCGTTTACGTCAGGTAGCAGATCTCGTTGAGGAGCCTCTTGAGGATCATAATTTACAGATGAAAGTACAGGCCAAACGTAATTTCCACGCGGAAATACGGCCCGGAAAACGTTTGAACAGTACTGGCGACAGCATGTCTGATGGCAGTCAAAATGCTTCTTACCCAGAATCTTCACTCTTAGACATCGCTAAAAATTCTGGTGAAGTAATTCAACCTCTTCAAAAGGTACGGGCTGAACAGGTACCTTTTAAAGATCTGGAGTCTCTTTTCGTCAAATAACCATAAGCACGTCAGGCGGTAGAATCTGCAGTCTACAAAAAGTCAGCCTGTTAGTATCTTTTTTTCAGCAGCTGAATTTTGCCTCTACGCAGAGTCAGCAACTGCATTACCCGTTGAACTTCTCCTTTTTCATCAAAGCGTAAATTTCCTGTAACACCTGGAAAAATTTCCATGTTTGCCAGTGCATTCCGCAGATCCCTGTGACTTTGGTTTCGCTCTTCTTTAAGCAGTTTCATTAAGATCATCAAGGTATCATAGGCATAAGCAGTATAGTGGGTTGGCCCCAGATAATTTTGATGTCTATATAGAATTCTTTCGTGCAGTCTCAGCAACTGTTGCATGGCAGGTGTTTCAGCCTGAGGAAAGAAGCTGTCCACAAAAACCGGTTTTTTAACACCGCGTAATCCTGGAGCAAATGGGAGTGCTGCATCATTCCAACCACTGTCTCCCAGAAAAGTTGCTTTTTCCATTTTGTAAACAGCACTATAAGGAAAAATTAGTCTCAAATTGTTCACACCACCTGAACCTACGGCAACGAACACGGCGTCAAAGTTGTGGATTGGAACTTCCTTTTCTTTGATTTGCTTTAAAATACTTTTTTCTGTTGCACTGATGCGTTTTCTTTTGCCTGTGAAAGTATCAAACTCATTCACTAGGCTTTTTTGACCTACATTTTTAAAACCTTCAACCGCGACTACTTCACAACCTTTAAGTACAGCGGCCTCCCAAAATAGTCGCATCTTTTGTCGACCCTCTCTAGTTTTTGCGTAAAGAATCAGAAAGCGGCAAGCCTGAAGTTCACTCACTGCATAATCCAGCAATTCCTGAACCTCCTGTTTCCAGCTTTGATTATTTCGAAAAATGTAGTCTCCCAATTCCGGAATACCGGCAGTTAATGACAGGGAAATTAATGGAACACGCAACCTCTCCGCTTCTTCTGCGGCCGCTTCCGAAGTTACCCTGGCAAGAGGACCAATGATGGCAATCACACCTTCTGTTTCCACAAGGTCACGGATTGCGCTTTTTGTTTTCTCAGGATCCAAATGTGAGTCTCTGACCACAAGTTCCCATGAGTCTCCAATTTTATTTGGTTGCGGGACAGTTGTTACATTGTCAGTCAGTAGTAAATTACCGCTAATTATATTTGTTTCAGAAGTTGTATTATCGCTGATATTATCGTTCACAACCGTATTTTCATTGGCACGCAAAGCCAGCCACAAACCATTCAGTGTTTCCTGTGCCAGTCCTGCTACTTTTGCGCTGGAACTGCTCAAAGGCAGAATTACACCTATTCGGCGAGGATTAAGATTAAGGCCTCTGGTGAGATTGCTCTGCATTTGTTCAAGTAGTTCAATCTGTTCCAAGTCAGCGCTTTCGCGGGCCAACTCAAGTCGCTGATCCACAAGATCCAGAGCTTCTCGGTAATGTTTTTGTTTGACAAGTAGTTCGAGTTCCAGTGATGGTAGTTGCTCCTGCAGCCAAGTTAAATTTGGGAAATTCACAGACAAATTATGTATTTCTTCAACAAACTGAACTTCTTTCAGCAACCGGAGCAGTTTTTCCAGATCAGCCATTTTTGCGGTTTCTACATTACTCAGCTCATCAAGTCGATATTGAATTGCGGTGAAAAGATCTCCCTGAAGCAGCGCTTCATCACTGAGCATCCGCAAATAATCGCTACGCAGATTTAGTTCCAGAGTTTTAGCGGTCCGTTCCCGCAAAACCAGATTTTGGCTGAGTGCTTTATTTTGAGACTGGAGAGCCTTGTTCAAATAATAAAAAATTAAAGGCGTAAGAGGACTTTGCTGTCGTTCACTTAAAAAGGCTTCTGCCAATATTTCCGCGGATGACCATTCATTTAGTTGATAAAGTAGTTGAACTTTGAGACGAGTGCGTTCTTCAATTTCCAATTGGTATTCAATTTCCTGATACCTTTCCCTCGCTGCATCCGGATTTGATATGAGCAGCCTTTCAATTTCTGCTACCAACATAAAAACTCCAGAAAATTCCGTATCCGCCCATTCCGGTTGTGTTTCAATAGGTTCCTGTTCTGCAACAGAGTCATTGGCGGCATTATTGGAAGAATCTTGATCGCTTTTGGAAAACCACGGGAATAATTTGCTGAAAAATGAGCCGGAAAAACTTCTGTCATCTTCTTCCGCTTCTATCAAAGGAAGAATAGGGATTGGAGGGGTGAACGAATAGGTAGAGATGTTTGGAACACTGTTTTCAGTTTGAGCAGTTTCCACATCAAGGAGTGTCGTAGGTGCAGACAACAGATCTGAAGGCAACAGGGGCGTTTTTTTTCCTGCCGGGTCTATCCAAAATACGGTTTCGGTTTCGTCTGTGACCTCAGTATTTTGCTCCAACCACTCACGATCACTCAATAAACTTTGGGCTAAAGCATTTCCGGAAAATGTCGACAAATACCAGAGACTCAGCAGAAAACATAAAATGAGCGGGAAAGTTGAAATTCGACGTAAAATCACTTTATTATCCAATCTTTCTTTTATTCGTTGAAAGCTAAAATTGAACCAGGAACACGGTGATTATCTTCCCGAATCGTGAGGTGCTGACTGTCAAAATACTCTAGCAAATCAATAGCGTGTTTGCGAGAAATGTTTAATAATTCTTTGAATTGGATCACAGTAATACTTTGATTATCCTGTAAATATTTTCTCAGACTAGTTAAGATTTCAGTTGTTTGTTCCGGAGCATAATACAGGTCCTCCGTGACACGCACAAGCCGTTTGGAATGTACCGCTGATTTTAGCATTGTCACACCCTCTTTTTCGTTCATTTCAAGTTCTGCAAGCAAACGTGTCCGGCGATGAGGCTGAAATCCCCCTGCCTTTATCAACTCAAGACAGAGCGCTAAACCTGCTTCCTGAGCTTGAGAAACTTGCGGCTGATGTTCTGCTAGGGCGAAGTACTGACCGTTTTGTAAAAATTTACGCAGCTTAACCATGTATTTTAACAGAATTTCAACTTCTTTTTCTGTAAAAATCAAAGAGAGCTTCCCCCACAGTTCGGAACGTGTCATGCCTTCACGATCCTCAAATTTTTTGTGATGTATTGCTAAGACTTTGCTTAAAAATTCGCCGATACGTTCTACATGTTCAACATGGAGATAACGTTTTGAAAAAGGATCGACACAAAGCACCTTCTGCTGACTTTGCAGAAGGTGCAGAACTTTACCGGACTGTTTGGCAGAAAGACCCGAACGTACCGTAAACTCTGCTTCAATCACTCCTTTCACAGACTGCAGATAGATCACTTCCGCAGAACGCACATTTTCGTCACCTTCGTGAAGACGACTTAGACGTTCAGGAAGTTCATGCAGAACTCTTCTTGATTTACTTGGAGAAGGATCAATCACCATCCCTCCACCTAGAGTAATCATCGGTGAGTAACTCCTGACAATAAAACGGTCACCGTGTCTCGCACTGACCAGGCTTTTTAGACGGAACTGAACCAGAGCATTTTTCCCCGGGGACAGAGTTTCACCTTCCAAGAGGACAATCCTTCCAAAAACTTCCTGGCTTCCTAAATGAAGTCTGATACGTGTTCTGTTTTTTAATGCAGTCGAGACATCTTCTAGCAGGGTCAGAGAGGCATTCAGCATATAACTGGTAAGTAATGACTCCTCTTTTGCCAGTTGGTCGCCTCGCTGAATTTCTTCTTTGGCAATTCCCGCTAAATTAAGGGCAGCCCTCTGCCCGGCAAAAACTTCATTGACTGCCTGACCGTGAGCCTGTAGTCCTCGTATCCGAACGCCACGCTGTTGCGGAAATTGCTGTACTTCTTCATCTTGTCTGACTGATCCACTAAGCACTGTACCGGTAACGACAGTGCCAAATCCCTTGACCGTGAAGGAACGGTCTACACTCAAGCGGAATGGTTTTTCAATTTCAGGTGCAGGAATTTGGTTGGACAGTTTTGATAATGCTTCGCGAAGTTCCGTTAATCCGTCTCCGCTGGTAGCGGAAACTGGAATCACTGGCTGACCTTCGAGAAATGTGCCTTCCAGTAATTCAACAACTTCCTCCTGACAAAGTTCGATTAGCTCAGAGTCTTCCACTAAATCAATCCGTGTAAGCGCCACCAGTCCGGTTTGGATTTTCAGTAGATTACAGATATTCAGATGTTCACGTGTTTGAGGCATCACTCCCTCATCTGCTGCCACAACGAGCAATACCGCATCCATACCTGCCGCACCGGCAAGCATATTATGAATAAATTTTTCGTGACCTGGTACATCCACAAATGCTAGCTGATTTCCCTTTTCGTCCTCATAATGAGCAAATCCAATGTCAATTGTAATCCCACGTTCTTTTTCTTCTACCCAACGGTCTGTGTCAACTCCTGTGAGAGCTTTGACCAAAGTAGTTTTCCCATGATCAATGTGCCCGCTTGTGCCAATCACAAAAGGTCTGGAAGCTGGTGTTACAGTTTTACTGGTAGACATTTTTTAAGCTGGATTACGAGAAAGTATATTTAAGTCTGCTGACTATTGGAGCAGTCTAGACGACATCTAAATATTTATTCTAATATCAAGCGGCGCAGGATTCAAGTTGCTCAAGCACTATTTCACTGACTTCAGTATAATAGTTTGCTATAATCGATCCAGCAGAAAAAAGTCTGAAATCCGCTGCTCGGCTAAGGTAGCAGTTAGGAAATAAAAAATGCAGAGGCAGTATAGTTATGGATTCGTGTCGCTTGAAATGACAAGGATTCAGGAAATTTCTTAACCAACACAATAAAATATTTTAACAAATGTTGACTTGCATGCTACATCACATAGAGGAGAAAGAGTTGAGACTACTAAAAGATAGAATTTTGCAGCTTAAAGTAAATATATTTTTTGTTTTCACAGGTCTACTTTTACTCTTACTGCCTCAAGGAATTAAGGCAGTAGAAACTTTTTCCAGAGATTCCGAACATAGGGGAATAGTAGACCTTGCACCGTACCAGATCTATCCTGAGAACAGGATGGGTAATGGAATTTACCTCGACAAAAATCTTTTAGATTCTCATCCTCAACGGGTGATTCTTAATATTACCAGCATAAAAAATACTAAAAGTTACGTTTATCTCTACCGTGCACAAAATGGAGTATTGGGACTGGACATTGTTAAAAATGAAGCAGACGGAGATGCACGGTTTTGGAAGGTTGATCCGGAATTTTATCAGTATACAAACAGCACTTTCGGGATTCAAAGAGTATTTAGAATTTTTCAGGAAAAAATTGTTCCATTACTTACTAATATCCGTACCGGTGCCGGCGTAGCAACGTCTGCAAACCACGCGATTTTGTATCATATTACTGATTCAAATGATATCACACGCACCAATTCAAGTGGTCAGGAAATTACTCAAAGGGTATACAATTTTAGGCTGCATCTCATAAACCGTAACTTTAAAAAAATACAAAGTCTCTTTAATCTCCAGGTTCAAGACGTTAGTTATCGTTTAAAATTAAAGTGGGTAAATGAATATTCTGTAAGTTACAAACTGAGTAACGGCAAAGAGGAAACAGTTGATTTACGAAAACACGCACCCACGTTATTTTAAAATTTACATAGCTTACCTGCTTTAACAGAATTTCTTTTGAACCTCCTGAAAAACCAGCCAAAGCCTGTACTATGACGCCTGAAATTACCTGTATAATTTACGATATGGACGGTCTTCTCCTTGATACAGAAGGCATTTATACTGAAGTCACTCAAGAAATAGTTGCAGAATATGGAAAGTTTTTTGACTGGTCGATCAAAAAAAAGATTATTGGACGCAGGTCAATTCAGGCAGCACAGATTATAGTTGAAAGTCTGGATTTGCCTATTACAGCGCAGGATTATCTGGACTCAAGAAAAGACGTTTTGCTGGAGCGATTCCGTGACACGCAGGCCTTGCCAGGCGCAAAAGCTCTGACCACACATTTTTTTCAATGCGGAATTCCGCAGGCACTCGCTACCAGTTCTTCGTCTCCAATGTTTGAGGCAAAATATGAAAAACACAAACAATGGTTTTCCCAATTCAAGCAAATTGTCCGCGGAGATGATCCTGAATTGAAAGAGGGTAAGCCTGCACCGGATATTTTCCTGCTGGCGGCAGAACGTCTCGGAGTAGATCCAGCGCAGTGTCTTGTTTTTGAGGACGCACCTTCTGGTTGCGAAGCCGCGTTAGCGGCCGGAATGTCAGTGGTTGTAGTACCTGACCCTAATATGGATCATAGTCACTACAAAAATGCTTCTCAAATAATATCTTCACTAAAAGACTTTGATCCTGAATATTGGGGTCTGCCAAAATACACTAAAGTCCTTTAACAAACCCCACTGTTTTTGTAATCTTTCCAAATTATCATCTAGTAGAGACAGTTATTATATTCATTAAATTAATTTATAGATTACTGTAATTCTTAATCTAATTCTAAACTAATTTAATCATGTAGATAGATACATTTGTATTTTCATTGATCTCAGTCTACTCGCGTTTTTGACTTAAACTCATTACTATTCTAAAATATTTATTAAAAAAATATTCATTAATTACTAAAACGTCTTTGAGTGTAATGTATGTTTGATCTAGAAATTCTTTAAACTAAGTCTCGTTTCATTCCTATTCTTTGGGGGATCTTCCCCATGACAGCCCTAATATCTTCAAGTATGATATAAAGCACTGGAATTAGGTATAAAATTATAAAAGTTGAAAACAAAACTCCAAATGCAAGGCTAATAGCCATTGGAATAAGAAACCGAGCTTGTATTGATGTCTCAAAAAGCATTGGCAGTAAACCAAAAAATGTAGTTAGTGTTGTCAGTATTATCGGTCTAAATCGGCGTACACCAGATTCTACTACAGCCTCGATAATTGACACTCCTTTTTCGCGGCTACGATTTATAAAGTCAACTAAAATTAGTGAGTCATTAACAACAATACCAGTCAAAGCAACAATTCCTAAAACACTTATTATGCTAAGATCATATCCTAGCAGCAAGTGTCCTAATATAGCTCCTACGAAACCAAAAGGAATTGCTGTCATCACAATAAGAGGTTGAAAATAGTTTTTGAATTGCAAAGCAAGTAAGCAGAAAATCAAAACTAAAGCGAAAACGCCACCTTCTTTTACTCCATCCATAGTATTAGCTTGTGCTCTGCTAGCTCCCTCAAAAGAGTATTGAAGTTCAGGGTTCTGCATTATTGTTTCAGGTAAAAGAGACTTTTTAAGTGACATAACTACTTCAGCAGTGTTTGAAACTTCAGAATCTACGAGCGCCCTCACACTAACAATACGCCTACCATCGATACGGCGTATGGCGCTATAAGATTGACTGTATTTCAATTCGGCTACTTGAGCGAGAGGCAAATTCTCACCATTTGGAGCAATAATAACTAAGTCTTCCAAATCCCTTAAGTACTTGCGTTCCTCTAAAGGTAAGACTAACTTTAAACTCACTTCATCGTTATTCCTAAGCAATTTTAAAATTTCAACTCCTTGAAACGCACTTCGAACTTGTCGAGTTAGTTCTAGTGTGCTCAATCCCAGAGTTAGGCCTTCTGGAGTTAGTTTTAACTGAACCTCTCTTTTTCCATCTTCGGAGCTATCCTCAATGTTTTTCACTCCTGGATATTCTGAGAATGTTTCTTTAAACTCTTCAACTATCCCAAAGAGCACATTTGGATCTGGATGGCTCAATTGTAAATCTATATCATATGTAGATCCCATTCTCCATCCAGATCTAATCTTTAATGATTCAATCCCAGGGACCACTCCCATACTTTTTTGCCATTTCCGTGAAAATTCATTTGCAGGAAAACCTCTTTCCTTTAAGGGTTTTAGATATACTCTTACTGAAGCATTATTTGATCCACCTCTACCAACATTACTATATACTCCATCATGAACAGGTTTCCCTAATTCAGACTCATATTCTTGGATCAAAGCCATTGCAGAACCCAACATCTTTTTTTCGACTTCTTTACTTACACTTACTGGGGTCCCAAATGGCATTTTAGCATTTAAAATAACTCTATCTCTTTCTATTGAAGGGAAAAAAGTAAATCGCATATGCCCTCCTATGCTCAGACCTGCACAAACCATAATAAAAATCAATCCAAGAGCTAGAAAAGAATACCTAAATTCAATAATACGCTTAAGTGTATTACGGTAAAAGTTTTGAGAAAACCAAACCATCCCTGAACTTAAGAAGAGTCTGGGCTGTGCTATAATTATGTCTATTGGAGCAAGGAAAAAATTAACTATTCGGTTGAGATGCGAAAGATGTCCTGGCAAAATAAGCATAACCTCTGCTAAGGAAAATAATAAAACTACAATTAAGACATTCGGAATATTTGCAAAAATATTCCCTGTTGTTCCTGGGATAAAATACATTGGAATGAAAGCAACAATAGTAGTAAGTATTGTAATTAATACGGGTGAACTTATCTCAATAGCACCGTCTATTGCTGCTTTTGAATTACTCTTATCCATTTCTTGATGTGCAAATATATTTTCGCCAACTACAATTGCATCATCAACCACAATTCCTAGAACCAAAATAAACGCGAATAGTGAAATCATGTTTATACTTGTATCTAAAGTCGGCATCAATATAAAAGCCCCAGCAAAACTAATAGGTATACCCAGCATTATCCAAAATGCTAAATCTATTCTTAAAAACATAGCTAGAGTTATAAAGACTAAAAGCAGTCCAAGCCAAAGATTTTTCATGAGCAAATCTATTCTATCTTGTAAAACTAGTGAGCGATCATTGACTATTTCCAGTTTAATAGAAGAGGGCAACTGAGCATTCAATTCTTCAAGCTTTGAGCGTACTGCTTTAGAGACATCTGTTGGTGTTTGATCTCCTATTCTAAAAACCTCAATACTTTCAGCGGGTAGGCCATTGAAACTTGTCTGAATATCTGATTCTTCAAAACCGTCAGTGATCTGAGCAATGTCGCCAAGCCTTAAAATACCCTGATCACTATATATAATTGGAGTATTGGCATATTCTCCTGCTGTATATCTCTTTTCTTTTGTTCGTATTAGGATGTCCCCTCCAGAAGTTTTAATTTTACCTCCTGGCATATCCAAATTAGCTTTTTTGATTATATCTGAAACCTGATCTAATGTTAATTTATGTTGTTGCAGAGATGACTTTGAAATCTGAACTGTCATTTCAAAGCCTCTCCTTTGTTCAATATCTACTTGTGATATATCAGGATGAGAGAGTAAGGAGTTTCTCACTATTTGTGCTTGCTCAATCAAAGATCTAGCTGGAGCATCACCATAAATAGTTATATTTAAAACTTCTCTACGGATTTTTGGTAACTGCACTTGAATTTCTTCTGCTCCTTCAGGAAGAGATGTTAATCCCTCTAAAGCTGTTTTAACATCTTCAAAGACTTCGTTTTTGTCAGCTTTATTTAGAATTTCAATTCTAAAACTACCCTGACCTTCTTTTGCATTTCCAGTTATTTTTTTAATACCATTAATTCCACCTACAGCATCTTCAATCGGAAGCAGTATAGACTTTTCAATTTCTTCAGGAGTTGCGCCTGAATATGTAACAGCCACAACGATAAAATCTAGCTCCATTTCTGGAAACACTTCTTGCTTAATATTCATAATTCCCAGCAATCCAGAAAACAAGATGATACTCATCAGTAAGTTTGCCGCCACTTTATGTTCTGCCATCCATCGAATCATTTTAACCTCCTATTAGATTACTAGTTCTTCTTTTATAATTAATTTTAGCCTTATTTCCATTTATCCTTAGAACGATTACTCTTTTTTGTTTCCTCTTTGTTTCTTTCAGGACCTATCTCGTTATCACCATCAATCCTAACTTTAAGGCCTTTAGAAGCACCTTTTATAGGAGATATAACAATCTTTTCTCCAATTGTTACTCCTCCAGAGATGTATACATTATCTAAATCTATATGAGCAATTTTAACATTACGAATTTGTAATTGTTTATTCACAACAACCCAAACTGTATCACGATCACGAAGGGCTTTAGCAGGGATTTGAACTACATCTGTTAGTTGTCTCCCAGGAATTTTAACATCTACAAATGAACCAATAAATAGAGGGATTTTAAAAAATTCTTCTTTTTCAGGAATGTCCTTTTTAAATGTTTCAATTTTTTTTATGACGGCTCCATTTACTGAAATTTCTTTGTTGTTTTGTTCTAGAGAAATTTTAAGCTGAAAAGGATCCTTTACTTCTGCAATCAACTGTACCATCATTCCACGCGGAGTAAGTTCAAGTAATTGACGTTTGACCACCGCAGGCCAAGCAGATGCGGAGCTAATTCCTGCCAATGAGATTTCAGCAGGTAATTGATATTGATTTGTAATAGTTGACTGTTTAGCAACCTTTTCCTTAGAATTAGCCGGAAGCTCATTCGGTAATTGTTTAGGTAGCCACTCCAGACGTGACATTGGCAAGTCGATCACAACTTCAGCATGATCACTCCCAATTAGGGTTGCTAACTGTGTTCCAGGATTAACGTATTGTCCCAAATCTACATTTTTTAATTGTACCACTCCATCAAACGGTGCTTTCAAGCTTGATTGTGACTGCCGGATTCCAATGCTTAAAAGTAATTCGTTTTTTTTAAAAAAACTACCTTCACTTAAATTAGGACTAATCCAAATCACTTCTCCGCCGATACGCGCACTCAAGACAACCTTTTGAGCAGCCTGAACACGGCCGTGCGTACGAACCTCTATTTGTGGATTAGACAATTTTGCCTCTATAACAGTCACTAACGTTCCTCTCTGGAAGTTGGACTTTTTCCGTGCTGTTGGTTTGTTTTTTAGGAGAGCCATAGTGATCCCCACCCCTAATAATAGAACCAAAACAGGCAGCCAAAATTTAAGATTAAATATTTTTTTCCACATAATTATTTAAGTTAAATAGTTGAAGAAGAATTTGGTAAAAGAAGTAAAAATATAGCACCTTGCCCCATGCTGCTTTTTACAGAAATTGTACCACCGTGTGCTTCGATAATGGTTTTACATAGACTCAGGCCAAGTCCGTAACCACCAGTTTTTTTATTGCGTGACTTATCAACCCGATAGAAAGGTTCAAAAATCAAATCCATTTCTTCATCCGGAATTCCTTGTCCATAATCTTGAATTTCAAGCTGAATTCCGGAGTCATCCCTGCTTAAGCGTACCTTAATCGGATCGCTTTCAGGTGCAGAATATTTTAGTGCGTTCGCTAGTATATTTTTTAAAACCGTTTGGATTTGCTCAACATCAACTAGCGCAGCACATTTCTCTGCATAATTTTCAAAGCGTATCCCAGGCGCTTTTCCTTCAAACATCAAACATGCTTTCTCAATTAACAGTACTAAATCTGTGGGCTGCAGGTCAATTTTACCATATTCACTTTTCAGGCGAGCTGTTTCTAAAATCTCCGTCACCATCTGCTCCATTTCCTGTACATCGCTCTGCAAACTCTCTTGGTAAGAATTTGCCGTAATGAATTCAAGCCCTACTTTCATCCGAGTCAAAGGTGAACGTAGTTCGTGACTCACATCAAGTAAGAGCTGTTCGCGTGCATTTAGCATCTCCCTGAGACTTTCTGACATACGGTTGAAAGCCCGCGCTAGATTTCCAAGTTCGTCACCACGTTTTTCAGGTAAGCGAAATTCTAAGTCACCTTCTCCCAACGCAGAAACTCCATCAGAAAGCCAACTGACCGGCTTCATAATCCAGCGCAATGCCAACCAAGTTCCGGTTAAAATCAGTCCTATCAATCCCAAAACAGCAATAATCCAAGGAAGAAAGAAACTAATTTCTCGCCAATCATCATGCTTTTCTGCAAAGATGAAACGACCATGTATAGTGTCTACAGTCACCACACCTTGTTTCTGATAACGACCAAACCGCACATTTACAAAGCTGTCCGGATTCGATTTGTTAATAAGAAGGAAAGGATCAGCTGATTTATCAGTCCATTCCCGAAAGTGTACTTTTTCTAAAGGCGGAATTCCTGGTGCGGTTTGCCATGAAATATTTTCACCTTCAAAGCGAATAATAAAAAATAAGCGCTGTGATAATTCAAGTGCGTGTTCCAGATTGAGATTTTCCTCTAAATCCCTGACAAGATACATCCCGTATTGCGCCAGGTTATTGCGGAAAAAATTTTGCCGATTTTCCTTTAAACCATGCCAACCTATTACGGTTATTCCAAGCACCAACAAAGTTCCGGAAATCAGGATAACTGCAAATAGTTTTGTAAAAACGGAGTTAAAAGGTCGTTTCAGCCCATTCCATTTGTTTGCTCGCTCAAACACCATTTTCAGCTCCGATGAATAAATATCCTGTACCCCAGATGGTTTTGATGAAACGCGGATTTTTCGGATCGTCACCTAATTTCTGTCGTAAACGGCTCATGGTAATGTCAACCGAACGGTTGAACGCATCCCATTCAATACCTCTTAGCTGTTCAATAATTTGATCCCGGTTCAAAACTTTTCCTGAATTATTCACCAGCAAGGCAAGACATTCAAATTCAGACGAAGTCAAACCTGCGGGTTTATCGTCAACAGTCACTTCAAGTTTGTGAAAGTCAATACTGAGACTGCCAATTTTTTTCACCCCAGATTTACTTTTTGCCTGTACACGCCGTAATACAGACTGGATTCTTGCCACCAGTTCACGTGGTTCAAAAGGCTTTGGCAGATAATCATCTGCGCCTATTTCAAGGCCAACCACACGATCCATCACTTCACCGCGGGCGGTCAGCATAATCACCGGAATTGTACTGGATTGCCTGATTGTACGGCAAACTTCAAAACCGTCCATCTCCGGAAGCATCACGTCCAAAATCACCAGATCCGGTGACTCACGCTCCAGCTTTTCCAACCCCTGACTTGGTAGAGTCGCGCTCATTACCTCAAAACCCATTTTGCCGAGATAATCAGTCAGCAACTTATTCAGTTTTTCATCATCATCGATGATTAAGAGGCGAGAATTCACAAATATTTTGAATCTAAAAGGTTAATCTTAAAATGTTATTTTCAATTACTCAGAGCAATTTTTTCAGTACCACTTATTTTGTCGGAACGTAAATGCACCAGCAATTCCAGATAATCCCTCGGTTCTGCGAGCAAACCTCCCGGACCTACGGTCGGTACCTCAACTTTAAGTTCGGAAAATGAAGTGATGAGTTTGCCCTCAATCAAATAAAAGGCGCCCTGATCCTTGAAACTCAAAGCAAATTTAACAGGAAAAGTATTTCCTGCGACTTCCAGCATGCCGGAAAAATCCGCACTTTGGTTTTCCAGCATCTTCTGCATATCCGTGCGGCTCAGCCAATTTGAGATAAAACGGATGTTCGGACTAAGTTCAGCTTTGAGAATTTCCGGCATCTCTCCGTCACGGAATGAGTTTGCTGAATCAAGGCTTGTTACCGGTACGCTTACTTCCACCTGCGCCTGTTCTGTGGAATCCTGCCAACGGATTTCGGCTTTCACTTCACAACTTTTACCAATAACTTCGACACCGTCAAAGAAAAACATGGATTTTTCAGTTTTATAAGCAAGGCAATGTTCATCCGGAGCAAAAACATTTTCTTCCGCAAAAGCTGCTTGGCTGCCCAAAGTCAACATAATTGCACTTAGTAAAACAATTATAATCTTTTTCATCTCAGTTTTTTAGTTTAATATTTTGGTGACTAAGCATCCCAGTTTTAGCTGAATACAATTAAAACCAGCGTCGTCCCCAGTGCCCTCGACGGCTTCTTTGATCAGCATGTTCGAGTCGGCTTTCCATTTTCTCCACAAGTTCTGTACGTTGTTCAGAAGTCAGGATGGCATGAAATTCCGCAAAACTAGTTGAAAACTTAGCGAGCTTCAAACGCAACTGCTCAATATTTTTATTGAGCACAGCCTCGAGTTTAGTTGCATCAGCGTTGTCGCTCTTCATTTGAGCAATAATTTCATTGTTGAGGGTTTTACGCATTTCCAGCAACTCTTCTTTTTCAGCAAACATATTTTCAGCCAGCGGTGCGACTTTTCTAGTTTGCTCATCACTGAGATCCAAATGCGCTGTTACAAATTCAGTCGCCCGTTCAGGCGGGGTCACCTCTTGAGTACGACAACCAGCGATGATCAGCGGCACGGAAATAGTGACTAATGCACCAAGAATTAGTTTTTTTAAAGCAGAATTTGATTTACAACTTACCTTTTTCATAATACTCCTATTATTGAGTGGGATCAATACTGGGTAATTCCAGTGAGAATAATTTTACCAAAAGAAATGTGTAAATGCTTTTCTTAGCAGTAACAGGGTGTATCAGTTTGTATCAGTATTTGTGACTTGAACTTCCGTTGAGCTAATACTTTTGGCAATACAAAAAATGTTCTGGTTCTCTTTACTTTGTGACTTTTATACAGAAAAATTGAACTTAGTATAATTACGGAATTGACCAAAGCCCTAGAGATTGTTAAACTGCATTAACCCCTAATTTATGGGAAATGGTGCTGGATCACTTTTCTTAAAATAAAAAGTTATGCGAATTGCGATAATCGCCGTTGTCGGCATTTTATCTTATCTGCTTGTATTGTTGCCGGGTTATTTTTTGTTTGTTTCAGCAGATGATGAAGAGTCTGCGGTTACTGAAACTCTGGCCGAACTTCCTGCGAGCAGTTCAACAGTTAAAGAGACTGAAAAACTGCCACTGACCAATCCAGGAGAGGCGCCCCCACTAAAGTGAATAGTTAATTATTTTTACTCTGCATTTCTGTGCTTCACCCAAAATGCCGTTTTTTAACTGCATTTTTTTAATTAAATCTTTAGCCAGTCGGAGAACTTATGCCAATTCACCTCACTTTCAAGAACATCCGAAACTCTGATGCAGTCAGTGATCACGTACATCATGCATTTGAAGAACTGATCAAAATTACTGATGATAAATTCCCCTTTCATGTCACTCTGAATAAAGTAGATGAAGAATCTTACCATGTGGGCATCAACTGCAGTTACCGTAACAAACTGCTTGCAAGCAAAGCTGATCATGAAAATCTTTACAAAGCACTTTCCAAAGGTATTGATTCCATGAAAACACAAGTGATCCGTAAGGCTGATAAAGTTAGAGGTTGATAACTACCCTACTCTCCGGGAGTTCCACAGGAGCCTCCCATTTTCCACAATACTGGAGTTTCATGTTTGGACCGGTTTCCATCCCGCGTATATGTCTGTTGAGCGGATTTTTTGCTGTATTAATTGTTTTGTTATTCGGCCACAATTACCAACTGCAGGCTGCCTGTCGTGGAGAAGGCTTCATGGGAATTTCCTCCAAAGATCCAATCATGTCCTGGGTGGATTTGACATATTCCCCGGTTTATTCAAGCGCTAGTACGTCCGGAACTTCAGGTTGCAAAAATTGGGATTTTTCGCAGTATCTTGAACATGAGCGCAGACAATTTATTACGAAGTCTCACCAGCAATTATTAGTAGAAACTGTACGTGGACAAGGGCCTCATTTGGAAGCATTGTCAAGATTGATGGAATGTCCGCAATCATCAGCTGAGTTGTTTGCTGGAATGTTATGGGAGCATCGTCAGCAAACGGTTCAACTTTTTAAAACTGTAAAACAGACTCCGGAATTCATGACTGAACTCAGCAAATGGATCAAAGAAGATCCTGAATTACGTAACATTTGCGGAATGTCTTAAAGGTATATTTATCATGATTTGGAAAACTATTCTACTACTTACAACTGTGGTCATAGTTGGAGGAGGAAACTCCTGGGCCTGTCACCAAGGCGGACCGATGGGCTTTGCTAATGGTGATCCTGGAGCATTTTCTATAGACATCACAATGTCGCCGACTTATAGCGGTGCGAGTACATTCGGTACAGCTGGTTGCAAGGATTGGGATTACTCTCAACATCAACGCAATCATTTCCTGGAAACTCAGTGGGCCTTTTTGAATGAAGATGCAGCCCGCGGCAAAGGTGAACATTTGACCGCATTTACTCAAATAATGGGCTGTCCCAAAGAACAGGAAACGCAATTTGCGGCTTTGGTCAGAAATAATTATTATTCCTTGTTCGGCAAAATTGAAGCCCGCAGTGATTTGTTAACTCAGTTTGAAATTCTTATTTCAGAAAATCCTGAATTGTCTTGCTCAGCCTAAAACAACTTTCTCCTTTTTAAATAAATGTATGAAAAATGATTTTATGATGCACCTCGTTATTGCAGGTGGAGTAATTATGCTGTTTTTTGTAATTTTAAAGATTTTCGGAATTTCATTATAAGCTTTAGTTTCAGGACTCCAATCCTTAAAAAATCCAAACTTATGTTGATTTTACTACTTGAAAGCTATTAAAAAATCGTATTTAATTTGCACACGATCTGTACTCAAATGTTAACATAATTTTCAAGGATGTCTTTATGAACGGTTGCATTTAAACACAATTTGTTATACCTTAAAGGCTTAATGTTGCAGAGCTGGAATCTGCAATTAACACTTACTAAAACGCCATAACATGGAGGTTTAAATGAATTGGCTGAAAAGAACTCTGGGCATTTGTGTGCTTTCAGTTAGCTTATTATTTGGCAGTATTACCAACGCACGAGCGGTAACTCTCGAAGTAGTCTTTAAAAGCAGTCTCTGGGGTTCCGCGATAGGCGGTGTTTCTGGTCTGGCTTTATGGGCTCTGCAGGAGGAAGATAAAGAAGATAAATTATTTTCTAAATACGTTATTAAAGGTATGGCATTTGGATTGTTTGTGGGAATGGGCTTCGGGATGTATGATTCTCAAGAAGGAGGTGATGTCTTCATGGGTGACGATAAGCCCAAAGGTTTATTCCACTTCGACCTTAATTCTAACGTCATAGTCTTGCGCCCGGTAAAAATATTACCACGTCCTGAACTTGATGATAATGCGGCTTCCCCTCAATGGCGCCTCGATTTATTGACTGCTTCTTTCTGAAACAGACATGAACTTGCTGATCACAGGTGGTGCGGGCTTTATCGGAGCAAATTTGGTTTTGCACTGGCTTCGTAACCACCCTGATGATGTGGTCATCAATTTTGATGCCATGACTTATGCGGGTAATCTTGAAAATTTACAGGAAGTAAAAACTCACCAAAATTACCGATTTGTCCTTGGTGATTTGCGAAAACCCCTCGAAATTGAAAAAGCTTTTACAGAGCATAATGTAGAAGCAGTTATCCATCTTGCTGCAGAATCTCACGTAGACCGAAGTATACATGGTCCTGCTGAATTTATTGAAACAAATATAACCGGCACTTTCAATCTGCTGGAAACAGCCCGTAAATTTTGGGGTGCAGAGATGAGCGCACATCGTTTCCTGCATGTGAGTACAGATGAAGTTTACGGTTCTCTTGGTTCAGAGGGTAAATTTTCTGAAAGTACTGCTTATGCTCCAAACTCACCTTATTCTGCATCAAAAGCGGCCAGTGATCATCTGGTGCGTGCATGGCACCACACATACAAAATGAACGTTGTTACAACAAACTGTTCAAATAATTATGGGCCTTTTCAGTTTCCGGAAAAGCTACTACCTTTGCTGATAAATAATTGCCTGCAGAATCTACCAATTCCAGTTTATGGAGATGGGAAAAATATCCGTGACTGGCTGTTTGTTGAGGACCACTGCGAAGCGCTGGATCGTGTTTTTCATCAAGGGGTTTCAGGAGAAGTATACAACATCGGTGGTGCTAACGAATGGAGCAACATTGACATTGTCCGTTTTGTCTGCAAAGAACTGGACAGAGAGTTGGGAAGAAGTGGAGATGACTCCTGTGAAAAACTGATAAATTTTGTAACGGACCGTCCAGGGCACGACCGGCGTTATGCTATTGATGCAGAAAAAATTGAAACCGCTTTAAAATGGACACCACGTTACTCTTTCGAGCAGGGTCTCTCCAAAACCATCCGCTGGTATCTTGACCATCAGGACTGGGTCAAAAATGTTACTTCTGGCACTTATCAAGACTACTACGAACGTCAATACGGTTGAACACTGACAACTGAAGTTTGAGTACTTTTTGATTGGCGCTCAACTGTTGATTGTGTGGACTGAGCAAAATTTAAACATGCAATTGATTCTTGAAAATGCTCTGCTTTCCGCTGACGATGGTTTAGTGCAGTCCGGAAATCAAATCTGGTTTCACTTTCAGAAATACCCCTGGCATCTTTCAAATCCGGAAAAAAATCCGCCTGCAGGAGAACACCGCCGTCACATTGAAGCACGGCTGAGTTTAGGTTTAGCTGAACCCGCAAATGCCCAGATGCTTAAAGGAACCTACCATTTAGGAATCTCTCCGCATATTTACAGTTATTACCACCTGCTGACAGATCTGCTGCCACATTTGCTCGACTCTCCCAGATTTCCGGTCTTGGTTCCGGAATTTATGCCGCTTGTGTTTGTTGATTTTCTCAGAGAAGCAGGTTTTGAGGTGCAGATTTTAGCTGCAGATGTTTTTCGTGTTGAAAAACTCATAATTCCGGAAATGAAAACACCTGACTGGAATTTGGATAAAATCAAAAAAATCCGAACTTTTGCGGAAAATATGTACCCTCAACTTTCTTCTCATCAATCAAGATCTCAACAAAGAATTTATGTTTCCAGAAAATTAGCGGTTAAACGTCACTTAGCAAATGAGGAGGAATTTTTAGGTTTACTGAAGGAACACAAATTCCGCAAAGTTTATCTGGAGCAGATGAGTGTCCGTGAACAGGTCGAGCTTTTCCGTTCAGCTTCTCACGTAATCGCGGCACATGGAGCAGGCTTAACAAATGTTTTATTTGCACCTGCCGATGTTAAAATATTAGAAATACGTCCACTACGTACCAGCGGACAATTTTGTTTTGAAAACTTATTTTCTCTGGGCTGGTCAAACAATGAGTTTTTTGTTCCGCCTAAAAGTGGTAATTTTTTTCTGCCTTTGGATGCACTGGAAAGAGTTTTATTACGCTGGCAGAATGAGGGTTGTCTCAGTTAAAAAAATGATGAGAAAGTAAAAAAGTCTGAAATCTTCAAAAACACTTTTTAATCCTGCAGTTCAAAATCTCTTTGCGACAATCTCCACAATGTGTTTGCCGATATTGAGTGACGAGGTCGCCGCAGGTGAGGGTGCATTCCCAACATTGATTATGTTTTTGTTTTCCTGAATCAGAAAATCATCTACAAGCTTACCATTCGGCAGCACCGCCTGAGCTCGAATTCCGGCAGGAGCTTCTTCCAGATCTTCTGCGTTTATTTCAGGAATCAGTCGCTGCAACGCACGGACAAAAGCAGCTTTACTGAACGAACGCCACATCTCTCCTGCACCTGCCTTCCAGTATTTTAACGCAAATTTCATAAATCCGGAATAACTCAAAACTTCCGCGAGTTCCAGAAAATTAACTGTGCTACGTGTGTAACCTTCACGTGCAAAAGCCAAAACCGCGTTTGGACCGCATTCCAGAGAACCGTCAATCATGCGTGTAAAATGTACACCTAAAAACGGGAAATCAGGATCCGGAACCGGATAAATCAAATTCCGGCACAGATGATGTTTTTCCGGACGGACCTCATAGTATTCTCCACGGAACGGAATAATTTTGGAATCTGGTTTTTGAGTCATGGCGGTGATTTTATCAGCATACAAACCAGCGCAGTTAACTACATACTGTCCCTCATATTCACCATTATTAGTCTCTACAAGCATGCGTTGAGTCTTCTGGCGAATGGCTGTCACCTTTGCTGAGCAAATAATTTCGTTACCTTCCTGTTGACGTATCTGCTCCGCAAATTTTTCACAAACTTTTCCATAATTCACAATACCTGCTTCCGGAACATGCACCGCTTTAATCCCTGCAACGTGCGGTTCCAACTCGTGCAGTTTTTCTGCGCCAATCATTTCGCAACGTACACCGTTTGTTCTTCCACGTTGATAAATCGTCTCGAGCGCAGATAATTCGTTTTCCGAAACAGCGACGATCACTTTTCCGCAAATTTCGAAATCGATCTCCTCTTTCCGGCAAAATTCTTCCATGCTGGATTTCCCTTCACGGCAATTGAGTGCCTTGAGAGAACCTGGTTTATAGTAAATTCCGGTGTGTAAAACTCCGGAATTGTGTCCGGTTTGGTGAATTGCGAGGCTGGGTTCCTTTTCCAGCAGAGTGATTTTAAGGCGTGGATAATCCAGGCTGAATTGGTATGCAGTCGCAAGACCTACAATTCCACCTCCGATGATGATGATGTCTGTTTGCTGCATTATTCTTAAATTCTTTGCTTTATTGTATCAAAAGCACAACCAGCTCTTTGCAGCCGTGAACTCCGTAAACCAGGGTTTGTTCAATATCCGCCGTTTTTGAAGGTCCGGAAATAAGCAACGCGTTTGTCGGCATATCGGAATTCCACTGCTCTTTATTGACAGCTTCCCAAAAAGTGTTGTAGATGGTATTCGCATGAAGCACGGCCAGGTGAATCGGTGGAATCAGTGACATCAGCCGCGGTTCATCAGGAGTGGTCCAAAGAATCAGCGAACCGGTTTCTGCAATTCCGCCGCGTGTTGTTGTGATTGCTGCGTCAATTTCAAACAGTAGATCCTTGCTTTCTTCAATCGGCTGTTTGTAATCAACCAACTCCGGCATAGTGTCCGGAGTCTGCTGACGCATATTGCGGAGTTTTTCTGCTAAAGCGGTTTTGCTTCCGTAAAGGAGCTGGCCGATTTCTTTTTCTTTTACAACAGCACGGAGCGTGTTTTCCCAGTCGTTCTCAGTACAAATTATGACTTCCGTGTGAACCGCTTCCATCATGCTTTTCAGCTGCAGAATTTTCTCTGCCTCTGTCCAACTTTTACGTTCCATTACTGCATCATTCCGTGGATTTTTTTCTGCTGCGACAGGAGATTTACATAGATTTGCAAGAATATTTTTACGTGCGCTGGTGGAATTATTCATCGCTGATACCCTCTTCACGTACCATTTGGTGTAAACTTTTCTTAGCAAAACGCGGAGTTGTTCTGACAGAGGTCCAATTCCGGAGAACCGGCAGCCAGCCCGGAACTAAATTTCCCATTTTTGCAATACCTAAACTTTTTAAACGATAGAGTTTCGGATTTGAAAAAACCATGGCCCAGCTTTTCCAGACCATACTTTCCGTTTTTGCTTTCCAACCGCCGGATTCTGTAATTGGAATTGCTCGTTTCTTTTCCACCTTATCGTGACGTAAACGCAGCAGAATATCTGTGATCGGAATTTTCACAGGACAGACTTCAACACAGGCACCGCACAAACTTGACGCATCTGCCAAATGCCCAGCTTTGTGGAGGCCTTTCATTTGCGGGGTGAGAATTTTACCGATGGGACCGGGATAGGTTGTGTCATAGGCGTGACCGCCAATGCGGGAATAAACCGGACAATGATTCATGCAAGCACCGCAGCGGATGCAGAGCAAGGTTTCCTGTAACAAAGAATCGGCGTGCATACTGGAACGTCCGTTATCGAGCAAAATCAAATGCACTTCATGCGGACCGTCTTTTTCCTCTGATTTACGTACTCCGCTAATCATGTTGAAGTAAGTTGTGATCACCTGACCTGTGGCCGAGCGTGTCAACAAACTTAACAACGGCGGCACATCTTCAAACCGCTCAACTACTTTCTCGATACCCATTACGGCAACGTGCACCGGTGGCAGAGTAGTGCAGAATCTTCCGTTGCCTTCGTTTTCCACGAGACAGAGTGTTCCGGTTTCCGCCACTGCGATATTAACTCCGGAAACGCCCATATCCGCTTCATAAAATTTCTGCCGTAAAACTTTTCGTGCGAGCGCCGTCATTTCTTCAGCAGTCTCAGCATGCGCCTCAGCATCAACTTTCTCATGGAACATCTGAGCGATTTGTTCTTTATTTTTATGAATCGCAGGCATAATGATGTGTGACGGCAATTCATGATCAACTTGAATTATGTATTCACCCAGGTCTGCTTCCAGTGCCTCAATCCCGTGTTGTTCCAGAAAATGATTCAACTCCATTTCCTCGGAAACCATTGATTTACCCTTGACCACGCTTTTCACTTCGTGACGCTGCGCGATTTCCAGCACCAGAGCATTTGCCTCATCGATGCTTTCTGCCCAGTGAACCTGTATTCCGTTTTTTCTGCAGTTACTTTCTAACTTCTCCAGCAAATCCGGAAGTTTTCTTAAAGCATTCGCACGTATAGAACGTCCCAATTCCCGGAGTTGTTGCCACTCCTCAGTATCCGCAAAAACCGCTTGCCGCTTTTCCATCAATCCGCCCATGGCCCGCTTAAAATTACGGCGTAGTTGTGGATTGTTCAGGGCCGAAAAAGTGTCTCGCTGAAATTTTTCTGCTGAAAGCACTTCATTATTCATTTGATATTCCTGCAATTATTATGTCAGTGATCCTGGGAAACTCTTCGTCAAAATTATTTTGAAAATCTTCAGCCATCAAATTAATTTCCTCCAATAATCTGACTGGAAAGGATTTTAGCTGATAATTAAATCTGCATCGTCCAACTTTGTCTTTTTAATTGATATATTTAGAATATCATTAAAATTTATTTCGTAAAATTTGGAAATCAGCTAAATATCAAAGCTGTCTCTTGGGTTGTTTCTACTCACAATCATTTGCTTTTTGCTACCAGTCAGGAAGCAAGTAGAAACACTTCCTCAAATATTCAACGTTTTCTTGCCAAAGTCAAACCATCGGCGAGAGGCAGCAAACTGAGGTCAATACGTTCGTCTTGGAATAAAAATGCATTGAACTCCCGGATCGCGTCTGTGTTGGAATCGTGATGTTCAGGATCGGCAGGCAAGCCGCTCCAAAGGACATTATCCACAAGCATCAAACCTCCGGGTCGTAGCAATTTTAGTATACGTTCGTAGTAGAGCAGATAACTCTCTTTATCCGCGTCAATAAACGCCATGTCAAATGTCTCAGCGCCCTGATCATGTTTCAATAAATGATCCAGCGTTTCCACCGCTGGGGCTAAACGCAAGTCGACCTTATCAGCGATCTCGGCTTTTTCCCAATAACGCCGAGCAATCGAAGTGTATTCCTCACTGACGTCACAAGCTACAATCCGTCCTGTTTCGGGTAAAGCCAAAGCCACAGCTAACGAACTATAACCCGTAAACACACCTACCTCGACTACCTTTTTAGCGCCAATCAAGCGAACGAGCATCTGCATAAACTGCCCTTGCTCCGGAGAAATTTGCATGTTAGCGTTCGGATGAGATGCGGTTTCATCTCGTAATTCACGCAAAACATCAGCTTCCCTCAAAGATACTGAAAGCAAATAATCAGAGACAGATTCGGTTATACTCAAAGTGGTTCTGGACATAGCCGCATCATTTACGGTAATGGTTGTCAGTTACATAAATTATGCGGCTTAATTCAACTGTAAATCCGTCACTGCACCCAATGAAGCGGAGCTGACGGTTTTTGCGTATTTTGCCAACACCCCACGTGTATAGCGCGCTTCAGGACGTTTCCAGTTTGCCTGACGTTTTTTTATTTCATCTGCTGCAACTTGCAGATCAACTTTACGATTCAGGATGTCGATGATAATTGTGTCGCCATTTTCAACAATTGCCAGCAAACCGCCTTCCTGTGCTTCCGGAGTAATGTGGCCAATCACGAATCCGTGGGAACCTCCTGAAAAACGTCCATCGGTAATTAAAGCCACGTCCTGCCCTAATCCACGTCCCATAATGGCAGAAGTCGGCGAAAGCATTTCGCGCATTCCCGGTCCACCTTTTGGACCTTCATAACGGATAACAATCACATCACCTTTAACCACTGTTCCATCCAGAATACGGTCGAGCGCTTCTTCTTCAGAATTAAACACGCGCGCAGTACCTTTAAAGTATTCACCTTCTTTTCCAGATATTTTTGCGACTGCGCCTTCAGCAGCAAGGTTACCACGGAGAATAACAAGGTGTCCGGTTTTTTTGATAGGATCCGCAAGTGAACGCACAATGTCCTGACCTTCAAGATAAGGTTTCACATTTGCCAAATTTTCAGCCACTGTTTTTCCGGTAACAGTCAGACAGTCGCCATGCAGCAAACCTGCATCGAGCAGCATTTTCATCAAAGGCGGTAATCCTCCTATTTTGACAAAATTAGTCATCAAATATTTACCACTGGGTTTTAAATCCGCCAGCACCGGTGCTTTTTCGCCTACTCTTAAAAAATCGTCCAGTTCCAGTTTTACGTTTGCCGCATGAGCCATGGCCAGCAAATGTAAAACTGCGTTTGTTGAACCACCAAGAGCCATCACCACCGTAATCGCGTTTTCAAAAGCTTCCAGAGTGAGGATGTCCTGTGGACAAATATTGTCTTCGATCAAACGCAAAACCGCTTCTCCGGCTTCCACACAGTCTCTTACTTTCTCTTCAGAAACTGCTTCCTGTGCAGAACTGTTGGGCAGGCTCATGCCCAGTGCTTCAATTGCAGATGCCATGGTATTTGCGGTATACATTCCGCCGCATGAACCAGCACCAGGAATAGCGCAGGATTCTATTTCATCTAACTCATCTTGGGTAATTGCTCCTGCCGCTTCTTTACCAACTGCTTCAAAAATAGAAACAATATCCACATCCTGACCTTTGTGTTTTCCGGGAAGAATTGTACCTCCGTAAACAAAAACAGCAGGCCGATTCAAACGGGCAATTGCAATTAAACAACCAGGCATATTTTTGTCACAACCTCCAATTGCGACCAAACCGTCATAACTTTGACAACCAACCACCGTTTCGATAGAATCCGCGATAACTTCACGTGAAACCAGCGAATATTTCATCCCTTCGGTGCCCATGGAAATACCGTCCGAAACTGTAATTGTACCGAAAATCAAAGGCATTCCTTTTGACTTCCTGACGCCTCTAGCAGCATGTTCTGCTAAAGCGTTGATATGCATGTTACAGGGTGTGACTGTGCCCCACGTGGAAGCAATGCCGACCTGCGACTTCTGGAAGTCACCTTTTTTGAAACCTACACCATAGAGCATTCCTCTGCTGGCGGCACGGGCATTCGTTTCAGTGACAAGTTTTGAGTAGCGGCGATGTCCGCTTTTTCCTGATTGATTTTTTTCAGACATGTGGTTCCATTGCTGGGATATTTAGGGATTAATGCGGCTGTGCATCAGCCAAATAGTAAGTAAAGGTTTTTTTCTCAGAAAACAGTCCTGTTTAAAATACTCTTATCATTGTAATTATTCTTTAATCAAAATGATAATCTGTGTTTATTAAACTATAACAGTGTATCAACTCTGTATTTAAGCAAACTGTTTAATTCTGTAGAATTTGATAAGTTTAGCATATCAGCTGTTTTATCGCATCACCTAAAGGAACGCAAGAGTCAGCACTCAAAAGATAATAGGAAACAGGAATTAAAGGGATTACCGTTATGTACTGTTTTATGAAACTTCCGCATAATTCAAGGATGTCGCTAACGGGTCAGTGAAAGGTACTTCACCGCTGACATGAAGGGTTTTCGGTAAAATCTCTACTAAAAAATCTTGCATGGCAGAGGACAGTTCATGTGCAAAGCGATGGGAAATAGCCATAATAAAAAGGTACACTAATCCACGGCAATGCCACATCTGTTCAAGTGTAGTGGTGAAATAAGGATCTTCCTCAACATAAATTACAGCATTTTTACCGGATAAAAGGTGACCTCCAAACATCAATTTAAAAAAAACGTCCGGATACTCATCACGTTTATTTTTATGTTCCTGGTCAAAAAACGCAGTTCCTATTTGAAAAACACAGAGTTTGTCTTTCTGAATTTCGATGGTCTTTGCTTTTTCAACAGGCAACTGAATCATAAAAGGCAAACGGGCTTGGATCAGCATACTCCACTCTGCTTTACGATCCACAAAAGGCATCTTCTCATCAGTTGAACGAAAATAGACTGATTCTTCGTCCTGATTATTTTTTGCAACCACCGCCCAACGCTCAGCAGCTTTGTATTCCTGTCCACGCTGGATCAGTAATTCCTGTGTAAAATTGTGACTTGCGGCAATCACCTGTAAATTCCCTCCGTGCAGTTGTCTGAAGAAATTTGCAAATTCATCACAGTAATCCTCAACTCTGGAACGAAAATATGGGGAGGAGCATTCCGGAACAGGACTAAAACTCGCAGACAGCTTTTCCAAAGGTTCAGCATAAGCGGCACAAAGTTGTTCATATGCAGAACTGTTGTCTTCAGAATTATCCTGAGTGAGAGTCTCAAGAGAAATTTGCGTGTCAGTTTGATCTTTTTCAGCAGAATTATCTTTGCTTACTATAATTTCTTCTGTAGCTTCGAAGTCTGAGCTCTCATTTTCGAGGTTATCTTCCGCTGCAGTAAATACTTCAGTTTCTTCCGGCACAGTTTCAGGTTCTGCAGTTTTTGAAATATGGGATTTTACCAATTGTTCTATCTCACGAAAATCGAGCTTTACCACTAGCTGTTCAAGCGTTAACTCTTCATGATTTTCAAACTTAACTGCCAGTTCAGTCAACTTATTTTGTTGAGTTTTGTGATTATCATGATTCTTCCGAAACTGTTTAAGCCGATTCAAAAAGTAGCGGTTTTTGAGCATCAGATAGGCCCGGTAATTTGAAGAAAATAACGTGCGTAAGCGTTCTGTAAAGAATTTATTCAGTAGAAACTCCGGTGCCCCTGAAACCAAGACCATTTTTTCAGCTAGTATTTCTTCCTTATAAAGATCTTCCCGTTTGCATTTTAGAACACGGCTCAAGGCTTCTTCCAGCCTAAATTTATACGCGTCCAGAGCAGTAGATTCCTCGGAGTTTTTAGTAAACCGTTCCAACTGTTGAATGACCATTAATGAACGATAACTTTTTTCTATTCCAGGCAGAACAACTTTCAAACCTTTGCTGGCATCATAGTTGACGACCAGACGCATTACTGAACGCAAGTCATAAAGTTGTAGGGAATGCATAAATGCTTGTTGCTCAACAGTGAGAGCAGCATCAGGCTCAAACAAAGCTGTTTCAGCAAAAAAATGATGAATTGTGGTGGAGAGTCTTGTACCGAATTGCCTTAGAACTGCCGGAGCATCGGCTGCATGTCCAAGCTTGAGCATTTCTGCTTCAATGGACTCTAGCTGTTCTTTCCACTCTGATTGTTTCACTTTGGTGAGATAGCAACTATGGAAGATTGGATTTTAACAATTTGAGAAGTTATCGATCCAAGCTGATAAAGGGAGATTAAAATTTCTATTTTAACATTTCCACAATATCGAGATGGCCTTGTTGCTCCGCGATAATAAGAGCACTTCTTTTTAGTAAATCTAACAACAAAGGGTCAGCCTTTGCGTCCATCAGTAATTTTACTGTATCGGTACGACCTTCCTCAGCAGATTCCATCAGCGCGGTACTGCCGCTATTACTTTGCCAGTTAATATCAGCTTGGTGCTTAATCAACAAACGGGCAATTTCGGTCCGTCCTTCATTTCCGGCAATCATCAGCGAACTTACACCTTCCGCATCGACTGCGTTAACATCTGCCTTCCAGTCCACTAACAAGCTGACCACCCTTTCCCGTCCCTCAAGCGTTGCGAGCATCAGAGCAGTCATCTTTTGATTGTCCTCGAGATTGACTTTTGCTCCTGATTCCAGCAAACGTTTTACTACTCCGTAACGTCCAAAAGAGCTCGCTTCCATCAAAGCGGTACGTCCCACATCGTCAATTTTATTGACTTTAGCTCCATTTGCAAGCATCTGATTGACGACACTCAAGCGGCCTTCAATAGCCGCGCTGATCAACTCAGAAAACGGTTCAGAAACATTAATTTCAGATGAATCATCTTGAAAATCAACTTCCTCACGGCTACTGCCAAACAAGTTTTCAGGTGTCAGTAGATTATTTTGAACTTGAACCGTCTCTGACTTTGCACCTCTGGAAGTCAGATAATTTACGACTTCCAAATAACCGTTACTGGCTGCGGCTAAAAGCGCTGTGAAGCCTTCTTCATTTACGGCATTTATGTCTGCGCCTGCGTCAAGCAGCAAACGCACGATTCCTAAGTAACCTTCAAAGGAAGCTACTATCAGGGCCGACTCTCCATAATTTGTTCGAAAATTTACTGCTGAATTATACTCAAGCAACAATCGCACAGCCGAAATTTGTCCTTCCAGCGCGGCAAAAATAAGTGGAGTCGAACCATCTTCCATCGTGCTCTTCACACTTGCGCCGTGTTCCAAAAGGATCTTTGTCATTTCCGTATCGCCGTAACGCACAGACAGGCTAAGCGGATTTAAACCTAATCCGTCTTTACTTTCCAGATCCGGCGATTTTTCCAGCAGAACCAGTGCGGTTGCCTGATTACCGAAAACAATAGCTTGCATCAAGGCATTCCTTCCGGAGACATCGTTTCCTTTCAAGTCCGCGCCGGAAACAATCATTTCCTTCATTTGCGCAGCAGTGCCATCTCTGGCTACTTGAAACAAGTCTACTTCGTCTCCGGCAAACACAAATGTGCCTGTCAAAAATAATATTAGATAAAGGTTACAGAGAAATCGCATTTCAGCTACTTAGTTCTTTTTTTGTGTTGTTTTGAATTAACTGTTTTTATTATATTTAACTTTGGTGAGCCTGTTACTCTCTCGTGTTATTATTTGCGATTAGTAACTGTTTACCAAGTCAAATCTTTAATCATTATATTTACTCACTAAAGCAGCACCAATTCCTGAGTAACGTGATACTTTGTGCAATGCTGCTTCTTCCAGAACACTTTGCTCGCCAATTATTAGCACAGATTTCTTTGCTCTTGTCAGTGCGGTATAAAGCATTTCACGGCTCATTAATTCCCCAATGCTCCTTGATTCATTCTCACTTGCCAAGCGCTCTCTACTTAAAGCAGGTAAAATCAACGCCAGATGATCATATTCAGAACCCTGACTTTTGTGAACGGTGATCGCGTAAGCAGTTTGCAAATGATGCAGCTCGTATTGATAAAAAGTCTTGAATTCACCGTCAACAGCAAAAACTGCTTTCAGTTCAACTTCTCTGCTTTCAGGATTGATAAATTTTAAAAATATGCCCTGATCACCGTTGAACAGTTGAAGCCTGTAATTATTTTCTGTCACCATCACAGGCTCTCCGGGATAGTGCTCCGAAAATGAATCTTTTGTTCCGTTTTCTGCCAGCCAGCATTCGCTTATTTTCTGATTGACTGCCATTGCTCCAGTTGGCAAAACCTGAGTTGCTGTTAAAACACGGAAATGTTTTAAATGCTCAAACAGATAATCCAGTTTAGCTGCACGAGACTCCGAGGCATCATGGGTAAAATTCTCTTGTGTTTCGGATAGAAATTTTTCATCACTTAAATAATTTACAACCCACCAGCTTGCAAAATTTTCCAGTTGAGCAGGAGTATTTGTCTGATTCAGCAAAAACACTTTTTCCTTCTCAACTTCCTCAAGACTTTTCAGCCTGCGGATAATTTCATGATTTGGCGCTTTAGCATTAAACATTAATTCCGGCCTAGGATCATGTTCCATTTCTTTGACTGTTTCAGCCACACCAAGGATATTACGGCCCGCGGCATCTCCGATCTCCTGCCTGTAACTTCTAAGCAGTCTTACTATATGCAGCGGATTTTCAGCAATACCTGCTGTTTCCGGAATGCTTGAATTCTTTGTCAATTCCAGCAGCACTGCGCCATTACCAACAGACGGTAACTGCTGAGCATCTCCCAGCAGAATAATCCGTGGAACTGAAGGCTGGTGAGGTAATTCTGAATTTGCTGCACGTAGTAATGAGCTTATCATTTCTTGATCAATCATCGAGCCTTCATCTATTATCAGCAAGTCGTGTTCCAAAGGGTCATATTCGTGATGTTTAAAACTATGTGTAGCGGGACGATAAGCTAAAAGTCTGTGCAGAGTTTTTGCTTCCAAAGCGTCCTCAAGCAATTTTTGCTCAAGCGGCAACTGCTTTAAATTCTCAAGGGAGTTTAAACTATTAACAACGGTTTCAGACAACCGTTTTGCCGCCCTTCCTGTAGGAGCAGCCAATGCAGGACGCTCTGCGAGACCGAGCCTTTTAAGCACTCTGAGCAGAGTTACAGCTACAGAAGTTTTCCCTGTTCCTGGACCGCCTGTTATAATCAATAAAGGAGAAGATATTGAGAGCAAAACCGCTGCTTTCTGTTCATCAGCCAAGCTTAGAGTTTCCTTACCGAAAAGTACCGGCTGTTCGACAAGCACAGTTTCGAGCACTTTTTCAACGATGGAACTTTCCGGAACATGCGGATTCATCTTTATCCGTTTCCATAGCAGTGAAAGCAAACGGGATTCAGCTTGCCAATATTTGCTAAAATAAAGCAGAGAATGATTTGCGGTGAAAATAGCATTTTGCGTGTGAGCAGACGCGGAATCCGTTTCAGTACCGTAACTTGTCAACAACCATTTTTGCCACTTCTCCTGAGAAAGTTCATTTGCGGAAAATCCAGAATTTAGCAGCGATGCTAATATTTGAGCCTGCAAAATTTCGCGTGGGAGACAGGTGCTGCCGGAAATGTTTGCTTTGCGCATCAGTAGCAAACCCGATAATAAAACGTGAAAACGCTGATTTTCCTCCGGGCTTTCTCTGCTGATATCCGGTTCCGTCCAGTTCAGGAAATCCAGAGCCTGGAAAAAATATTCACTGCCCAGCTGAATTTCGGCAAATTGCTTTCTCAGTCTCATGAGAGACTCTGTCAGGGCTGGTGCCGCAATTTGATTTTTAAGTGAATCATCAGTTAATCCTTCTGCAAAACGTGAACGTGCGGTTCCTGAGCTTGTCCAGCCGCCGGGAATCACAGTGAGGAAAGGTGCTTCGTTGGTATCTATCGAACTGGACATTTAAGCATTTACAAGTTAAACTCTGAAGAGATTTAGGCGTCTGAAGAGCAGGATTTTTTTCTGCAGAGAGTCATTCAAATGCCGCTGTTTAAGGTAATGTTGCACTTTTAACCAAAACTTGTCACTGCTTGAGCAATGAAAAGGCACTCACCCAATCATGTCATGAGCTGGTCCGAAGTCAAGCGTCCAATTGTTTGTCTTGCGCCGATGGATGGAGTGACAAATTCTGCTTACCGTCAAATTGTACGAAGTTTAAGCAAAGATGTCATTCTTTTCAGTGAGTTTACCAGCGTTGATGGACTGGTACGGAGTGAACATGTACGTTTACGTTTGGATTTTGAACCGTGCGAACAGCCGTTTTTCATGCAACTTTTCGGTAATTCTCCGGAAATTTTCGCGGAAGCTTCACGAATGGTTGAGGATCGCGGAATTTTGGGAGTGGATATCAACATGGGTTGTCCCGCAAAAAAAATTGTGCATTCTCAGCACGGAAGTGCCTTGATGCAGGATCCTGATAGGGCCTGTAGGATTGTGGAAGAAATCCGTAAAGCATGCTCCTTGGAAGTTTCCGTCAAAACAAGATTAGGTTGGAAAGACGATAAAAATTTAATTGATTTCGCAAAAGCTCTGGAGTCTGCCGGAGCTTCTATGTTGACCATACACGGACGGACCTATAATCAGGCTTTCAAAGGTGAATCAAACTGGGAGCCGATTTACGAACTGAAACGTCATTTGTCAATTCCTGTCATCGGCAACGGAGATATCCGGGATTTCAACCATGGACTGGAGCAAATGGCTAATCTTGACGGATTCATGATTGGACGTGCCGCAATTGGAAATCCCTGGTGTTTTCAGGATCGGCGAAAATATCCTGAGCCGACTCTCGATCAACGCATTGAATTGGCGCTAAAACACTTTCACTTGTATCGACGATTCAAGCAGGAGCTAGTGGCTGTACGAGAATTCAGAAAGTATATCGGGAATTATGTAAGTGGTTTCCGTAACGCGAAAGAATGGCGTAACTGCTTGATGCAATGCCAAAATGAGAAATCATTTGTGGAATGTATGCGGGAAATCCAGCAACTCGAACCACCGCTTGCTTTGACCGGTTAACCCAGGAAATGCTTCTACTTGCAGAATAATTGACTAACTTTATTTAGCTGTTTTTTCGTTCCTCTTGCGTGGTAAAGATAACTATTTTGACTACACCACGCTTTAAATTAAAATTGACTTCCATGCCTGTTAGAGGCATCATATAAAGCATTGTTTGTCTTTTTTTCCTGCAGACAACATCTCCAAAAGAATGCACCCGTAGCTCAGCTGGATAGAGCATCAGTTTGCGGTACTGAGGGTCATAGGTTCGACTCCTATCGGGTGCACCAGCATTACCAACGGATTACAGAGCTTTTACCCTCATAAAACAACCCATAATTGATTGGTTACGAATGGTTACGGGCATGAACAGAATTAAATCAGGCAATACAAAACCTTAAAAAGTCGTTCGTCCACTCCTTCATACATCTATGATACAGATTTGTGATTCACCTTAAATAATATACCTAGCAAACCTGATATTACATTGCAGATTTAGCAGTCAGTCATCTCTGCCCATTGTTGATTCTGGCATCATCACTTAGGATGAAAAACACAACCGATTAATAAGATCTTCTTGATTCTCATAACCTACCGAAAGCAGCTCCACGAAAACACATGCTCTTCCTCCTTCCTCTTGCCTGTTAAATCATCCATGTTCATGCTACTAGAACGCTGCTGACAGCGGCGTTATTTTATTTATACGACTTATATTTGCCCTTCAATACTGCTTAAACGAAGATATATGGACTATATGGGCCATTCTAAACAAGATCTATACACCAACCCTTAATACTTTGGAATATTAGCTGAAAAAAGAGAAAATATTGACTTGATTTATTTTTATCACTCTATAAAATCATGGCATTATTGATTAGGGAGCCTTTTGGTGATTCTACCCTACTGATTCTCATATGCTTTGATATCACTGCGTAATAATTAAATATTTGATCCTCATAATTTCTTACTGTGAGATTATTCACAGCACGTTTAAATAAAATATAATGAAAGGTAAAAATGAGTAAAATTAAACTTCTTATGATTGTCTTTTTATTTGCTGGATGTTCCGTACCAGATTTTATGATCCAGGGCCAACTAGATGATTTTGAAAGAGCCCTTGAGGCAGAGGACGTGAATTGGATTATGGATCAATACACTGAAGACGTTGTTCGAGAACTTCCAGATGGCTTCAAATTTAAGGGCAAGGATGAGGTGCGAATGTATTGGGAAGATCTCTTTCAATCTGTGGATAATATAGATGTTGAGGCTATTGATTTTGTAACATCCGGTTTTCCGCCGGCCAAATTGGCTCTTCACTGGAGGTGGAAAGCAGATGTTGTAGCAAAATCAAAATACTTTAAATTTGATACTGTAGGTACGACAATAAAAATTGAAGGTATGGACCTCACTTATGGTAGTGGTTTCAAAACGGCAAGGGTCATTACTTTCTGGAATACCTTAGATATGCTACAGCAAGCAGGCTACAAGGTTACCAAATAGGCTGAAAATTCATCGGCTAGATCAGTCTATCCTACCGAGAAAAGTTTGCTTTTCATTGATCCTGTGTTAAACTCGCAACTGAAGATTAAAATGAAATTTCTTAGTTGCAGAACATTAAATTAATTCAGGAGAGCGGCCTCAAAATGGCAAAAATTATTACATTCGCCAGTCAAAAAGGCGGGGTAGGTAAAACAACCTCTGCGGTGCATTTGGCAACTGCATTTGCTCTCGGCGGTTATAAGACGCTTCTGGTTGACCTTGATCCTCAAGGTTCAGTTCATCACTCTCTTGGAGTAGAGAATCCTGCCGGTTTGGGTATCCGTGAAGTTTTTTGTACTCCCAATATTTCACTGGAAGAAATTATAACCACCGGCAAACACAAGAATCTTGACTTGCTGCTTTCAAATATTCAAGACCTGCTGACAGAACAAACCGTCAACAAAATATCCTCCGACTATTACCACGTTTCACAATGGATTGAGCAGAATGCTGCTGCTCACTATGATTTTATTATCATGGACGCACCTGCTTCCACAAGTTCTCTTAGTATTAACGGGATGCTCGCGGCAGACCTCATTATTGTCCCGCTGGAATGTGAAACACTAGCCATAAAATCTCTTAAACGTTTCTTGCAGGCTTTCAAGGAATTGCAGAGAACGATTGAACCGAGGCTTAGGTTGGCAGGAATATTACTGACTATGTATGATGAGAATATCCTCTCCCACCGACAAGTTTGCAAACAAATTTGCCAGACCCTTGGCGACTCTGTTTTTGAAACCATTATTCCAAATTGCCCACACATACTTGAAGCCAGTAATTTAGGAATTGATGTTATTCAGCGACACCTGAATTCAGCCGGTGCAACCGGTTATATCCGTCTTGCTAATGAATTGCTGGACCGTTTCCTTTTACCAAAATCCGACGAGGCGAGTAAACAAAAACTAAACACAGACTGAAATTATTTAAAGTTAAATTATCTTTATACAGGAGAAGCAGGAGGTACAGGAGGCATTTTTTCAGCATAACCTTTTCTCAAAATGAACTATGTCTCAGAAGCTGTTTCCGCTCAAAATTCTATTTTATTTATTTGTTAGTGTATTAATTTTTGCTACAACCCAACTGGTTGCGGTTGATGTAAGTCAAAACGAGCATAAAATAAAACCGCTGCTGGCAAAAGTTTACCGCCAGGAAGATGTTTCACAATGGATGGTCAGTGAAAAACTGGATGGAGTGCGTGGAATTTGGAATGGCGAAAAACTCCACTTTCGCAGTGGAAAGCTGATTCATGCTCCGAAATGGTTTACAGAAAATTTTCCTCCTCAACCAATGGATGGTGAGCTTTGGATGGGGCGTGGAACTTTTGACCGGCTTTCCGGAATAGTACGCAAAAAGATTCCTGATGAACGCGACTGGAAACAGGTGCGTTACATGTTATTTGAGCTTCCGGAAAGTAGCGGGACTTTCACCGAAAGAATTCAGAAAATGGTGGAATTGACAGCCTCAGTAAAAATCCCCTGGCTACAGGCTATTCCGCAAATACACCTTGATTCTGAGGAAGCACTACTGAAAATGCTGGATGAGATAGTTAAAAAAGGTGGTGAAGGCTTGATGCTGCATCGAGCAGATTCACTGTATCACAGTGGTAGAAGTGATGATCTGCTTAAACTGAAACCATGGCAGGATGCAGAAGCGACAGTGATTGAAATACTTCCCGGTAAAGGTAAATTCAGCGGTATGATGGGTGCCTTACTGCTAAAAGACAAAAGTGGTCACATTTTCCGCATCGGTACCGGTTTCAGTGACAGTGAGCGGCGAAATCCTCCGCCACCTGGTTCTGTCATTACCTACAAATTCACAGGAACCTCAAAGAAAGGGCTGCCGCGTTTTGCCAGTTTTTTGAGGATGTACCAGCAGTAATGATGTATCAAATCCCGCCTCAGATGATGAGCCTGAACCGGAGAATGAGTGGAGTATTTTGAAATTTGCATTTGGGCTGTACTTGGATTGATTGCAGGCAGTTTTGTCAGTGTTTGTCTGGATCGTCTTCCCCTGCAGTTTGCAGACGATGAACAGCGCTCAAGCTTGTTGACATCACCTGATTTTTCACTTTACCTGAAAAAGCACATCCGGAAACGGACACTCAGTTTAGCCACACCTGCCAGATCTTTTTGCTTTTCATGTGGGCACCAACTCAGCTGGTTTGAAAATATTCCAGTCTTGTCATTTGTGCTGAGCAGAGGCCATTGCAGAAAATGCAATACGCCAATCGGGGCAGGCACGATCCTGACTGAAACTGTTCACGGTCTGGTTTACTTAGGCTTCGGCTGGTTTTTAAACGGCTGGATCTGGCCTTTGACTTTCAGTATTAACTTTTCATTTTTGTGGATTTTGGGACGCTGCTGGAGTTGCAGACAGACAAGAAAAGTACTGTATTTTGCAGGAGCTGTTTTGTTGATTTTAAATTTTGGCGTTTATTATTATTGATTTTGCAATGAAAAAACTATTGATAATATTACTCAAAATTCTGCTTGTCGGTAGTATTTTGGTTTACCTTGTCCAAAGCGGACGGCTTAATTTTGAAAAATTAATGCTCTTCAAGGATGCTCCGGAAATACTTGCCTTGATGGTAGGAGCACTTGTTTTAGTGGTGGTACCAATGGCGACATTTCGTTGGTGGTTACTGCTACGCGCGATCGGTGTTCAGGTTAATCCAAAGCAAACTTTTATACTGACTTGGATCGGAAACTTTTTTAACACAACACTTCCGGGTGCAGTTACCGGAGACGTGGTCAAGGGCTATTACGTTATCAAGGCCCAACATGAAGAGGGGCGTACACGGGCGTTTATGACTTTGCTGATTGACAGAATTGTCGGCTTATTCGGTTTGATCGTTATGGCTTTTTTAGCGCTTGTCTTAAACCTTGAACTGATTTTATCTCAGGAACGTCTGCACTCTCTCGCCTGGATGATCACCGTTCTTTTTGGAGCTACAGTTGTATTTTATGCGATTGCCGTGTTTCCGTTCAAAGAAGGCCGGGACCCTTTTATCCGCCTCTTCCAGCGTCTGCCTGCAAAAAAAATAAGTCTCAAAGTTTATTCAGCGTTCAAAAGTTATCAGCACCAAAAATCCACTTTATTGCTGACACTTTTGCTGGCCATTGGAATCCATACTTTAATCGCACTACTATTTTTCCAGGTAGCGAATTTGATGGGTCTTAAAGAAATGGAATTGGCCACGCAGTTTTTTCTGATGCCAATCGGACTGATCACTGTTGCGATTCCAATAGCGCCGGGTGGGATCGGTATTGGACATGCAGCCTTTGAATCACTTTACCAACTGGCGGGCTTTTCCGGAGGCGCCGACATATTTAATCTTTTCGTCATTGTCCAACTTGGAGTTTATCTCCTGGGCGGTATCCCATATTTTCTTTACAGCAGCGAGTATCAAATCCCTGAGGAACAGCAGGATCTGCTGGAAAAAAAGTGACACAGTAGCGTAAATTCAGCGACCTTATTCGTCCTCGGCTAAAACCAGTAAATGCTCCCTGACACAAGAGGAAAGAGCGTTTAAATCATATCCACCTTCTAGCATACTTAGAATCCGCCCTCCTGCAGTCTGTTCGGCCAAGCGTTTTAATTCAAAGCTCAATTCCCTGAATGTCGATTCTGTTAAATTTAACGAAGCTAAAGGATCGTCACGATGTCCATCAAATCCGGCAGAGAGCAAAACAAAGTCGGGATTGTATTCCTTCAACTTAGGTTTAACTTCTGTGTAAAAGGTTTGCAAATATTCTGTATCCTCCATTCCGGGAGGAACAGGAACATTCAAGGTATAACCTGTGCCGGCACCTCTTCCGCGTTCCTCTGCGAAACCTGTTCCGGGGAAACAGGTACGTGGATCCTGATGCAGACTGACGTAAAAAATATCGGCCCGTTCCTCAAAAAAATGCTGTGTCCCGTTTCCATGATGCACATCAAAATCAACAATCAGTACACGTTTAAATCCCATCTTCCTGCTTAAGAATTCTGCTGCAAGTGCAATATTGTTAAAAAAACAAAAACCCATTGCTGAGTCAAATTCCGCGTGATGCCCTGGTGGACGCACTGCGCAAAATGCGTTATCGAGTCTGCGTTCCGCAACCTCAAGTGCTGCGTCCAGTACTGATCCAACCGCCTGCAAGGCAGCTTTATAAGTTTGCGCTGAAATTACACAATCCTGAGTGTGCAGAGTTTGAGCTCCACTTTCAGAAGCAGCTTCTACTTCTGAGACAAGTTTTTCTGTATGCAGCATTTTTATTTCTGCAGAACTTGCGGGACGTCCGGGTTCTACTTTAAATTTCCCCATCAAGTCCTCAGACTCAAGTCTTTCCAGGATTGCCCTCAGCCGGTTTGCGTTTTCCGGATGTGAACCTGTCTCATGTTCTAGGTAAATAGGATTTGTATAAAATCCGGTTTTCATGGCTCTACGTTCAGTTTAGAGGGAAAATATTATAAGCAAATCATGACGCATACTAACTCAGGATAACATCTGTCTTCAAGACAAAGCGCTTATTCATGTCGTTTTTTGTACTTCACGGATTGTGTTTGAGCATCAATTTGGTTAAAATCTAAACTGAATAAATATACAAATCCAGCATTGACATAATTATTAACGCTAAAAAGAGTAATGGCAATTTTAGAAATATATACTTTCCCAGAGCCAATATTGAGGAGGAAGACATCAGCAGTTACAGTTTTTGATCAGGAACTTGCAGTAACCGTTGAGTCTATGCTGCAGACAATGTACGTTTCTATTGGCATTGGCCTGGCAGCAATTCAGACAGGTATCCTCAAAAGAATAGTTGTCATTGACTTAAAAAGCGGTGAAGAAGATGTCTCATTGCGTGAACCTCATGTTTTCATTAATCCTAAAATTGTGGAACAATCCGGAACTACTGTCTCTGAAGAAGGCTGTTTAAGTGTCATTGAGTTTCGTGGTGAAATCGAGCGTGCGGAAAAAATAATAGTCGAATATCAGGATGTCAGCGGAAAAACACAAGAAATGGCCGCAGAAGACATGATGTCCATCTGCCTGCAGCACGAAATTGACCATTTGAATGGTGTCCTGTTTATTGATCATTTACCCTTGCTCAAACAAAAAATGGTAAAAAAACGGCTGACTAAACTCGCAAAGGCAGAAGCATGATTTTGCGTAATTTTATTTTTTACACGATCACCATTTCTTTTTGCTCAATTGTTTTTTTTGGTAGTGGAAGCGCGTTTGCAAAGCAGCTTAAATATGCGCATGCTCTGGTGAAAACATCAGCGGGAATTGAAATTCATGTAGAAGTTGCCGACACTTCGCAAAAAAGAAGTTTAGGTTTGGGAAAACGCTCCGGACTGAAAAAAGACTGGGGTATGCTGTTTGTCTTTGAAAAACGTAAAACTCATAGTTTCTGGATGAAAGACATGCAGTTTGCTTTGGACATCATCTGGCTGGACAATTATCGGATTGTACACATTCTCAGGAATGTTCAACCGGCAATTCAAGGAGAAAAACCATCAATTCTGGCACCTCCTGCTCCGGCTAATTTTGTGCTGGAAATTGAGGCTGGACGTGCCTCTGAACTAAGACTCAAACAGGGTGATTTACTCAAATATAATTTTGAACAATGAAGGAATTGCTAATAATATTAACAAAAACTCTACCATGACAAAATCGCAAACTATCTGCATAGTGGATGACGAGGCAGCAATACGTGAAACACTTGAGAACGTCTTGTCGGATGAGGGATATCCAGTAATGTCCTGTCATGACTCAATTAGTTTTTTTGAAAAATTGGAGCAGCAAAAACCTGATTTAATACTCCTAGATATTTGGCTTCCCGGGTTAGATGGAATGGCGATTCTCAGTAAACTTCGTGAAACCTTTCCTGAACTACCCGTTATTATGATGAGCGGACACGCCGGAATTGACGCTGCAGTAAACGCGATTAAACTTGGGGCGGTGGATTTTATGGAAAAACCCCTGCGTTTAGAAATATTGCTCGACAAAATTGCGGTTGTACTTTCAAACAAACCACCCGAGAGAGTTAAAGATCTGGCTTCAGATACCAGGATGGAGGTTGCCAAAATTATCAATCCGATCATACCTTCAGGTGCAGTAAGGCTCAAGGACTCTGAACGTCCTCAGCGAACATTGAAAGGAAATGTTGTTTTGAATGGAAAAGGGCTTTTGACGGGACGCAACACAGGTGTAATTTTAAGTCCTCTCGATCCGAACTCAGGTGTTGTTTTTCAAACTTTGGATGATACTTCTTTACCAGCGCACATCACGAATATAGAAAATTTTTCTCAATCGGTGAAACAGCAATCCTTCAGTGCTAATTCTACTGTTTTGGCCCGCGAAAATCGTAGGGTACGTACAGTCGAGCATTTGATGGCTTCGTTGCATATGGCAGGTATTACCAATGTTTTAGCAAAAGTGGATGAGGAAATTCCAAATGTCGACGGTTCTGCTCAGGATTTCAGTGAACTTATTAAAGAAGCAGGTGTCCAGGATCAGGATGTTCCCGTAAAAGAGGCAGTCGTTTTGGCGCCGATACAGGTGGGACGTAAAAAATTGACAGAAAAACACCTCTATGTGGAACCGTTTGAAGGCTTTGAAGTCAAGATGCGCATAGATTATTCTGCACCCATCGGTGAGCAAAAACTGACCTTTAATTCTTCTCAGGATTCATTTGACCTCGATATTGCGCCGGCACGTTCATTCAACACTTTCGAAAATATTGATCTGGCACAAAAAACAGGAACAGTCGGCAGCGGTTATCTTGATTCACATATAATCTTGCATGACGGGAAAGTGATAAACACAGACCTGCGTTATCCAGACGAATTTATACGGCACAAGATACTCGATCTCATCGGCGATCTTTATTTGCTTGGTCATCCCTTGAGGGGGCGGGTTGTTGCGAATATGACTTCACACGGTTATAATCAAGCACTCGTACAAAAACTTCATGTTGCGCTTACTACCTGAGAAAATATTGTTGCAAGGTAGCTAAAACAGTATTCGGTGGGGGCATTTTAATCCTCCCACACAGCTAAAACAGCGTTGCGAATGAACCGCAATGAACAATCCCTGTACTATTTTAGGTGCGGGGTAAAACTAATAACAGATTTATAATATGCGCCACCAAGGCAGATCATACGCACTGCAGGCATTGTATCAGGCAGAACTGCTGGAAAGTAAAGCCATGAAACATGTTGACCGTTTTCTGGAGCAGCTTGACACTAGTCCTGAAGTAAAACTGTATGCACGGGAATTAGTGGAAGGTACACTCCTGCACCGCAAACACATTGATCGTTATTTACGCAGGAATCTCGAACACTGGAAGTTGACCCGACTTTCTGCAACTGTGCGGAATATCTTAAGATTAGCTGCTTACGAACTTTATCACCATCCGGAACTCTCACACAGCGTTATCATCAATGAGGCTGTGGAACTCTGTAAGGATTTTGTTGATGACAGTGCACACGCGCTGACAAATAGTGTTCTGCAAAGAGTTTACGACCAGATAACAGAAGAGAGAAAAACAAAAGCATTAGCAAAAAAAGATGAAACTTCAAAAGATGAGACTTCAAAAGATGAAACTTTAAAAGCTGAACCGTTCAAAGAAAAGCCAGTGCCCGAATCAAAATATAAAAGAAGATAGCGTTGCCACAATCAGTTTTTTGCCAGTTCCTGCAAATTTTCCCCAGTCACCCTGTACGTTGTCCATTCGTCCAAAGCAGCCGCACCCATTTTCTGATAAAAACCAATTGCGGGTTCATTCCAGTTCAACACCGCCCATTCTAATCGTCCACCGCCAATTTCCAGGGTTCGATGTGCAAGTTGGCGCAACAATGCTTCACCTACTCCTCGTCCCCTCGCACTTTCAAGTACATACAGATCCTCAAGATATATTCCTGGACGTCCCAAAAAAGTGGAAAATGTGCGGAAATACAACGCAAATCCGAGAATTCCATCTTCCGCATAAGCGAGTTGAACTTCTGCTGGAGAGTTGATACCAAACAGAGTTTCTTTGAGCAGTTCTTCTGTTGCGACAACTTCATCCAAAAGATGTTCATAAAGAGCTAGTTCTTTAATTAATGCCAAAATCTCTGCCACGTCTCCTACTTCAGCCTGACGCATTTTAAAGTCGGATTTAATTTCTTTCATGTTTTTTTCTTTCAGGAAATTTCATATTGATTAGCAATTTTTTCATACTTTTCTACCTCATTTAATTTGCTACGTTTGCGGAAACCATTAACTAAAATACCGCATTTCTTCCGGAGCACCACAATTGCGGCAGAACGGTCCTCCGGACGCAGTATTTCCGTATTAAGTATTTTGATAATTGATTGCACACGGTAGCGGTCAATCCCCCAGTCACTCCGTGAAAGCTGATCCGCATGTCCACCGTGACGTGTCATCAATTTTTCATTCAGCAGCGCCACCGGATGCTGAGCGGTCAAACGCAGCCAAAGATCGTAGTCTTCACAAATCGGCAGGTTTTCGTCAAACAAACCGTGAACTTCAAACAGCTCACGCCGCAACAGCACAGTTGAAGGAGAGATCAAACAAAGTTCCAGACTTGGTTTAAAAATCCAGCCCTCAAGTTTTTGATGCTTATTTTTCGGATTAACCCTGACCCCGTTCCTGATCCATATTTCATCGGTGAAATGAATCGGACATTCCGCTCGAATTGAAGTTTGAGCGATTTGTTTTTGTAATTTGTCAGGATGCCAAAAATCATCTGAATCCAGAAATGCGATCCATTCGCTATCACAGTTTGAAACAGCAGCGTTTCTTGCGGCACTGACTCCCAGGTTTTTTGTAAAAGTGATGCTACTAAGATTTCCGGAATAGCTTTCGAGAATTTCCGCAGTAGCATCGTCGGAAGCGTCATCCACTACTATCAGTTCAAAATCACGGAAACTCTGATCCAAAACCGATTGAATGGATTTTGTCAGCCAGTCGGCACGATTCCAACTTGGGAGGATTACACTTACTTGCGGCATTACAGAATTTTAGTTTGACGAGCCATGCGGATAAGCTGAAACCGGGATTTTACTTGACTCTTTATTAATACCCCCATAAGGTATATTCAACTTATACATCATTTAAAGGAGTCAACAATGCACCCAAGTCACGAAAATCAGCTTGTCCGCCTAAAAAAGGTTGAGGGACAAGTTCGCGGAATTCAAACCATGATTGAGGAACGGCGATATTGCATGGATCTTCTGTCGCAAACCAGGGCAGTGACAGGTGCAATGCGTAAAATTGAGTCCGGAATTTTGGAAAGCCATTTGAAGCACTGTGTCAATGACGCCATCTCAGCTAAAAGTTCCGAGGAAGCTGCTCTTAAAATAAAGGAAATTATCCGTATCTTTGAAAAAATGAATTAGCAGTTAAATCAAAACTCCCTGTTTCCTGCTGAATTTTAGCGATAAAAAATACCAGATCAGCCCCGCTGCCTGCAGCAAAAACAGCACACCAAGCGCGGCTTGATAACTTTCCGGAGCATAACCAGTTTCTGTAGCAGGCCAAATCTCAATAATGACTCCGACACCCCATTGTAAAATAAAGGCACAAATAAAAACCAGTAAATTAAGGATAGTACTTACACGTCCGGAAAGATATTTAGGAAATATTTGCGCATATCCGGCATAAACCAGAACGCTTGCTGTACCAAAAAATCCGAGCAAAAGAACTAGGATTAAAGGACTGCCGAAACCGCCGAAAATCATCGTACCTTGGATAAATAAAAATAAAGTCATTCCCCAAACAGAAATTGAAATCGGACGGATATCAAAAAGCTGAGAGAGTCTTTCGGCAATTATTCCCAGAGTCAAAAAACCGCCAATAAAAGCCAACGTCATTACAAACAAAAGTTGAGCTGCATTATCACTATTTAGACCTGCTACATCCCTCAGCCATGGTTTCATCCAGAGTCCATTGATAGCCATATTTGCACCCTGAGAAATTGCAGCCAGAGGGGCAATATCCCAAAAAATACGACTCCGGAAGACCTCACCCATTTCTTTGAGTTGTAATTTCAGTGATGGAAGTTTTTCATCAGTTCTTTTGTTTTCAGGCAAAAACACCCATAAGCAGATTGAAGCAAAGACTGTAATGACTGCCAGTCCAGTGAAAACTCCACGCCAATCCGTATATGAAAGAGCATTCTGTAAAGGAATTGTCGCTCCGAGAGCACCCAGACCGCCGGCTACCATCTGCAGGCCGTTGATCATAGCCAGACGTTCGCTGGAAAACCAAAGCACATAGGCCTTGAATGCCGCCATCAAACACGCGGAAACACCTAAGCCAATCAGCAATCTGCCCACAATCAATCCGGAAAGTGATTCTGCCTGCGCAAAAAGTAGAGCACCAAGTGCGGCGAATAAAAGCAGGATAGATTCTGTCCGGCGTGGACCGTAGCGGTCAAGCAGGACTCCAAGAGGTAACTGAAATGCAGCGAAAGAAATAAAATAAACGCTGGTTAGCAGACCTAAATCCGCAGCTCCTAGGCCAAGTTCCTGAACCAGATCTCCTTCGATAATAGCATTGGCGTTGCGGTAAAAATAGGAAATGGCATAACCTAATGCCAAAGGAAAATATATACGGGCAAAGAACATTTTGCAGAAATAATTAGATCAAGTAAACGGGTGGCTTAAAATTCAATACCTATTCTGGCACGTATTCCCTTGTCGAAGTGATGCTTGATTTTTTTCATTTCCGTAACCAGGTCCGCACGTTCAACCAGTTCAGGATGCGCATGACGACCGGTGAAAACCAATTCCACATTTTTAGGTCGATCCTCCACAATTTGAATCGCTTTCTCTAACGGAAGCAGTCCTCTGAAAATGCAGTAGTTAATTTCATCCGCAATTATCATGTCGTACTTTCCAGACTTAACTATTTCGTGCAGATCTTCCATTTCAGGTTTCATTTTTAGTGTCATCGTTTCCACGTCTTCAGGAATAGTTTTGCTTACACAAAGAGCCCAATAATGCGGTACATTGCGGAAAGTTAAGTTTGGATGAAAGTTTTCCGGACAGAGTTTCAATTCACCTGTTTTCCAGCGAGGTTTTAGCATCCGCACGTAGTAAACATGCATTCCAGAACCAAGCGCCCTGAGCATTAAACCAAGCGAAGCTGTGCTTTTACCTTTGCCTTCACCGGTATATATTTGGAATGCACCTTGTTTTATTTTGGGCCGTTTTGGGATATTGATTCCATTTACGGTTTTCTCAGTGGCTAAATTCTTTATTATATCAGTCATATTTGCCTTTATATTTTAAACCTGTTTTTTATTTTAAATGGAAAGAGTTCGCGAAAAAGTCTGAATCCCACAGTATTTAATTTCGAGCGTAGGAATAAATCTTAATGATATTAGAGAACTAACATAAATTATATTCCTTGCTGTGTTCGAATTGACAGCACAGCTAAATAGCTGTGAATAATTTCATTAACGGATTACTGATTTAGGTGCGGAGTGGATTTCAAGTTTATTGCAGAATCCTCAATTACGCAGTATTTCTTCAACTTCACAATGTTCTTCCAGAAACAGGGCCAACTCATCCATTTCACGTTCTTTAGTTTCCAGAAAAGAAAATGGAATATCAAAAGTTTCCGTTGATAACAAAGATAATATTTTTTGTGTCACCTCCGGACTTTCCAGCCAGCCGTGAATGTATGTTCCGATTACTTTTTGTTTATGCTCGATAACAGCAAGCTCTGGATCGTCTTTAACCAACGCTTCCAGCGGAGAACTTTTAAATTCTGTACGTCCCAGATGAATTTCGTAACCTGTCCAGTTTAAACCAGCCAACCAGTTTTGCCCTTGATATTCGCGACGTACAAGTTTTTTATCACCCTCCAGAACTGTAGTCATCGGCAGTAGCCCCAATCCAGCTTCGCTATTCATGACTGTGGAATTTCCTGAGCCAGCGTACTTTTCTAACGCACTTAGCTTTCCGGAAGTCCCGGATTCTCTTGAATCTCTGGTCACTCCGGATGATTCCATATTTAGCGGATCATCAACTTTTTCTCCGAGCATTTGAAATCCACCGCAAATTCCCAAAATCCAGACACGACCACTGAGTTGTTTTAATTTTTCCGCAAAACCACTTTCATGCAGGAAACGCAAATCAGACAAAGTGTTTTTGCTTCCCGGAAGTATTATCAAATCAGTCTTCTCTAGTTCTGAAGCACTCTTAACGAAGCGTACAGAAATTCCTGAAATATGTTTGAGCGGATCGAAATCGGTGAAGTTGGAAATGTACGGCAGACGAATTATTGCCACTTCAAGTCTTGCTTCCGAAGCTATTTTAGATTGTAAATTTTGGGAATCTTCATCCTCAAGTTTCATTTCACGCCACGGAATAACACCCATCACCGGAACAGGAACTATTTGCTTAAACTGTTCAATTCCCGGCTGCAGCAACGTAACATCACCGCGAAATTTGTTAATCAGCATTCCGTGCAGCAAAGGTCGATGTCGAGGCTGAATCAAATCATAAGTGCCTTTAAGCCAGGCAAAAACACCTCCGTGGTCAATATCACCAATCAGCATTACTTTCGCTCCAGCATATTCTGCCATACGCATATTGACAATATCGGTTGCCTGCAAATTAATTTCTGCGGGACTACCAGCGCCTTCCATCACGATCCAGTCTGCCTCAGTTTTCAGAGAATCAAAGGCTTGTTTTGCAATCCGAAAATTTTCTTCGGCCATTGTGTAATATTCACGGCCGGAGCAGGTACGCACGACCTTACCCATACGGATCAGTTGAGATTCGCCGGCACCTTGAGGCTTGAGCAAAATAGGATTCATCCGCACATCCGGCAACACTCCGCAGGCTTCCGCCTGAACAAACTGTGCACGTCCCATTTCCAGTCCCTCAGGAGTTACCCCGGAATTAAGCGCCATATTTTGCGCTTTAAAAGGCAAAACACGAAAACCGCGGTTTTTCAGCAAACGACAAAATCCGGCCGCCAAAATACTTTTACCAACTCCGGAACCGGTGCCTTGAAACATTAAAATATTAGGCATTATTATAACTTAATTACTCCATCCATGCTGGCACCGGTAAGTTTTTTTTCCGTAAAAATACAGGATTGAAAAGTTTGGTCTGATATCTTATTCCGGAATCGCAAAGGATGGTGACAATTGTTTTACCGGGACCGATTTCTTTTGCCAGACGAATTGCTCCCGCCACATTTATTGCCGAAGAACCTCCCAGACAAAGGCCTTCATCTTTCAAAAGAGCAAAGCAAATCGGCAAGGCTTCTTCATCAGGAATTTGAAAAGAGAGGTCAACTGGAGCATCTTTGAGATTTGCGGTTATCCGCCCCTGACCGATTCCTTCTGTGATTGAATCACCCCAACTTGAGAATTCACCGGTTGTGTAAAATGAATGCAGTGCCGCGCCCAGCGGATCCGCAAGTGCGATGATGATATCCTTATTACGTTCTTTAAGCGACATCCCTGTTCCGGCGAGTGTTCCGCCCGTGCCTACCGAACAGATGAAAGCATCAACTTTTCCGTCCGTCTGCTCAAATATTTCCGGACCGGTGTTTTCGTAATGACCTTGACGGTTGGCGACATTATCAAATTGATTAGCCCAGATCGCTCCGTTTTCTTCTGTTTTCGCAAATTCTTCTGCAAGACGTCCGGAGACTTTAACATAATTATTCTCATCACGATAAGGCACCGCAGGAACTTCTCGCAAATCCGCTCCGCAGAGTCTTAGCATATCTTTTTTCTCCTGACTCTGTGTTTCCGGAATAACAATCACAGTGCGGTAACCTAAAGAATTTCCGACCAACGCCAGTCCAATTCCTGTGTTACCGGCGGTTCCCTCAACTATTACTCCGCCGGGTTTTAACAGACCACGTTTTTCTGCGTCAAGCACAATCGCCTTTGCCGCACGGTCTTTGACTGATCCACCTGGATTCAAAAATTCCGCCTTACCTAAGATATTACAACCTGTCAGTTCAGAGGCTTTACGTAGTTTTATCAGAGGACTGTTCCCGACGGCTTCTAGAAAATTATTGCGGATCATGTGAACTGTTTGGATTGAATGTTAGTAATCAGGAAATGGAATTTTAACACAGAGAAAACTTAGAACACAGTCAAAAATGAGGTTGACCTGTTTTACGCAAAAATTAACTGTTTGTTTGATTTTGCGCTAGTTGAGCAAAGATAATCTAAGGAATTAAAATTTAAGTGTACTTATAGCAGCATTTTGTAAATGAAATCGAGAATATTCAAAAAGCTATTTAGGTTTGGTGTGGGTTTTCTGCTTGTCGGCAGAAGTGCCGTCATTTTGATCGATTCAGCTCTTATTCTAAGTGAAAACCCGTTCTCTGTGTCATCTGTGATTTTGCGGTATGATTATTTTACTATGTTGAGCATTTCATGAAACTGTCATTTTATACTGTGGCTATTGTTCATGCCGGGCCAAGAAGCGGTCACACAGGAGGCGTAAACCGACTCCCCAGCGAAGAAACGGTTGCGGAGGAAGCAGCATTGGAGCCGAGTTAGTTTGAATCATCCTGATCTCATCAGTCATTTTACCACTGGCAAGATTGGCAATTTCTGTTCCGAACAGGATGCCCAGGCCAATACCGCTGGCATTATAACATCCCGCTGCGAACATCCCGTTTTCCAGCTCTGAAAACACATTTGCGTTGTTGCCGCTGAGGCAGATGGTTCCTGACCAAGTGCTTTCAATTAGATCGACACCAAGCTGGGGAAAACGCCTTTTAATCCCATTTAAATGTTTTGCTTTGCGCAACTCTAAATCCGCGGAGGTCATATGGTGGTTAGGCCAGACTTCGGCTGTATTGCGCATTAAAATCCGTCTGTCTTTTGTCAAACGCACGGTGGCTCCCATCGATTGAGCGGATAAAACGCCCCAGGAGTCCGGACGTCCGATGGCTTCATCTTCTTCAGTAGTCATGGGCCTTGTCATGCTCGCTGTCAGAGTCAGCGAAAATGAACGGTTCGGCTTCACACCGCAGTTTGCCATAAACCCATTCACCGCCACAATGAGTTTTTCGCAGCTTATCTGTCCTTCAGGAGTTGACAATTGATAGCCCTCGGAATTGCTCAGTTTATGCCAATTTATGACAGGTGAATTTTCATATAACTCAACTTGCCCCGGTAGTTTTTCGAGTATACCTCGTGCCAGCATTGCGGGCTGCAGCATCACTCCGCCTTCTGTCCACAAACCCATACGGTAATAGGAACTACCTAGACGCTGCCGCAATTCTTCACCTTCAAGAATTTTATGATTCAGTTCCAGTTCAGTCAACAACTTGCTGAAATTTAATATCTTTTTCTCATGAGACTTGACTGCGGTACAATGAATCTTACCTTTGGCCTCCAAATCACAATTGATGCTTAGATCATCTACAAGACGCTGAACAGCTAAAACTCCGGCACGTTTTACTTCGTATTTTCGCCGATATAGCTCAAGGCCTGCTGCCGAATAATGGCCCTCATTGAGAGTTGAATCCACCAGAAACCCTGAATTCCTGGCACTGGAACCTTCTCCGGCTTGTTCTGCTTCGAGCACAATAATTCTGGCCTCCGGATGTAAAAGAGCCAGTTGCCTAGCAGCAGCAAGTCCGGTGAAACCTGCTCCGAGTACAACCCAGTCTGCATGTTTTTTTCCTGAAAGAGCAGGCTGAGCTCGGCGTGGCGGAAGTTGTTTAATCCAACCGCAACTGTCGTCATTATTTGGCAAAGTAGAAATGATCTTAGTAGTCATTGTGAATATTTATAGCTATTATTGATGCAGTAGTAAAAAGTATCAGAACTTTTATTTGTCATTTCGAGCACAAGGTTAAATATTCATGTTATTAATGTGCTCGCTTAGACAAAATTTCTTGCTTTTCTAAAAATGAAACTTTCTCAGAACTCTTTAAAATTACCTCAGCAATAATTTAAATCGGAGCAGTTTCGCACCAGCGGCTGATGAAAAGAGCGTAGGTTTTCATAGTATGCCGAACAGATTCGATGAGGACAGATTCATCAATTCCATGAATATTACGGGCCACAGGACCATAACAGGTTCCTCCTGTACGGTTATAGAAATGGAAAGCGCGTAAATCGGTGGTGCAGGTGGAAAGATAATGTTCAGGATCTGTTGCAGTCAGTTGACGGTGACAGGATTCAAGCATCCGGATACCAGGCTGTTCGACGTCAATCAAGTGTCCTTCGGAACGAAAACCCTCAAATCGTATGAGTGGACGCAGTTTATTAAAAACAGGGAATTTTTCCGCGGCACTTTCGATACGGTCACTCACCATTTGCATAAACTGCGAGGCTGTCATGCCGGGCGGAAAACTCAGGCGCGCTTCAATTTCTGCGTGTGCCGGTACGCTTGAGGGCCAGTTTCCTCCTGAAATACGTCCCAAATTTAGATTGAACGGATGTTCAAATTGGTCAAAAGGGGGTACACGATGATGTTCATTGAGTTCATCTTCCAAATCCTTGAGTGCCGGAATTAGCAGCATCAGACTTTCGATGGCGTCCTCACCGGCAGAAGTATCCTGGACATGGGCCGGTGTGCCTCGACAGATAATTTTGAACCACATCGTACCGGGTTGTCCACTATAAATTGTTGGACCGAAAGGTTCAGGAATGAGCACAAAGTCTCCACCATATCCACGGTCAAGACAGGCCAGCGCTCCATTTCCGGTACACTCTTCTTCGATGACTGTCTGAACCGTCAGCGGGGAGCGAATCTCCGCACCTGCTTCACGAATTGCTAGCACGGCGTAAATCATGGCTGCAACTCCGGATTTCATATCTCCTGAACCACGGCCGTACAACCACTCTCCGTCACGCCACGGTTCGTCAGGACTTCTGCTCCACATTTCAAACGGAGTAGCTGGAACAACGTCAAGATGTCCATTCAAGACCAAACTCCTGCCCGAAGCACCTTGATTGAGTGCGGAAACCAAATTGAACTTACGGTCGTATTTCCATGGTACCGGCGCAAAAAGCGGATGTGAGGAAAGCCTTGCTGTATCAACTGCTACACGAACCGGTGGTAAATCCAAGTTGTTCAACTGGCGTTCCACCACATCCAAAACCCCTTGCTCTTGATTTAAGATACTGTATTGTTTTACCATTTCCTCTGTAAAATCCAGAACTTCCGGGAACAGTTTGTCACAACTTGCGAGTATTTTTTGTTCGAGTTCTTTGTCCATATTTTTCAACTAAGTGGTGGTACAGAAGAAACTTAAAAAATCTGAATCTAATTAACTGTCTTTTCGAACGTCTGGAGTAATATTTATGATATTAAAGTGTAGCTTAGCCAAAATTTCTCAGTTTGCTCGTAATGACACTATTTTTGAACTTATTAACTCAGCTTTATTTGCTAAAACTTTCTTAAAGTATTTTCCGGAAAAATCAACTTCGCTTCTGTATGATTTTGCAGTTCTTGCAGAGAAACATTTTCCGCAATTTCCTGAACGAGTAAACCTTCCGGAGTTACATCGATGACCGCTTCATCAGTAATGATCCGGTTTACACAAGCAGGAGCAGTCAAGGGCAGTCTGCAGCGTTCGAGGATTTTGGGACGTCCGTTTTTGTCTGTGTGGGTACTCAGTACAATCACCCTTTTGGCTTTTTGTGCCAGTTCCATTGCACCGCCAATTCCGGGAGAGAGCTTTCCGGGAATTTTCCAATTTGCGAGATTTCCACAAGAGTCCACTTCAAAAGCTCCAAGTAGGCAAAGATCAATACGTCCACGTCGAATCATGGCAAAAGAAACCGCACTGTCGAAACAGGAACTTCCGGGCGTTAGATTTATATAATGTCCTGCAGAGTCAATCAAAGTCGGGCGTGCCTGTCCGCGCTTGGCAACAGATCCGCAGCCTAGTACTCCATTTTCGGAATGGATTAATCCTGCAAAATTATCCGGAAGATAATCAGGAAGCAGCGTGGGTAGACCGATGCCGAGATTGATGATGATTCCAGGCAGGATTTCCTCAACTGCCCTCCGTAGAATGCGCTCAGTCTTCGACATAATGCTCCATCAATTCATATTGACTTTGTAAGTCCTGCTCACGGTTAAGCGCAATTACTGCTGAAACAAAAGCGCAGGGGGTGTGAATATGTTCAGGTGGAAATGTGCCTGGAGGTTCCAAATTAAAAGTTTCTGCAAATACATTTTCTGCTGCCATTGCCATCAGTGGATTAAAATTGATCGCGCTGTCGGTGTATAGCAAGTTACCGAAATGATCCGCCCTCGCTGCGTGGATCAAAGCAAAATCTGCGTGCAAAGCGGTTTCAACTTTCAGTTTACGCTTGGCACATGACTTATCAACTTGCCATTCAATGATTTGACTTGGATCAGTAATTTCAGTTTCGATTCCGATGTCGCTCAAAAAACCGAAAATTCCTGCGCCGGCGGCCCTGATTTTTTCTGCTAAAATTCCCTGAGGGTGAAATTCAACTTTCAACTTTCCGGAATTCAAACGCTGCACTGCCTCTCGATTGAGTCCGATGTGAGAAGCGATCAAGGTGTCCACACGGTCTGCTTCGATAAGTTTGGCAATGCCATAACCAGGTTCATTTGCGTCATTTTTGATTAAAGTTAGTCGGTCTTGTCCCTGACGCAGTAGTTCGTCGAGCAGCGTAAACGGAGTTCCAGGGGAACCAAAACCGCCCACCATAATGGTTGCTCCTGAAGGAATCTTCGCAATGGTTTCGCTTAATTCACGTTGTTTGTTCATAGAGGATCTTTTCGGTGGGATGAATTTTACTCAATTTTGTGTTTTTGAGCAAATTCTACAAGGGTGTCTGTGAACATTTTCAGCAGTTCGTCAATTTGCGTTTCCTCTATGATCAGCGGTGGGCATATCAGAAAATGATCACCGATTCTTCCTCCGCGTGTTCTACGGGAATAAATGATTAAACCACGCTCAAAAGCCAGCTCAACGACTTCGGTATGCGCGTTCATTTCAGGAGGAAGCGGCTGCATGGTTTCACGGTCTGCCACAAATTCAACTGCCAACAGCAACCCTTTTCCACGTACATCACCGATAAATGAAAAACGCTGCATTAAATCTTCCAGCCGACTTTTAAGCAAGTCACCTGTACGTTCAGCTTTGGCGAGCAAATTTTGCTTTTCGATTTCTTCCAAAACTGCTAGTCCTGCGGAACATGAAAGTGGATTTCCGGCGTATGTATAGCCGTGAATGAATCCTCCGGAATCCAGCACCGGTTCCACCAGTTTACCTGAAGTCACCATTGCACCCAGCGGTGAATAACCTGCAGCCATTCCTTTTGAAAGGGCAATCAGGTCCGGTTCTGCATCCCAGTGGGAGCCCCCCAGATAGTGACTACCGGTGCGTCCGGCTCCGCTCATGACTTCGTCATAAATCAAAAGAACTCCGTAACGGTCACAAATTTCACGGATGCGTCCGTAATAACTGTCCGGCGCAACCAAGGCTCCTGTTGAAGCACCGCCGATTGGTTCCATGATGAAGGACAAAACAGTTTCTGGACCTTGACGTAAAATTTCTTCTTCCAGCAAGTTTGCGTAATACAAACCGCGTAAGTTACGCTTTTCTGCTGAAGTACATTCGTCCCGATCGAGATAAACAGTTGGAGCAGAAATTTTCGGCATTTGCCGCAGCATCGGATCAAACGGGGCAGACATCAGGGACATTCCGGTTGCTGCCAAAGCACCCAAAGTACTGCCATGGTAGGAAGGAAAACGGGAAATCGTTTTGTAACGCTGCGGTTGGCCAATCGCCAGTGTATATTGACGAGCCATTTTGAGACATGCCTCCACTGCTTCTGAACCTCCAGAAACGAAAAAAACTTTATCCAGATCTCCGGGCATATATTCTACTAAATGTCCGGTTAGTTTTTCCGCAGGTTCGTTTTCAAACTGTAGCCGGTAAGCGAAAGTCGCGCGTTCCATCTGTTTACGCATTGCTTCCAGTACATTTGGATTTGAATGTCCAATGTTGCAGACCATTGCCCCGCTTGAACCGTCGAGATAACGTTTTCCGGTACTATCCCAAAAATAGATGCCTTCCGCGCGGTCAACCAACGGTCGACGTAAACGAGACTGATAAAATAAATGTGACTTTGGATGATTCATAAAGTTAATTGGAATTAGCTAAAAAACGTTCAACTCAGGTTTTAACCGGCAAGGATGTAGACACGATCCGGAGATTCACTAAAACCGAGTTTTTCGTAAAATACACGCGCGGGATTATGCTGGTGCACCTCTAATTCAAGCCGATAGCAATTGAGTTCATTGGCACGTAGTTTGACCTGGGAGATCAATTTTTCTCCAAGTTTCCAGCCGCGTGCATCCTCCTTGACATAAAGGTTGTCGAGGTGCAGACAGGCTTTGCCTTTGAAGGTTGAGTAGGTGATAAAAAATGTAGCCAAAGCCAACGGAACTCCGTCGATTTCCGCCAGCCATGATTCATAAAGGGGGCGTTCGCCGAAGCCGTCACGCAGAACATCTTTGAGCGTGGCACGAAAATCTGCCTCGTCACCGTGATATTCCGCCAATGAACGTGTGAGTTCGAAAACAGTTTCGGCGTCTTTTTTTTCTGCCTGACGGATCACAGGCCTGCTTTGAGGAACATCTTTTTTCAGACTGTTGTGCTGACCGGGAAATGTCTTGGTGAACGCCATCTTAACTGTTCCTTGGGCGCAGGTGAACGTACCAGTGTTTTTCTACCCACTTGAAAAACCAGATTATACAAAATGTACAACAGAGATAAAAGAATCCTGCAGTGATAAACGATTCAAAAGGCACAAAATATCTGGAATTCACTCTTTTTGCCGCGCCAAACAAATCATTAATCGTAATCACTCCGGCAAGTGCACTGCCGTGCAGCATAAAAATAACTTCGTTGCCATATGCCGGTAAAGCACGACGGAAGGAACCCGGGAGGATGATACGGCGGTACAACGTTGATTTGGACATTCCGCTGGCATTGGCCGCTTCAATTTCACCAAATGAAGTTTGCTCAATAGCTCCACGTAGGATTTCTGCTGTGTAAGCTGCGGTGTTCAGGGCGAAAGCTGTAATGGCACACCAATAGGCTTCCTTGAAAACTATCCAGAGCATACTTTCGCGAATTGCTTCAAACTGGCCCATGCCGTGATAGAGCAAGAACATCTGCACCAATAAGGGTGTCCCTCGAAAAAAATAGATATATGCTTTGGCGGGATATCTAAGTAATGTTTTTTTTGAAACCGCCATCAGGGCCAAAGGGACTGCTATTCCAAATCCTGCGACAAGAGCAATCACGACCAACTGGATTGTTACCCAAAGTCCGCTCAAATAAAGCGGCAGATTCTCAATTATAACATTATAATCCATGATTCAAACCTTTCGTACACCAACGCTGAAACGACGGTTGGCCCACTGCAGTCCAAGGTCAGATAAGCCGGTAATGCACAAAAACATCAGTGCTACCACTAGGTAAAAAGTAAAAGGCTGGCGGGTTGAACCTCCCGCGACACCGGCGTTGTAAACCATGTCATGCAGTCCGATCACAGAAACAAGAGCCGTCGTTTTTGCCAGTACCATCCAGTTATTACTAAAACCTGGCAGAGCGTGACGTACCATCAAGGGAAATGTGATGCGAACAAACACTTTCCATTTTGACATCCCGAAGGCAAGAGCCGCTTCTATTTCACCACTGGAAACCGCCAGGATTCCGCCGCGGAAAGTTTCAGTCATGTAGGCACCAAAAATGAAACCGATAGTCAGTGTTCCGGCAACAAATGGGCTGATGTCGATGTAGTCCCAGCCGAAATAGTCGCCAATATTGTTGACCATGATTTGACCGCCGAAGAAAATAAGGGTCATCAGTACCAAATCCGGAACTCCGCGGATCAAAGTTGTATAAAGAGTAGCCACATTACGGGCAATGGGGGATTTGGAGAGTTTAGCTAACGCACCAATTAAACCAAGAATAATAGCGATTAAAAGGGAAAGTAAGGCGACTTCCACGGTAAGTAACATTCCTTCCAATATCATCGGAAAATAACCGTGTAAATCAAACATTAGTGCTTTGCAGGAGATTTAAGGAAGGCCACGGAATTATCCAATTCCGTGGCAAACTAAGATAATAATTATGACCGGTTAGAGGTTCCCACTGCGTATCTGAGTATACCCCAACCTGTTTCAAATTTAGTAAACATCAAAGGGGAAATATTTATCATTAATCCTTTTATAAACACCATTGGCACGGATGGTTTTAATGGCTTTATTGAAAAGCGCAGCCAAGTCACCGTTTTGTTTGCGTACAGCGATACCTGCACCGTCGCCAAAATATTTTGGATCAGAGTAACCCTGTCCTACAAACTCCCAACCTTTGCCGTTGTCAGTTTTGAGGAACCCCGCTTCCATGGCGATAGAGTCGGCCAGTATCAGATCCACACGTCCGGCCAACGCATCAAGGTAGGCTTCATCCTGAGTTCCGTAGCGCTTTATTTCTACGTCTTCGCCAAACTCTCCGGTTACGAAGTTATCGTGAATTGTCGCACGTTGTACACCAACAACTTTGCCTTTAAGACCAGCCTTGGAAATTGTTATTCCGGATCCTTTTTTTCTGGCAAACTTGGCAGGCGTATTGTAATACTTTTCTGAAAAAGCAACTTTCTTTTTGCGTTCTTCAGTGATTGACATGGATGCGATAATCGCATCATACTTTCGGGCCAGCAAAGCTGGAATTATTCCGTCCCAGTCCTGAGTAACCAGTGTGCATTTTGCACCGATTTCTTTGCAAAGCGCCAGTGCGATCTCAATGTCAAATCCTTTCAGTGTTCCGTCTGACTCAACCCAGCTAAATGGCGGGTAAGCACCTTCAACACCAACTCGGATTTTTTTCCATTCTTTTGCTGAAACACTTGTTCCGAGCATCAACATGGCCACAACGGCCGCTACAATTAACTTTCTCATTTATTTTCTCCATTTGAAAATTATAAATATACTGGAAAAACTCACCATAAATTTTTCCAAATCAAGCCTGTAAGGCTTAATTTTTAATGTTCGACTTGTTTTGAAACAAACTGTCGAAACCTCTCTGAAGAAGGATTCGTAAAAACCTCCCCTGGTGGCCCGTCTTCTTCAATACCACCTTCATGCAGATAGACAACACGAGAAGAAACTTCCCGTGCAAATCCCATTTCATGAGTAACCACGATCATGGTTCGTCCTTCTTCTGCAAGTTGACGCATCACACGCAAAACCTCGCCCACGAGTTCCGGATCAAGTGCGGAAGTCGGTTCGTCAAAAAGCAACATATCCGGTTCCATTGCCAGTGCCCGGGCAATGGCTACACGTTGTTGCTGACCTCCTGAAAGGTGTGCCGGATGATAGTCCTTACGGTCATAAATTCCTACCTTGTGCAGCAACGCTTCCGCTTTTTCAAGCGCTTCTTTTTTAGGAATATTTTGCACATGCACCGGGGACTCGATGACATTTTCCAAAACTGTCATGTGGGACCACAGATTGAACTGCTGAAAAACCATCCCCAAACGTGTCCGGAGACGTTCCACCTGTTTAATGTCTTCCGGTACAGTTTCACCGTAGCGATCCTTTTTCATGCGTATCAATTCACCGCCTACATAAACCTTCCCGCTGGTGGGAATTTCAAGCAGATTGAGGCAGCGTAAAAAAGTGCTCTTCCCGGATCCGCTTGCTCCCAGCATGGCGATTACATCACCTTCATTTGCTTCCAGCGAAATGCCTTTGAGAACTTCGTCAGCACCAAAATATTTATGCAGATCTTCCACCAACAGGGCTGTTTTGGGGTTGTTCAAATTCTCCTTCTGGTTTAATTAACAAAGTAGTTCCAACCGGAACTCTTGCATGGATCGGCACAGATATCCATAAGAAATAGAAACTGCTCCCTCGTGACACCATTTAAAGCTAGCTCTCCTGAAAAAAAATGTAAAGATTTCTCTGGGCATTCGTGAATACTATCCACTTCTTGGAAAGGAGTCAATAAAAGATTTTTGAATATCAAACCTTGATGAACTGGCAAAAAATATGGAATCCAACTTACCGCATTATTCCCAGTCAAGAATTACCTTGCCGGAATTTCCGGAAAGCATTGCGGAAAAACCTGCTTCAAAATCATCCACTGGAAGACGGTGACTGATGATTGGAGTAAGGTCGAGTCCGGACTGTACAAGAGCGATCATCTTGTACCATGTTTCAAACATTTCACGTCCGTAAATTCCCTGCAGACACAACATTTTGAAGATGACCTTATTCCAGTCAATGTCAAATCCTGTTGATGAGAGTCCGAGAATTGCGACCTTACCGCCATTATTCATTTTATCAATCATATCCCGAAAAGCGGGAGCGGCACCGGACATTTCAAGTCCGATATCAAAACCCTCTGTCATGCCAATTTGTTGCATAACGTCCTGCAAATCTTCCTTTTCTGCATTGACCACATAATTAACACCCATCTTTTTGGCCAGCTCGATCCGTTGCGGATTTATGTCAGTAATGACTACTTTACGCGCGCCTGCTTTTTGCGCAACTAACGCACCCATGATGCCGATTGGTCCGGCACCGGTTACGAGCACATCTTCACCAACACAGTCGAATGTCAGCGCTGTATGAACAGCGTTACCGAAAGGGTCGAAAATAGCGGCAATTTCATCAGGAATATCTTCCGGAATAGGTACAACATTGTCTTCTGGCAGTCGCAGAAATTCAGCAAAAGCTCCGGGCAATTGTACTCCGATCCCAAGCGTGTTGCGGCATAAATGTCCTCTTCCAGCCCTGCAGTTGCGGCAACTTCCGCAAATGACATGACCTTCTCCGGAGATGCGTTGACCGACACTGTATTTTGTGACTGCAGCTCCAATCTCAACTATTTCTCCGCAGAACTCGTGGCCGACGACCATTGGTACAGGAACAAGTTTTGAAATGAATTCGTCCCAGTTCCAGATATGAATATCGGTGCCGCAGATTGCGGTTTTTTTAATTCGCACCAGCACATCATTTGCTCCATATTCCGGAATCGGAACCTGTTCCATCTGCAGTCCAATTCCGGGTTTTGCTTTGACCAGTGCTTTCATTGTTTTTTGGGTAACAGTTTTCATTTAATTATCCCCAGTTGCTGTCCAACTTTTTTAAATGCCTTAATTGCACATTCCACATCTTCCCGACTATGCGCTGCAGACATTTGTGTACGTATCCGTGCCTGACCTTGAGGTACAACAGGAAAAGAAAAGCCGATCACATAAATGTCTTCCTTCAACATTTGCGAGGCGAATTTTTGCGCCAGTTCTGCGTCTCCAAGCATAACAGGAATGATTGGATGTCCTGCTCCTGCGAGGCTAAAACCAAGCGCCGTCATTTCCTTTCTGAAAAAATCAGCATTCTCAAAAAGCTGTTTACGTAGTTCCGGTCGGCTGTCAATCATTTTCAGTACTGTTTGGGTTGTCACGGTGATTACAGGCGCTAAAGTGTTTGAAAAAAGATAAGGCCGGGAACGTTGCCTCAACCATTCCACAATTTCCTTTTTCGCGCTGGTGTAGCCTCCGGAAGCTCCTCCAAGGGCCTTCCCCAGTGTTCCTGTCAAAATGTCAACTTTGTCCGCAACGCCGCAAAACTCCGGAGTTCCACGTCCGTTTTCACCCATGAAGCCAACGGCGTGACTATCATCAACCATCACCATTGCGTCATATTTTTCAGCGAGTTCACAAATGCCCTGCAGGTTTGCGATAATACCGTCCATAGAAAAAACACCATCGGTCGCAATAAGTCGAAAACGTGCGTCCGCTGCTTCTTTTAAACGTATTTCCAAGTCTGCCATATCGTTGTTCTGGTAACGAAAACGCTGCGCTTTACACAAGCGTACACCATCGATGATAGATGCGTGATTCATTGCATCGGAAATGATCGCGTCTTCTGCACCTAAAAGTGTTTCAAATAAACCGGTGTTCGCGTCAAAACAGGAAGAGTAAAGAATTGTGTCCTCCATGCCAAGGAAGGCTGAAATTTTCGATTCCAGTTCTTTGTGCACATCTTGGGTTCCGCAGATGAAACGCACAGACGCCATTCCATAACCCTTTTTGTCAAGTGCGTTTTTTCCGGCTTCGATTAATTCTGCATTATCCGCCAGTCCCAAATAATTATTAGCACAGAAATTAAGCACCTTATCACCGGGAAAAACAGAAATGTTTCCGGACTGCCGGGAAGTTATTATTCGCTCTGACTTAAAAAGTCCGGCACTTTTTAGTGCTTCCAGATTTTGATTGAGATGTTCGAAAAACATTTTAGTCATAGAATATTTTTTGGTGAATATTTTATGTTAAACTATAAAAAATTCTGAAACTGTGACATTGCCTAGGGAACGAGAAATCTTTCATAAGTTACTGCCCTAATATGATTAAGATTTCTCCCTTCGCTCGAAATGACAAGTTACAGCTCAGGCTTATTATGAATCGGTCAATTATTTAATATCACGAAGTTGTCATTACAGCAGCAAGGTAAAAAATCAGGAGTGATATTTTGATATTTTTTGAATTCAACCACTCATCAAACTGTATTCTCCACTTCAGTACTGAGGGAGTCAATCTGATTTTGCAAGTGCAGGCAATTCGTTTTTGTTGAGATGAATCTGCCACTTAACTCCGCTGGCGGAAATATGGAAAATTCCGGTTGCGAGTGTGAATGCATAATCATCGGCACCGTCTTTTGGACGGCGAAAAATCGAAAGACCTTGAGAGGGCTGGTGAAAGAGGATGGACTGTGCTTTCGGAGCTGTGGATTCACGAAGCAACTTTTCCGACATGTCTTGACGAAAGGCGGAGGAATCCGTAATTGTTTGTGATAGTCCGGAAAACTTTTCGTCCAGCAAATGGTTGGCATGTGAAGCGGGACGACTGATCTTTTTGACTTCACAAGCACTGGCCGGTGCTTCTACGGAGAGTAAATTATTTCCGGAAGGTTGACCCAGGGAATGGTGAAATCCGCTGGCTCTGTCCGGACGTTGAAGATGGACAAGCGCTTCTTCCAAAGTGCTGCAATCCAAGATGGCGCGGCAGATGAAATGACGGGGAATTCCAGGTTGCAGGTCATCAACCCGGATATTATTGATCGTCTGCACCAGACCGTCTGAATTAACTGAAAAGGTGTGTCCGGGCAGCATTCCTGGATAATGAAAAGTTGAAAATTTAGTGCCGTTTGCCTGATTGACCGTGAGCCATCTGCAATGTCCGTCTAGTTCAGGCGCACCGTCTTCGTTATGTGCGATCACGGCATGCGTACCCTCAACTGCAGGATAAAGAAGTGTTGTGCAGCCTTCCGGAGCATGTTCCGCGGATTCCGGATTTGCACCAGCCAGAAGTGGCAGATCTCCACGGCAGTTCCAAATCAACAGACTTTCATAATCGAGCTGTGCTCCTCTGGCCATTCCTTCAAGTTCTAAAACATATTCAGGAAAGAGGCTGCGTGCCGCTTCGTCCAACTTTTTTAAATAGCTGCTGCCTGTCCAGCATCTCCACGCTTGTTGAAATTCAGCAAGAGGTATCACAGTTTCACGGATTGAGTCTGTCATATTTTCCCCGACGGCAAAGCCTATTTCTTCCGGAGTTCCGGAGACTTCAAGTGTTTCAAGTTTATTGAGTGACATCTTTTTGAATTTCAGTTGCCCGCACTTGCCAGCACAGCGTTGAGTAGCACATCCGCACCGGCTGCAACTTGTTCAGGTGTAGTGTTTTCGGCTTCGTCGTGACTGAGCCCATTTTCGCAGGGAATAAAAATCATGCCTGTAGGCGCAACGCGGTTGACTTGACAAGCATCGTGTCCTGCACCGGACACTATGTCTCGGTGACTGTAACCAAGAGATTCGGCAGCATTCCTTACTTTTGAAATACATTCCTCATGAAAATTTAAGGTCGGGGCTTTCCAGATATTTGTGAACTCGTTTTCCAGTCCTTCTTCTCCACAAACCGAGTTGACCAGTTTTATCAAATCCTGATTTATGTTTGCGAGTACTTCTTCATCCGGATGCCTGTTATCAACGGTGAAAAAGACTTTTCCAGGAATAGAATTGATTGAGGCAGGAGTTGTTTCCAAACGTCCGACTGTACCAACCGCTCCAGAATGTGTGAGGACGATATCACGCATTCCGCTGATAATTCTCGCAGCACCCATGATGGGATCTCTGCGGTAATTCATCGGAGTAGTTCCAGCATGCGAGCCTTGCCCCTGCAGGGTTATATGCGTCCAGTATGCGCCTTGTCCGCCAGTGACCACTCCGATACTTGTATTCTCTGCTTCCAGCACTGGTCCTTGTTCGATATGCAGTTCGTAGTAAGCCCTGATCGGAAATATTTCACATGGTGATTCTCCCAGTTGTTTAGTACGACGTAGTTCGTCCTCAACTGTAATTCCCTCTGGATCCTGGTGGGTATAAATATCAGCCTGTTCAAAGATTCCCGCAAAAACTCCGGAACCCATCATAGCCGGATGGAAACGCGCACCTTCTTCGTTTGTCCAGACCGCGATTTCAATCGGCGAATCTGTTTCAACACCGTGATCATTGAGGGAGCGTACAACTTCAAGTGCACCTAAAACTCCTAGAATTCCGTCAAATCTTCCCCCTGAAGGCTGAGTATCAAGATGACTTCCGGAGACTACTGGAGGAGCATCCTGAATCTTTCCTGCACGTCGTGCGAATAGGTTGCCCATGGTGTCCAACCGAAATGTACATCCTGCGTCCGTGGCCCATTCGCGATAGAGGTTACGCCCCTCTATGTCAGCATCAGTGAGAGCAAGTCTTCGGCTGCCTCCACGTTCTCCCGGGCCGATTTTTGCCATTTCCATCAGTGTATTCCACAGTCGTTCTCCGTTTGCTTTTAAAACCATTTTCCTTCTTAATCTTTTTAGGGTTAATTAACGCTCTTTAGACTCTGCCCAATAACTACACTAAGGAAAGCTTTATCGTAAAAACAGACATAAATTGATTGAAAAAATGTTTTTCAATGAAATTGATTAAAATCCAACTTTTAGAGTTCCCATATTAAATTTGAAAACAACCAAATGACTAACTAGATTAATCAAAGACAAGTATTACTTGAAGAGTATGTACGCTCAGACGATCACTTAGAAACTGCAAAGAAGGTTGTTGGATACATGAGGGCGCATTCATTACGTAATCAGGGTTTGACGATGTCGAGAGACTTATATTAAAATACAACTATTGTTCACTATGAAAATATAACTTCAAATTCTCTGTGTGCGATATGACTTCTTACTCTATCAACATTTGTCTTCCACCAATTAGTGCCATAGAATTTTGTTTCTAATTCTGCTATAGATTCTTTTGATGATCCAAAGGAGCGTATCCAGATAAATTGAGTTTTTTCTTCATTGATCCAATAACTCTCAACTTTAATTCCAATATGTTCTAAGATGTCAATCTCTTCTTTAAAGCATTCCAACCAACTATCCATTTGACCTTTATTGATTGTATAGCGTCTTAACTGAGCATATTTCATTTGATTTCCTTGATTTCTTTCGGAAGAAAAATTTTATGAGATTCGGATCATTCTAGATGACATTGTTTGCAGGAATACATAGCTAACCAGTCTAAAAGAACAAAGGATGCTCTTCCGCAAAAACAACTTCGGCTCCTGCTCAGCTAACTCTACTTTGATTATATAATTTTGCAAGTATTTTTAATTTTTTTTGGAAAGGTAGCCAAAGTATAACTTCAAAAAGTTTAATTCAACTATAAAAACAGTACATTTCAATCTGTAGTAATCGACAGTATTTCTTCTGCGGTCGTTAAACCGTGCAGAATTTTGTTCACTCCATCACGCCGTAAAGTGATCATTTTTTCTTTCAAAGCCTGTTTTTTTATGGCATCGGAGTCACTGCTTTCGAGAATAATATTTTTGACGCCTTCGCTCATTTCTAGCAGTTCGTGAATTCCGAGTCTTCCTTGGTAACCTGTATTTCTGCAATTATTGCAACCTGTTCCACGATAGAAACTCCTGCCGAGTTTCCTGAAATTTTCTTCTTTGATACCTAATTCCCTGAGTTGTTCTGAATGAGGTTTGTAGCTTTTACGGCAATCGGGACAGATACGGCGCACCAGTCGTTGCGCAAGCACACCGATGATTGTTGAGCAAACGAGGAAAGGTTCAATCCCCATATCAATGAGACGGGTGATGGTAGCCGGAGCGTTGTTGGTATGAACAGTACTGAAAACAAGGTGTCCGGTCAATGCGGATTGAATGGCGATCTGTGCTGTTTCTTTGTCACGCATTTCTCCTATCATAATAACATCAGGATCCTGCCGTAAAACTGAACGCAGAGCGTTGGCGAATGTCAAACCTAGTTTTGGCTTAACTTCAATCTGGCTATAACCGGAAAGTTTGTATTCAACAGGGTCTTCAATGGTAATTATATTGCGAGCCTCATTATCGATTTCAGCTAGAGAGGCGTAAAGCGTAGTTGTTTTTCCGCTTCCGGTAGGTCCTGTAACAAGGATTATGCCCCCGCTGCTCTGCACCATCTTCGAGTATGGTTTTGAAATGTATTTTGCTAAACCAAGTTGACTCAGTTGCATTAGTTTTTCGTCTTGATACAACATACGCATAACAATTTTTTCACCCTGAATTGTCGGTACAGTTGAGACTCTGATGTCAATTTTTCTGCCGGCAATCAGTACCATCGAACGTCCGTCCTGCGGGATACCTTTCTGGGCAATGTCCAGACGGGACATGACTTTAATTCTGTTTACCACAGTCACATGAACCTGGCTCGGAAAAACAGTGACCTGCTGGAGTATGCCGTCAATACGGTAACGCACAATGGTTTCACGGGTCATTGGGTCTATGTGTACATCACTGGCTTCATCTTTAGCCGCCTGCCAGAGCAAGCTGTTGACTAATCGTTTTATGGGCTCTTCATCTGTTGCATCGAGTAAATCTTCCGGTTCTTCTACTGCCAGAATATTTTCATAAGTTTCATCTGAGTCAAGCTGATCCACTGCTTCTTCAGTTGAGGCGGAAGATTCATCATAAGCACGGTTGATCAAATCCAGCACTGCCTGCTTATGAGAAAGAACAGGTTCAATATGACACTTAAAATGACGGGCAAGATCATCCAGCGGCTGTGAAAGTTCCGGATTTGTGATGGCAACCGTCAGCGTGTTGCTCTCTTTTTTGAGGGGGAAGAAGACATTTTTTTTGGCATATCGTATCGGAATTATTTCCGTATATTCACGTACCACCGGAACATCATCAAAATTCTCCCGATACTCCAATTCAAAATAGTTGGCCATTGCCTGTTGAAAGGTGTTCTCACTGGTGACATTATGTTTCAGCAGCGCTTCTTTCAAACCGCCCGTACTTTCACGGTAAGCGAGAAGTTGTTCATGCAGTGGCTCCAATGACTCCGGAGATGTTCCAAAACGGTCTACTAAAATTTCAACTACAGGGTGGTAGGTGTTCATTTTGTTAATTATGGATGCTCTGTTGTTTTCTGTAAATTCACTGCGAAGTTAAGCACATGATTCATGATAGATTAAACAAAAAAAGTTTTTAAGGTCATGGTTGGAGTGTTAAGATAATGGTTGTCTCTCCGTCAATTTCCTGCAGTTCCACACTATTTTTATAGATAGTCTTGACAAAAACTTTTTCCAGCCACTCTCCTTCCTGGACGACATAAGATACTTTTTTTTCATCAATAAATGCGTAACGGCCTTCTGACGTTTCCAGAATATCTTTCAGACTCAGAGTTTCAGTTATTTGCTTAGTTCGTGAAGAAATATCTGTTCTGCTAGCAGTCTTTAGTTTAGGCAGTTGAGCTGCTGATTTTGATAGTGCTGCCTTTTCCGTGCTTTTCTTTTTTCCCAGGGCTGGATTTTGTTTTTTTGTTGAGACAGATTTTGAATGAGACTGAGGGAGTGAAACTGAGTTGTTCTTTTCAGGTAGTAAACTGCGAAATGGATTATTGATCTGCGTGACTTTTGATGAGGTAGCGGCCAAACCGCTTGCTGCATTGTACACTATTAGAAAGACAGACAAGAAAAGGAGGGTCAGCGTAAATTTCCACTTACCAATACTCATAAGTTGTTCTCTTTTGCTGAAATTTTCAGTCTTTTGGGTACAGCTAAGACCATTTCAATTCTTAGTTTTGGTTCTTGTTGAGCAGGTGTAGGATTTTCCAGCAGCAGCTTTTTCAACAACAGCAGTCTGGGTCCTTCTTTCAATTGTTGCATAAACTGCTGGAAGTTTGCGTATTTTCCACTCAATTTCAAATTAATAGTCAGTGTCTGAATCAATGATTGTGCGGTATTTTCTTCAAAGTTTTGTTCTTCGAACTGCAGTCCATTTTGCTGAATAGCGTTTGTGAGCCAGCGTAAAAGTTCGGTAAGTTTCCATTTATCAGGCAGAAGTTGAGCTAAAGCTTTTTCCCTGTCCTGCAGAGACTGAAAGCTGTTTTCTTGTTTAAATTTTATCCCGGTGCTTTTAACTTTTTTTAAGTCTGAATTTATCTGCAGAATCTCAGTGGACAACTGCTTTTTAAGCTTCAACTCCGGAGCCAGCATAAAGTTGTAAAAAAGCAAAGAAGCCAAGATTAACATCAGTCCCGCCAAAACGACTTGTCGTGTCTGCAGACTATTCCATTCTGTCGTTGAAAAAGTGGAACCAGCAACTAAAGCCATGTCTTGTCTCAGTAAACTGAATATTAATTAAAACCGTTGTAAAAATTTGTCATTTCGAGCGCAGAGAGTAAACTTAATGATATTGTTGCAGTAAAGTAAAACAAATTTCTCGCTCCACTCGGCATGATACGTTTCTGTGCGTTATTACAAAGTCATCTAATTTTAGTTTTACTTTCTTAAGCGCTGCCGGTAAAACAAGGCAACTGTGCTAAACAATAATACTAGGATTATTACAGAAACACCTGCATACTGTAGAGATGTTGTTGGAACATTGCTGATCTTGAAATTCAGTCGGTTCGAATCGGATACTTTGCTTTTCCAACTGAGAAAAGTTGTCTCATTTAAACTTTGTTTGCCGGAAAAACTCAATTCGTCGGACTTGATTTGCAATCGCTCAATGGGTGTGAAAACTCCAACTATGTCCAGAGGATGCTCAAATTCCCTGTTTATTTCTAAACCGCCAAACCAGGCAGGGAGGATATATTGATAAATAATTTGGGTGCTTCCTCTTGGAAAGATATAGGCTATTTTTAATACATTTTCTTCCAGTTGATGTTTCATTGAGTTTACGGACTTACTGTCCATCATGCGGAAATTTTTTATTCCTGCAGGGAGTTTTTGCACAAGTGGTCGAGCGCTGGTATCAATTTTGTCAGGCGTGGAATTGCTGAAGACCAGGACCTCAGTTACTGTAACAGCTCCTAATCCAGATTCAATCACGAGTGAGACTTGGGAAGTTTCCAGTTTCTCCACTGCAGTAGAAATGCCTGGAATAATAATGTCTCTTTCAATGAGTGTTTCACCAGCTTTCATGAAAAATATTTTTGAACTGTATAATTCACCATCCACCCGAGTTCCAAGTTGATAACCAGCTCGTAAATTATGTTTTACTTTAATGAACTCAAAATTCCCGCTGGTATTAGTTTTGACACGTCCCTGAGGTCCGACAGGAGTTACCTCACCTTCTGGACTAAGTACAAATTTCAATAACACTACATCAAGTCCTTCCGGAGATGTTTCTGCACCAGATGAGAGTCTCACCTGACCTTTCACTATAAGATTAAGCACGGAAGGGTCTGCTGAAAATGCGGCGAACGGCAGTACAACCGTAAACAGTGTTAACAGTCCAAACAGGCAAATTCGCTTCAGTTGTTGTTTAAGTCTGTATCGTGCAAAACCCCAAAATGTGGCGATGCTGTTTAGAGGATATTTCTGCTTCAGGTACTGTTTCATTATTGTGAAGATTCTATAGATTTAAGATAATTGTCGATCTCTTTTGCTTTTTGTTTGGCTGCATTTTGAAATTGCTTTAATTCCGCAGGGGCACGAGCTTTTGCAACCAGCCGATAATGCCGTAACGCGTATTTCCACTTTTCCTTGAAATGATATAATGTGCCAAGTTCAAAGTGAATTTGAACGTACATCGACGAGTTTTTTGCTATTTTTCGGCCGGCCAATTCTTTGAGACGTTTCAGTGCTTTGTCCGTTTTATTTGCTTCACGGTCAAGTTGAGCCACCCAAAAAGCGGCCTGTAATTCCTGGCTTGAACTTCCTCCGCCATCCGCACGCAACATCCATATCCGGGCTTTGTCAGTCTCTTTAAGCTGGGATGACTGATGGTAGCCGATCAGGTAGGCATAAGTTTGATACTCCTTTTTAGGTCGTGAACTTTTCTTGAGTACACTGTAAGCCCGCTTGTATGTACGTACCAGGGCTTTATAATCCTTGGAGCGTTCATAAAGCCGGGTCAGCTCTTCAACCAACTGCAGGACAAGGTTCACATTCTTATCAGGCACTTTTTTAAGAGCACTTCTATAGTATCCTTTTGCTCGTTTATAACCACCTAATTTTTCTGCGGCATAACCTTGATCAATCAGTGCTTCAACTGTCAGTGTCTTTTTTTTATCATAATCTACCATTAGTGCATATGCATTGAGGATCCCATTATATTTTGCACTGCCGGTTTTCTTGTTTTCAGCAAAAAGCAGCATTTCAAAATTATTATCGTCCAGCACTCTCTTTTTTGCCCTCACTTCCTGGTGAATTGTCTTGGTCACTTTAGACCATTCTTTCTGGTCAATCATTTTCTGGAAAGAACTTTGCTCGAGGAATTTTCTGATTTCAGCCTGCCTACTTTTGTCTGTTTCGTTGAGCGGCTTTATTTTTAAAGCCTGACGATAAAAATTGAGCGAAAGCTCTTTTTTACCTGCGTTCTCTGCCGCTTTTGCCTGTACTATCTTTGCTTCGATAGTTTTTGTTTTTTTATTGTTATAAATAGCAAGTAGCGCATATGCTTCGAGGATTCCATTATATTTTTTGTTGCCGGTTTTCTGGTTTTCTGCATAAATCAGAAGTTCAAAATTTTGCTCATCCAGGATTCTCTTTTTTGCTCTTACTTGCTGGTGAATTTCTTTTGTGACTTTTGACCATTCTGCTTTTTCAATCCATTGCTGGAAAGCACCTTGTGCGAGGAATTTGCGGATTCCATCCTGTTTCTTTTTATCTTTTTCAGTTTGCGGTTTTACTTTTAAGGCTTTTCGATAGAATGAAATTGAAAGCTCTTTCTTGCCTAGTTTCTCTGCAGCTTTGGCTTGGCTGATCAGTGCATCCAGATTATCCGCACGTTGTTTATCATGTGTGCGCAAGAGTGTGTATGCACTCAAAACACCACCCCAGTTTCCTAGCTTCTGTTCTGCAAAGAGCAGTTGGGGGAAATACTGTTCATTCAGCGGGATGTTTCCTGCCTTGTATTCACTGCGTAAAAAAGTAGAGATACCTGTCCAGTTTTCCTGTGCTCTCAAGTCCTGTAAACGTGTACTGGAAATGTAGAGGTTAAGTTGTGTCAAATTTTGTGTATCTTCAGGAAATGCTTTTTTCCAGCGTTCAGCAATAATTTTTATACGTTCAAGACGTTGAAAATCTGTTCTACGTTGAGCAGCGAAAATCCAAAGTTGAAAATAAGGAATGGTCATCGCAGGAGATTTCCTGTCATAAATTTCCTGAAATTCCCAGGTAATGGCTTTCCAGTCCTGCAACTGTTTGTGAGATTCCAACAAAATCTGGATTGCTTGTTGACGATATTTTTCACTCTCAAGTATATTACGGGAAACTATGCGTGCCTCTTCCCATTTTTTTGTTTCAAGCAGGCAAGAGCTTTTTAGGTACTGTAAATGTTGCCATTCTTCTGGGTTTGTGTTTTTGGATTTTTGGAGATAGCCGGGTTTGTCATTTATTTCCGCAATAAGTTCTTCACATTTGTTTTGGTCAAAGTAAGTGAACAACAGTTGAGTTTGAAATCCGTGACGCACCTGGTCATCCAATTTGGGGTCACGTCTGACACTCAAGATGAATTGAACGAATTTTTCTTTTGAAACAGTTTCCCGGTAAAGCACCATCAATGTTTGCAAAAGCTCCGGATTTTGCTGGTAATCAGGATGCTTCCGAACTTGTTCAAGCAGTGAAATTGCGAGAAAATTTTGTTTTGTTTCAACATACAGGTAAGCCAACCGCTGTTGAATTGACACCGAATGTTCTGTTACGCCACTGGCGAGATATTTTTCAAAGATCTTAATCGCTTTTTTTTGTTGCTTGTTTTCAATGTAGAGGTAGCCCAACCGAATTTGGATCTCTGCAACATGTTCTGTATCTTTGCCTGAGAGATATTTTTCAAAGATCTTAATCGCTTTTTTCGGCTGCATTGTATCAATATAAAGATAGCCTAACCTGATTTGGATTTCCGCAAGATGTTCAGTGTCTCCACTTGCGAGATATTTATTAAAAATTTCAACCGCCTTTTTCGGTTGTTTAGTTTCGATATAGAGGTAACCCAGCCGGATTTGGATTTCAACAGCATATTTTCCTTTACCGCTTTTGAGATATTTATTGAATGTCTCAATCGCCTTTTCTGGTTCTTTAGTCTCAATATAGAGATAAGCTAAGCGGTACTGCGCATCATCAGCATAAGTTTTGTCCTTTGTACCTAAATATTTGCTAAAGGTCTCAATTGCTTTTTTAAGTTGTTTACTTTCTATATAGAAGTAAGCCAAACGGTACTGAACTTCGCTCGCATAAGTTTTGTCCTTTGTATTTAAATATTGTTGAAAAGCAATAATTGTTTCATGCGGCTGGTGTTTTTGCTCTAAAACACCAATACGGTAATATGTCAGCGGTAGGTGTTTTTTTTCCTTTTTTGTTAAGTATATTTTATAATTGTTCACCAAACGCTTGACTGATTTTGGCTCCAGAGCAGCAGTTTCTGTTTTTTGAAGAGATGCCGCGTATGCCATTTCGGCCCTCCAAAAGGCAGACCCCGCAGCCAATTTTGTGTTAGGATGATCGGTGACAATCCGTGCAAACCAGCGTTCAGCTTGTTCGTATTTTTTTGACTGCTGAAACTTAGCTGCTAACTGATATTTAAGATTCAAAGCCTGCTCAGGTTTGACTGACTTTGAGTGTTTCAAATACTGCTCCCATGCATCCGCTGTTTTTGAGATGTCATCCAGAAACCACCATGCACGTCCGGTTAAATACCAACGTTCCTGTTGTTGACTTTGGGTTAAGGCAGTTGGGTCACTATTCTTAAAATGCTGAATGGAGGTTTTATATTCTTGTAGTGCCTGCTGTTTATTTTTTTTGCGTAACAGTTCCGCACTAAATGAAATTACATAACCCAACCAATAATGAGCTTCATCCCTGAGTTTTGAAGTAGGGTAATCCTGCAGTAGCGAAGTCAGGGTTTTAATCGCGAGTGGATATTTTCTGGTCATTACCAGAATAATACCTTGCTGCAGCACTTCATCATCAAGGTATGATTTGCTACGCGGAAAATTTCTTTTCAGTTCATCATAAGCTTTGATTGATGCCTGAATGTCACCGCCTTTGCGTAGAGCTCTTGCTTGCAGGTAAAAGATCTCTTCACGTGCAGCACTTTCTTTAAATTGATCCAGATAACATTTTGCAGTTTCAATGGACGCAGAATAGAGGCCATCCGCAAATGTCTCACGCGCCACCGCCAATTGTTCTTCTTCACTCAAGTCTCTGGTCCAGCATTGTGCAGACGCAGAAGAGACAGTGAGGAAAAAACTAAGGACGGTCAGCAACAAAGCAATAATACCGAAGCGTCTATTTGAGGAATATTTTGAAGGGTTTTTTAGCACGTATTTAGATTAAGGATCAGTTTTTATTTTTTATAGCTGTTTTGCCGCATTGAATTCAAAGCTGCTTTCCTGTTCAATCAGCTACTAATTCTGTTAAAACTTTTTGCCAACAGTCAGGATCAGGTTTCAGCATCTCAACAGTTTTTGCTCGGCTAGTTTTTCCACGTACCACACTGACGTTTGTCTTTGCGGTTTTTAAGGATTTTGCAATAAACTTCACGCATTCCAAGTTTGCCTGATTGTCAACCGGAGCTGCAGTAACGCGTAAACGTATACGTCCATCGTGACGTCAGGCCCATTCATTTTGCGAGGCACGCGGCTGCAGAAAAATCCGCAAAACAAGCTTTTCTCCTTGCCATGAAAAGGCAGCACTTTGAGCAGACATATGATTAACTTGATTTATCCTTTGCTTATTTTGTGAGTCACAGTAACTTAGAACAAGTCTACATTATAGCGCTTTAGCAGAAAAAACCAATCCAGAAGCAAATGAAAATGAATAAATCTACTCCTTCTCCCATTATTAAAATATGCGGTTTGACCAGTCTTGAACAGGCTTTGTCATGTGTTGAATCTGGTGCGGATTGGCTTGGACTTAATTGCTGGAACGGATCTTCACGTTACATTACTACGGAAAAAGCCATGGAGATTGTTGCCGGACTTCCTGAATCAGTTACTACCGTGGGAGTTTTTGTTAATGAATCCACTGATTCATTGGATAGTATCATGCGTGAAACAGGCATGGACCTTGCGCAGTTGCATGGCGATGAGACGCCTGAAAGCTGCAAAAAAATAACAGTTCCCTGGTATAAGGCTTTCCGCGTTTCTCCGGATTTTCAACCTCAGCGGATTCAGGATTATGGTTGTGGAACTTTTCTGCTGGATGCATACAGCAAAACGCATTACGGAGGTTCCGGACAACAAATTGACTGGGAGCTTGCTTCAACTGTTTCTGGAATGGGAAAGTTGATTCTCGCAGGCGGACTGGCGCCTGAAAATGTCGCTAAGGCCGTTAATAAAGTACGCCCCTGGGGCGTGGATGTCTGCAGCGGAGTCGAAAGTGAACCTGGAATTAAAGATCTGCTGAAAGTAAAAGAGTTTATCAACAACATTAGAAATGCCAAAGGAAGTTAGTACTGTCTCAAACCGTTACTGCAGAGATAGCTTCTCCCAGCTTAGTTCTTGAGCGCTTTTGGTTTGATCAGCACACAGGAATGTAAGCAAATAGCTGATGTTGCAGGTTGCAGATAAATCCTGTTCTGTTACAATAAGCAACCTGTTTTTGATGCCTGAATCTGGGCAGTGACACAATTTAAAAATATCATGAACAACTCTACATTTACAACTCAGGGCGGTATTAAAATCAAAAAGGCGATTACTCCTTTGGATGCAGAACATGCCCTCGACAAAATATATCAATATATTGATATTAAAAAAGGAGCGCTTTTCGTTAGCAACTACGAAGTTCCGGATCGATATTCACGTTGGGATTTGGGATTTATACATCCCGCGCTGGAACTGATTGCCAAGAAACAACAGTTTGAAATTAACGCACTCAATCCAAATGGAACACGTCTACTGAAATTGATCGCACCTGTTTTGCAGAATCATCCTCATCTTGAAACACTGGTTTTTGCAGATGCTGCTGATCAACCTGCAGTACAAATTTCAGGTACAGTGAAGCCGAGACCTGATTTTTTCCCAGAAGAGGAAAGAAGCCGCCAGCCGAGTGTTTTTTCTGTGATTCGGCAAATATTTGAACTGTTTCGCAGCGTTGATCCTTATCTTGGTCTGTACGGCGCATTTGGTTACGATTTGGTTTTTCAATTTGAAAATATTGAAGCAAAACACAAACGTGATCCTGAACAAACAGATTGCCATTTGTTTTTACCAGTTGAGTTGGTGGTAGTTGATCGGCAAAAGGAAGAGGCTTACAAAATTGAATATCATATTGATACACCAGACGGTATGACAGAAAGCTGGTGGAACACTGGTGATGAATTTCCGGTTGTCCCTGCAAAGGCGGATGGGAAAATTAAGTGTGATCACGCTCAAGGAGAGTTTGAGCAGAAAGTAGCAAAAATACAGGAAGGTTGCCGGCGCGGAGATTTTTTTGAGGTTGTACTATCGCAAGCATTTTCTACTGCTTTCGGGGAGCAGGCTTCAACTTTATTCAAAAGAATCTGTGCCCAAAATCCCAGTCCTTACAGTTTTCTGATCAACATGGGTGCAGAACAACTGGTAGGCGCGTCTCCTGAAATGTATGTAAGAGTAAAAGAAGATCGTTTTGAAACTAGTCCGATTTCCGGAACAGTACCTGTAGGGAATGATCCGATGGAAACTGCAGAAAGGATAAAAGATCTTATTTCTTCAGAAAAAGAGGAATCAGAACTTACGATGTGTACGGACGTGGACCGTAACGATATGGCGAGGATTTGTGAACCTGGCAGTGTGCACTTAATCGGCCGGCGTTTGCTGGAACGTTATTCCCGCTTGATCCACACTGTTGATCATTTGGAAGGTGTTTTGAACAAAGACAGGGACGCGGTTGATGCTATCTTGACGCACATGTGGGCCTGTACAGTGACCGGTTCTCCAAAACCGGTTGCCATGCAAACAATTGAAGATATGGAAAATTCACCGCGGGGATGGTATAGCGGCTGTATCGGATTTTTATGGTTTAACGGTTATGTCAGTACAGGAATGACTTTGCGTACTGTTCATCTTAAAAAAGGACAAGCCACTGTAAGGGCCGGAGCTACATTGCTTTATGACTCAGATCCTGCTACAGAAGAGCGGGAAACGCACATCAAGGCATCCGCCTTTTTGGGCGCGACTTTAGGCAGCAAACCGCCTGATTCAGTTGAGTTTGATTTACCTCAAACAGGCGACTCAAAAACGGTTTTATTTGTTGATAATCAAGATAGTTTTGTCCACACATTAGCAAGTTATGTCAGACAAACTGGAGCAAAGGTAATCACTCTCCGTTCCGGATTTCCATATAAGATGCTGGATGAAATTTCTCCTGATTTACTTTTCATTTCACCAGGTCCGGGATTTCCAAGTGAACAAAAAGTTCCGGAATTAGTCGGCGAAGCAGTCAATAGGAATATTCCAATTTTTGGCGTTTGTCTCGGACATCAAGGTATTGCTGAATATTTTGGTGGAAAACTGCTGACTCTTGAACATCCTGTTCACGGGAAGTCCGCTGAGATTATACACAGCGGAGATTCATTTTATGCAGATTTACCGAATCCCTTCAGTGCAGGACGTTATCATAGTCTTTACGTGGATTCAGTTTCACTTCCAGAATGTCTGGAAGTCACCGCGAAAACTGATTCCGGTCTGATAATGGGGCTTCGTCACAAAACTTTAGCTGTGGCATCTGTACAGTTTCATCCGGAATCTATTCTGACTCTCAAAGACCAATCCGGATTAAGGATGATCAACAAGGTGATGGCAGAACTTACTGCAGAGACAAATAACAAAGAAGGCTCATAAGTATGCAACAAGTTACACTTGATGAAATAGCAGCAGCAGCAAGTATAGTTTATTCAGAAATGCAAGCGACTCCGCAATATTGCTGGCCACTGCTTTGTGAGCGTTTAGGTACAGAAGTCTGGGTCAAGCATGAAAACCATACGCCGAATGGTGCATTTAAAATCCGCGGAGGCTTGGTCTATTTCGCTCATCTTGCAAACTCATCTGCAATCCCGACAGGTGTGGTCTGCGCGACCCGTGGAAATCATGGTCAGTCTGTGGGTTTTGCTGCACGACGTTACGGAATTCCCACCACTATCGTGGTCCCTCACGGAAACAGTCGAGAGAAAAATGCTGCCATGCAGGCGCTTGGTGTGAAATTGCTTGAACATGGTGATGATTTTCAGGCAGCGCGTGAATTTGCGATTAAACTAGCACGTGAAGAAGAATTGCAAATGGTGCCTTCCTTTGATCCACTGTTAGTTACCGGAGTTGCAACCTATAGTCTGGAATTGCTGAGTGCGGTCAAGGATCTGGATGTCGCCTACGTTCCTATTGGTTTAGGTTCCGGAATCTGTGGAATGTTCGCAGCACGTGATGCATTAAACTTGAAGATTGAAATCGTCGGAGTTGTTTCTTCACATGCTAGTGCTTATGCGGAATCTTTCAGTTCCGGCCGTCCCGTTGAGTCTCCGGTCAGTACTAAAATTGCTGACGGAATAGCCTGCCGTATTCCTGAATTGTCTGCACTGGAACTGATTTGGAAAGGTGTTGAGAGGATTGTGCAGGTTAGTGATACTGAAATTGCAGAGTCGATGCGGATTATGTATGAATGTACACATAATGTCTGCGAAGGCGCGGGCGCTGCTGCAATTGCCGCTGCTCTACAGGAGTCATCAAAAAATAAAGGACTAAAAGTGGCGGTTATCGCGTCCGGAGGAAATGTGGACCGTGATGTTTTTGCGAAAATACTGAATGGATAAAATTTCGCAGACTGAAAAAAGAAAAATCAGTCAGTAAATTTCAAAGTATACAGCGGTATTTTCCTGGAGCGAGAGTGATTTCCGAGGTACGGGGGAGCACAAAGGTGCGGTCATTCTTAAAATAAACTATGACTTTTGTTTCGTTAATGAAAATCCATGAGGGAGTTGACTTGCTCCACGCTTGATGGGGAGCAGATGCGTCCTGATAAGGCAGTCGGCAGAGGTAGCGTACCTCCATCGATTTTTCTGCAGGATATATAAATCGTGAGGGTGCCGAAGAACTGCAACCGAAAAAAAATGTTAGTGCAAATAAAAACAATGCAACATTTCTTTTCATGATCGTATTTTGTTGAAACAAAGTTTGTTCAACTTCTAAATACAAAAAACGTGTGCTGAAAATCCGGCTTATGACTCTATTTCTTCTTCAACTTCCGGAAAGTACAAAATGCGCGAACAATAGGGGCAGTTTTTGTGTGCATTCGGATTTGCCATCAATTCATTGACAAACTGTGGTAATAAAACCATATGACAACCACTGCAGCTTTTGTCCTGAATGGCACAGACAGGTGTCGAGATTCCGCTTTCCTGACAACGTTCATAAAAACGTTTGATGTTTTGTGGTGTTTTTTTCAGTAAACGGTTTCTTCGAGGTTCCAGTTTTGCGATTTTCTTTTCTGCTTTTTCTTGTTTTTTCAGGAGTCCGGATGTCTCTTCCTGAAATGCAGAGTTGGATTCAGTAAGTTCGCTGTTGACAGAATCTATTTCCTGATCCAGATCTTCTTTTTTCATGTCCAGTTCAAGCATTTTGTCTTCTAGCAAACCCAACATTTTACGGGCTTCCTCAAGCTGGTTTTTGCTGGCAGCAAATTCTTTTTCGTTGCGAATCTTCGGTACTTGTTCATCGAGACGCAATATCAGCTCTTCCTGAATTTGGATGTTGTTTTGAACCTCTTTGCCTTCGTTGATTATGTGGCTAAGTTCGTTATTTTTTTGCTCAAATAATTTTTGATGTTGGTCAACAACCGATCTCGCAGTATCTATCTGACGTTCCAGATGTGAGCGGGAGAAAATATTTGTCTGTAATTCCAGATCAGTATTGGCAAGATCAATCAGTGGCTGAATAGTTAGTAGCATGGAAGATTTTTAGAAGAGGAGTCTTGGCAATAATTATTTGTCATCTAAGTAGCATCTCAAAAAGCGTAAAAATTTACAAGTAAAATGTCTGCTTAACTCTTAAAGCATGTTAAGTAGTTCCTTTGCGGATTTATCTCAATCCGGAAGCAAACGTCTGGGTGATGGAGAATAACTAACAGACTGCACAGGTTTTTCTTTTAACAACCGCAGCATTTCCTGAACCGTGCGCGAGAGCATAGGATCTTCATTTTTTACAAAAGATTGCGGTGTGTCTTCCACTTCAATATCAGGGTCAACACCGTGATTTTCAACCGACCAACCGGCGTGATGGAACCAGATGGAATATTGAGGCTGAGTTGTTGTTGTCCCGTCCACCAGTTGATAACGCCCGTCGATGCCTATCACACCACCCCAGGTACGTTTTCCTACTAGAGGTCCAAGCTGCAACTGCCGGAAACTTGTCGTGAACATATCACCGTCAGAGCCTGTGAACTGATTGGCGATCACGATCAGGTGTCCGCGTAGAGTGTGGTATGGATAGGATTCCGGTGATCCCCAGCGCGGTACGTCATAACCCAAATGCCGATGAGCTAATTTTTCCAGAATGAGTGGAGACACCATACCTCCTGCATTATAACGAACATCAACGATCAAACCCTCACGGTCAACCTGGGATAAATAACCTCGATGAAACTCTGCTATTCCATGCGTACTCATGTCCGGAAGGTGCAGATAACCGATACGTCCATCCGTCAGCGAGTCAACGCTTTTCACATTATTTCCTACCCACTCGCGGTAACGCACTTCTTGTTCACCGATCATGGTTTTTACTACGACTTGACGTGTAACCGGAGCGCTTTTTTTTGTGCCCTTCTTTTTGCTGCCGCTTTCAAGCACTGTAAGTGGGACAAACTGACCTGCCTGATGCACGAGCAATTCTCCGGGAGTTTTGTGTTCATCAAGCTGGACTCCTCCGACTGCCAAAAGATGATCACCTTCTGAAACGAGGACACCCGGTTCTGCCAAAGGTGAATGTTCGTTGGTTTTCCAAATATCACCTGAATATATTTTTTGAAAAATCCATGAGCCCTGCTTTGTGTCAAAAACAATATCAGCCCCCAAACATCCAACCGGATAACGCGGTGCATACGGATAATCACCACCATACTCATATGCGTGAGATGTCCCCAGTTCTCCCTGCATTTCCCAGATTAAATCAGATAGTTCTGAGCGTGAACCAATTCGCGGGAGTAAACAAGCGTAGCGTTGGTAAACCCTTTCCCAATCAACGCCGGAGAGGTCTTCAGTCCAAAAAAACTCTTTTTGCAGACGCCATGATTCCTGAAACATTTGCGTCCATTCTTCCTCATACTGCACGGAAATTCGGATACGGTTCAAATCCAGCCAGCCGCTTTTTCTGGAAAAATGTTTTTCTGCTTTAAGCTCTTCCGGAACAGGAATTCCTGCTTCAAGAACACGCAACTGATCACCTGAACTGTAGAGCATGGTACGTGCGGAATTATCGGCTTCATCGACTGAGGAAGTTTGTATAAAACCAACATTGTCGACTATTGTTTCAATTTCCTGTTTCTCAAAATCATACATCCACAAGATACCTTCATCCTTTTCCAGATCATCTTCATCCGCAGTATCATCGAAGCTTGCCGAGAGTGGAAATTCACTGAAAACAACTTTGTTTGCAAGGCCAGTAATTTGTTCATAAACACCTTCTGCAACCGGAAATTCTATAATTCTATCCGCAATTCCGGCTAAGTCTATTTCGACTGCGAGTTTTTTTTGTTCAGGAAGCTTTTGACCTTTTTTGTTTTTAGCATCCTGTCCTTCTTGACTTCCGCAGCTTTCAGTTTCTCCAAGTTCACGTCCGGGGGCATGCGGTTTTGCTACGAAAGGATTCTGCGCGTCTTTTTTCAGTGTCAACAGATACGGTTTCATTGAGCGGGAAAATGAGGTGCCTGTTTGCACAGTGTCCCAGATAGGGTTGAATGTTCTTGAAGAAAGAAAATACAACCAACGTCCATCCGGATCAAAAGACGGACTGAAATCATAACGAACCGGCTTTGTAATTTGAAGCGCTTCTGAGGGTTTTACACTTTTACCGGTTGCAGTCGGTTTGAGATCTAGCAGGAAAATCGCAGTCAGTTCGAGACTTAAATATTTGGTATAAGCCAGCCATCTCCCATCAGGTGAAAAAACAATTTCACGGATTTCACGTACCTTCGAGTGATCAAGTTTGTTAATCCGCCCGGTTTCAGCGTTCATTAAAAAAAGTTCCATCCGGCTTGTTGTCAACGCGAGATGCGGATGTCGTGGTGAAACCGCAATTTCCTGGATACGTCCCGGGGGAAGTTTGTGCGAACAAACAGGTGTTTCGGACGGAAAAGCTTCAAAGACGTCAAGTTGCTCTTCCATAGCTGAAAGTTTTTTTGCTTTACTTTGTACCACGGATGCATCTGAAATTGCCGCCAATTTTCCATCAGCCAGCCAGCAGGGCAAACGATAGCGTACACCGTCGCGAATTCCGTGTTGCCGAACAGCTTGTTCCCAAAGCGGCATCGAAAATAATTTTCCACGTGCAATAAGGGCGACCTCATGTCCCTGAGGGTGCAGCATGGTTTCTTCCCAGTATGCTTCGCCGTAAAAAAAACGACGCTGCAAACGGGTTTTAGTTGAATGCCAGCCAATGTTTATTTGTGCTTCACGTTTAGCAGAAGCTTTTTCCTGAGGATCAAGTTTCCATAATTCTCCACCCACATGATAAACAAGTGTGTTTCCATCTGTTACCGGAAAACGTACGTAGTATTCTTTTTGAAAAGTTTCTTGTCGTAATTCTTTGCCTTGAGCAGTACAGGAATACAAATTACCGAGACCTTCATGATCTGAAATGAACCACAGTCTTTTTCCCAACCAAAACGGTCGCACAGGATTTCCCGGAAGATCACCAAACAAACGTCTAAAATTTCCTGTATTCTGTGCGTCAACCCAGATTTCACCAGTCATTCCTCCACGATAGCGTTTCCAGCGTGAATTATTCAGAGTGTTGCGTCCCAGAACGATTCCATTTTTTCCGCTTAACTGCTGATTCGCCGTCATGGCCGGACCGAAAGGCAGGCGTTCTACTGGACCGCCGTTGAGCGAAACCTGATAAAGCCAGGCGTCGCTGCCCCGACTGTGAACAGACTGGTGTGTGCTGCGGAACCAGATATATTGTCCGTCTTTCGACCAACCCACGATATGCGTAACGCTGTTTAACCAGGTCAGTCGCTGGAGTGGTCCACCGCTGGATTCCATCAAATAAACGTCATGCTCACCCTCTTCCATGGTACAGCAGGCAATCCAGTGTCCGTCATGAGAAAAGGCTGGGGAATGAGTTTCACTGAGTGCACTGGTCAAACGTTGGGCGCGTCCTCCTTCAAGTGGAACCTGCCACAAGTCGTTTTCACTGACAAAGACGAGTTGATTTTGAAATACTGTGGGCTGGGTGTAATAGCCTTGTCCGCTTCCGTTTACTGTAGGGCTTTGTTTGCTGGAGTTCTCTTTATTTGATTTCACGTGTACTTAAAAATAGTTAAAATGTTAATGCTTATTTTAATTCAATTGTAATTCTGTAAACAATTCCTTCTGGACTTTTACGGTTACTTTCGATGATGTTCCGACCTTTAAATTCTTCAATTTCCTGCAAATTATTTTTTAGGATCTGCAGCCGGTCATAACTGTCAATAGTTCCGCTGAGCGAAAAGCGTTCCGGCGCATATTCTAAACTGTCCACTTGAAAAGGAGCGTCTACATCCAGCAGCGCGGAAATATTATTGAGAAATTTCAAATTAAAATAGTCACGTTTTTCAAATTTTTTACTGTTTTCAATATAGTCTTTTCGCTGCTTTATTTTATCTTGCAGTTCTGTCAGCATGGCATTAACACCGGAAGCAGAAGTATTGGGTAAAACTCTGTGTAGTTCAGCTTTTAGCAGTCGTTCCGCGCGTGCTATATCCTCTTGCAGCAGGTTTAATTTTGTGCTTGTCTGCCAGGCAAAACTTACTAAAATTATTGTCATTAAACTTACTGCAACAGTTACAGCACCGCGATTTCTGCGTAAAAAACGTTTCCAAGGAGTACTTTCGTGATAGAGACTCAGCTTGTGTGGTTCCAAAAATAATTCTGCTGTTTTACGCAACTCACCCAAGATCCCCCAATGTTTGCGTTCAGTCAGGGAAAGCAGGGACTCCTGCTGCTTGATTGAATCAAGCTCAGCGGAAGACTCCTCCTCATTCTGTTGCTTTTCCTCCTTTTCAGCTCCGACATTAAGATCACTCTCTGAGCTGTCGTTTTGTGTTTGTTCGTCTGATTCTTCACGCTGTTTTGCCTCAAACATCAATTCTTCAAGCGTGTCCGGAGCTTTCACCTCCAGCTTAGGAGTAGCAGAAATTTCAGCATTTAACTTAACATCCGAGCTGGTGGAAAAGCTAAAACCTTCTGCTGATCTTTCGGCAAAAGCTTGTGCTTCTGGGAGGGGAAATGAACGTATCCGGAAGACAACGCCATCCCATTTAATCAGCGGTCCAAAGATTCCAAGGACTTCAATTTGACTTTCTGAACTATAATGTTTTATGCGTAAATGCAGGGTGAGCTGTGCACATAAGCAGCGCAGTTCCTCTTTGAGTTGAAGGAAAGCGGCAGCATCCGCATTTTCGCTTTCCGTATTTTCTGCTGAGTCCTGAGATTTGGCAAAATTCTGCAGGAAAGACGGAAGAGTTATCTCTTCAGCAGAGAAGTGCTTCCGGAGGATTTTCGGAATACTGTTGGGGAAAATCTTAATTTCATCCAAACGGCCGTCACGGATTGTGTTCACGAAAGTTTCATCACCGCCGAGGTAAATTTGAAACAAGTCACGTTGTTCAGGCAAGCCTGAATTATTATTGATTTTTGAACGGAAAAGCGCGTGTGCGGCACAATCAATGTTCCTGATTAACAAGTCCCGCTCCAGACACAACTGTTGCAGTTGCTCTAAACGCTCACGTTCCATCAGCAAAACCAGAGCTTCCGAATTTTGTTCTGACATCAGATGCACCTCTACACTGTATGCGGAATCTGCCAGGTCACCCATCAATTCCTCTTCCAACTCAAAAGGCAACGCTTGTTCTACTTTTTTACGTTCCTGAAATGGAAAAGTAATTTTACGGAAAGTCACATCTTCCGCAGGTAACAGAAAAGTAATCGAGTGATCCCGCCATTGCTGACGGTCTAAAAACTTGCCGATCAGCTTAATCCACTGCTCTGAATCAGTGCCGCTTTCATCCTCTGAATCACTATCACTCAATGCTGAAAAACCAACACTGTCTTTTGTGATGAAAACAGTATTGTTTTTTTTGCTCAGACAAATACCTTCTATGCAGGAAGAGCTTGCAGAAAGTAGATAAAAGACGTTATCCATGAAATAGCATTTTAGCGGCTGTAAAGATCAGTTCAAAGTTGAGTATAACTTTAACAGAATCCTGCAAATATCTCAAAGAATTGAAATACCATTTACGTTTCAGCTTGTAGAAAAATGTGAATATGGTCAAAATCCTCGGAACATTTTATCTTTTTGCTTTAAATAAATATCTAGGAGTTAACTAATGGCTAAAATGGAGTTGGAAGTCGGAACATGTCCCACTGGTGTTTTGCTGGCACTCAAGTCAGTGGACGGCAGGATGCACCAAGTCACTGCCATTGAAATGACGAATGATGAAGCACTCGAGATTATAAAACTGATTCAGCAGAAAGTTAAAGAAAATCTTGAGATTCCTGAAGCTACTGAAATTAATTAACTTAAGTGCGATTCTAAGGACATAAGATGAAACAGGAGAACAAATTAATCTGGGGCTGGGCCATGTATGACTGGGCAAACTCAGCTTTTGCCACCACTGTTATGGCAGGTTTTTTCCCTATCTTTTTTAAGCAGTACTGGAGTGTCGGCGCAGATGTAAATCAGAGCACAGCGATGCTCGGTTTTGGAAATTCAATTGCGAGTTTGCTTGTCGCCCTGATGGCACCTGTGCTAGGAGCAATTGCGGACCGAGGTTGCATGAAGAAAAAATTTATGATTTTCTTCGCCTATTTAGGAGTCTTGATGACTGCAGGCCTGTATCTGGTAGGAAAAGGTGATTGGATGATGGCGATTTTTGTTTATGTGATGGGAGTAATCGGTTTTTCCGGTTCAAATATATTTTACGATTCGCTGCTGCCCAGTGTAGCAGACGAATCAAAGGTGGACTCGGTTTCCAGTTTAGGGTTTGCCATGGGTTACCTCGGCGGTGGGCTGCTGTTTTTACTGAATGTTGTGATGACTCTCCAACCCGCGATCTTCGGACTTGCTGATGCAGGC
>Ga0233426_10000067_pt1 | contig 110875 bp, 111 predicted proteins | sample SI_118_April2016_6_FD_179875 | JGI IMG/M metagenome (GOLD analysis project Ga0233426, IMG submission 179875) | Seawater microbial communities from Saanich Inlet, British Columbia, Canada - SI_118_April2016_10_MG | ecosystem: Environmental > Aquatic > Marine > Inlet | place: Canada: British...
CCATGGCAGTGTTGCAGGCGCGCCTGACATCGGCGCAGGATGAAGCCGTTGCCAAAGAGCAGTCGGATCAGCGCAAAAGTCTGGTTGGCAGTGGTGATCGCTCGGAGCGCATTCGCACCTATAACTTCCCTCAGGGTCGGGTGACTGATCATCGTATCAACCTCACTCTATATAAGTTGGCCGAGGTGATGGAAGGCTCATTGACCGATGTAGTTCAGCCTTTGGTTAATGAGTTTCAGGCCGAGCAGCTGGCTACCCTGGCGGACTAAATTTGTGACTATCTCTGAGTTGCTGCAGCGCAGTACTGAGCTCACCGCCAGCGATAGTGCTGTGTTGGATACCGAGCTGTTGTTATCCCATGCACTGGATGTCAGCCGCACCTATTTAAAAACTTGGCCAGATCGGCAGCCGGATACTAATCAAGTAACTACTTTTGCGGCACTTTTTCAGCGCCGCCTCAGGGGTGAACCGATCGCCTATATTTTGGGTCATCAGGGTTTTTGGAGCCTAGATCTAAAAGTGTCAGAACATACCTTAATTCCCCGTCCAGAAACTGAGTTGCTCGTCGAGACGGCACTTGAGTTACAGCTTCCGCCGCAGAGTTCGGTGTTGGATCTAGGTACAGGCACAGGTGCTATTGCACTGGCATTGGCCTGCGAACGCAGAGACTGGAACATTACTGCCCTAGATTTTCAACCTCAGGCGGTGGCACTGGCTGAGGAGAATAGGGCAGCCCATAAGCTGGATAATGTGCAGATAGTGCAGAGCAATTGGTTCGCCGCAGTACCCGCCGTTAAATTTGATCTAATCGTAAGCAACCCGCCTTATATAGAAAAAAATGATCCTCACCTATTTCAGGGCGATGTGCGATTTGAGCCTGCCTCAGCATTGGTGTCTGGTGCCGAGGGACTTGATGATTTAATTCTGCTGATTGGCCAAAGCGTTATGTTCTTAAAACCCAATGGCTGGCTGTTGGTTGAGCACGGCTATGATCAGGGCCCAGGGGTGAGCGCATTATTTACTGAGGCTGGCTTTTCCGCTGTTGAAACCCGCAATGATTACAATCAAATGGATCGTATTACATTTGGCCAGCTGCGCCAGTAATCGGTTCGCTGCTATCTTTAATGACATTTTTTGAGACTAAATTCCATCGGTACAGCAACATCATGCTGGCTAGGCAGGCCGCGATAACCAAGCCAATCCAAAATCCATAGACGCCTATGGGTTCGCCCCAAAAATCTGTTAGTGCCAGGCTGTATGCAATCGGGAAAGCAATCATCCAAAAGGCTATTATCTGGATGATCAGCGGCACTCTGGCATCTTTATAACCGCGCAGTGCACCGCTGGCCGCCATCTGCATAGAGTCGAAGCAACCCAGTGCGGCCGAGAAAAAGAACAGGCTGGCGGCAATTACCTGCACCTCGGGCTCGGGGCTAAACATTTCGGCAAAGTCATGACGCAGTAGAATCTTTATGCTGCCCAGAATCAGAGCCAATACAAAGACTAACTTAAATCCGGTTAGACAGATCTGTCTTGCATCCAGTGGGTCTCCGCGACCCATGGCATGAGACACCTTAATGGTTAATGCCTGGCCCAGACCCAGAGGAATCATGTAGGCGAGGGAATCCAGATTATTCGTGATGGCATGGGCGCCCAGAACATTGGCGCCCAGATGGGCGATCATCATCGGAATAATGGCAAAGAAGCCAACTTCAGCGGCGATCATTAGGGCGATAGGAATACCCAGGCGCAAGATACCGGCAATCGCTGCGGCGCTGGGTGCGGCAAATTGTTGGTACAGTTGCAGGCGTTTCATATTGCTGGCATAGCGTCCGTAGGCTGCCATTGCGACAAGCAAAAAAGTCATGACCACAGTGGTTGCCCAGGCCGCGCCGATCCCGCCCATGGCTGGAAAGCCGAGCTTACCAAACACCAAAATATAATCGAGAATAGCATTGAGAAAAAATGCCATGGCATTAAATATCATGACTGGCCTGATATCACCGACGCCTTCAAATGAGCTGCGAAAGGCAAAAAAAGCGGGAAACATAAAGCCGGTGATTAAATAGGGCAGCAGATATCCTCGGGCGATACGATAGACCTCAGGAGAGATATCCAAACTGCCCAGTAGCTGGATGCCAAGTAGTATGGCACAGCACACAGCAATGCTCATTGGCAGGGAAAGCCACAGTCCCTGTTGAAATTGAAAGCGTACCTTTTCTGGTTGGCCTGCGCCCCAAAAGTTGCCAATAATAGGGCTGTTGCCAATCATAATGCCAATAACTAATAGGCTGATCATGGCCCAGATACTGCCACCTAACTGGAGTGCCGCCAAGGTGTCGGCGCCGACCTGCCCGGCCATATAAATATCAGTCACAGTCATGCCAACCACGGCCAGCTGTCCCAGCATCAGCGGACCAGCTAGGCGCAAGAGGTCGCTTGCGTTTTGCATAAACGTTGGCTTTTTTTGAATCTGAGGAGACATTAGATTACTTTAATTTGGACTGCCATCATTCTCGTTCAATGTCTGAGGCAAAGATAGCTAAATTTCATTGGCGCCATTGGTATTTCGACTTTATCTGACGCCCATTTTTATTGGTATCGGGGCGCATAAATTTGCGAATTTTGAAGATAGGGTGGCCTGGTTTGGTAACCTCGACTGGGATCTGGGTCTGCTGATGGTGTTCCTCGTCGCCACCTATCTAATAATGCTGTTAAGCCTGTTATTTAGCGGCGGTGCTGCTGGGTGAGTCTTGATTACTGGATTGCCAGGCGCGTTAATCCATAAACCCAGTAGAGGCTGCTTCTAACGTCAGTTGGAGGCAGCTGATTAATCCAGCGAATAATTAACAATTCTGCTACACTCCGCGCCAAAAGCGGGTATACCAAAGCCTTAAACGGGGTCTGGTCTGCTCAGCCAACCAATTGTTAATTACTGCGTAGACATACTTTGACTGAAAATAATTCTCCAACTAGCTCGCCGTCTGTGGCCGAGTCTAAGCCTAACGCTTCAGCCGCGAGTCCTGAATCTACAGATTCTAAGACTGGTGAGGACGCTAAAAAATCTTCCCCAAACCGTCGAGGTCGTAGTCGTGGCGAACACAGCTGGGATATCTCTCAATTTAAAGTAGAACCGCAGGAGGGCAAGGTCAGATTTCATGACTTCGATTTGCCGCCACTGCTAATGCGTGGAATCCAGGATACCGGGTTTGAATACTGCACACCTATTCAGGGTGCATCATTGCCGCATACATTAAATGGTCACGACATCGTGGGTAAGGCACAGACAGGCACAGGAAAGACGGCAGCCTTTCTGATCAATACGATTACTGATCTGCTTAATCACCCAGTTGAGGGTGAGCGTTTTATGGGTGAGGCTCGAACATTAATTTTGGCCCCGACTCGCGAACTGGCGATACAAATTGCTGACGATGCCGTGGCTCTTTTAAAACATACCAAACTGAATGTTCACTGTTTAGTGGGCGGTATGGATTACGGTAAACAGCTACAGAAAATGCAAAAATCTCACTGCGACCTTTTGGTCGGTACACCGGGTCGTTTGTTGGATTTTGCCAATAACCGCGATGTCTATCTGGATCAGGTTGAGGTGTTGGTGATTGATGAGGCCGACCGTATGCTGGATATGGGCTTTATTCCGCAGGTGCGCCGTTTGGTTAATTTGACTCCAAAGCGTGAAGATCGTCAGACCTTGCTGTTTTCCGCAACCTTTACGCCAGAGATATTGCGTCTTTCAGGTACCTGGACGGATAAGCCGGTAACCGTAGAAATTGGTGCCGAACGCGTGGCGACGGATACGGTGGAGCAAATAGTTTATATCACCACTGCCGATGAAAAATTTGCCCTGCTGCATAATATTCTGGTTGGTGATGATGTCGACAGTGTGATGATTTTTGCCAATCGCCGAGATATCTGCCGCACTCTGCAAGAAAAACTCAATAAGAAAGGCTTCAAGGCTGGCTTGCTGTCTGGTGATGTTCCCCAGAACCGACGCATGAAAACCCTTGAATCCTTTAAGAGCGGTGCCACTAAGGTGATGGTGGCAACCGATGTCGCGGGCCGCGGTATCCATGTCGATGGCGTTAGTCATGTGATTAACTACACCTTGCCGGAAGAGCCAGAAGATTACGTGCATCGCATTGGTCGCACAGGCCGTGCTGGCAGTACAGGCACATCGATTAGTTTTGCCTGTGAAGACGATGCATTTCTGCTCGAGCCAATTGAGAAGTTACTGGACATGAAGCTGGCCTGCACCATGCCAGAGGAAAAGCTACTGCAGGAAGTTCCTGCAAAGCCAAAATCTGCGCCACGCAAGCCCAAGGCGAAGAAGCCAGTAGAGCCAGAGAAGCCTGCAGAATCAAAAGTAGCGCAAGCGCCAGAACAAAAAGAGCAGCAAGAAGAGCAAAAAGCAGCGCCAGCTGTTAGCGAAGACTAGGCTTTTCGTTAACAGTTTCTAGCCCATTGGTTCTTATCCATAGTATTGTTCCGCCAATAACTGTCGCTGGTAGTAGCAGCAGATTGAGTAATGGAATAGCGGACGCTGCCAATGCAGAAAACCCAAACCCCAAAGACTGCCACCTATGTGCTCCTGCACGCTGGCGCAATTCTCCAAAACCTACCTGTTCAATATCCGCTGGGTAATCTAGATACTGAAGGGATAACGACCATGCCGCCCAGCACCCAGCGACACCAGGCACGACTATATTAGCCAGTGGAATAAAGCTAATCAATAAGCACAGCAGGCCCACGGCAATTGATCGAGGGATAAGGTAAGCCATTAGTTGCAGTTGTCTTACAAAGCTGGCCCATGCGGTTGTTAACATGGATGCAGTCGGTACTGATGTTTGATTATCACCTAACATCAAGATAACTCTCTCTGCTATCAGGCCGTAAAAAGGTGAACCAATCAGGTTCGCAATCAGGGTGAAAGTAAAGGCATAAATCACCAGTGCGAGCGCGGCAAATAGTCCCCAGATAATCCATACTAGCCAATGTAGCCAATCTGGTACCAGGCTCATTATGCTGTCTAGCCAACCGCTGAACCATTGCACGGCAAAGCCAGTAGCGCTGACGAACAGCAGAATATTGATGACTAAAGGTATTATGACCAACCAGCGAATCTGCCGATGCCAGAGTAGTTTAAGGCCCTCAAGTATTAGTGCCGGGCTGGAAATAATAGAAGGGTGTTCGTGCATATTTTTTTAACTATCCGCTCAAGCAATTTTTATAAGCCCAAGAATAGCATCTATGCTTTTTAAAACCTGTACTTTTAAATTAAGCGCACTCTTAGGGCGGTACCAGCAAAAATATTATTATTAGAGATCTACTGATTAGCGGCGCTGTACTGGAATATGGTTTGTTGGGGTCGACTGCGATGTGTAGCATTGCCAGAGTTGCATCTGGCCAATATTGGCGAGCTAGAAAGTCTATTTAAAGGGCTGGGGAAATAGCCGTTAAAATGAGCTGTCTAGCTATGACGCATAATGCGCTGCTTCTGGCGGTCCCAGTCTCGCGCCTTGTCATCCTGACGCTTATCGTAGGTTGCCTTGCCTTTGGCTAGTGCGATTTCGCACTTGATAAGATGGCCTTTCCAGTACAGGGCAGTGCACACGCAGGTGTGACCTTTTTGATTGACCCCTTCTTCTAGCTTTTGCAGCTCGCGATGATTAAGCAGTAACTTTCTAGTTCTTGTCGAGTCCGTTACATAATGGGTCGAGGCCGATGGCAGTGGTGTGATGTTTGTGCCAATCAAGAAGGCTTCACCATTTTTTAAAAATACATAGGTATCGGTCAGGTTAATACGACCTTCTCGCAGACTTTTTACTTCCCAGCCCATTAGTGAAAGTCCAGCCTCAAACTTCTCCTCTAGGAAATAGTCGCGCTTCACCTTTTTATTTAAGGCGATGGTGTTGGATTGCTGTTTTGGTTTCTTTTTGCTCATAGGCCGCGATTATACGTTGGCAGCTGCGATTGTCATGAAATATTAACAACCTTAATTGGGTGCTGTATTCGTCAGGGGTTATGGGTACAATTTGAGCCATAAAAAACGGAGATAAATTGTGGCGTTACAACAAAAAGGCATGCATGGAACCTGGGCTAGTCGTTGGACCTTTATTATGGCAGCGACCGGCTCTGCTGTTGGTCTGGGCAATATGTGGAAGTTTCCCTATGTGGCCGGCAGCAATGGCGGCGGTGCCTTTGTCCTAGTTTATCTTGGCTGCATTCTTCTGATTGGTGTGCCTGTGATGATGGCTGAGGTATTGATTGGCCGCCAGGGTCGCCAAAGTCCCATAAATGCCATGCGTGATGCGGTACATGAGAGCGGTGCTGATTCCCGTTGGCATCATGTCGGCTGGGTGGGTGTTGCGGCTGGCATGTTAATTCTGTCGTTTTATGCGGTGATTGCCGGTTGGGCGCTGGCCTATATTTTTGAGGCCGCCTCTGGTGAGCTGACCGGTATCAACGGCGATACGGCGGGCAATATATTTGCTGCCCTGCTGGCAGACCCTAGCCGGCTTATTTTCTGGCAGTCGATATTTATGCTGCTCTGTGTTGGTGTGGTAGTGGGTGGTGTTAAGAAAGGCCTGGGTGTGGCGGTCGAAATTCTGATGCCACTACTGTTTATTATGCTGCTGTTACTGCTCGGTTTTAGTTACTTGCATGGTGACTTCGCCGCAGCCTGGAATTTCCTATTTAACTTTAATTTGGAATTGCTGACCTGGCGTGGTGTTCTTGAAGCCATGGGCCAAGCCTTTTTTACCCTTAGTATTGGTATGGGTGCCATTATGGCCTATGGCGCCTATATGCCGCAGAAGGCCAATATAGGTAAAACCGTATTGATCGTGGCATTTTTTGACAGCCTAGTGGCGATTGTCTCTGGTCTGATTATTTTCTCAATTGTTTTTGCGACCCAAGGCATAGAGCCCAGCGCTGGTCCCGGACTTATGTTTATCAGTCTGCCGGTTGCGTTCGGCGGTATGCCAGGCGGCTTATTGATTGGTTCTGCGTTCTTTGTACTGGTTTCCATCGCCGCTTGGAGTTCAGCAATTTCCCTTTTAGAGCCCTGTGTTGCCTGGCTGATAGAGGCCAAGAATATGGGTCGCGTAAAGGCTAATTTGTTACTGGCTGGATTTGCCTGGCTGCTGGGCCTGGGGTCGGTGCTGTCATTTAATATCTGGTCGGATATAAAGATGGCTGGATTTACCATCTTCGATTTCCTCGATTTCTTGACGGCGAATATTATGCTGCCACTGTCAGGCCTGCTGATCGCTTTGTTTGTGGGCTATGTTATGAAGCGAGAATTGGTCGACTTTGAAATGCAGGGCACAGCGCCAATGGTCATGAAGCTATGGCGAGCAACTCTGCGTTATATTGCGCCTGTGGCTATTAGTGCGGTGTTTGTCATGGGCATTTACGATAAATTTTTCTCCTAGGGTTTAGTTTGACGACTATCAATCGCTCAGCGCTAGTAATGCATCCGGCTACAGCAATGTATTCGTTGGTCAATGATGTTGCCAGCTATCCGCACTTTATGGATGGTTGTCATGGGGTCGAAATATTTGAGCACAGTGATAGCACAATGCTGGCCCGTCTCGACCTGAAAAAGGCAGGTGTGCAGATCAGTTTAATGACGAGAAATAATTTGTCTGGCCCCGCCACTGGGGGGGTGAGCAATATAGAGATGACGTTGGAAGATGGCCCTTTTAAGACTTTTCTCGGATTGTGGACGTTTACGCCATTAACTGACGAGGCTTCAAAGGTATCGCTGGACTTGGAGTTTGAATTTAAAAATAGAGGTCTAGGTATGGCGGCGTCCAACCTGTTTTCGGGGGTAGCCAATAACTTAGTTGATTCTCTGTGCCAGCGCGCGGATAAAGTCTTTTTGGAGGGTCATGATGACCGATAGCAGTATGATTAGGGTGGAGGTGGCCTATGCGTTGCCTGAAAAACAGACATTATTATCTCTATCTGTGCCTGCAGGTACGACGGCGCTAGAGGCTGTTGAACAATCCGGCATCTTGGCAAGTTTCCCGCAGATCGACGTAAATACCGACAAAATCGGGGTATTTTCGCAGGTTTTGGGAACAAAAGGGCTGGATGAGCCTGCTTCTTATAAGCTGTGCGAACGAGATCGTGTCGAGATCTATCGGCCTCTTATTGCTGACCCCAAGGAAGTCAGACGTCGCCGTGCTGAAGAGGCGAAGGCAAAAAAGCAAGAGTAGGGGAAAACCTCAGTATAAAAACAGCACAAAAAAAGCAGGCCAAAGGCCTGCTTTTTAGTATTTTTTCGACTGCAGCAGCGGCTAGCGCTCTTCAGGAATTGCTGAGCTGGGCAAGTAGTCTCCGGTCATGCGCTGGAGTTTATCTTGGTCATCGAAATAGATGGTCACAGTCTCTTCAGTCTTTACGCCGGCGGCTGATAAGCGGCTATAAAAGTAATCCCAGCGTTGCTGATCGAAGGTGTCTATGATCAATGGTGTGCCTAAAACAAATTGAACCTGTGACTTGGTCATACTGGGACGCAGCTTATCGATCATCTCTTGATCGACAATATTACCCTGCTGGATATCGACTTTATGCACGCTGGGGAACTTTACCCAACTACAGCCAGTAGTAAGTAGAATGAGACTGATCAGTAAGGTAAGAACAATTCGCATTGATGGGCTTCCAGTTAGTTGCGCGAACGGTGATAATACCTAAAGCCCATCCCATAGAGAAGAGGTAACTATGACTCCAGAAGATCAGGAGCTTAAAAAAGTAGGCCTAAAGGTCACATTACCCAGAATCAAGATTTTACAGATTCTAGAAAACTGCGCGGATCGTCATATGACGGCAGAAGATATCTACCAGTCACTGCGAGATGCCGAGGAAGATGTGGGTATAGCGACTGTTTATCGAGTGCTAACTCAGTTTGAGACCGCAGGCCTTATTGAGCGACATAACTTTGATAATGGCCCTGCCGTCTACGAGCTTGATCGCGGTGAACACCACGATCACATGGTGTGTACAGAGACCGGTGCTGTTATTGAATTTCACGATGCCGAAATTGAAAAAATCCAAGAGCGAATCGCCAGCCAAAATGGCTTTCAATTAGTTGGCCACAGCCTGGTTTTATATGTGAAGCCAAAAGACTAGAACCTGTTTTATCACCTCTATAATAAAAAGCAAAACCTCACATGATTTCACTGCAGCAACTCGAAGACTTTTTTAACGCCTGGGCCGATATGATGTGGAGTACGCCACTGGTAATTTTGCTGGTCGGCGGCGGTGTTTTCTTTATGTTCTATTCGCGTTTTCAGCCCTATCGCTATTTCGGCCATGGCATTGATTTGCTGCGCGGTAAATTCAGTGATCCCAATGATCCTGGGCATATTCCGCATTCCCAAGCTCTGGCGACGGCACTTTCTGGCACCATAGGGCTTGGCAATATTGCTGGGGTGGCAATTGCTATCAGTATTGGCGGTCCAGGCGCGGTGTTCTGGATGTGGGTAACCGCGATTGTTGGTGTGGCCACTAAATTTTATACCGCTTCTCTTGCAGTTATGTATCGTGGTAAAGATGCTGAGGGCACACTTCACGGCGGTCCTATGTATGTGATTACTCAGGGTATGGGACAGCGCTGGTATCCACTGGCGGCGCTTTTTGCGGCGGCTTGCCTAATTGGTGCGCTGCCACTTTTTCAGGCTAATCAGTTTATTCAACTGCTTCGAGATGCGGTGGCTATCCCCGCCGGCTGGGCTACCAGTGAAAAGCATTTCACTTTTGATCTAGTCGCCAGTTCAATAGTGGCAACGTTGGTGGCCATGGTTGTGGCCGGTAGAATTCAAAGTATCGGGCGCCTGACTGTGCGTCTGGTCCCCATCATGGTGATCATGTATTTATTGATGACGGTAACGGTGCTGTATACCTATGCCGGTGAGATCCCGGCCATGCTCTGGTTAATCGTGACCGATGCCTTTACCGGTGAGGCGGCTGCTGGTGGCTCTATTGGTGCGGTGATTCTCATTGGCGTGCGCCGTGGCGCATTTAGTAATGAAGCGGGTATCGGGACCGAGTCTCTGGCCCATGGCGCGGCCAAAACAGGGCAGCCTATTCGTGAAGGTGTTGTGGCCATGATTGGCCCGGTAATCGATACATTGGTGGTCTGTACCTGCACAGCATTAATTATTCTGTTGACGGGTGTCTGGCAAACTGAGGCCGGTCTTGAGGGCGTCACCATGACTGCCCGTGCGATTGAGCAGGTATTCCCGAATACTGGCATCTACTTACTTTTGATTATGGTGGGCATGCTGAGCTTTAGCACCATGGTTACCATGTGGTTCTATGGCGTTAAGTGCATGGGGTTCTTATTTGGCGTGGAGCGCCAATACTATTATTCACCGATTTACCTCGGCCTGTTGGTTGTTGGTGCTGTGGCGTCTCTGGATATAGTTAATGGTTTGATTTTGGCGTCCTACGCGACTATGGCGATACCAACCATGATTTCAGCTCTGTATCTGGCGCCCAGGGTAAACACGGCCGCCAAGGCTTACTTTACTGCGCTGAAGAACCAGTAGTGCAGCCCATCATACCACCGAGGGCTGCCACCTCGAGGCTCCGGCGCTAAAGCAGCTTTTCAATATCTGAGGCGATGGCCTCAGGTTTACTGATACTACCAAATCGCTTAACTACCTGCCCGTCGCGGTCGATTAAAAACTTGGTGAAGTTCCATTTGATACCGTCGGTGATCAGGCCGCCAGCCTGTTCGGTCAGGTAGCTATAAAGTGGATGTCGATTGGCACCATTAACATCAATTTTTCCCATGACAGGAAAGCTTAAACCATAGTTGATCTGACAAAATTCCTGAACCTCAGCATTGCTGCCAGGCTCCTGCTTGCCAAACTGATTACAGGGCATGGCAATAACCACCAGGCCGCGTTCATGGTACTGGTCATAGAGCGCCTGTAAGCCTTCGTACTGGGGTGTAAAGCCGCACTTGCTGGCGGTATTAACAATCAACAATACCTTGCCGCGGTAGTCTTGTAGGGATTTCTCATCGCCGCTGCTGGTAGGTACGCTAAAGTCATAAATAGTTGCAGTCATAGTTATTCTTCTTCTTTTTACTTTTATTTTGATGGGTTATTTAAAGCAGTGCTCTGCGGCCGGGAAGCTACCGTCACGCACTGCAGTGCCGTAGGCGGTAATAGCATCCTGAACACTGGAGGACGACTCAAGAAAGTTGTGTGAGAAGCGCGGAAGGCGCTGGGAGATACCCAGCATATCGTGCAGCACTAGAACCTGAGCGTCGGTGTTTGGTCCGGCACCAATGCCGATCACTGGTATGGTCAGCGCCTGAGAAAGCTCGCGGCCGAGTGATGATGGCACGCATTCTACGACGATTAAATCAGCGCCGGCTTCTTCAAGTATCTTGGCTTCAGCAATCATCTGTGCCGCTGCCTCTTCTTCTTTGCCCTGTACCTTGTAGCCACCAAGCTTATACACTGACTGTGGAGTCAGGCCAACATGGCCGCAGACGGGAATGCCGCGCTCGGTGAGCATATAAATACTGTCGGCAAGCCATTCGCCACCCTCTAACTTAACCATTTGCGCACCGGCCTGCATTAGTATGGCGGCATTATCCATTGCCTGGGCCTCACTGGCATAGGACATAAAGGGCATATCTGTCATCAATAATGTACGGCTGTTGCCGCGTTTTACCGCGGCGGTGTGGTAGGCCATTTCGTCGACTGTTACTGGAATGGTGCTATCGCGACCCTGAATAACATTGCCCAGCGAGTCACCGACCAATGTCACTTCAATGGCGGCGGTCTCAATCATTCTTGAAAAGGTATAGTCGTAGGCGGTGATAACGGCAAACTTGTCGCCCGCCGCTTTCATGGCATTTAAACTGCTAATGGTGGTGGTTTTCATTGTGGGGGTTAAGCCTCAATAGGTCTTAGAGTCGGCCACGTTACTGGGTTTCACCGATTATGACAAGCGATCAGCTCGCTGCTGCCTGAGCAATGGGGTGAGGATTGTAATAATGGCGGCCAGATTTTGTCTGTAGTATGTATTTCACTAGATTGTCGTAATCGAGGTCACCTTCGGCCAGATTAATTTCTGCGGTGTTGACGATCAGTAGTGGCGTGTCGTCATAATGGTAAAAGAACTGGGTGTAGGCATCGTTTAACTGCTGCAGATAGGATTGCTCAATGGGCCTTTCTATTGCTGTACCTCGGCGTTGCACCCGGTCATACAGGGTTTCGGTAGGCGCCTGCAAATAGATAACTAAATCCGGTTTGGGTAGGTCGGTAATAATATTGTCGTAGACATTTTGATAGAGACGATACTCGTCGTCATCTAGGGTTACCTGCGCAAATAGCGGATCTTTGTCGATCAAAAAATCCGATATGCGTACCTGCTGAAAAATATCACCTTGGCGTAAGTCCTGTAGTTTGCGCATACGCTGGAACAAGAAATACAGTTGAGTTGGCAGCGCGTTGGCACGACGATCCTGATAAAAGCGCTCTAAGAAAGGGTTTTCTTCAGCCTCCTCCAGCAGTGTTTCATAGTTAAATGATTGCGCCAGACGCTTGGCTAATGTGGTTTTACCAATGCCTATTGGGCCCTCTATGGCAATGTAGCTGGGGATGGTAGACGCAGATAGATCAACCGTTAAATCACTGAGACTACTCTGTTCCACATTGCTCTCCACGTAAGTTAACTAATCCAAACTCTGTAATTTTACGATACCTTGGTCCGAGCAGTTTGCCAATAGGCTGAGGATACTTTCACCGTTGGGAAGCATAATGCTGGCGTCTAAATCACGCAGAGGCGCAAGTACAAATGCGCGCTCATGTATTCTTGGGTGAGGCACAGTCAGTCGTTCACTGTCTATTACCTGGTCGTTGTAGAGCAAAATATCAAGGTCGAGGGTTCTGGCTCCCCAGCGAATGGTTCGTACTCGACCCTGCTGATGTTCTATCTGTTGCAGGCAGTCGAGAAGGTCTAGCGGCAATAGTTCGGTGTTAAGGCGAGCGACTGCATTGATATAGTCAGGCTGATTTCCGGGACCTATGGCCTGGGTCTGGTAGCGCGGGGAAACAGCCATCAGATTGATATCTGGGTGCTGTGAAATACTTTCTATCGCTCGATCTAGCTGGGTTTCGGGACTGCCACCATGATCTGCAAGATTACTACCCAACCCAATATATACCTCAGCCATTGATTGACTACTCAGCGGCGGGCTTAGATTTAGGTTTGCGCCGATTGCGACGCTTGCGATTCTTGCCGGGATCACCCACAGAGCGAGCCATATGCTCTCTCTGCTCTTCGCTGGCATCCTGATAGGCAGTCCACCAATCGCCGAGACCACTCAGCTCTTCACCGGCCTGCTCTCGCAGTAGCACAAAGTCATAGGCTGCTCGAAAGCGTGGATGCTCGGCTAGTCGCTTGGCGCGATGTCCACCTCTGCGTGGCAACAGTAGCTGTAAATCCCAGATTTCACGCATTGGCAGGGTAAAGCGACGCGGAATTGCGGTGATAGAGATTTGTTGAGCGATCACCTCGCCTGAGGCTTTGCTCAAAGCATAGGATGGCGAATTGCCGCGGTCACGATAATGCGCCGCAAGCTTTTGAACAGCTGGCCACAGCAGTGCAGCATATATAAATGCCGGTGTAACACGTTTTTCGGCGCGAATACGCAGGTCAGTGTTGGTAAATGCCTGCTCAATCAGTTTGCTGGTGAGGCTATTGCGGTCTTTCATCATATTGCTAATTTGCGGCACGATACGCTCAAACAGGCCGTACTCATGAAGCAACCAGAAAGAGGCTAGTCCCTGCCCACTCATAAACAACTTGAGAGTTTCATCAAATAACCTCGGGGGAGATACATGCTCTAGATTTGACGCCAACTTATGCATTGGTTTGCCGGTGCGATTTTCTATATTAAAGCCGAGTTTGGCCGCAAAGCGAACGACGCGCAGCATACGCACAGGGTCTTCACGAAACCTTGTCGCGGGATCCCCCATAATGCGAATAACGCGCTTCTCTATATCGTCCAGACCCTCGGCAAAATCATGGATGCTGTTATCGCCTGGATCATAGTACATGGCGTTTATGGTCAGATCACGGCGACTGGCATCATCATTCAAACTGCCAAATACATTATCGCGGGTAAGCATGCCGCTATCGGTCTGTTGGCGATGGTTCTTTCTTTTGTCGTTAGATTTGGTTTCATTGGAGCGGAATGTCGTAACTTCAATAATCTCACGGCTAAATTGCACATGCACAATTTGAAAGCGACGGCCAATAATACGCGAGCGTCTAAATAATGATTTTACCTCGGCAGGTTTGGCGTCAGTGGCCACATCAAAATCTTTGGCTTTAAGCCCCAGCAGCAAGTCGCGGACTGCGCCACCCACGACATAGGCCTCGTAGCCTGCATCCTGCAAAACCTCAACGACCCGACGGGCATCGCGGCTGATCATTTTGGGTGATAGCGAGTGATATTGGGCGCTGACGACAACCGGTTCGCCAGAATCTCGTTGAGACTGACCCTTATCGAAGAACCTACTAATGATTTCCAGCATGTACAGCGTGCCGATAGATAATTTAAAGACGCCAGTCTAACAGAGGATTGGGCAACAGTGGAGGTTGGATTCTAGGGACGATGCGGGAAGCTGCGGTATGTTTTTGAAGAGCTTCAGCGGCGGTATAAAAAGAGCTTCAGCGGACCTATGTAAAGAGTCTAAAAAGTAAAAAGGGACTGTCCTAAGACAATCCCTTTCAATGGTTCTTAAAGTTCGAGCCCTAAAGCTATAACCCCCAGAACACTTTCGCAATCCATCCAATTATTATTATTTTTTATTGTTATTATTACTCAAGATTTTTGTCTTGGTAGTCCCATTCTAATTAGAAATACGCCGGCTACAAGAGTTTTTTTAGTTTATTTTCTAACTTAGGGTCGTCGATAGTTAACTGTTACTTTTTGAAACAAAGATCGCTGAATAACCTTGTAGATTAGGCTGAATCTGACTTTTTGCGGCTAATTCCCAGCTTATTGCGTCGCTCCCAGAGGGATTTTCGGCTAATACCAAGCTTCTGCGCGAGCGCGGTTTCACTCATATTTTCCTGGTTCTCTAATACAAAGCTAGTGAAATAGTCTTCCAGAGACAGCCCGGTAGGCGCATCGCTATTGGTCGCTGGTTGGTTGGGGGCGCTGTCAGCTTCCTCTTCCCGTTGATCTTCTATATAGCCCATGCCGAGAATACGCGGGTTAATAGCCTGACCTGGCTCTGACAGAATCGCGCTCTGATAGAGCATGTTCTGTAGCTCACGCACATTGCCGGGCCAGCTGTACTCGGCCAGCGCGGGATACGCATCTGCGGATAATTCGAGGGTAGTACCCAGTTCGGCTGAATACTGATCGAGAAAATACTCGGCTAATGCAGGAATGTCGGTGGCGCGATGGCGCAGTGCGGGCACCTGGATACTGACCACATTGAGGCTGTAAAAGAGGTCTTTACGGAATTTCCCGCTATGACTCAATGCCTGCAGATCTTCTGCAGTTGAAGCAATACAGCGAATCTCCTTGTGTTGCTGAATGGCTTCTATGGCCTGCGACTGCAGTGCGGCAGGGAGTTCGCAAATATTGGCTAGAAACAATGTGCCGGTGGCTTTCTCGGTTAGCTGTTCCAACTGCTGAGAAAATTGTGCGGCGCTGATAGAAGCGCAGTTAATGGCCATAAATGCCTGCTCGGCTGCGGCACTGGCGCGGTGAATAACCTCGGCAATAATACGTTTACCTGTGCCACTGTCGCCCTGAATAATCACAGGTGCTGAGGTTGGGGCCGCTTTATCAATGGTGCGTAAAATCTTGAGAATCTCTGGGCTGCTGCCCATAAGCAGTTTATTTTCTGCAATGGCTAAATCTATATCTTGCTTCGATTCATTAATGATACGTTTGACCGCAGCAAGCATCTCATCATGATCAAAGGGCTTGGATATATAGTCGGCAGCTCCCTGACGCATGGTTTCAACTGCGGACCTAAGGCTGGCATAACTGGTCATCACCAGCACAGGCACGCAACTGGCTGGGTTAATCAGATCTGTTCCCGGGCCACCTGGAAGACGCAGGTCGCTAATAATTAAATCAAAGCTATTGAGGTTAAAAGACTCGCGAGCCGCTTTGACGCTGACGGCTTCACTGACTAGGTAATTATGCCGCTCTAGCAGTTTGAATAGCGACGAGCGAATAATCTCTTCGTCTTCAACAATCAGGATGTTTTTACTGTGGTTGCTCATGGGCGCGATGATAGTGGAAAACACAGGGTCACAGTAGTGCCACAGTCACTATTTTCTGCGGGACTGGACATTGATACCTCGGCACCGAGCTGCTGCACGAGATTAAATACCACCCAGAGCCCCAGTCCGGTGCCTTGGCCAGGCTCTTTAGAGGTTACAAAGGGCTCAAATAACCGCCCCGAAATACCCTCTTCAATGCCAGTGCCATAGTCGCTAATCGTCACCCGAAGCAGCTCGACTTCGATGGCTGCACTGATAATAATCTTGCCGTCCAACGAGGAGGCATCTCGTGCATTGCTGAGTAGGTTGAGAAAAACCTGAATAAGTTGGTGGTAGTCGCCAGTGATAAATAATTGACTGTCGATATCACAGACATATTTTATCTCAGGCTTTGTCGTACTCATGGTCAGCAGCTGGATCGCTTCATTGGCGGCATCATACAGATTAACCTTCTGCGCGGGCTTTTTCAGGGCTCGATCACCGCGCGAGAAATTAATTAATGACTGTACAATGCGGTTTATACGCTCGGTCTGCGACAAAATATGTTGCGCCGATTCAGTAATCTGGTCGGGTTCAGTTTCATGCTGTAAATTCTGTGCCAGGCAGGCAATGCCAGTGACAGGATTGCCAATTTCATGGGCAACGCCGGCAGCCAGCCTACCCACTGAAGCCAACCTTTCATTGTCGATGGAGTTTTGCGTCAAGATCACCGACTTAGTTTGATCTTCGATCAATAGAATAATATCGGCGCTGGCCCCTTCGATATTTTGCTCAACTGACTTTTGCAGGCTGTACCAGCGCATCTGGCCATCTAGCTCTAGGCGCAGGTTGTCGAGACCTGTCTGGCCGCTGTCGATAAATTTACTGATTGCGCTACACCAGGGCTCCGGCAGATCACTGATAGAGCCGCCCGTGGCAACTTCGGCGCTGATACTGGTGTAATCAGAAATTGCGGCGTTCCACTTGAGCACTTCACCGGTCTGGTCGATGGATATAATGCCTATGGGTAAGTTATCCAAAATTTCTCGATGGTGCACACGCAACTTGTTCAGTTCGCTGGCAATACCAGTCAGGCGCCCACCATTGATGGCCAGCACCGATTCAATCAGGTAAATATCATCGGGATCTCTATTGGCGATCAGGTTAACGGGCATCGCCTGCTGCATAATTCTGCTGGCGGCGAGAACACCGTAGCGCAAATTTAGTGAGGCATTAATGCTATCGCGAATTTTGCGCAGCGCTCCAGGGCGAACTTCAGCCTGATCGCAGCCAGTTGCCTCTAGCGCCCGATTTATTTCGCTGTCTGCGGCACCGCCGAGAGAAAGGCGCAAGCTCTGTTGTAATTCGGTCACCGACTTTTGGCTGATTTCAGTGCGTGCTGGGATATAGACGTTGTCGGCCATGCACACAGCGGCATAATATTGTTCTTTTTCATTCATTTTGCCGTACACAGAAAAAATAGTACTCAGCGTTATATTCAGTAGCAGTGCCTCGACCGCCCAGATATTCCAGTTTTGCATGCCAAAACTTACTGTCTTGTCCAGCCAGGGCAGAGATAGACCCCAGTCACCAAACAGTAGGGGTATAGCCAGCGTCACCAGCCAGAGCAACATACCAGCGGTTAAGCCAACAATAAAGCCAAGACGGTTAGCCTTGGGGATATAGATGACTGCCAGCATTCCCGGTGTCAGCTGTGCCAGCCCACTGAGGCCAACCAAATAAAAGTCGGTAATACTGCGCCCCTTGACGACCAGACTGAGCAGCAAGCAGGCAATCAGTAAAGTTGCCGCCATAATCATCTGGCGGTTATTGATCCATTCACCGAGGGCCTCTTGCTGTGCTAGGTTTTTACCCGGCAATAAAAAACTGTTTAGGGTGATTTTGGATACTGTCAGAGTCAGGCTGCAGATCAGAGCAACCGCCAACAGAATAATACTCGCGGCACCCAGCCCCGCGATAATAGGGTGCTGGGTGAGCGCCGGCAGGGCGAATAGATACTCCTGCAGTGGTGACGAGGACTGTACGGCAATACCACTCCACAACAGCGGGAATACTGGAATACAGGCCAGCAAAATTAGCAGAGGATAAGCCCAGGCGGTGGTACTTGCCTGGCTATCAGAAATATTTTCAGAGACCAAAATACTAAAGTTAATCGGCAGAGCAAAACTTGCGGCCAGAAAAATAGTGAACAGGCTGTAGGACGAATCCATGCGCTGAACCACAGAGCGCTGACCACTATCTATCACCCAGATATTCATCTCGCCAATGCTGCCGAAGATCGATTGAATAGAGGTCCAGGCGGCAAGTCCCAGCGCTGGGATCAGCAGTAAGCCTGCCGCTGCCATAATCCAACTTAAATGATTAACCACACCAATTTGAATGGAGCGACGGTTGAGAAAAATAATCGCTATGGCGAGCAGTGGCAGGCTGTAAATGGTCTGGCCAAACAGAAAGCTAATCACTGACTCAATGGCTAGTAGCTGAGCCAAAATCAATGGGATTGCGATAACAATTAAACTGATACAGGCGACCGCGGCGACACTTTTGCCACGGTATCTAAAGGTTAAGAAGTCGACCGGTGTGGAGAAGCGAATAATCTGACTGAGCCTGCGAATTGGCAAGAATATCAATGGTGAGAAAACAAAAATAAGGGTAAAGCCAATTAGTGCCAGAATAATACTGTAGCCATAGCGCCCGGCCATTTCGATGGACCCCATGGCGAGCAGTACGCCAGTGCCCGAAAATAACGCCAGCACCAGCACCAGATGATTGTCACCGCTACTGCGTTGCGCTAGAAATCGCGTGATTAAGCCTGCAAGAACCAGCATACACAGAGTTGATAGGGCAATCTCAAGATTCATCGAATTTCCTGCCGCGCTGCACAATGTAAGACGCAAACACCACCATTGCCCAGACCACAAAAGGTCTAAACCAGCTGCCATCTGGTTCTAGGGCCCACTGGGTTGCCAGTGGGAAAACTACGGTACAAAGCAGTAATAGGGTGGCGACAAGGCGGTAATTCAGCATGGCTTGAGTTATTGGTTCATCAGTCGTAAACAGGCTGTCGATGGTATGCAAGCCGGAGGCGCAAAGCAAACTCCATCAAAGCCTATCTAAGGAATAGATCAGAACTTTTCGGGCGCACTAATACCCATGGTGCTCGGGATTTTCGATATCGTCCAGTGGGTAATACCCCAGCTCAATATCTCGCTGACGGAAAGGTGGGCTAGCTCGGCTGGAGGTTCTTGCTGCAACCAGCGCAGCGCAGTGTAAAGATTATGGGCTTCCTGATCTGGGGCCAGTGCCGCAGCATGGTTCTGTTTGCTGAGCTTTTGCCCATCGGTACTGAGTGCCACTGGCAGATGCATATAGTTAGGTCGCCTATAACTCAGGCATTTCTGGAGGTAGAGTTGCCTGGGTGTCGAATCGAGTAAATCCGAGCCGCGCATAATATGGGTGATGCCCTGATAATGATCATCGACCACCACAGCTAACTGGTAAGAAAACAACCCATCCCGTCGGCGCAATACAAAATCGCCTACCTCAGCGCGCAGACACTGTTGGTACTGACCCATAATAAGATCGTTAAACTCTTGGTACCCGTCGTTTATTTCACCCACATTGAGGCGTGTAGCGCTGTTTTCGGCAGTCAGCTGTAAGTAGCGGCAGTGGCTGTCATAGATGCCTCCCAGGCTCTGCATGCGCTGACGATTGCATTGGCAGAAATAGGTGAGATCTTTTTGTCTAAGTTGATCTAGGGCTGCCATATAGTCGGGCAAGCGCTCACTTTGATAAAGAACGTCCCCATCCCAGTGCAGGCCATGGGCCTCGAGTTGCTGCAAAATAGTCGCGCTGGCGCCCGGCACTTCTCTGGGCGGGTCAACATCTTCAATACGCACTAACCACTGGCCCTGGCGCTTTTTAATATCCAGATAGCTAGCCAGAGCACTGACCAGAGAACCAAAATGTAATGGGCCTGTAGGGGAGGGAGCGAAGCGCGCGATACTGCTTAAGGCTGACATAGATAAGGAGCAGAATAGTCTGTGTTGCGGGCAGCACAGGCATCCAAGCGGCTAGTACTAGCCGCCCGTAATCTGTCTTTCCTTGATTTCGTCAAGTGTTTTGCAATCGACGCAAAGATTTGCGGTGGGACGAGCTTCCAGCCTTCGAATGCCAATATCAACTCCACATTGGTCGCAAAAACCATAGTCGTCTTCTTCGACACGCAGTAATGTCTTATCAATTTTCTTAATAAGCTTGCGCTCGCGATCGCGGGTTCGCAACTCAAGGCTAAATTCTTCTTCTTGGGTTGCTCTATCAGCTGGGTCTGGAAAGTTTGCCGCTTCATCTTTCATATGAGAAACAGTGCGGTCGACCTCTTCCATGAGTTCAAGACGCCAGGATTTAAGTATCAGCTTAAAGTGCTCGCGCTGATTTTCATTCATATACTCTTCTTTCTTCTTCTCCACATAGGGAGCAAGACCGTGAAGACTTACCGAGGCTGCATTAGCTGCTGCTTTAGACTGGGCTGCTGGCTTTTTTACTGCTTTTTCTTTCGTTGTTGGCATGCATCAAATCCGTTGTTGATTCTGAGCTAAAAAACGGGACTGGCCGTTATAGAGATTTTCGACCAATATATCAAGGAAAATTTCCATTAGAGCAGTATAAAACTTCAATTATCAGCCAACTAATAAGAGACCATTGCTGTAAGCTTTCCCTACTTACCGGTCATTTCCTGCGGCGAGTAGTTTCTTTTTAACAGAGGGTCAATGACAGATATGAAAAATACCCCGGCGTTCTTTCCTGCCACATTTATCAAGCGTTACAAGCGGTTTTTCGCCGATGTACGCGACCAGCAGGGCAATATTATCACCTTGCACTGCCCCAATACTGGATCCATGAGGAACTGCCAGGTTGAGGGTTCGCCGTGCTGGTATTCATTGTCGGACAATCCCAAACGCAAGTTGCCCGGTACCCTAGAAATTGTGACCACTAGCCATGGTCAGTTAGCGGGGGTGAATACCTCGCGCCCTAATCACCTGGCACGTGAAGCGATTGAGGCGGGTTTGGTTCCCCAGTTGTGTGGCTACGAGCAGCTGCGCACAGAGGTGCGTTATGGCGAGGAAAAAAGCCGTATTGATCTGCTGTTGGGCGATGAAGACTCTGCTCAGGGGCTGTGCTACGTGGAGGTTAAAAATGTCACTCTGGATATGGGTGATGGTTTGGCTATGTTCCCAGATGCTGTGACCAGCCGCGGTGCCAAACATTTACGCGAGTTAATGGCGATGGTTGCCGCAGGACATCGTGCTGTATTGTTTTTTTGTGTACAGCTGTCCCACGTCGAGCGAGTTGAGGTGGCCGCCGAGATAGACCCCGCCTATGCCCAGACTATGGCGCAGGCCAAAGCCGCTGGGGTTGAGGTTATTGCCTGGCGAGCTGCGTTAAGTGCGGAAGAAATCTGTTTGCAGCAGCCTGTTAGCTGTCTTCAAGATCTGCCAGAGCCTGTTCTCTAAGATTTAATGGTGCTGCAGGAAGAGGCTGGTTTGCCGTGACAAAGTAGTTTTTATCGGCGCAGCGCAGGGTCACCGGCTGCAAACTCTGTCCAGCGCAGGGTCCTGCAATACATTCACCGCTGTCGATATGAAATAGTGCGCCATGGGACGAACACTGAATCAGTGTTTTATCGAGATCGAGAAATCTATCGGGCGCCCAATTTAACGGAATACCCAGATGCGGACAGATATTCCAGTAGGCATGAAGCTGGTTGTCCTGTCGGATTGCAAACAGGCGTCGCTCATCAATACTCAACTCTATGGCCTGCTGTTCTTCGAGGTCATCGAGATTGCACAGCGCAATCTCGCGCTCTAGCTTATCCATACTTCAGGGCCTCAATGCGTTCTTCCAAAGGGGGATGAGTCATAAACAGCCTGGATGTTTTGCGCTTCCAGCCGCTGGAAATACCGAAAGCAGTCATGGTGTCGGGCATCTCGTTGGGAACCTGAGACTGAGTTTCAGCCTGTAGCTTCTGCAGTGCGCCAATCATAGCCGTGCGACCAGCGAGCTGTGCCCCAGCCTTGTCGGCGCGAAATTCACGTTGACGAGAGAACCACATAACAATGGTTGAGGCCAAAATACCAATACAGATCTCAGCAATGATGGTGGTTATCCAATAGCCGAGCCCGAGACCAGCCCGGTTCTTTAACACTACTCGGTCAACAAAGAAGCCAATGACCCGAGCGGCAAACATAACAAAGGTATTAATCACGCCCTGCACCAGTGCCAGAGTAATCATATCGCCATTGGCAACATGGCCAATTTCATGGGCCAGCACAGCTTTTACTTCATCCTTGCTAAAGCGATCCAACAGACCTGCGCTCACGGCCACCAGCGCTTTGTTTCTATTCCAACCCGTGGCAAAGGCATTGGACTGCTGCGCTGGGAAAATACCTACTTCAGGCATGCCAATATTGGCTTTTTTGGCCAGCTCTGCGACGGTTTCAAGTAACCAGCGTTGCTCTGCATTTTGGGGCTGCTGAATAATCTGAGTGCGGCTCGACATCTTGGCGATAAACTTTGAAAGCAGCAGCGATACTAGGGATCCAGCAAAGCCAAATACGGCACAGAATATCAATAGTGCTCTGAGGTCCAGATCCATACCATTGTTGGCAAGAATACTCTCAACGCCCAGTAGTCGCAGTGAAATACTGGCAATAGCAATAATGGCGATATTGGTCGCGAGAAATAAACCAATTCTATACATGGAGTTCTCCAGGTTGTGCGTGGTTAAACGTTCGAGCCTTATACATGCGGGCGACAAACTAAAAATCAACTATATTGATAGAGTAACTGGATTTAATCCTGAGTAACAATTGTTAGAACTAGAAATAGGGATATATACAGGGATCACGGAATGAAAAACCTACGACAGGGCAGGGGTTTCTCTCGTTATAGCTCACTACTGTGGTTGTTAATAGCTGCCACTGGGTGCGCCAGTTTGCAATGGCAGTCGCCCGATATGCTGTTATCTGATCTGGAACTGCTGCCAGCACAGGGCTTGGCACCGAGATTTAGCATCAGTATGCAGCTGATCAATCCGAATAATTCGCAGATCGCCATTGAGGGTGGCTCATTTAGACTTTACTTAGAAAATAGCCGAGTGGCCGCTGGTGTGATTGAAAAACCTTTTCTGGTGCCCGCACTGGGCCAGTTAGTATTTAAAGCGTAGTGCACGGGCGACCTGATTGGCGGTGCCTTATTGTTTCATAAATTAATGCATTCCAATGCCCAGGCCCAGGCTATTGAGTATCAGCTTGAGGTAGCCCTGCATGAGAGCAACGGATTTATACCTATCAGGCTGCAGCGAGATGGCGTGGTTAATCTCTCTGATATTTAACCGCTAGTAGGCTCCAGTGATAACTGTTTGGCCAATAGGCGCTTTACTTCTGTTCATTCACGCAACAGAATCTGCACCTATGCAAAGGCATTGTTAATATGGCTGAAAATGATATTTTAACCGGTTCGACCGAGCGCCATCTGTGCTCGTTGAGTGCCGCTGTGCAGCCTATTATGGTTCATGCTCAGGTAGTGGCACCTTTCACTGAACTGAGGACGCAGGCGGCAGAGCAGGGCTTTGATCTACAAATATGCAGTGGTTTTCGCTCCTTTGAGCGCCAGCTGCATATTTGGAATGGCAAGCTTTCAGGGTTGCGTCCAGTGGTTGATCAAGCAGGTAACAGTATAGTGCTTGAGACGCTGAGCTCCTGGCAGCAGATACAGGCGGTACTGCGTTGGTCGGCGCTTCCAGGAGCCTCGCGTCATCACTGGGGAACGGACTTCGATATCTATGATGCTGCGGCCATGCCTGAGGGCTATCAGATAAAGCTTACGCCAGAGGAAGTTGATGGTAGTGGCATTTTTGCTCCTATGCATGACTGGCTAGATAGCTGTGTTGGCAGAAACAGTGCGCTGGGGTTTTATCGGCCCTATGCCGCTGATAGAGGTGGCGTTGCACCAGAGCGCTGGCATCTAAGCTATGCGCCCATTGCAGATGCCTATGGCCAACAGCTCAGTACGGATGTTATTGCACAGCAGCTCAGTGGTAGTGGGCTATTATTATTGGATACAGTGTTAGAGCATCTCGATGAGATTGTTCAGCGCTATGTTCAGGTTTAACGGTTTTACTGGAGTTTTACGTGATGCAGGACAGTGACTCAATCTGGGACATTATTGTTGAGGAGGCGCAACAAGCGGCTTTAGAAGAGCCTGTGTTGGAAGCATTTTTCCAGGCGTCAGTGCTCAATCATGCTAGTCTCGAAGGTGCATTGAGCTATAACTTGGCCGAGCAGTTGGCCAGCCCGGCAGTGCCAACGGCGACCATTGAAGAGGTAATTGCACAGGCATTGCGTGAGGATACGAGTATTGGTCAGAGTATTCGCCTTGATATCCGTGCCTCTTTTGAGCGCGATGCTGCCTGTGACCGACATCTAACACCGATTTTATATTTTAAAGGGTTTCAGGCACTGCAGCTGCAGCGAGTGTCGCACTGGCTCTGGCAACAGGGTCGTCGGGCACTGGCTCTGTTTTTTCAAAATCAAATTTCTGAAACCTTTGCTGTCGATATTCATCCAGGTGCCCAGATGGGTTCGGGCATTATGATCGACCACGCCACTGGCCTAGTCATTGGTGAGACCGCAGTTATTGGCAACGATGTCTCTATTTTGCATTCGGTCACTCTTGGCGGCAGCGGCTGTAAAGGCGGTAATCGCCATCCGCATATTGGTGATGGGGTAATGATAAGTGCTGGGGCCAAAATTCTCGGCAATATTGCTGTGGGCGATGGCGTCAAAATAGGCGCTGGTAGCCTAGTGCTTGAAGATGTGCCCGCCCATGTCACTGTCGCAGGTGTGCCGGCCAAAATAGTCGGCAGGCCCAGCGAGCAGGCTCCTGCCTTGGAGATGGATCAGAATCTAGAGGTGCATCTCTAAGCGGGAGATGCGCTTTTCGGTTCTCTGGGGCAAAGATGTGCATGAGTTGCCGTTATTTGCCGGCAAAGTTTGTATTTGCTGAAAAACTGTTCCAATACTTAAGGAAGATTGTCTATCAAGGAGACTTTAAGCTCATGTCAGAATCAGTGGTTGAGCTGTTTGATGTTTTATTTTGCAGTGAAATTAAGGCGGGTCAAAATGTCGATCAGGCTAGAAAGCGTGTTGGTACAATATTTAAGCTAAATGAGGCCAAAGTAGATCGGCTTTTTTCTGCACAAGCCCCTATCTCAAACGCAATACAGATCTTCGTAACAGACGCCGGACCCAGCGGTAGATCAGGAAAAACTAGCCAGCATAATGGCAGAGCCTGTGGGGAGCTGTGTTATCCGCACAGATGAGCAATCTGAGGTGGCATCTCTGGAGATAGATACCCCTCATCTGAGTTTGCTAGATTTGCAGCAATCCTAGGGTTATAGACAGATTCCGGCCAGATGCAGGATCTGCGTTTCCAATAGCTTTTGGCGCTCCTCAGGAAAGCCCTGGAGTACGTAGCAGTTAGTGTCATAGGCTTGGAAGCGCGCTATGGATGATAGCTGTTCAATATCATATTCAGTTGAATGGATTACGATAACCCCTTCTTGAAGTTGTGCTGCAAGTTTTGCTGAACTTTGTTTTAGCATGGCAATGCCTTCGTGATATCTGAATAGCGGCAATGTTGGCAGATTGTCGCTGCGCAGGGTCCAGTTGATATCCAAATCTACGCCCAGTTTTGCGCCCAGACGTTCGAGTAGCTGTTGCAGAGAATACACTGCCATCAGGCAGACTAATAAATGCTGTTTGGAACTTTGCGTTGAGCGAATATAAAAACAGATACTACCGTCTGCACCCTCTACGCGCTGGCCGCCATAGAGTTCAAGTGCGCGCGAGGTACAGTAGTCAATTTTCTCAAATAGCAGCTCAAGATTTTCACGATTGAGTTGGTTGTCTAACCGCTGGCGATTCTTGATGGTAGCGGTAACCATGGAGTAGTAATAGCCGCTGGCAATATTCTCGTCGGCTTGGCCGGTGGTAGATAGCAGCGGCTGGATGCGTGCCTCCAGAGCACTTATTTCATCGACAATTTGCTCCGCACTGCCCGGCAATCGGTTGGTCAAAATACGCAGGCGACGGGCAAATTGTTCGGCAAATCTATGGCTCATATAGGTACTGGCTGAGGTAAACACAAACCACAGCGCCAGCCAGCTGAAAAACACATTGCGGTACTGGCTGTAAATCGGCGGGCTATTGACCTCGATATACACAGTCCCCGCCTCAGTATCCTGAAGCTCAACAACTGCGCTTACCGTTTCCATGTTTTCCGGTGTCTCACCCGACTGTTTACTCTGGGTGATCAGCTGATTATTTATGTCATAAAAGCTGGCGCTGTAAATGGCCCTGTCCTGTGTCGCTCTGCGCAGTGCTACCTGAACACTGATAGTGTCATCATTGAACAGAGGGGTGCGAATTAGCTCGACAAGCTGGCTGATAGTGCTCTGGCTTTTGTCGGTGACTGCTTGCCTAGCCAGACTGGAGGTTTGGGTCGCTAGAATCGCCCAACTGAATAATCCAAGAAGCAGGTTAATGCTAAGTACGATTGCAGGTAATTTTTTAGCCATCGAATATTGACGATGCATCCTGAGATCCCTGAATTTAATTGAATTTAATTTGCCGCGCATTCTATCCTATTCCCACAACTTTACTATAATGGCGACCTCAAAAATAACGGCGGCTCTAATCTGTGAAAGATATTCTACTTATCAATGTGTCGGGACAGGATAAGCCCGGTGTCACTAGCGCTGTCACCGATGTGCTGTCCCGTTACGATGTTACTGTGCTGGATATTGGTCAGGCGGTCATTCACGATCAACTTAACTTAGGCATCTTGGCTGCTGTTCCTCGCACTGAGCAGACTGATACGGTGACTGGGGCGGTAATTGCGAGCCTTGACGAGCTTGAGATGGTGGGGCGGTTTTTACCCATCACCGAGCAGGGCTATCAAAACTGGGTCGAGCAGCAGGGCAAGCCGCGCCACATAGTTACTCTTCTGGCGCGTAAGATTGATGCCTGTCATTTGGCGGCTGTGACCAAGGTTGCCAGTGAGCAGGGTCTTAATATTGATAAAATTGTGCGTCTATCAGGTCGCGTTAAACTCGATGAAAGCGATCAGCTTGGACGTGCCTGTATTGAGTTTTCTGCGCGGGGCGAAGCGCATAACGCCACTAATTTACGCCATTCACTACTCGAATTGGCGGGTCAATACAATATTGATATTGCCTATCAGGAAGATAATATTTTCCGCCGCAACCGTCAGTTAGTGGTGTTCGATATGGACTCCACCTTGATTGATGCTGAAGTCATTGATGAGTTAGCTATAGAGGCGGGAGTAGGCGAGCAGGTCGCCGCCATTACTGAGGCGGCAATGCAGGGCGAGATAGACTTTAAACAGAGTTTCAGCCAGCGTATGGCGCTGCTTGAAGGGCTGAGTGAAAATGTATTAGAGGTTGTGGCGGCAAGGTTACGTCTCAATGAAGGTGCAGAGCACTTGATTAAAACCCTTAAACAGCTGGGTTTTAAAACTGCCATTGTCTCTGGAGGCTTCACCTTTTTTGCCCGTTACCTGCAACGTATTCTGGGTGTTGACTACGTCTATGCCAATGAGTTGGATATTGATAACGGTAAGGTTACAGGACGAGTCAAAGGTGAGATTATCGATGGCCAGCGCAAAGCAGAATTACTGCGCGAGATTGCCGTTAAAGAAGGGCTTCGTTTGGAGCAGGTGATTGCAGTGGGCGATGGCGCCAATGATCTTCCAATGCTGGCGATTGCCGGACTGGGGATAGCATTTAGGGCCAAGCCGGTGGTCAAGGCATCGGCCAAGCAGTCAATTTCCAATGTTGGTCTCGATGGCATTCTCTATTTGCTGGGCTATTCGGATAAAGACACGATCAGTCTCAGCGAGTAACTAAGGCGCTGCCAAGAGCCTTCAGTGGGAGTGGGAGCCTTCAGCGCAAAAATACCCTTCAGCGGGACTAAGAGCTCTCAGAAAAATCGTAGTCCATATCAAAAGAAGGCTTATTAATGTAGTGCCCCTGAATATACTGCACTCCCTGCTGCCATAGAAGCGGCAAAATGCTGGCTTTTTCTACAAAGGGTACGATCACATCAACATCAGTGCCCGTCATGCCGCCCATTAACTTTTGAAACTCTGCTTTGCCGTCGCCGCTCCGATTGAGCTTCTCGACTATAAGCCGATCAATCTTCACAAAGTCTACCGCGACACGCTCCAATGTTTTAAGTGGATTAATGGCTAAGCCAAAGTTGGCAATACTAATTTGGCCATCAACCTTCTTCATCTGACCGGAAATGGCTGCAGCCTGATTAAGGTAACGCATGGCGTCAACCTCACGAAATTGAAAAATTACAGCATTGGCGGGTAACTTGGTTTTTTTAAATGCCTCTTTTAGCCAGGACAAAAAGGCCTTATTGGAAAACGATTGGGTGCTGATATTAATAAATAATTGGGTTTGTGGGCTGATACTGAGTTTCTTTGATAATGAGGCTAGAGCCTTTTTGATCACCCAGCGATCAACCTTGGCAGCAATATCAGATTTAAATAGATCGTTGATAAAGTCAGCGGGAATTTCACTGCTGGCAACTGATTTGTTCACGCCGAGAATCACTTCATAATATTCTTTGCCGCTGCCGCCACCGGTGAGAGCGACTATGGGCTGGTAGCGTATTGAAAAAAGTTCGTCACTTAGTAAACGTCTCGCTGTAATAATTACCGCTTCGTTTTTTGATACCTCATTCGAATGAATATCTGGCATATAGAATTTGGTACCATTGCCAACACCCTGTTCGTTGCGCAGTTCGTCAACGACTTCTTGGCTTCGAGCCAAGGCACGTTCAATCGAGGGTACGTTTTCATTGAGCAATGTGCCACCTATGGCAACTGTCAAAAAGAAGGTTTCATTGTCGATATCAAATAGTTCTTGGCTTATTTTTTGCGCGATATTAGTGGCTATCTCCAACGCTTCTCTTTCGTTAGTTTCAGCTAAGGTCACAATAAAAGCATTTTCTGTCAGACGTCCGCAGTCGACATTATGGGAGAAAAAATCCACCACATAGGCCACTAATGAGTGGGCAATTTTCTCCGCTTTGGCGATGCCCAAGTCATCTTTAAGCTGATCAAAACGGTCCATTTGAAAATTTAGAAGGATACTGTCTTGTCCGGTCTGTACCGACTTGCTAATAGCGCGGCTGATGAGTTCATAGACCAGCTGTGGCTGAATGGCGCTGTATTCAGTGATTGCGCATTCTTCACTCTTCTCGATATAGGCGTCGAATAGTTTGTCTTTGTTAATGGTAAATTGCAGGGCCGGTTCGCCCTCGTATTGAGTCTGATTGATTTCAAGAAAGGCGTTGAGCTCGGTACCCTCAGTGTCGATAGTTTTTACCACAGCCTCAAACGGCATGATTTCATGCTGGGCATCTAGCGGTACCATATAGGCTTTAAGTTTTTCGTGATCGCTTACAGCGATATTATCAATAATGGGTAGGCACAGCATTTCACCGGGTCGATCAAAACCAAATACCGCGGCACAGGCCTCATTGGCATAGACATAGGTACCGTCCTGAACCACTGCGATGGGAAAGCGTGAGATATCCATTAGATGCTGGGCACGCTTTTCTGCAAGGGACAGCTTGCGCTCCCATTCGCAGCATTGACGGCGCTCATAGACTCCTGCTAACGAGCGCTCTAGCACCTTCAGAAAATGTTGGTCCTCTATAATGACGTCCTGAGCGCCGCGGTGCAGGCCCTGAATAAGCTTGGTAGGGTCATATTCGTGATTGATCAGAATTACAGGGATATCTCTTTCGCTGCGGCGAATGCGTTGAAAAATATTTTGCACAGGCAGCGTCGAATAATTTATTGGCGCTAATAATAAATCCCAATTACGCATCGACAGGTATTTTTGTAGTTCCTCTTCATTGCTGGCGAGTTTGGCATCGACCGGATAGTCAGCGCTGCGCAAAATACTACTAAATCGGTTGGCATCGTCATGGGATTTCCCGACGATCAATATATTCAGGGGATCCTGAGATAACATAATCAACAGATCGCTATTTTGAAGTGAGAGAACAGTGCTGATGTGGTGTTACCGGCAGACTGAGATAGCTTAGTAGTTGGGGTGATCTCCCCCAGTAGTTTGGAAAGATTTTTGTCCTTTATCAAACCCATAACTGCACGTTTAACATTCCTTTGTTAGATGCTTCTCGATAGTCAGTGGGAGGGTTGAGCCCCTATTTAGGCCTAGTAATCTGAGGTTCTAGCACTCCCTTGTAACCTATATTGTAGTCAACTTTTTGTCAGCCATTGCGCGTTTCAGCAATGCTTTTCTTTTTGGCTGCCACTAAATACTTGATCAATGCCCAAAACTGATCAAAATGATCGACACTTCAGGTATTATACCGGCCTCTATAATTTTCGAGATCAGACCACAATGGCTAATTACTCAACCAATGAATTTCGCTCTGGATTAAAACTCATGCTCGATGGAGATCCCTGTTCTATCCTAGAGAATGAATTTGTTAAGCCGGGCAAAGGGCAGGCGTTTAGCCGCGTTAAATTGCGCAATCTCAAGTCTGGGCGTGTCTTGGAGAAGACCTTTAAATCAGGTGAGTCGCTGGAAGGGGCTGATGTGATTGATATGGATATGCAGTACCTCTATGAAGACGGTGATTTTTGGTACTTTATGGAACCAGATACCTTTGAGCAGCACCAGGCCAGTGAGCAGGCCGTTGGTGAGGCGCTAAAATGGCTGCGCGAGCAGGATATCTGCGTTGTCACTCTTTACAACGGTGCCCCGCTGTCTGTCGTACCGCCCAACCATGTCGAGTTAGAAATTGTTGAAACAGACCCAGGTCTGCGCGGTGATACCGCTCAGGGTGGCAGCAAGCCCGCCAAGCTGGTTACCGGTGCTGTGGTTAAGGTGCCATTATTTTTGGATCAGGGCGATGTGATTAAAGTAGACACACGCACTGGTGAATATCAGGGCCGTGTTAAAGAATAGTGGCCGATCACTGGCAGCCTGGTATTGATCCGAGCTCGTTGCGTTATCGCAGCGAGCTTTTGCAAAGTCTGCGCAGCTTTTTTCAGCAGCGGCAGGTACTTGAAGTCGATGTTCCCGTTCTGGCGCGCTCGACGGTTACAGATATCAACATAGAAAGCATCAATTTCTTGGTATCCGGTAATAGTGGGTACTTACAAACTTCCCCCGAATACTTTATGAAGCGGTTGCTGGCAGCTGGCTCTGGCGATATCTTTTGCCTAGGTAAAGCATTTCGCGATGCTGAATCAGGACGCCACCACAATCCAGAATTTACCCTACTCGAATGGTATCGCTGTGGCTGGGACGAGCATCAACTTATGGCTGAGGTGGCAGAACTCATTAGCCAGCTTGCCAACGTCGGTGCAGATGCACAGCTTGCGGTGACCAAGCTGAGTTATGGCGAATGCTTTAAACAAGTTCTCGGTGTCGACCCTCACAGCGCTAAACTCGCCGCCTTGCAACAGATGGCCGTGGATGCGAGCTCAGAGAGTTGGGCTCAGGAGACTCGCGCCAACTGTTTGGATTTATTATTTAGCCTCAGTGTAGAGCCACAGCTGCCGAATGGGTTGGTGTTTATCTATGATTATCCTGCCTGCCAAGCAGCCTTGGCTCAGCTACATCTTAATACGCAGGGCCAGCCGGTCAGCCGACGTTTTGAGGCGTTTTTTAATAGCATGGAGCTGGCCAATGGTTATATGGAGCTTACCGATGCCGTGCAGCAGCGCCAGCGCTTCGAAAAAGAAACTGACCAGCGCAGCGCTCAAAATAAGCCTGCAGTTGCCATAGATGAGAAGTTGATGGCGGCACTGGACTCGGGTTTGCCGCCCTGTGCCGGCGTTGCGCTTGGGGTAGATAGGTTACTCATGCAGTTGCTGAGGGCGGACTCTATTGACCAGGCGATGGCGTTTAGCTGGCAGCGCTGTTAATCCAGTTCAAAGCTTGCTAATAGTTACGGGCACTTAAAATAATGATCCATTACTTTTGATGGTTCATCGATATCCACATGGCCAACCACTTTTGCTGGCACGCCTGCGACTATCGCATGGGGCTCAACTGCCTTGAGCACTACGCTGGAAGCGGCAACCATGGCCCCTTCACCAATTTCGATATTACCAAGTATTTTTGCGCCGGGCCCAAGAAGCACACCTTTGCGGATTTTAGGGTGGCGATCACCGCTGACTTTACCGGTGCCGCCCAAGGTTACTGACTGCATTATAGAAACGGAGTCTTCGACTACTGCGGTTTCGCCAATCACTAGCCCAGTTGCATGGTCGATCATCAGTCCGCAGCCAATGACTGCGGCAGGGTGAATATCTACGGCCAGTTTTAGCGAGATACGGTACTGGAGTAACAGCGCCAGAGAACGCTCATCTTGCAGCCACAGGTGATGTGCTACGCGGTAGGCTTGTAGGGCCAGAAACCCTTTGAAATAGAGAAAGGGTGAGCTGTAGAGATCGCAGGCAGAATCACGGTCTACGGTTGCTTGGATATCTTTTGCTGCACAGCTGATTATCTTTGGATCAGCAAAAACTCTGTCCATAATGTCACGCAGCATCTGCACTGGCGTTGCAGTGCTGGCCAGTTTGGTGGACAGATGGAAGCTCAGTGCATTACCCATATTGTCATGATCCAATATAGTGTCTTGCAGGTAGCTGGCTAACACGGGCTCCTTTTGGGCCATTGTTTGCGCCTCCTGGAAAATATGCAGCCACACTTTGTTGGTAATTGCTTGATTGTTATCGACAGGATTATTCATAGGCCGCATTCTGAGTCAGGGCGCAGCAATATGCCAGCCTGTTCTTGCAATACACCATATATCAACGCTTTTGGCGCCCGCCTTTATCAGGCTGGAGGCTGCGGCAATCGCGGTTGCTTTGGTCGTGACCACATCGTCAACGATAGCAACGGACTGACCATCGATTCGTTTGTCCACGGCAAAGGCATTGCGCATAAAGCGCAGCCGCTGATGCTTGCCTTGCAGGTGTTGAGGTGGTGAATAGGTGCGGCGATAGCAAATATCATTGCGCAGTACAGTCTCGGGTAATTTCTGGCACAGTGATCTGGCAATACTATAGCTCTGGTTGAACCCTCGGCGGGTTAATTTACGCCAATGCAGTGGCAGTGGGACGATAATTTGGGGCAGTTCAGTGGACCCGTAACGGTCAGCTATGGTAATTGCCAGCAGCCCCGATAGCTGCTGCAATTCAGGGGCATGAGGATTAGTTTTAATGGATGTAATAAGCTTGTTGATCGGGTCCTGATAGTGAAAGGATGCCACGCAGCGCCGAAAAGGCGGTGTTGCTTTCTGGCATTCGGGGCAGGTGATATTGCGCCTGTTACCTTGCGTTAGCAGGGGCAGGGCACATTGTTGGCATTGGTCTGTCAGCCAAGGCAGCGCATTGATGCAATCATTGCACAGGCAGTGACTCTCTGGCTCTAAGCGTCCTTTAGAGGTTGCGCAAGAGCTGGGTAATAGTAGATTGGCGAGACGGCCTAGATGGGCTGAGACTATATTGATAGCAAACCTCCCTGTTCGCTATGTTTGTTATCTGAGGTTAGCTGACATTGAGTGTGGGATCGCTATTCTCATCATCCACTGACTCATTGGGGCTATTGGCTGCATCTGGGTGGTCCTTGCTGAGATCATTGTCGTCCAAGCCGTACTCTTCGCTCAAAATACCGCCAGGCACTTTGGGGGCGTAGTCTCTCGGTGGCTGAATATCTTCGGCATTGATCAATGGATTGCCATCGGAGTCTAGCAGTGACAGGTCAGAACCACCCGCTTTAAGGAGCTGTCTGCCAATCTCAGGGCTGGCTAGGCGAATAGCGCTGGTGGCTAAATGCTCATGAATCTGACGATAGCTCTGCGCCATATTAGTGGTCAGGTGCGAAACCGTGACAAAGTGTTCGGTCACTTCCTGTTGGTAGCGGCGGAGGTTTTTCTCACTTAACTCAAGTTGCTTCTCCAGGTCGCGCACAGATGTGTTAGTGCCCTGTGTTTTGCGGGAGTAGAGGTGTCCGATACCGGCGCCGATCAAAAAGAATGCAGCTGCTATAAGTACCACGGTCAGTGTTGCCAACGTTATTTCTCCTCTTGATTAATTCCTTGTAAACAGAAGCGGCGATCAACTGCCATATTCTATTCGTTGCTCAGTAATCATTGTAACTTAGATTTTATCTGTTGGCGCCCGAGAGTTTTGGTTGTAACCAATTAATTTGCTCGTTAAAGTTCGTCTTTATCGACAACCGTTTAGAATCCAATGCCTACCCCCAAACAACGCTACCTCAAAGATTTATCCCGCGAAGGCTTTGTTGCAGATCCTGCGCAGGCCGCAGCTGTGGATGCGCTGGAAGATCTCTATCAGCGTTTGGTGGCAAAGCACAGTCAGCCCTCAGCGGGCCTCTTGGGCGGGCTGCTAAAAAAATTCGCCAAATCTGAGCTGCATCCAGAGGAAGGGCTTTATTTCTGGGGCGGTGTGGGTCGCGGCAAAACCTACCTTATGGATAATTTTTATGAAAGTCTGCCTTTTGAGCGGAAGATGCGAGTGCACTTTCATCGCTTTATGCGTCGTGTGCACCAGGATTTAAAGCAGCTCAAGGGTCAAGCTGATCCGCTGCGCAAGGTGGCAGACAAGATAGCCAATGAAACCTGCATTATCTGCTTCGATGAGTTTTTTGTCAGTGATATTACCGACGCTATGATTCTGGGTATGCTGCTTGAAGAGCTATTTGCCCGTGGTGTGTGTCTGGTAGCTACCTCAAATATTATTCCCAATGACCTCTATTTCAATGGCCTGCAGCGTCAGCGCTTTTTGCCGGCCATAGCCCTACTCAATGATCGCTGCCGCGTGTTAAATGTTGATGGTGGCGTGGATCATCGCCTGCGGGCGTTAGAGCAGGCTGAGCTATATCATTCGCCTCTAGATAATGCGGCGGAGCAAGCTATTAGCGATACATTTGACCGGCTGGTGCCAGTAGAGGGTGAAATCAAGCAGCGCGTCGATCTGGAAGTGGAGGGCCGCCCGATTCCAGTCATCAAGTTGGCTGAAGATATCGTGTGGTTTGAATTTACGGCGATCTGCGAAGGTCCACGCAGTCAAAATGACTATATTGATATCGCCTGCGAGTTCCATGCCGTAATGATAAGCAATATCCCGCTAATGGGTGGTATCAATGATGACGCCGCGCGCCGCTTTATTAACTTGGTCGATGAATTCTATGATCGCAATGTAAAGCTGGCTATTACTGCAGCGGAGCCTCTGCATGCGCTGTATTCTGGCGGTCGATTGGGCTTTGAATTCCAGCGCACCCAGAGCCGTCTTTTGGAGATGCAGAGCCATGAATATCTGGCTCGACCTCACCGTCCATAAAAAAGTTAAAGTTTACTGCAAACATACCTTGCACAACGCTCCAGTCGTCATTACAATTCGCACCCTTTTTTGGGATCCCCCAAAGCCAGGCAGGATAAGATGAAAACATTTAGCGCTAAAGCAGAATCAGTAGAACGCGACTGGTATATCGTAGACGCCGAGGGTAAAACCCTGGGACGTTTGGCCGTTGAAATTGCGACACGTTTACGTGGCAAGCACAAGCCGGAATATACCCCTCATGTCGACACAGGTGACTACATTGTCGTCGTTAACGCCGAGAAAATTGGTGTGACAGGCAATAAAGCCAAAGGCAAGATTTATTACTCCCACACCGGTTATCCAGGTGGCATCAAAGACATCACTTTTGAGAAGTTGATTGATAAAGCGCCTGAGCGTGTTATCCAGTCAGCTGTAAAAGGCATGTTGCCGCGCGGGCCTCTCGGCCGGGAAATGTTTAGAAAGCTCAAGGTCTATGCTGGTATGGATCATCCCCATGCTGCGCAGCAGCCTCAGACACTCGAACTGTAACGGAAAGCGACCATGGCAGATACTCAATTTTATGGCACTGGACGTCGAAAGACATCAGCAGCCCGCGTTTTCATGAAATCTGGAAACGGCACCATCACTATTAACAACCGTGCTATTGACGTTTACTTCGGTAGAGAAGTAGCGCGGATGATCGTTCGTCAACCTTTCGAGATTGTCGATATGGTTGAGAAGTTTGATCTCAATATTACTGTCGCTGGCGGCGGTAACTTTGGTCAGGCTGGTGCAATTCGCCACGGCATCGCCCGTGCGCTAGTTAGCTACGACGAAAATTTACGTCCATCACTGCGAAAAGCAGGCTTTTTGACTCGTGATGCACGTCAGGTTGAACGTAAGAAAGTCGGTCTGCACAAAGCGCGTAAGCGTCCACAGTTCTCGAAGCGTTAATCACAGCCTCAAAAGCACAGCCCGACCCACTGGTCGGGCTTTTTTTTGCCTTTTTTTTAGCATTAAAATCAGTGGGTTAACCTATTTTAGGTCAATGCCGCTATTGCGTAAAAATCAGCTTTCCGTTAAGATTCAACGCCTTTTTTATTGACGCGCGAGTCCGCGTGTTTTGAATTCCATTTTTGAAGTTTTAGGGAGAACGTCATGACTAGTGACGGTGTCAACCATAGTCGCCGCAAATTTTTGCTTGGTGCTACCTCTGTAGTTGGTGGTGCTGGCGTTGTAGGTGCGGCGATACCTTTTGTTTCATCTTGGCAGCCCAGCGCCAAAGCGAAAGCTGCTGGTGCCCCAGTAAAAGTCAATATTTCCAAGTTGGAAGTCGGCGGTCGCCTTGTTGTTGAGTGGCGCGGTAAGCCAGTTTACATCGTGCGTCGCGATGCCGCGGCTCTGGCTAACATTGATACAATTACTGACGGTATCCTCAAAGATCCCGCCTCTGAAAGTGCTGCTCAACCAGATTATGTTGCTGGTAGCGCCCGTACTTTGGCTGGAAAGGAAGAGTATCTAATTTTGGTTGGGCTCTGCACACACCTGGGCTGTGCCCCTATGTATCGTCCCGATGTTGGTGCGCTAGATCTGGGTGGCGATGCGTGGATGGGTGGCTTCTTCTGTCCTTGCCACGGCTCCAAGTTCGATTTGTCTGGTCGTGTATATGCCGGTGTTCCTGCGCCGACTAACCTCGAAATCCCGCCTCATGTCTATGAGTCGGATGATGTTGTGATTATTGGTATAGATTCGGAGGTTGCGTAATGAGCAATGAAACTGGGTTTGCCGCATGGATAGATTCACGTATGCCAACACTCAAACGCGAGTGGAATCGGCATATGGCGGAGTACTACGCGCCTAAAAACTTTAACTTCTGGTACTACTTCGGTGTTTTATCGATGGTGGTTCTGGTTATTCAGCTGATTACGGGTATCTGGTTGTTGATGAGCTACCAGGGTTCTGCCGAGCAGGCTTTCGCCTCAGTTGAGTACATTATGCGAGATGTCGACCTCGGCTGGATTATTCGTTACGCCCACAGTACCGGTGCGTCTGCGTTCTTTATCGTGGTCTATATGCATATGTTCCGCGGTTTGATGTACGGCTCTTACAAGGCGCCGCGCGAGCTGGTATGGATCTTTGGTATGACTATCTATGTGGCCCTGATGGCAGAAGCCTTCTTGGGTTATGTACTGCCTTGGGGACAGATGTCCTACTGGGGTGCTCAGGTGATTATCAGCCTGTTTGGCGCAATTCCAGTGGTGGGTGAGGATATAGTGCAGTGGATTCGTGGTGATTACCTGATCTCAGGTATTACGCTAAATCGCTTTATGTCTCTCCATGTTGTGGCGCTGCCAATCATTCTGATTGCACTGGTGGTCATGCATATTATTGCCTTGCATGACGTGGGTTCAAATAACCCTGATGGTGTTAGCATCAAGAATCACAAAGACAAAGATGGCAATCCAATTGATGGCATTCCGTTTTTCCCCTACTTTGTTATCCATGATTTGGTGCCCATCGTGGTGTTCCTGTTCGTGTTCTGTGCGATTCTGTTCTTTATGCCTGAAATGGGTGGTTACTTCCTGGAGCATGCTAACTTTGAGATAGCTAACTCCCTGAAGACCCCTGAGCACATTGCCCCGGTATGGTACTTCACTCCTTACTACTCAATGCTTAGAGCAGTTCCAGATAAGCTTGGTGGCTTTATTATTATGGCAGCTGCTATCGCTATTCTGTTTGTTCTGCCCTGGTTGGATAGAAGCCCAGTGCGCTCGATACGCTATAAAGGCATCGTCAGTCGTATCGCGATCCTAGTATTGCCAGCTGTGTTTATTATCCTGGGTTACCTGGGTGTTAAGGCGCCGACGCCAGAGCGTACATTCCTGGCCCAGATTTGTACTGTTCTGTACTTTGGCTACTTTATTGGTATCTACTTCTGGACCAGAATGGAAACCACCAAGCCTGAGCCAGATCGCATCACTATGGACGGTGGTATAGGGTTCTGGAGAACAATAGGCGCGGTATTTGTGGTTGCTGTACTGGTTGTTCTGCCGCTTAAAGCTGTGGGTGCCGAAAGCAGCAAATCCTGTGGCAGCATCGACTGTGACCCTTTTGAAGCACAGCTATCTAATGATGCGTCGTTGCAAAACGGCGCTAAGTTAGCCGTTAACTTTTGCATGGGCTGTCACTCGTTTAAGTATTCGCGCTGGGAGCGAGTTGCCAACGATATTGGTATCCCCAACCAGATGATGATGGATAATATGATATTTACTGGTCAGAAGATCGGTCAGTTGATGAATATCGCTATGCCCGCCGATGGTGCTAAAGATTGGTTTGGTGCGACACCTCCAGATTTAACCTTGGTAGCTAGAGCGCGTTCTCCAGAATGGGTGTACACCTACCTGAAACACTTCTATGCCGATCCATCGCGCCCCTTGGGTGTGAACAACAGAGTCTTTAAAGATGTGGGTATGCCTCATGCACTTTTAGATTTGCAGGGTTTACCTGAATGCGCGCCAGGCCCGGTACTGGCAGCCAATGGCGGTATTAAGCGTGACCTGATGACCGGAGCTGATATTCTTGATGATCCCTGTGGTCGTTTTGAAATCAATCAAGCCGGCAGCATGTCTGTAGAGGAATATGAAGTTGCCGTTTATGACCTGGTTAACTTTTTGACTTATATCTCTGAGCCAATGGCTGAGCAACGCAAGCATATCGGCAAAATGGTGTTATTGTTTCTGTTACTGTTATTAGTACCAACGGTGTTACTGAACCGCGAATACTGGAAAGGCATTCACTAAGCTTTCTAGCACACTTAGGCTAATTAAGTCTGGTGTGGTAAACGGTAGCCTTCGGGTTATCGGCTATGGGCAGAATAATTCTGCCCTTTTATTTACTCTTAAAAATGTGAGGTTGTTGTGCGAAGATCATCGATGACATTGTTTTCTGATCCTACTTGCCAGTATAGCCACAGAGTACGTATCGTACTCGCGGAAAAAGGCGTTACTGTTGATATAGAAGATATCGAAGGCAACGGCGTTACTGAAGAAATCCTTGAGGCTAATCCCTATGGAACACTGCCGACTCTGGTCGACCGTGATCTTGCGCTGTATGAATCTAAAGTGGTTATGGAGTATCTGGATGAGCGTTTTCCGCATCCACCACTACTGCCTGTTTATCCGGTAGCCCGAGCGCAGAGTCGCCTGTGGATTTACCGCATTGAGCGTGACTGGTGTACCTTGATCGATCAAATTGTGGCTAGCCCAGATAGCAAAAAAGCCGAGGCAGCACGCAAAGAATTCCGTGAGTCATTAATCAGTGTAGCCAGTATTTTTGCTGATATGGATTTCTTTATGAACGAAGAGTTCACGCTGGTCGACTGTTGCTTGGGACCCATGCTCTGGCGTCTGCCACAGCTGGGTATCGACTTGCCTAGCAATCGTCAGGTCAAGCCTCTACTCGATTATATGGATCGCTTATTTGCGCGCCCATCATTTGAAGAGAGTCTGACTGATCTCGAACGCGAGATTCGCGGCTAATATGAAGATGCGGTCGAATCGATCCTACCTGTTAAGAGCTTTCTTTGACTGGATAGTGGATAACGATTGCACGCCTTACATTGTGGTCAATGCACATTATCATGGTGTAGAAGTCCCCCAGGATTTTGTCACCGATGGCCAGATAGTACTCAATATTGCGCCTCGCGCAGTCACCAATTTCGACATGAACCATGAGTTTGTGCAGCTCTCCACTCGATTTAGTGGTATGCCTATTGATATCTATATACCCGTTGGTGCGGTGATGGGTATCTATACCCAGGAAAATGGGCAGGGCATGGTGTTTGAACCAGAGACCGACGACGACACGCCGCCTCCTGCACCACCTAAGGGTCCCAAAGCGGTCAAAACCAAATTTGATAAACCCACGGCCAATCCTGTCACCGACATAGGTGCAGGAAAGTCAAAACCCTCGTTGCGCGTGGTTAAGTAAGTCCTTTTTTCTTTAAATTTAGAACGGAGTTCTCAATGTCTCAAGCTATAGCTATTTTATCTGCAGCGCGCACACCCATGGGCGGCATGATGGGCAGTTTGTCGGCAGTACCTGCCCATGAGCTTGGCGCGGTTGCCATTCGTGCAGCCGTAGAGCGCGCCGGTTTAAATCCTGACCAACTCGATGAAGTCATTATGGGCTGCGTATTGGGTGCAGGACTGGGTCAGGCCCCAGCAAGGCAAGCGGCACTGGCTGCCGGTATCAGCAAAGCAACAGCCTGTAGCACGGTTAATAAAGTCTGTGGCTCGGCCATGATGTCAGTGATGATGGCGGGCAACGCACTGCGCGCTGGTCAGTCAAAAGTGATTGTTGCCGGCGGTATGGAGAGCATGAGTAGGGCGCCATATTTGATCCCTCAGGGCCGTCAGGGCTATCGTTTTGGCAGTGCCGAGATATTGGATCATATGCAGTACGACGGCTTACAGGACGCCTATCAGGGTGTCCCCATGGGTAATTTCGCTGAGAGCTGCGCCACTAAGTACGATTTTAGCCGAGAATTGCAGGATGACTACGCCATTGAATCTCTACGACGTGCTAATACCGCCATTGATCAGGGTCTGTTTGATGCAGAGATTGCCCCGGTGACGATTAAAGGCCGCAAGGGCGAAACTGTTGTACAGATCGATGAACAGCCGGGTAATGCTCGCCCGGATAAAATTCCGCAGTTGCGTCCCGCGTTCCAAAAAGACGGTACAGTCACAGCCGCCAATGCCAGCTCCATATCAGATGGTGCAGCTGCAATGACCCTGATGATGGCCGACGAAGCCGAGGCTCAGGGTCTCACGCCTATCGCTTTGATTCACGGTTATGATCAGTCGGCCCACGAGCCTGAATGGTTTACCACAGCGCCTGTTAGCGCCATCAATAAAACGCTCACTCGCGTTGGTTGGTCAGTGGCAGATGTTGATGTCTGGGAGGTAAACGAAGCATTTGCAGTCGTGGCTATGGCTGCCATGAAAGAACTCGGCATTGATCACGATAAGTTAAATGTTAATGGTGGCGCCTGTGCATTGGGTCACCCAATTGGTGCCAGCGGTTCAAGAATTATTGTGACGCTGATTCATGCATTGCAACAGCGAGGCGGTAAAAAGGGTATTGCCAGCCTGTGCATCGGCGGCGGCGAAGCCACCGCGATGGCGATTGAACTGGTTTAAATTCTCTTGCCAACAAACCTCTGATTAGCGTTGTTCAGAGGTTTGTTGTTTAAGTCTCTAGTCGACGTATTCGAATACCTTAACGACCTTCCTGACGCCACTGCTTGAGCGAGCGATATTAGCCGCTGCTTCACCATCTATCTGTCGCACTTTACCCATCAGGTAAATCACGCTATCTTCGGTAACTACCTGCAGATCTGAGGCTTTGACCTGCTTATCAAAGGCCAGTTTGGTTTTGATTTTGGCGGTTAGCAGCGAGTCATTAGTGCGCGACACTAAAGAGCTTTTGCCACGAACCTGTAATTCATTATGGACCTGACGCACACCGTTAAAGTCTCGGGCCACATCACCTGCCAGAACCTTCATCTCAGGATTGGGCACCTCGCCGGTTAAGAGTACGACCGCATTGAAGACGTTGACATTGACATGGGATTTATCCAGCGCCTCGTCAGCTTTTTTAATATTAACGCCGATATAGGTATCCATTTTTAGATCATTAATATTGGTACCGACACTGGTATCAGTGGGGTCTGTCTCAATCGGGCCCTCGGTGACTGAACTGACCACCGTGGTGCAACCAGTCAATACAAATATTAGTGCTAAAATTGGGGTTAACTGTCGCATTTACTCTCCTCCAAAAATCTGATGATCAACCAGTGCACAGATGCACTGGATTATTTGAAACTGTGCTGCAGTCGCCAGCTGACCAGAAAATTCAGCGGTACTGATATGCACATCATTGTAGCCGAGACTGATGGCTAATAAATCGTCATTGGCAGCAGAAAGCAGCACAACAGACATATCTTTTTCGATCGCTGTTTCAATAATACTAACCAGTGATGGGCTATTTTCACCGGCGCTGGCGACCAATAGTACATCGGCGCTTCGTGCATGGGTATTTAAGGCCTGTGAGAAGCGCTGATTGCCCTGAGTATTCTCAGCCATTTTATTGATATTCAGAGCGGGAAATCCGGGTCGCTCAATTTCAAAGCCCAGTGCCAAATAATCAGCAAATAGTTGTGCCAGCAAAACTGCCGACTTCTCTCCGCAGCTGAAGATACAATGACCGGCTAGCAAGGCCGCGGTTACTTTCTCGGCGGCATTGGCAATGGGTTCAGCAAACGCATCGCCAACCACCATAGTAGTTTCGATCTGGCTCTGAAAATGTTTAAAAATCTGCTGATCCATAATCATCCAATTCAAGCTAAGATATTTTTAATCCAGTTAAGTTTAAAGTCGGATTGGTAGTTCGACGCAGGACTGATAGCCACTGCATCAAACCGCACTACTGTATTTTCACCGACGTGCTGGTACTGCATATAAGCCAGTGCTGCTGCTGTTAGCCGCGCGCATTTCTGGCGGGTAATCGATTCTTCCGCGCTGCCAAATCTTATGGATTTACGAAATCTGACCTCGATAAATACCAAGTCTTTATTATCCTGCATTATCAGATCAATTTCGCCTCTGCGAGTACGAAAGTTTCGTCCCACCAGCGTTAATCCCTGATCTAACAGGTACTCGCAGGCTAGCTGCTCAGCCGCGGCACCTGATAGCAGCGCCTTACTTTTACAATCCATCGAGTTATCCTCACTGTCCGTAGTGCGGTTTAGCATTTCTTACAGAGCGCTAAGCAGCGTTCTTTGCTGTTGGTCTATTCTCCTACTGTGCCACGCGGTACGTATATTAAGGCTGAATCTCCCTGACTTTTCCGCGTTGAAATTTCGCCCATTTAGCCTGTCGTTTGATAATACCATCGGAAAGTGACAGCAAACCGGTTGAGCCAAAAATAGGTATCGCCTGCTCAGAGGTTAAATTTGGCAGGTTTCTATGCAATAAAAAAGCATCGTAACCCATGGCGTAAAGGTGACGATAAGCGATGTGCAGGCGTTGATCTGGTTGCAGCTGTCTGGGCATCTGTCCGGGCAACGTCCATGGCATTGCGATAAACTCGACGCCAGATAAGTCTCTATCTAATCCTATCTGCTCAGTGCCATTATAAATATGCGACGTGGCAACAACTGGGATATCGGAGGCGTAGAGAAAATCGAGTGCCGGTTTAATCTGGCGTGCTCTCAGTGGATACCCCAGTACCACCACCAGATCAATATCCTGACGTCGGCGCGCGGTAAACTGTACTCGACTATTAATAAAGCGTTTGAGCTGCAGGCCGCGCTCTTCACTGAGATCAATTTGCAGAGGCGCTTTTAATAGCGGAGTAAAATCATTGATAGAAGAGGGGTAGGGTACAGTCGCTAAAACAGCGCCTCCCTTGTTTGCCCAGTATTGATTAAAAAATTCACTTGAGCGATTACCCCAGCTATTGTCCGGCGCTATAAGTACAACATTGCGCTGACCACTCTGCCAGGCGCGATCGGCGATTTGAGTCATCTCGTCCAGAGGTGAGAGACCAAATTGAAATAAATTTCTTACCTGTAAGCCAGTACTGTCGTCGGTGCGATTGAGGCTGATAGTTGGCACCGGTAGTGCAGGTACAGTGAGAAGTTCTGCAACTTCTGATTGACGCATAGGCCCAACAATCACCTCAGCACCGTCATCCACGGCATTGTTATAGGCCTTCTGTACCGACTGCACAGAAGTATCATAGATACGCACCCCGGGGACATCACTGCCTTCGCTCTGCGCTAATAGCTCATAGTATGCATTCATAAAGCCGTCTAGTAGCGTATAGCTGGGCACCTCATATTGTTCTTGCAGCGGCAAAAGCAAGGCTACCTGAGCTGGTGGTACCGAGTATTTAAAACCCTCACTAAAGGGTGTTGGCGGTATAAGGGCGGCGGGATGGGTGTTCCAGCGCAGCTGCCAATTATTGTATTGTTGGATCTGAGCCTGCTGGCTGCTTTGATACTTGCGGCACAATTCGGCCAACTGTAACCAGCCTGCGAGCCTTACATTCTGATGATTCTGGCCCTGCTGTAAGAAAGCATAGGAAAGTTCATTGAGCTGGCGCCAGATTTTATTGTGAATATCTCGCACCTCGGATTTCTTAGTCAGCATCTGAGCCAGCTGAATAGAGGTGAGTAAGCTCTGTTCAAAATTGCCCTGCGCAAAGTTAGCATCTGACTGCAGGCTCAGAGTGCGCAGACGTAGCCTGCGATCAAATGTTGCACTGAGAAATATAAACCGATCGGTTTCAAACCAAGCGGCGGCCTGAGCCCAGTTGGCGAGAATTAAATCGAGCTCAATGCCGAGCAGGCTATATTCAATAAATTGTGGGTCACGCAGATTGTCCGGATTAATACGCGCTAACACGTTGGCGCTCTGCGCTATATCACCAGCATTGGCAATCAAGCCAGCTGCGCTGAGAATCAGACTATCGGGCTGCTCAGATAACTCCGCTTCCAACAGCAGTTCAGCAGCCTTTTCCAGCACGGAAATGTCGGGCGCATCAATGGTGGTAATAGCCGGAGCTCTCACTGTATCTGTGGTTGGCGCACAGCCCCCAATAAAGGCTAAGATGCACCCCGCAAAGGCAATCAAACGTAGAGCTTTTATAGTCATGAATTCAAATCAGTCCGGTACGTTGTATATCGTCGCCACACCCATAGGCAATCTCGGGGATATGGTACCCCGCGCAGTGGAGACTCTCCAGTCTGTCAGTGTAATTGCCTGCGAAGATACTCGCCATAGCAAAAAACTGCTCGACCATTTCAGTATAGATAAGCTCTGTGTGGCCTACCACGACCATGCTGACAAAAAGAGCAGTTACAAAATTCTTAAGCGTCTGGGCGAGGGAGATGATATTGCATTAATATCTGATGCCGGTACACCGCTTATTTCAGATCCAGGCTACAGACTGGTCTCAGAGGCGCGGCAGCAAGGTTACAGCGTAGTACCTATCCCCGGCGCCTGTGCCGCTATTTCCGCACTCAGTGTTTCTGGCTTGCCTACCGACAGCTTTCGTTTTATCGGTTTTTTACCAGCCAAAAGCAGTCAGCGCAAAACAGCCTTGGGTCAATTTAAAGCGAGTCCGGAAACCATAGTCTGCTATGAGGCACCCCACCGTATCGTCGATACCATCAGTGACATGGTGGATGTATTCGGTGGTGACAGGCCCAGCTTTATGGCCCGTGAGATGACCAAGAAATTTGAAACCTATCTGCATGGTACCCTTAATGAGTTATTACAGCAGGTATCTGCAGACAGTAACCAACAGCGCGGCGAAATAGTTTTAGTAGTTGGCGGAGAGGTGGGCACCAGCGATGTGATAACGGTTGATGCAGAAAAAATTATCGGTCTGCTGATGAAAGAACTACCTTTGACCAAAGCCGCTTCCATCGCCGCCAAAATTACTGGGGGTGATAAAAAGCAGCTATATAACTTGGCACTGTCACTACAAAACAAGTAGTCCTTTATTTCATGGCCTGAATATCGGCAACCGTCAGCGCCGTCATATTAAAGATGCCGCGAGATGAAACCGATGGAATCACGATATGGGCTGGCTTGCGGAAACCATTGATAAATGGCCCGATCAGCAGCGCATCAGTCAGTGAACGAATCAGTCCCATGGCAATATTCGCGGCATCCAAGTTAGGCATTACCAAGACATTGGCGCGGCCATTAATATTGGCTTGAGAGTAAACTGTGTCGCGCAGTTTTGGATTCAGCGCACTGAGTACATGCATTTCACCATCGACTTGTAGATTGGGATAGGTTGCGCGCAGAACTTCACCGGCTTGGCGTACCTTTTTCGCCGATGGGTTATTCGATGTACCAAAGTTGGAGTGCGAGAGCAGAGCCACCTTGGGTTCAATGCCAAAGCGCTTGACCAGATCAATACTGGCCTCGGTAATTTTGACTAGCTCTTCAGAAGTGGGGTCCACGTTCATCGTCGTATCGGCTAAAAATAGCGGGCCATCAGGCATCAGTAATACCGCCGCAGAAGAGACTAACTGATCTTTATTTTCTGGCCCAAGCAGATGCATAATTTCGCGCAGGTGGAAATCAAAACGACCGACCTTGCCGCAAATAAGGCCATCGGCTTCATCTCGGGCCACCATTACCGCGGCAATAGCGGTATTGTCATCACGCATAATCTTGCGTGCAGCATCCACAGAGACGCCATTGCGCCCGACCATTTTGTGGTAGTAGGCAGCATAGGTGTCATGTTTATCATTGTTGCTGGGGTCAAATATCTCGACCTCATTATCCAGATCAATACGCAGACCCAGGCGGTCAATTTTTACTTCCATGCCGGCGCGACGACCAATTAAAATAGGCTTGGCAATATTTTCATCAATCACTGCCTGTACAGCCATTAATACATCATCATTTTCACCTTCGGCATAGACGATTCGTGCCGGTGATTTTTTGGCCACCTCAATAATCGGCTGCATAAACAGACCAGCCTGGTTTACAAACTCATGCAGGGTCTGGCGATAGGCTTCAAGATCCTCAATGGGTCTGGTCGCGACGCCACTGGCCATTGCTGCTTTGACTACAGCCATTGGCACATCTTCAATCAGGCGAGGATCAAAAGCTTTAGGAATCAAGTAATCGGGACCAAACTTGAGCTGTTCATCGGCATAGGCCGCGGCTACCACATCAGAGGTCTCTTTAGTGGCCAAGTCAGCAATTGCTTTTACGGCCGCCATTTTCATCTCTTCATTAATCGTCGATGCACCACAATCCAGCGCTCCGCGGAAAATAAACGGAAAGCAGAGAACATTATTGACCTGATTGGGATAGTCGGAGCGACCCGTGGCCAAAATTGCATCGGGGCGAGCGGCCATAGCCTCTTCGGGCATAATCTCAGGGACAGGGTTCGACATGGCCAGAATAATGGGCTTCTCGCCCATTTTCTGCAGCAGATCACCATTTAATACGCCTGGGCCAGATAGGCCCATAAAGAGATCGGCGCCCTCGATAGCATCTTCAATGGTGCGATCGCTGGTTTCGACTGCGTAGCCTTCTTTCCAGGGGTTCATGCCCTCTTTGCGACCGGCATAGATAACGCCGGTGCGGTCAATCATGCGTACATTCTTCTTTTGCAGGCCCATACTTACCAGCAAATCAACGCAGGCAATACTGGCAGCGCCAGCACCGGAAACCACGAGTTTTACATCTTCGAATTTTTTCTCAACGATACGTAGGCCGTTGTAGATGGCTGCTGCGGCAACAATCGCTGTACCGTGCTGGTCATCATGAAAAACCGGAATTTTCATGCGTTCGCGGAGTTTGTTTTCGACCATAAAGCACTCTGGCGCCTTGATATCTTCAAGGTTTACACCGCCAAAGGTGGGTTCGAGGCTGGCAATAATGTCCACCAGCTTATCTACGTCAGTCTCGTCGACCTCAATATCAAACACATCAATATTGGCAAACTTTTTAAATAGAACCGCCTTGCCTTCCATGACCGGCTTTGATGCCAGTGGACCAATATTTCCCAGCCCCAGCACCGCAGTGCCATTGGTAATTACCGCAACCAGATTGCCCCGCGCTGTCACCGAAGCGACGTCGGTAGGATTGTCTACGATAAGCTCACAGGCGTGTGCCACGCCGGGTGAATAGGCTAAAGACAGGTCTCTTTTATTGGCCAGTGGCTTCGTCGGTCTGATTTCCAGCTTTCCGGGAAGCGGGTGCGTATGATACTTAAGAGCGCTCTCTTTAAACGAGTCAGTCATCGTGAAGTATTCCTGTTTGAAACGGCGGGTTATTAACAGCCAAGAGTCTAACGCTGAGCCGGATAAATAGCTATGTGAACAGCGGTTATGCCTGCGATAATGTCTATACGAAAAATGAATGTAAAACGCCAAATTATAGTCCCAGCTTGGAGCATTACAATGATAAAAAATAGGGAAGCAAGTGCCATGGTCAGGATGGCTTTTATTTTTATATTGTCATGGAGCAGTTCTATCTGTGCGCAGAATGATATCGCTCGCGACCTTTTTGCGGATTACAAATCTGCAGTTTTACAAATTCGTATTATCGATCTTACCTCTGGTAGTAAAAGTGCTATAGGCTCAGGCTTCCCGGTCAATGAATCAGGACTAATAGCCACTAATTATCATGTTATTCAGCTCGCCGCGAGTGAGCCACAGCAGTACCGTATTGAATATCTGACCGAGACCAATAAAACCGGTAAACTCAGACTTGTTGATGTCGATGTGATCAATGATCTAGCACTGGTAGAAGCGGTGGACTTTGAGGGTCAGTTTATGCAGTTGGCGACTCAAGAACCAGAAATAGGCATGCCAGTTTATGCGCTGGGTAATCCTCTAGACTTGGGGCTGACAGTGGTGCCCGGTACCTACAACGGAATTAATCGCGCCAGCTATCTCCCGCGTGTGCATTTCACCGGTTCCTTGAATCCGGGTATGAGCGGTGGCCCGACAATGGATAGACAGGGGCAGGTTGTGGGCATTAATGTAGCCACCGCCGGCAACCAAGTTAGCTTTTTGGTTCCAGTCAGTCGGTTGCAGACTTTGGTCAGCGATTATCGTGCTCGGGGTATGGCGATAGAAAATATGCAGCTGCGTATCGGCGAGCAACTGATGGCCGAACAGCAAGAAAAATTCAGTAGTCTGTTTGCACACAACTGGCAGGCCATCAGCCTGGGTGAGGCACAGGTTTTAGATGAGTTGGCCCCTTTTGTTAAATGCTGGGGCGGCTCCAATAGTTCCGATGATAAGGCCCAGTTTCTAAGTGCCGATCGCTCCTGTCGAAGTGAAGACAATATCTATATGACTTCAACTTTTGCGACAGGCATTTTGGAATACCAGTTTATCTGGCTCGAGGCCAATCAATTAAATAGCTGGCAGTTTTATAACTATTACGAAAGGCTGTTTGGTGATTTTGCGCCGGGCAATCGCGCCGGCGAAGAAAATGTCACCCGCTTTCAATGTGATCATGGGTTCACTCGGCAGTTCGGTGGCCGGCAGAATAAAAATGTTTTTTGTCTGCGTGCTTACAAGGATTACCCCAAGCTCTACGACATACTGTTTTTACAGGGTTCGGTTGACGATAAAGAGAATGCGCTTATTAGTCATTTTACTCTTGCAGGTGTTAGCAAAGAAAACGGACTGGCCTTCACGCGCAAGTTTATGGAGGTGTCCCAATGGCAGTAATTATTGAGGTGCTCGGCTGGGGCGGTAAGCGGCGCCAGTACTTTAAGGTCGATGCCGACCAAGTCAGTATTGGGCGTGGGTACGATAATGATATTGTGCTATCTGACCCCCATATTTCAGAAAATCATCTGCGTCTAAATGCCTGTGGTGATGGCTGGGTGATCACTGACTTAGATAGTCTCAATGGCCTCCAGGTAATAAAAAACCCAAGTACTGACGAGAGTATTTTTACCTCTGGTGCAGAAATTAAACTGGGGCACACTAAATTACGACTGGTGGCAGAGAGTCATCCTCTTGAAGATACCAAGATGCTACATAGGCTTGAACGCGATACCAGCAAGCTCAATCGACTGTCGGTCTGGTTGCCATTATTAGTTACGGTTTTTGCCACCCAGCTATTGTCTGTCTATGTCAGTACCCTGGAAGAGTGGGAATGGAAAAATGCCATACCAGTGATTGTCAGTGCGCAGTTAGCCATTTTTGTCGGGGCAATATTTTGGTCGCTGCTGGGCCGCCTGGTTAGGCATGAGGCACATTTTCTGGGGCAGTACAGTCTTATTCTGCTGGCCTCATTATTATTTACTGGTTGCAGTTGGCTGTTATCTACCCTGAGTTACAACTTCAGCTCGGCACTGTTCGGCGACATGGTGCAGCAGTTGGCATCCATGAGTATTTTTCTATTACTGCTGAGCGCTAATTTGACACTGGCAACCAACCTGTCATCGCGAGCACGCTGGAGTGGCTGTGCCGCATTTGTTGGTGTCGTTGTGATTATAGGCTCGGTTGGGCAGATGAAGAGCTGGGGTGAATTTTCCCCATTCCCGCAATATTCTAGTACACTCGCTGCCCCAGCTTTACTTGTAGTTGAGGGCCAGACCAGCGAAGAATTTCTGGCCAATATAGACTCTTTATTTCAGCTAGTAGATAAAGCGGCTTTGGGAAAATAATAATAATTCGCACCTTAGAGGAAAAATTTTGGAACAATTTATCAATGATCTTAACGGTATCGTTTGGAGCTCAGCGCTAGTTTATCTATGTCTGGGTTCAGGCCTGTATTTCTCTGTGCGCACTCGATTTTTACAGGTGCGTCATTTTCGTCATATGGCTAAATTGATTTTCGATGGTCGCAGTTCTGACTCTGGTGTGTCCTCCTTTCAAGCGTTGGCTATGTCCCTGTCCGGACGAGTGGGCACAGGTAATATTGCCGGTGTTGCCACAGCGATTGCTATGGGCGGACCAGGTGCGGTTTTCTGGATGTGGATGGTCGCCTTTCTCGGTGCATCAACTGCCTATGTTGAAGCCACATTAGCGCAGATTTATAAAGAGAAAGATGATAAGGGTATGTACCGTGGTGGCCCTGCTTACTATATTGAAAAAGCCATGGGGCAAAATTGGTACGCTTGGTTATTTGCCGCATCTACTATTATTGCCATGGGCTTCTGCCTGCCGGGTATTCAGGCCAATAGCATAGTGATGGCGATGGATAATGCCTGGAACATACCGCCGATCGCTACCGTCGCATTTCTCTGCTTAAGTCTGGCATTAATTGTTTTTGGGGGTGTAAAGCGCATTGCCCATTTTGCGCAGATTGCCGTACCTGCTATGGCAGCAGGTTATATTCTGATTGCACTGATCGTGATTGGCGTCAACATAGACGCCGTACCTGCCATGGTGAAACTTATTTTCAATAGCGCCTTTGGTATGGAAGCCGGTTACGGTGCCATTATCGGAATGGCCGTGCAGTGGGGTGTAAAGCGCGGTATTTATTCTAATGAGGCTGGGCAGGGTAGTTCACCTCATGCCGCAGCAGCAGCGGAAGTCTCCCACCCCGTTAAGCAGGGATTGGTTCAGGCATTCTCTGTTTATATCGACACATTGCTAATCTGTACCGCTACCGCATTTATGATTTTGCTGACCGGACTTTACAATGTGCAGGGCGCCGATGGTGGCATGCTCTATGAGGGATTAGCTGGCGTTGCTGCTGGTCCAGGCTATGTTCAGGCTTCCTTTGATACTATCCTGCCTGGTTTTGGCAGTGGTCTTTTGGCGCTGTCATTGCTGTTCTTTGCCTTTACTACCATTGTTGCTTATTACTATATTGCTGAAACCAATGTGATGTATATCAACCGCAAGGTGCATCGCGCCTGGCTAGTCTTTGCGCTCAAAGCATTGGTGCTGGTGTCTGTAATGTATGGTGGGCTAAAAACCGCTGCCGTTGCCTGGGCGTTGGGTGATGTTGGTGTTGGTGTTATGGCCTGGTTAAATATTGTGGCTATATTAATTCTACAAAAGCCTGCATTGGTGGCACTTAAAGATTATGAGACGCAGCTAGGGCAGGGCATTGACCCAGTATTTAATCCTGAGAAAGCGGGTATCGAAAACGCCGATTTCTGGGTTGCAAAGTAACGGTCTAAATTAAGACGGGCCGCTATCGGGAGGTAGCGGCCAGCCCCCCAAATCCTTCCATCGATTGACAATTTTGCAATAGAGCTCTGCGGTTTTAACCGTGTCATAGAGAGCACTGTGGGCATCGCGATTATTAAACTCAATTTTCGCGGCCTGACAGGCTTTGGCCAATACTGTCTGCCCATAGGCTAGCCCTGCGAGACTCGAGGTATCAAAACAGGAAAAGGGGTGAAAAGGGCTGCGCTTAATTTGATTGCGCTTTATAGCTGCATTAACAAAGCCAAGATCAAAATGGGCATTATGTGCCACCATCACCGCACGGGTGCAGCCAGAGTCAGAGACCTCACGACGAATTGGCTGAAATATTTCACGCAGTGCTTCACCTTCATCTTCCATCATGCGCTCAGGGTCGTAGAGATCAATGCCCGTAAACTCTAGTGCCGCATCATCAATATTGGCACTGGGAAAGGGTTCAATATTTTTACTATAGCTCTCTTTGATCTGCAGGTTACCTTGAAAGTCCATTTCCAAAATAACGGCGGCAATTTCCAGTAGTGCATCTTTGCGTGAATCAAAGCCGCCCGTTTCAACATCGACCACCACGGGCAGAAACCCACGAAAACGCTGTGCCATTTTTGACGGAGCTAGAAGTTCTTCAGGCATTTCCATTAGAGGCTCAATTTCCAGTTTAGAGTAGTGCTAGCACCAAGCGGGACTAACTGCGAGCCATCATAGGGAATTGTTGCTGGCAACTCCCAAGGATCGCGCTTTAATAAAATGGTTTCGCTGTTGTAGGGCAAGCTGTAAAAATCTGCACCATGTTTGCTGGCAAAGGCTTCTAGCTTATCCAGTGCATCAGCCTGTTCAAATACCTCGGCGTAGAGTTCAATCGCCGCATGGTGACTAAAACAGCCGGCACAGCCACAGGAGCTTTCTTTCCTACCCTGTATATGAGGTGCAGAATCTGTGCCCAAAAAGAATTTTTTATTGCCGCTGGTGGCTGCCGCGATCAGTGCCTGTTGATGAGTATCTCGCTTTAGAATCGGCAGGCAAAAAAGATGCGGGCGAATACCGCCAGCCAACATATGGTTGCGGTTATACAGCAGGTGTTGTGGCGTAATAGTGGCAGCGACATTATCGCCAGCCTGAGCTACAAACTCAGCAGCTTCTGAGGTGGTGATATGTTCCAGAACAATTTTGAGGTTGGGGTAATGCTGCACTAAACCGCGCAGGTGGCGCTCAATAAATATCGCCTCGCGATCAAAAATATCGGTATCGATAGAGGTTACTTCACCGTGTAATTGCAGCACCATGCCAACTTCCTGCATGGTCTCCAAAACCTGATGAATATTATTTAAGTTGGTCACCCCAGAATCAGAGTTGGTGGTAGCACCGGCGGGATAATACTTACAGCCATGAATAAACCCACATTCTTTGGCGGCGCGAATTTCGTCTGGCGAGGTATTATCGGTCAGATAGAGAACCATCAGCGGCTGCCAATTTGATCCCTCTGGACGCTGGGCCAAAATTCGATCGCGATAGGCACTGGCCTCCGCAACCGTGGTCGCTGGAGGTGTCAGATTAGGCATAATAATGCCGCGGCCAAAGCATCGGGCTGCCGCTGGGACTGTGGTTTCGAGAGCTTGATGATCACGTAGGTGCAGGTGCCAATCATCGGGTTGGATAATACTGAGTTGATCCATTGAAAAGAGTCCTTTGTTAGAGCCTCAATGCTACCGGAAACAGTAGCTTCATACGAGTAATTGTGGAAAAGTAAGGCTTAAAAAAGAGCCTTGTATGAAGATAACAATCCTTACTAACAGAGACCTAGCCAGTCATATTGCCCTGACTCGACTGGTACAAGGCCTCAGTGACCATCAGCTGAACATTTTTATTTCAGAAAAAGTGGGTGCCGACCATCGGCTACCGCAACCATTGGTGGATTTGGCTGCCTTTGAGAAACGGCAAATCGCCGCTGCTAAAATGAGTTTTGATGATCTCGCCCGATTGGCAGGTTGCGAGCTACAAGGCTTTGCTGATATCGATAATAGAGTGAATGGGCTAGAGGGACTCCAACGTATTCGCGCCAGTGCACCAGAGCTTATTATCTCGGTGCGCTTTGGCTTGATTATCCGCGATGCGGTTATTGCTATTCCTCAGTATGGCGTGATCAATCTGCATTCTGGTGTGCTGCCCAGCTACCGCGGGGTGATGGCGACCTTTAGAGCTATGCTCAATAACGAGCCAGAGATCGGCTCGACATTGCATTATATCCAGGATGCCGGGGTAGATACTGGCGATATTATTTCAATCTCGCGGATTCCAGTAGATGCCGATAAATCCTATTTGGCCAATGTGCTCAACCTCTATGCAGATGGCTGTGCGCAGATTTTTCAGGCTGTGGCCCAGATTCAATCGGGCCAGGTTATTGACAAACAGCGGCAGCAGGGCCCAGCCAGCTATTACAGCTTTCCTGCAGATGATGAGCTGGAGATATTTTTTGCTCAGGGTTATCGCCTGTTTGATCACAAGCAATACTAAAATCATCGCTGTTAGGGTAAAATCGCCAGCTAATTTTCTCCAGCAAAGGATCTTGTTTCGTGTCAGACGTTAATAAAGTAGTTTTAGCCTATTCAGGCGGACTGGATACATCCGTTATTGTGAAATGGCTGCAGGAAGAATATAACTGCGAAGTGGTTACTTTCACGGCCGATATCGGTCAGGGTGAAGAAGTTGAACCCGCTCGCGCCAAAGCTGAAGCTCTAGGCGTAAAAGAAATCTATATTGATGATCTGCGCGAAGAGTATGCGCGGGACTTTGTATTCCCTATGTTCCGTGCCAATACCATTTACGAAGGTGAGTACTTGCTGGGTACATCTATCGCTCGCCCACTGATTGCTAAGCGCCTGATTGAAATTGCCAATGAAACTGGAGCCGATACTATTTCTCACGGTGCCACGGGCAAGGGCAATGATCAGGTGCGTTTTGAGTTGGGTGCCTATGCCCTCAAGCCCGGCATTAAAGTTATTGCACCATGGCGCGAATGGGACCTTAACTCGCGGGACAAGTTAATGGAGTACTGTGAAAAGCACAGCATTCCTGTAGAAATGAAACGCGGAAAAAAATCCCCTTTCTCTATGGATGCTAATCTGCTGCATATTTCTTATGAAGGCGGCAATCTGGAAGACCCCTGGTCCGAAGCAGAGGACGATATGTGGCGCTGGACCGTTTCACCAGAAGAGGCACCAGACCAGCCTAACTATATGACCATCAGCTATGAGAAGGGCGATATTGTGGCGATTGATGGCGAAGCCATGTCAGCCGCTACGGTTATTGAATACTTAAATAAAGTGGCTGGCGCCAATGGTGTTGGGCGTTTGGATATTGTTGAAAATCGCTATGTGGGCATGAAGTCTCGTGGCTGTTACGAAACGCCAGCGGGCACCGTAATGATGAAAGCACACCGTGCCATTGAGTCATTAACATTGGATCGCGAAGTCGCGCATATGAAAGATGAACTTATGCCGAAGTACGCCAAGCTGATTTATAACGGCTACTGGTGGGCGCCTGAGCGTTTAATGTTGCAAGCCGCCATTGACCAGACTCAGGACGTGGTTAACGGTGAAGTGCGCATTAAACTCTATAAAGGCAGTGTCAGTGTTGTTGGCCGTCAGTCGGCAAGCGACAGTTTGTTTGATGCCAATATCGCTACCTTTGATGATGATGGTGGCGCCTATAATCAGGCCGATGCAGAGGGCTTTATTAAGCTGAATGCGTTGCGTTTGCGCATTGCCGCTAACCGCGGTCGCGATATGTAAATAACCAAGTGTTATAGCTCGTGTTTCGAAAAAGGCTCCCTATTAATTAGGGGGCCTTTTTTGTATGACTTAAAATGTCTGGCCCATCATCCGCCAGAGTTGGGCTACACTATGGTAATGAAAATAACTGTCAAAGATATCCAGCAGGCCCATGTGCGCATAGCGCCATATATTCATTGCACTCCAATTTTAGAGAGCCGCGCGCTCAATAAAATTATTGGCTGTGAGCTATTATTTAAAGCCGAAAATTTTCAAAAAATTGGTGCCTTTAAAGCGCGTGGTGGCTGCAATGCCGTGTTCTCCATGGACGAAGCCAGCCTGCAAGAAGGGGTGGTCACCCATTCTTCCGGTAATCATGGCGCTGCATTGGCCTGGGCTGCTGCATTGCGAGGTGCGCCCTGTACAGTAGTGATGCCGGAGAATGCACCCGCAGTGAAAATAGCTGCAGTTGCAGGCTATGGAGCAACCATAGAGCTCTGCGAACCCAATATGGCTGCAAGAGAAGGCACAGTGGCCAGACTTATCGAACAACATGGTTACACATTGGTTCACCCCTATGATGAAGATGTGATTATTGCCGGCCAGGGCACTGCCGCCTTAGAGCTATTAGAGCAGATTGATAAACCAGTGGATATTATTATGGCGCCAGTGGGTGGCGGGGGTCTTTTAGGCGGTACTGGTATCTATGCTAAAGGCATGAGCGATGCCAAGGTAATAGGTGCAGAGCCCGAAGGTGCCAAAGATGCATGGTTGGGGTATAACAGTGGTGAAAGACTTGCCGAATATACCCCGAATACTGTTGCAGATGGACTGCGTGCCACGGTGGGCGTACGCAATTTTGCAGCTATCACCGAGACCGTGGATGATATTTTACTCTGCTCAGAAGAGCGTATTATTGAAGCCATGCGTCTAATATGGACCAGACTCAAAGTGATTATCGAGCCATCCTGTGCGGTGCCACTGGCTGCGATTATGGATCAGCCCGAACAGTTTCAGGGCAAGCGGGTGGCAATTATTTTGAGTGGTGGCAATGTGGATTTGGATGCATTGCCCTGGTGAACTATTTGTTCTTGTAGCGAATTGAAATTCTGAATAAACATACATGCTAAAATCATCTGAGGAACTTTTACCAAGCAATAATCACTATGACTAAACCAGCCTACCCGCGCTTCCATCTCGCTTTTCCTGTCACTGACCTTGAGGCCGCACGCAGTTTTTACAACGGCATTCTAGGCTGCCCCACAGGCCGTGAATCCGATCGCTGGATTGATTTTGACTTCTTTGGTCATCAGTTGGTGGCCCATTTAGTTGCCCCCGAAGCTCACCCATCTGCAGCAACCAATGTGGTGGATGGCCACGCTGTACCAGCATCCCATTTTGGGGTGATTATGGAATGGGCGCAGTATGAGCAGGCAGTCGAGATGATGAAGGTCAATGGGATTGAGTTTGTGATTGAGCCCTATGTGCGCTTTGAAGGGCGTCAGGGTGAGCAGGCGACTTTGTTTGTGAAAGACCCAAGTAATAATCACCTAGAGTTTAAGGCCTTTCGCAATATTGAGATGCTGTTTGCCAAGGATTTAGAAAGCTACTAACACGTATGCTTTGGGCTATTTTGAGCCCATTATTTTGCGCACGATTGCGCGTTTAACCAGCCCTAATTTATCTCTACTTGGCAGGCTATCCTGCTGAGCTTTTTCGATGAGCTGGGTGTAATGCGTTTTGCGGCTGTAGTCGATACTGATCTCTACAATGACGGGTTGGCCCTGAGCCGCGGTTTCGAGGGCGCGCCGCATTATTATATCTATGTCGTGATTGTTGGCGATGAAAAAATAACCACATTCGAGCGCATCGGCAAAGCTGCCCCAGTTTATATGGCCGAGACTTTTATTCGCTGTATATTCGTTGTTATTAAATAGGCAGTAGACCGCACCGAGCTTTTCCCGAACAGCGGTTATGACTTCCATACCGCTAATAATCATAGCGCCATCACCCACTATGCCGACAACTTGTTTCTTTGGGTTGGCGAGTTTGATGGCATTTATGGCGGGCACGCAGTAACCCATGGCATTAGAACTGCTGGGGCTGATAAAGCCCTGATCAGTATTGATGGGCAGTAATTCTGCAGCCAGAGCACCATGGCTGCCATAGCCTGTGACTACTATAGCGTCGTTATTTAGGGTCTTAGAGAGCGCTGCAAAAAATACCGCTGGGTTAACTCGGCCTCGACTGTTGTGCTCTAGCCAGTCTTCTTTTAACTCAGCTTTGTCTTTGGAGATCTGCTGGATAATTTTTTTGGCCTTGGACGCGGCTTTTGAATCTATCGCGGTATTGCCACTGGATTGCAGCCTGTGCAGCAGAGCTGGAATTGCTTCCGGTTCAAGTTGTATGACCTGTTTGGGCAACTCGGCATATTTAAGATCGTTGTCGTTGACCCCTAAGCTGATTAAGCCGTCGCAATCTTTTATGGCATGGCGTGCACTTGGATTGGCAATCAGTCCTGCATGCAATGGGTGCTCGGCTGGGAATGCACTATTGCCCTGCAATGAAGTACAGACAGGTGCGGCTAGAAAATCGGCTAAGGCGATTAGTGGTTCTCGATAACGGGCGGCGCCCCATCCCAAAAATAGACCGGGGTTTTCTGCATCCATAAGTGCCTGTGCGCAGATCTCAAGCTGATCTTGATCTATCTGTGGCTGATTAGCTGCGGATAAATGTACGGGTAGTGGCTCTTCTAAGTCATCTTTATGGACTTGTAAATTTATCGGTATCTCGACAACTACTGGACCTGGCTTGTCACTAATAGCCATGAGTTGGGCTTCGAAGATGCTGCTGACAATTTCATCAAACTCGATGACTTTAAAGCAGGCTTTGGTCACTGGCTGCAATAGTTTTAGTGGGTCTATGCCGTCGGTTAATTCGTTTGCAACTGGGCCACCGGTAATAACCAGCAGAGGAATACCTGAAATAAAAGCGTCGGCAATGCCCCGACTAATAATGGCATCGGCGGTAATAAGTACTATGCCTACTTCAATATCTGCGGCGGAACGACTTATGGCGTCGGCCATAAATACAGCGCTGATTTCTTGATTGAGCAGATGGGTGTTAATACTGGTTGAGCGATTTAGCTCATTGTAGATTTCTCGGTTGTGGTTACCTAGAACAGTGAAGATATGTTTGGTATTGAGCTGTTCCAGTGCATAGCGCACTAATTGGGCTCCGGTTTCACTCATGCTGCACTCTATCCTGTAGTCCAATCCGTTGGTACTGTTGCTCGCTGTAATTATGCCACTGCTATAGCAGTTTAATTTCTATTCCCAGAAAATTATACAATGGTCTATCTAGGATATATGCCCAGTGGTCCTAATCCGTTTTGCCCCTTTAACCGGCGCATCTCTCTGAGCATCGGCGCGACGTTTATTGGCTGCATCAATTGCATTTTTAATGGCGATTAAAAAGCCGGTGACCAAAAATGCGCCTGGCGGTAACACGGCAATTAGGAAGCTATAATTTTCGCCAAAGGGTTGCAGCACCCAGGAGGATGCAGTGGCGCCAAACAGCAGGTGCATATCGGCAAATAATGTTCCGGATCCCAGCAGCTCACGAATGGCGCCCAACGCGACCAGCACGGCTAAAAAACCCAGACCCATCATAAAGCCATCGAGTGCGGCGAGACCGACTTTGTTTTTACTGGCGAAGGCTTCGGCGCGTCCCAGAATGGCGCAGTTGGTGACGATCAGCGGAATAAAGATACCCAGTATCTGATACAGATCATAGGTAAAGGCTTTCATCAGCAGCTCGGCGCAGGTGACAAAGGCGGCGATAATAATAACGAAGGCGGGCAGGCGCACGGCATCGCTAACATGGTTGCGGATTAATGAAACGATGGTGTTGGAGCCTACCAGTACTGCCAATGTGGCTATGCCTAAACCCAGAGCATTAACCACGGAGCCGGTTACGGCCAGCAGCGGGCACAGGCCGAGTAGCTGCACGAGCGCCGGGTTGTTGGTCCAGAGTCCGTTTTTGACTACCTCTGATGCGGTTACATCACTCATCACTGCTCTCTATGATCTTGTCTAAATTCTCTGCGGCCTGAGCCAATAGTCGTTCGCTGTCTTGACTAAAGTATTCCAATGTCTCGGCTATCTGATGTATCACTGCTCTTGGCGTAATAGTAGCACCGGTAAACTGATCATAGGTGCCGCCATTCTTTTTTACGTCCCAGCCATCTCGCTCAGGGTTGACCAGTGACTTGTCATCGAAGTCGAGTATCCAGTCACTCTTTTTAAGATCGACTTTGTCGCCAAGGCCGGGTGTCTCGCGATGTTCAGTAACCCGCACACCGGCAATGGTGCCATCAAAATTGATACCTACAATCATCGCGATACTACCGCTGTAACCATCTGGGGTTATGGCGGGAATAATCGCAGCTATGGGCAGGCCATCGCGGCGAGCTATATGAATATCACCGCCACTTTTGAGCCCTAGTTGGGCCCAAAAGCGCTGTGGTATGGGCTGCACATCCATTAGCAAATCATTGTCATGGCGCTCAATAGGGATAATTTCCAGCAATTTACGCTGGGCTGCCTTGCGTTCAGATTCGGCAATTTTGTCGCGGGTTAGGCTGTCTGTGGAAGCCAGAATTATCGCGGTAATCAGAGCGAAAACGGCGAGCACAATGGCATTAAAGCGGATTGACTGCAAAATCATGCGTCTTCCTCTTTTTCGGTGGCTCTGCGGCGATCGGTGTGGCCGTAGGTGCGCGGTAAGGTGTAGTTATCAATAAAGGGTGCGGCAAAATTCGCCAGTAACACGGCAAAGGCAACAGCATCTGGATAGTTGCCCCAGGCGCGAATGATATAGACCAGCACCCCAATTAAGGCGCCATACACCAATCGCCCTCGATTGCTGACGGCGGATGACACCGGGTCGGTAAGAATAAAAAATGCACCCATCATGGAGGCGCCGCTAAACAGGTGCATCAGCGGTGATCCTGGGCTTTCAGAGCTGCCGCTGTCCCAAAAGATAATCGACATCAGTGCGATAGCTGCGAGCATGGCCACTGGGCCGTGCCACGTAAAGATGCGCGTGGCCAGTAATACAATGCCGCCTGCGAGGAAGCCAAGATTAACCCATTCCCAGCCCACGCCAGCAAAGGCGGCCTGACTAAACAATGGATCGTTCTGATAAATCTGATCGACCACTAAACCACTGCTGTGCTTAAAACTGTCCAGCGGTGTAGCACCGGTAACACCGTCCGCGGGACTATAGCCAGCAAACACAATCCCTAAGGATTCGACTATGCCCGGATGGCTGACACCTTCGGGCAATAGTGCCAGGGGGGTGATCCAGGTGGTCATCTGAATGGGAAATGAGATCAGCAGTACCACATAGCCAACCATGGCCGGATTAAAGGGATTGTAACCAAGGCCACCATAGAGCTGTTTGGCGATAACAATGGAGAACATGCTGCCGACAACCACCACCCACCAAGGGGCCAGCGGGGGTAGGGCCAGACCCAATAAAACGGCGGTTACCGCGGCGCTGTAGTCACGCAGGTAAAACGCCACTGGGCGTTTTCGTAGCTTAATAATCGCGGCTTCGCAGATTACGGAAGTAACCACGGCCAATACAACATTGATCAGGCTGCCCCAGCCAAACTGAATGGTCAGTGCAGCCAACCCAGGCACTGTAGCCCAGAGTACCAGCTGCATAACCTTAGTGGTGTTTTGCGCGGCATGGGCATGGGGTGAGGTAATCTGTTTGAATGCCATTACTTCACCTGCTCGCTATCGAGTTCTTTATGTTGCTCTATATGGTCGGCCAGACGCGTCTGTGCCTGTTCCAGCTTTTGCTTGGCACCGTTCAGAGCCGCAGTAAGAATATTCTTTTGCTCGTCGGTTTGGTCTGCAGCGGCTTCGGCGAGCTTTTCTGTGGCCATTTGCACGCGCATTTCAGCACCTGCGATAGAGCGCTCAAACTTCGCCTGTTGCTGCTCAGGACTGACCTTTTTAGCGGCAGCACGGGCTTGGGCTGCGGCAATAATATCCGCAGCCGAACCTGCTCCCGTCGCAGCTGCTGTGCTTGCCTTGGCTTTTTCAGCAGCTTCGCGGCGCGCTGCGCGTTTAGCTTCTTTGCCTTTTTCGGCCTGTTCCATACGCTGCTGATGAAATTCAAAACGCTCGCGAGCATGATCTGATTTCACCTTCTCTTCACGCGCTTTTAAAATTTCGCCCTTGCTGTGACGGTAATGTTGCACCAGCGGAATATTGCTTGGGCAAACATAGGAGCAGGCACCGCATTCGATGCAGTCGAACAGGTTGTGGGCTTCGAGACGGTCGTGATCTTCTGCTTGTGAATACCAAAATAGCTGCTGCGGCAACAATAAGGCCGGGCAAGCTTCGGCACACATACCACAGCGTATACAGGGCTGGGCTGGCTCATCATCGGGAATTTCTGAATAACTGGGAGCCAGTATACAGTTGGTGGTTTTAACCACGGGCACATCGGCGCTGGTAAGACTAAACCCCATCATCGGGCCGCCCATGACCAACCGGCTGCAGGCCGCTTCGTTAAATTCGCTATGGGCGAGCATATGGCTAACAGGCGTGCCTATCAGAGTTTCGTAGTTGCGATTAATACCGCAGGCATTACCGGTCATGGTGGTAACGCGAGAGATTAAAGGCTCCCCATTGACCACGGCGCGTTTGATGGCGTAGGTGGTCCCTATATTGATACAGACCATGCCTGCTTCGGCGGGCAATGTGCCGCTGGGTAATTCTTTGCCGGTAAGAATAAAGATAAGCTGTTTTTCGCCGCCCGAGGGGTACTTGGTTGGGAACGACACCACAGAAATTCCGCTGTCAGCCACATGGGGCTGCAGTGCGGCAATGGCCTCTGGTTTATTGTCTTCGATACCAATCAGAATATTGCTAGGGTTGCCGAGTATATGGCTGAGAATACCAATGCCTTCAATAATTTCTGCGGCACGCTCGCGAATAGCGGAGTCATCAGCAGTGATATAGGGCTCGCATTCTGTGGCGTTAATAATCAGCGTGTCTATGGGGCGCTGATGGCCGGGGCTGAGCTTTATCGCAGAGGGAAAGCCTGCGCCGCCCATCCCAGCGATACCTGCATCGGCAATTATCTTGGTTAAGATCTGGGGGCTGCTGTGTTCAAAATCTGCAATGCCTTCATGATCGATCCAATTATCTTTACCATCGCTGGTGATTTCGATACAGGGCGCAGACATGCCGGATGAATGGGCGATGGGGCGATCTTCAATGGCACTAATAGTACCTGAGGTTGGTGCGTGCATAGGCACAGATACCGATCCTGTCGCATCGGCAATCTTTTGTCCTTTTAGAACTTTCTGACCCACTTTTACGCAGGTATTTGCCGGCGCGCCAATATGCTGACTTAGCGGCACCAGCAATTTTTCTGGGATCGGCAAGGCGCCAATCGGCAATGTGAGCGACTGATACTTATTCTCTGGCGGATGAACACCGCCTGGGGTTACCCATGTTTTTGTCATGCGGCTCTGCCCTCTTCACTATGAGGGGCTCTGTCGCTGGCAATCAGGTCTGCTGTCTTGAGGGGCGCTGGCCAGTGCCATTGTTTAAGTCCTTCTTCAAGAGGCAGCATATCAATGCAGTCTACTGGGCAGGGCTCTACGCAGAGGTCACAACCTGTACATTCGTCGGCAATAACCGTATGCATCAGTTTAGCGGCACCCAGAATGGCATCCACAGGGCAGGCTTGAATACACTTAGTGCAGCCGATGCATTCGTCTTCGCGAATATAGGCCACGGTTTTAAGGTCGGCTTCTTCACCGTGTTCGGCATCCAGTTCTGGTGCCGGAACATCAAGCAGACTGGCGATAGCGTTAATGGTCGACTGACCGCCGGGCGGACACTTGTTAATGGCGTCGCCAGAGGCAATCGATTCGGCGTAGGGTTTGCAGCCGGGGAAACCACATTGACCACACTGGGTCTGGGGTAGCAGTTCATCGATCTGTTCGACGATAGGGTCGCCTTCGACTTTAAATTTTTCCGCGGCATAACCCAGTAGAGCACCAAATAGGATACCCAGTCCGACCAGCGCAATCAGCGCGGCGAGTATAGGTTGCTGTGCAATACTTTCGATCATTTATACCAGCCCACTAAAGCCCATAAAGGCCAGTGACATAAGGCCAGCGGTAATCATGGCGATAGCAGCGCCCTCGAACGGGGCTGGAATATCGGCAGCGGCAAGTCGCTCACGCATAGCCGAGAAGAAGATTAAAACCAAGGAGAAACCGGCGCCAGCACCAAAGCCATACAGCGATGACTGCATAAAGTTAAGATCTTTAGAGGCGTTCTGTAGCGCCACACCCAGTACCGCACAGTTGGTGGTAATCAGCGGTAAAAATACGCCCAGCACGCGATACAGAAGGGGGCTGGTTTTCTCGATAAACATTTTGGTGAACTGCACAACAGCGGCGATCACTAGAATAAAGGCGATGGTACGTAGGTAAATGAGTCCCAACGGCATCAAGACGAAAATGTCGACTATATAGCTCGCCATGGCTGTGAGAGTTAATACAAATGTGGTGGCGGCGGACATGCCAATAGCTGATTCGAGTTTATTGGATACGCCCATAAACGGGCACAGCCCGAGGAACTGCACTAGAACATAGTTGTTGATCAGAATGGAGCTGACCAGAATAATCGCAAATTCTTGCATAGCCTGAACATCTTGTGATTTAGGGGCCCATTATCATGGAATCAACTCCTGTGATTCAACATAAATGGCATGGGGCTTTAGTTCTTTTCGATCTAACTAATAAATACTGTTGGCGCGGGCTTTTAGGTCACTCGTTGACCCGGCTGCGCCCCAGAATCCGGCTCTAGTAGGTAAATTCCTTTTTTATCGCCAGCGGCCAGTACCATGCCTTCGGACATACCAAAGCGCATTTTGCGCGGCGCCAGATTGGCTACCATCACCGTCAGTCGGCCTTCCAGATCTTCTGGTTTATACGAAGACTTGATACCAGAGAATACATTGCGGGTTTGACCGCCAATATCCAATGTTAGCTGCAGCAACTTTTCTGCGCCCTCGACATGATTGGCTTTTACGATAAGGGCCACGCGCAGATCTACTTTGATAAAGTCATCGAAGTTAATTTCATCAGCGATAGGGTCGTCAGCCAATGGCCCTCCCAACTTGGGTGCGCTCGCTTGGGCTGCTTCCTCTTTACTCGCTTCTACCATGGCATCGACCCTGTCTTTCTCGATGCGCTGCATCAATGGTTTGAAGGTATTAATCTTATGATCTTTTAGGGGTTGCTCTACCGAATCCCAGTTTAGCCTATCATTGAGAAACTCTTCACCGGCGGCGGTCATAGCGGGCAGCACTGGCTTGAGGTAGGCCAGCAATACACGGAACAGATTAATGCCCAGTGAGCAGATATCCTGCACTTCCTGTTTTTTGCTTTCGTCTTTATTGAGCTTCCAAGGTTCTTTAGCGGCAATATATTCATTAGCCGCATCGGCCTGGGCCATAATTTCGCGAATGGCTTTGCTGTAGTCGCGGTTTTCATAATGCTCGGCAATCCTGTCTGCGGCGCCGCTCACCTGCGCCCACAGCACCGGATTTTCAACGGTGCCAGACAGTACGCCGTCGTTGCCATTAGCCACAAACTTGGCGCAACGGCTGGCGATATTAACCACCTTGCCGACTAGGTCGCTATTCACCTTTTGCTGGAAGTCTTCGAGATTAAGATCAATATCTTCCACCGAGCCTGATAATTTCGACGCATAGTAATAGCGCAGGTACTCTGGATTGAGGTGATCTAAATAGCAGCGCGCATTGATAAACGTACCGCGTGACTTGGACATCTTCTTACCATTTACCGTGACAAAACCATGGACACAAATTTTTGTTGGCGTGCGGAACTCTGCACTCTTCAGCATCGCTGGCCAAAACAGCGCATGAAAGTTAACGATATCTTTGCCGATAAAGTGGTACAGCTCAGTTTTACTGTCTTTATTCCAGTAGTGGTCAAAATCCATGCCTTCGCGGTCGCATAGATTTTTAAAGCTGGCCATATAGCCAATAGGCGCATCCAGCCAAACATAAAAATATTTGCCCGGCGCATTGGGTATTTCAAAGCCAAAGTAGGGGGCATCTCGGCTGATATCCCATTCTTGCAGGCCACTGTCCAACCATTCACCGAGTTTGTTGGCCACTTCAGGCTGCACAGCGCCACTGCGAGTCCAGTCTTGTAAAAATGCCGTAAACTCAGGCAGCTTGAAGAAGTAATGAGTCGACTCTTTCTCAATGGGGGTGGCCCCAGAGATAGCAGATACTGGGTTGATTAAATCAGTTGGGGAGTAGGTGGCGCCACAGGCTTCGCAGTTATCGCCATACTGATCTTCGGTTTTACATTTTGGGCAGGTGCCCTTGATATAGCGATCAGCTAAAAATAGGTTTTTCTCTGGGTCAAAGGCCTGAGTAATCTCGCGCTTGGCGATATGACCATTGGCATTGAGGCGGTTGTAAATAAGCTCAGAAAACTCACGGTTTTCGTCCGAGTGAGTGGTGTGATAGTTGTCCACACTGATTAAGAAGTCTTTAAAGTCGGCTTCGTGAATCGCACGCATATCGGCTATATGTTGCTCAGCAGTCACGCCTTTTTCATCTGCCTTTAACATGATTGCAGTTCCATGAGCATCGTCGGCAGAAAGGTAGTAACATTCATGCCCGCGCATTCGCTGGAAGCGCACCCAAACATCGGTTTGCGTGTATTCCAACACATGGCCTAGATGCAGTGCCGCATTGGCATAGGGAAGGGCGTTGGTTACCAGTATTTGGCGTTTTGATGACATGGTTAGATTCTTTTTTTTAGCGTTAATTACAAGCCGCAACTATAGCGATTTTGTACCAACTTTTCATGTGCAATTGTCTTGGAACCGGCTGTAATTAGCTGTATTAGTTAAAACCGCACGGATTGGAGTGTTTTAGTGTTAGATCAGGTGAAATACATTATAGCCGTTGCCTCAGGCAAGGGTGGAGTGGGCAAGTCGACAACTGCTGTCAATTTGGCTTTGGCGCTGCAAGGTGCCGGCAAAAAAGTCGGCTTACTGGATGCCGATATCTATGGCCCCAGTATTGCCATGATGCTCGGTGTGGCTGAGGGTACTCGCCCCACAGCTGCCGATGAAAAGCACTTTGCGCCGATCGAGGCTTATGGCCTAGCTACCATGTCCATGGCTTATTTGGTGACGGAACAAACCCCAATGGCTTGGCGCGGGCCTATGGCGTCCGGCGCACTATTGCAGCTATTGCAACAAACAATGTGGGGTGAGCTAGATGTGCTGGTGGTGGATATGCCGCCAGGCACGGGCGATATTCAATTAACCATGGCGCAAAAGGCGCAGATATCTGGGGCCGTTATAGTGACCACGCCACAAGATATTGCCCTGCTGGACGCTAAAAAGGGCATTGAGATGTTCCTTAAGGTCAATATTCCGGTGCTCGGAATCGTGGAAAATATGGCGATGCATATCTGCAGCGCATGTGGCCATGCCGAGCCTATTTTTGGTGATGGCGGCGGCGTTAAAGTTGCTGACCAATACTCTACTAAACTGCTGGGAAGTTTGCCGCTGGAGCGTTCAATTCGTGAGAATGGCGATCGTGGCCTGCCATCAGTGGTGGTTGATCCTGAAGGAACTATAGCACAGCATTATGGACAGATCGCCGCATCGGTAATGGCTGAGTTAGAGGCTGGTGGCAATAGTGCCGGGCCGGAGATAGTGTTCGAATAGAACCTTCGCTGCGCTCAGGATGACGGTGTGTGCTCAGGATTGCAGTCTGTTTTGCGCCAGGTATAACTCAGTACTCTGTCATCCTGAGCGCAGCGAAGGATCTCTTGCCCAACCAGTGTAAATCGGTATCATACCGACCCTAAAGCATAACCACATTTCAACTGGAGTCACCCTCAATGAGTATTAAGTCAGATAACTGGATTCGCCGTATGGCCGAGCAAAACCAAATGATCGCGCCTTTTGAAGCGGGGCAGGTGCGTTACTCTGGCGACGATCGTGTGATCTCCTACGGTACCTCAAGTTACGGCTACGATGTGCGTTGTGCTGATGAGTTCAAGATATTTACCAATGTTCACTCGAAGACAGTAGACCCAAAGAACTTTGATAATGACTCATTTGTCGATATGAAAGGCGAGTATTGCATTATCCCACCTAATTCTTTTGCGCTGGCTAGAACGGTTGAATATTTTAAAATTCCGCGCTCTGTTTTAACTATCTGTTTAGGCAAGTCCACCTATGCCCGCTGTGGCATCATTGTCAACGTGACGCCGCTCGAGCCAGAGTGGGAAGGTCATGTAACCCTGGAATTCTCAAACACGACCAACCTTCCAGCGAAGATTTATGCGAATGAAGGTGTGGCGCAAATGTTGTTCTTTGAATCTGATGAGATCTGTGAAACTTCCTATGCAGACCGCGGTGGTAAATATCAGGGCCAAACAGGCGTCACACTGCCAAAAACTTAAGGGTTAAGCAGGGCTTCTTTAAGTGCCAGTGCTTGCTGCTGAATGCGCTGGGTATTTTCTGGCCCGGTGCGCAGCAGCTGTTTTTGCAGTGGCAGCAGTGCTTCCAAATCCGGATCGGCAAACTTGTATGTCACTGACTCGCGCGTTAATTCAATACGCTCTACGATAATGGGCGTGTCCAAAATATTATCAATACTCTGCAATATGATGCCGCCCATCTGTCGGGGACGGTAACCCATCTCGGCGAATGCGCTCTCTAATAGGGGTCGGATAAAGTGAAACATCTGCGCCATTGATTTCATATCTAATGATATTAACACCGCAATGGTACTGTTATAGCGTTCGTAGTTTCCGGCATTGAGCCAAATGATATCGCCATCACGGTGAGTGGTAAAACTGCCCTCTGGCGCCGTTAATGGAAATATTTTGCTCAGGGTTACACCGCGGGCCAGACCATCAAAGTAACTGGCGGAACGTCTAATCAGGTCGTCGGTGTTAAGCCATGTTTCCATGTCGCCTCTGTGTTTTATTCGCAATAATCGTTCACGAATAAACTCATCGCTATCGTCAAGAGAGGGTAATTTGGGAGCCTTGGTTACTGTGATTGCTGCAGGTTCTGCAACCGACTTAGGTTCTGGCGTTGGCGCGGGAATAAATGCCTCCGGCGCATCGGGCTTTTCGATAACGGCTTCGGTTACCTGTTCAGGGATAACCGTGTATTCAAGTTCTTCACCGGTATTGGATTGGGCCTGGTAGAGCACGCCACCAATAACAGCAATGGCGGCGAGTGAGCCAAGAATTAGAATAAATTTACTCGTACCAGACTTATTGCGCGCGGGTGTCATAGGGTTTTCTCGTTAGCAATCGCTAAAGGCACAATGGGCAAATTATCAATTTTCCCATTAAGTATTTTCATTTGATGGCTATCACCATTCTCTTTTTGTTCTAGCCTGACCGCCAAATAATCCCAGTCAGTTGCCAGCCAAATTATGGTCTGACGTTTACTGTCTTCTCTCACTCGCTGCACCTTAACGGTATTGAGTGGACCAATGGCCGTTTCCAATACTTCATTGGCAATAACTTGGTAGACATATTGTTTCAGCTTTCCTCGCGAAATAACAGGGTAGGACAAAATCTCTTTACCGGATTGCAGGTCGCGCCTCAGTTGCAGCTTGTGAGTAATAACATCCAGTAGGCCAGAGTCGATGGCGACAGACTTTGTTTTGTCATCTTTGCTGTACTCAACTGTTTTGTTGGGCCAATCAAAAATCTGGCTTTCGCTGCGCTTGATCCCTATTAGTGATCGTTGGTAGCGGTATTCTTGTGGAATGATCTGCTGCTTTTCTGAAATACTAAAAAGTGCCTGTTCATCAATTTTACCCAATATATTCTGGGCTTTTAATGTCTCGCGATACTGACCAGATTCTAATTGTTCAAGGCGGTGTGTAGCTTCGATTTCCATGCCATTAAATTCGGCGCTGTAAGTGGCGTGGTAACTATTGAGAGGGTCGGCATAGGTTAGCAGCGAAACGCTGCCAAGCAACAGGCTGGTGATAACTGTTTGAGCTGTTTTTTTAAACAAAGCCATAGGTTAATAGTACTCGGTAATGTTTCTAGCGCTGATAGTTATAGAGTAGCAAAAGCTATTAATGTTTGCTGGCTTGATTAAAAATTATGCCATTTTCGCCAAGTGCTTCGCCATCCATTACTGCCAGACCCTCTTTCATCGATAGTCGGCCCTGGCAAAACCACTGCGCTGCCTGAGGATAGATTTGGTGTTCATAGCCTAGTACCCGTGCAGCCAAATCGCTGGCGCTATCGCCCGTTTTGATAGCGACTCGTGCCTGCAATACTGAGGGGCCGCCATCTAACTCTGGTGTGACAAAGTGCACGGTTGCGCCAGCTTCTGCATCCCCAGCATCAATAGCCCGTTGATGAGTATGTAGGCCGGGGTAGGCGGGTAGCAGTGAAGGGTGGATATTAATTAGCTTACCGAGGAAGCGGGTTACAAAGTCCGGAGTCAGGATACGCATAAAGCCTGCGAGAACCACCAGGTCTGAATTAAAGCTCTCGATCAATTCTGCGAGGTTTTCATCGAACTCTTCACGAGAATCAAAGGCGCGGTGATCTATGACTATGCTGGGAATATTGGCCTTAGCCGCACGTTCGAGGCCTGTAACTCCTACTTTATTACTTATAACAGCAGCAACCTCAGCATTGAGGCTGCCGTTTTCACAGGCATCAATAAATGACTGCAAGTTGGAGCCGCCGCCAGATATCAGCACGACAAGGCGTGCTTTTTTATCGCCTGTCAGGCTTTGCGTCATTCAGCAAGCCCGAGAAGTTGTACCTGTTCCTGACCCTCTTTGCTCTCTTCGATAGTACCGAGAACAAAGGCGCTCTCGCCATTAGCGGCTAAGAAGTCGAGGGCGGTCTGCGTTGTTTCAGCAGGCACACAGATAACCATTCCCACACCACAGTTTAGGGTGCGGTGCATTTCATGTTCGTCGATATTACCGCCGCGCTGTAACCAGTCGAATACGGCTGGACGGGTCCAGGCATTGGTGTCGATTATAGCGGTGGCATTGTCTGGCAGCACACGTGGAATATTTTCCAGCAATCCACCACCGGTAATATGGGCCAAGGCGTGAACCGGTGACTGAGAAATTAAGCCAAGCAGCGATTTCACATAGATTTTGGTCGGTGCCATCAGTAGATCAATCAATGGCTGACCATCAAGCTCCGTTGTAGCAGGATCGGTGCTGGTGACTTCCAGCACTTTGCGAATCAGAGAGTAGCCATTGGAATGAGGGCCACTTGAGGCCAGACCAATCAATGTGTCGCCAACAGCCACTTTACTGCCGTCGATCAACTCAGATTTTTCTGCCATACCAACACAGAAACCTGCGAGGTCGTAGTCATCACCTTCGTACATGCCGGGCATCTCGGCGGTTTCACCACCAATTAATGAACAGCCCGATAGTTCGCAACCATCGGCAATACCATTAACCACTGCTGCTGCAGTATCAATATCGAGTTTACCCGTGGCGTAATAATCGAGAAAAAATAGAGGTTCTGCGCCGCAAACAATAAGATCGTTAACGCACATGGCAACCAAGTCGATACCCACAGTGTCATGTTTGCCATGATCCAGGGCCAGACGCAATTTTGTACCTACGCCGTCGGTACCAGATACCATGACGGGCTCGCGGTAACCTGTGGGTAATTCAAACAGTGCACCAAAGCCTCCGAGTCCAGCCATTACCTCCGGGCGACGGGTTCGTTTGGCTGCACCTTTAATTTTGTCGATTAGGGCATTGCCGGCATCAATATCAACGCCAGCATCTTTATAGCTCAAAGATTGAGTTTTTTCGGTCATGGACAGGCTTCCTCTGTGGAGCGGGTATTTTAGAGAGAGTCAGACTAATTTTCATTAAGCACTGGTACAATGATGCAAATTAATTGGGAGAAAAGTCGTTGAAACGGATATTTGCGCTAATTTTGGCCTGTTTTAGCCTGAATTCTTTGGCTGAAGAAGTGTCTGGTCTCTACAGTGGGCTAGTTCCAGTGATTGATCAATCGGCAGAATCTCAGCAGCTGGGTGTTCGCGAAGCGCTTAATCAGGTGCTAGTCAAGCTGACTGGCAACAGCAAAATTATGCAGTCTCCCAATGTCCAACCTTTCTTAACTGACCCAAATGCATTTGTTGCCGGAGTTGGTTTTCGCAGTTTGCCCCAAGTGGACACCAGCTTCGAACCCGAAACCGGTCTTGAGGTAAGTTTTTCCCGTCAGGGCATAGACCAACTTATTCGCCAGGCCCAGCTGCCTGTCCTGCCCTCTAACCGTCCCAAGCTGCTGGTATGGATTGTGCGTGATGATGCGATTGAAGGAAGGGGCTTTATCGGTGAATACACCGCTTCACAAACCTCTCCCTCAACATTAGCGTTATTTGATCAGGCGATGAGCGCGCGTGGTATGCCCTACAGGCTGCCGACCTTTGACCTGGAAGATCAGCTATCGCTATCGGTTAACGAGGCCTGGAGTCTGCGAGCGGATTTAATTGGAGTGGCCTCCGAGCGTTATAAAACCGACGGTTGGATCGCACTACGGTTTTACACTACTTCCTCCGGTGAGGTCCGCGGTGCCTGGCTGTATGAGGCCTCTGGCCGTCGTCAGCTGAAAGACTTTCGCGCTGGTTATGGTCAGCCTTTTATGGCCACCGCCGTAGATGGATTGGTGGACAGTCTCGCCGAGTCATTTACCTATGTGCCGCAAATCAATACCAATGAGTTGATTGTGAATATTGATGGCGTGACCACATTTAAAGATTATCAGGCCGTATTGGCACAGTTTAAAAAACTCGAGTTAGTCGACTCATTGGAAGTGCACGGCGTGGAGGGTGAGCAGCTGACCCTTGCTGTGGATGTGGAGGGTGGCGCTGAGCTATTACATTTGGCACTAGTGCGCAGTGGCAAGCTGAAGAGCCAAACCGAACAAGAGGCGCTCTACACAGGGCAATTACAATTTACTTGGATACATAAGTGAACGGATATCAACAATTAAGTCTGGCCATAGCGCTTGATGATCAAGCAACCTTCGATAACTTCTATGCGCCGAATGGCACGCCACAGCATATGGCGACGTTCTTACTCAAAGATGAGGGCCGCAAGTTTGCCTTTTTATTTGGTGCTGAGGGCTCAGGGCTGTCACATCTGTTGCAGGCAGTCTGCCAGCAGTCGGCGCTGGGCAGAAATGCCGGTGCAGTCTACCTGCCGATGGCAGATGTGCAGGAGTACCCACCGGAGCAGGTACTAGAGGGGCTTGAACATGCACCTATTGTCTGCCTGGACGATTTAGATCTGGTTGCCTACAAGCCAGAATGGCAGGAGCCACTGTTTCATTTCTTTAATCGCTGTCGCGATGCGGATACCCGTTTAATTGTCTCCGCGCATCTGGCACCGGATGAGCTCGACGTGCAGTTGGAAGATTTATTGTCACGTTTAAAGTCTGGCGTTACATTGCAGATGACTGATTACAAAGATGCTGATCGCAGGCGCCTATTACAATACCGGGCTAACAGCCGCGGCCTGTATCTGTCGGATGAGGTTGCACTATTTATGTTACATCGATTGCCGCGTGACACGCGACTGTTGATGGAGGCACTTGAGAAGTTGGATAGTGCATCGCTACAGGAGCAGCGACGCCTAACCATGCCTTTTGTAAAAACGGTTTTGAGTATTTAGTCTTTATCGCTTTCGGCTCACAGTATTTTTTATCTAGAGCGGGCAATTACCGCAGTAGAGATAAATACCGCGCGGGTCATTCAATGTATCCAGAACCCGCAATGGTTCTAAAATCTTCTTAGCCTGCTGGCGTATAGTCACAGGCAGCAAGCTACTGATGCCCAGACCAGATAATGAAGCGCTAATATTGGTATTCATCTCCATCAATAGCTGTTCATAAACCGTGAGTGGTTTGCGGCGATAATCGACTTCATATTCCTCCAGATTAGCTAACTCAGCTGCCACCACAATGGCATCATTTAGGTCCCCCAGCTGGTCGACTAAACCCAGTTCCAGAGCCTTCTCACCGGTCCAGACGCGGCCCTGCGCTATCTCATGCACAGCTGCTGGCGTCGAGCTGCGTCCATCAGCGACTAGACTGATAAAGCGGGTATACACATTGTCCACGCCAGCTTGAAAAATCATTTTACTCTGCTGGGTCATGGGGCGATCTAGCTGCATCATGCCAGCGATATCTGTGGTGCCAACACCGTCTGAATAAACACCCAGAGCCGCGAGCGAATTTTCGACAGTGGGGATTATCCCAAAGACACCAATAGAACCAGTTAAGGTCGTTGACAGGGCCAGCACACGATCGGCATCTGCAGCTATCCAGTAACCACCGGAGGCTGCATAGCTACCCATGGAAACGACCACCGGAATACCTTTCTTTTGCGTGGCAGAAATAGCGTCACGAATAATGTCCGACGCAAAGGCACTGCCGCCGCCGCTATCGATACGCAACACGACTGCTTTCACATCGCTATCATCTCGCAGTCTGGAAAAAATGCCCGCTAAGGTGTCACCACCAACACTTCCCTCTGGTTGCTCGCCATCCACAATGGAGCCCTTGGCAACCACCAGTGCGACTTTGTGCGCCTTGGCGGCGGCACTGCTTCTAGTGCTAAGGCGGCTATGATTGAGATAGGCCTTCATATTAATGCTATCGAACTCGCCATCTGTGCCAGGAAGTACCTCATTGAGGTAAGCGAACATCTCTGTTCTGGTGGCTATCTGATCTACAAGGTTTTGCTGTTTGGCCAACGCTGAGCTGTCGCCATTGGCAGACTGAAGCTTAAAGTGCAGGTTATTGGCGAAATCGTCTATGGCGCCATCGGGAAGGCCGCGTAACTGCTCCACCTGAGAGCTGTAAAATTGCCACAGTGAGTCGATTAGCTCACGGCTCTCCTGCTTTACTTGGGAGGACATACTACTGCCCAGAAAGGGTTCTACGGCGCTTTTGTAATCGCCGACGCGAAACACATTAATATTAATTTTAAGCTTATCCAGTGCCTCTTTAAAATAGCTGCGGTAAGTCCCAAAGCCGGTAATGCTGACCGCACCTAATGGATTGAGAAGAATCTCATCGGCGTGCGAGGCAAGAAAGTACTGCTGCTGATTAAAATTGTCGCCCACTGCAATAATCGGCTTGCCGCTTTTCTTAAAGCGCAAAAGGGCCGAGCTAATTTCTTCGAGTTTGCTGATGCCGCCGCCAGCCATATAGTCAGTATCGAGGAGCAGATGAGTGATGCGGCTGTCATTGCGGGCGCTATCTAAGGCTTCAATAATATCCCTTACCAGAGTCTCTGAATCTCGCTGCGAGCTGCCTAAAAAAATCTGATCGAAGGGATCGGTATAGGTTTTTTGGTCTACCAGCACACCACTGGGCGCTAAATAAAGAGCGCCTTTATCGGGAATTGGCTGAATATCTTCAGCAAACATGCCAACAATAAGCAGTAAGAAGAAGCCAACAAAAAGCAGGCTAAAGAGGTAGCGGATAGCCGTGGCTATATTTCCGATCAATCGAAAGAAGCGGCGAATAATGCCCGGTTTTTTTTCAGCCATGGGGATTCCTTATAAACTAACGCGTTATAAATTATTAACCTGTCTGATACGCGCATAGACCATTGCTGCGCAGAACAGGATTACGCTCAATACCAATTCGACAATATCCAATGTCGCCGGTTCGGGAACGCTGAGATTTTGTATGCCATTATAAAAATAAAGCAGCACCACAAAGCCCATCCAAATCAATGTGCGCAGCCTATCTGCCAGCATGCCGGGTATAAAAAGTGCCAGTGGCAGCAGGCTGATTACATAAATAATCCAGGGTGCACTTTGCAGCCACAGGTGGACGGCGAGTGTCAGTATCAGCAAAGTATAGCTACTGCGGGTTAAAAATCTGCTGATAGAAAGCTTTAGTTCTGTGGTCAACTGAGTCTGCCTTATTGTTAGAGTAATTTAGTAGCCAGTACTGCAATACGCTTGCCCTGTGCCTGGCATATTTGAATCTCTTCGGCGCTGAGGTTATCACCCTCAACATGGGTTGCTCCGTAAGGAGTGCCGCCACTCTTTGTAGCACTGAGTGCAGCCTCAGAATAGGGCACCCCCGCAAATACCATACCCTGATGCAACAGGGGCACCATCATGGTGAGCAATGTAGATTCCTGGCCACCGTGGAGGCTTGAGGTCGAGGTAAATGCGCCAGCGGGTTTGTTGATTAATGCACCATTCATCCACAGTCCGGCAGTGCCATCAAGAAAATATTTTAACGGTGCGGCCATATTGCCAAATCTGGTGGGGCTGCCAAGCAGCAGGCCTGCGCAGTTGCTTAAATCATCATCGCTGCAGTAGATATCGCCGCTTGCTGGAATACTTTCTTCAGTGGCTTCACAGACGGAAGACACTGCAGGTACTGTTCGCAGCCTGGCTTCCATACCCGCACTTTCAATGCCCAGTGCAAGTTGGTCGGCGAGCATTTTTACATGACCGTTGCGACTGTAGTACAGCACTAAAATGTAGGGATTCGACATTAGAGTAACTCCAGCACATTTTCAGGAGGGCGGCCCAAGACGGCTCTGTCGCCCACAACCACAATGGGTCGTTCAATTAATTTGGGATTTTTCAGCATAGCTTCAATCAGTTGTGCCTCAGAAACATCGACTGCCCCCAACTTTTTATCTTTAAAATCCTGCTCCGAACGACGCACCAGCTGGGCTGCACTTAGATCTAATTTGGTCAGCAGGTCCACCAGTTTAGGTTTGCTTAGAGGCGCTTCCAGATAGAGTACAATCTCGGGTTCGACGCCCTTTGAGCGCAAAATTTCCAAAGTTTGCCTAGATTTAGAACAACGCGGGTTATGGTAAATGGTGGCCATGAACTATCCTTTTTACGGAGCATGTTTATAAAAAGCCTCATTGTACGACCAAATGGATCTAAACCAAACCGCGATGGCTGCCGACAGAGTGCTGCGGCTCTCACCTGCATGAGCCTATTTGCCATAGTGCCAATGCTAACGTTGATGTACAGCATGTGTTGGGAGCACCACGACGGGTCACCATCTCTTAATACGACATTTGGGCTCTATTATCCTTGCTAACGTAAGTAACTGATTGGGCGAAAATATTCTGAGTTTCGCGCAGTATGGATAAGACAAATTAATGTCTGATGATCCCTGGTACGAAAAATACGATATGCTAGTGGGCCAGGCTCGTAGCAGTTTGGATGCTAATTTTCCGGTAACGGTTGAATTGTTATTTAAAGCACAGAGTACGCCCCCACAGGGGCAGGCAGAAAACAGATAGAGAGAAATGGGTAATGATTAAAAAACTGGTCCTTATCAGCCTTTTACTAACAGGTCTTACAGGCTGTACTCAAGACTCGTCAGAGTCTCAATATTTGCTGTTAGATGGCGACACCATCGATTTAGCGGCTTCTCCCAAACTGGTATTCATTAATTATTGGGCCGTTTGGTGCGCCCCCTGTCGCAAAGAAATCCCAGAGTTTAATGAGTTTGCCCATCAGTACGCAGATAGGGTGACTGTTCTAGGGGTTAACTTTGATAACTCTCAGGGCGACACATTGCGTACTGAGATGGCCAAGTTAGCTATTGAGTTTCCCGCCTTATTAACGGACCCGCGCGGCATGTGGAATCTTGATCCCGTGGCTGTGCTGCCAGAAACGCTGGTCATTAGCACCGACGGCAAGTTACTGCATCGCATGATAGGGCCGCAAACTATGGAGGCGTTAGAGGCGCTGCTATAAAAAGCCCGACAAATAGTTTCACCGCAATAGGGGTATAGCGCCACTATTGTGATCAGTATTAATATTCTCGCCATAACAACGAGCCAGTAGGCACCATAAAGAGGAATTTAAATGAAAGATTTACGCCAGTTTTATATCAATGGCCAATGGGTAAACCCAGCTCAAGCCAATGATCTTCACGTAGAAAACCCTGCCAATGAAGAGATGGTTGCCACTATTTCTCTGGGCGCCGCTGCAGATGTTGAATCAGCGGTTGCGGCAGCCAAGGCTGCATTCCCTGTGTATTCAAAATTCAGCGTCGATGAGCGCATTGCGCTGATGGAAAAACTGTTGCAAATCTATATGGACCGCTACGATGAAATGGCTGCGGTCATCTCCATGGAGATGGGTGCGCCTATTTCCTTTGCCAGTGCAGCTCAGGCTGATACCGGTCGCGGACATATCTCTACGGCATTGGAGGCATTAAAAGTATTTGAGTTTGAACGTCAGGTACTCAATACCCGCATTATTAAAGAGCCGATTGGGGTCTGTGGTTTTATTACACCTTGGAATTGGCCGATCAATCAGATTACCTGCAAGGTTGCCCCAGCACTGGCAACCGGTTGCACTATGGTGCTCAAGCCCAGTGAAATTGCACCTCTGTCAGGCTATCTATTTACCGAGATGATGGATCAGGCTGGTTTCCCAGCCGGTGTTTACAATATGGTTAATGGCGATGGCCCAGATGTTGGTGCAGTAATTTCCAGCCATCCTGATATTGATATGGTGTCCTTTACCGGCTCAACCCGTGCCGGTGTTCTGGTCGCTAAGGCGGCTGCCGATACGGTTAAACGTGTGGCTCAGGAGCTGGGCGGGAAGTCGCCGAATATTATTTTTGAAGATGCCAATCTTGAAACTGCTGTGAGTGCAGGCGTTGCCCATATGATGGGCAATACAGGCCAATCCTGTAATGCTCCGTCGCGCATGTTGGTGCATTCTTCTGTTTATGATCAAGCCGTGCAAATTGCCAAGGCAGCGGCTGAGCAGGTTCAGGTTGATCAGCCTACTAAAGAGGGCATGCATCTTGGACCTCTATCTAGCCGCGTACAGTTTGATAAGGTTCAGGGCTTGATTAAAGTGGGTATTGATGAGGGCGCTGAAGTGGTTGCTGGCGGTCTGGGTAAGCCTGAGGGTTTGGAGACAGGCTACTTTGTTAAGCCCACGGTTTTTGCTGGTGTTAACAACCAGATGACGATTGCTCAGGAAGAAATTTTTGGTCCAGTTCTGACGATGATTCCTTTTGATACTGAAGAGCAAGCTATCGAGATTGCAAACGATACACCCTATGGGTTGGCGGCCTATTTAAGCACTGGCGATGATGAGCGCGCCAAGCGTGTTGCCGGTCAATTACGCGCGGGAATGGTTAGCTTAAATAGTGCTTCGCAAAACTACACTGCACCTTTCGGTGGCTACAAGCAATCTGGTAATGGCCGCGAGTGGGGCGAATTTGGGTTTGATGATTTTCTGGAAATTAAAGGTATTACCAGCTGAAAGTCAGGCGCAGCCTGACTGTCATCCTGAGCGAAGCGAAGGATCTTAATTCCAGCGTTAGCAATACCCCGAAAACCCTTGCGATCGACTCTATGGTTGCAAGGATTTTCAGCACTCACACAACTCGCTGCGCTCAAACAAGTGTTCGCTTCATCTGAAAATCCTCACAACCATAAGCGGAGCCTGATTGATCGCAAGGGTCTTCGCGGCATTGCTTGAGAGTTCGGTGCCTAGCCGCTGTCATCCTGAGCAAGGCGAAGGATCTCTGTATTCGTTAGTTCGATAAGACTTAGCTGTCATTGGTTGTATCTTGCGGTCTCCCAAGCATGAATCGCATGTTTGCGTGTTTCACCCCAGAGATAACCGCCAATCTTTCCGCTCTGCTGCAACACACGATGGCAGGGAATTAAAAAAGCGATAGGGTTGGCACCAATCGCTGTGCCTACAGCGCGAGCGGCCTTGGGCCTACCCACTACTGTGGCAACCTGGCCATAACTATTGATACAGCCCGGATCAATTTGCAGCAGTGCCCGCCATACTGCAATTTGAAAATTGGTGCCAGTGACATGCAGGGACAGTGGCCCTTTAACTGCTTGATTTCCAGAAAGAAAACCTTGCGTGGTTTGCATAATTTCTGTCGCCCCGTACTGTATTTCTGCACCAGGCCAAGTTCTTTCTAAATCAGCAATCTGCTGATCCTTATTGTTATCGACTAGAAATGAAAGTTTGCAAATGCCTCTTGGCGTGGTGGCTATAAAAATATCACCAAAGGGGCTGGGTGCAATCGTGTATCGAATACTAATGCCAGCCCCGCCAGCTTTATATTCCCCAGGCGTCATAGCTTCGAGTTGGACAAAATGATCATAGAGCCTAGAGCTGCTGCTGAGGCCAACAGTAGCTGATACCTCTAGTAATGGTTTCGATTTAGCCAATAGGTGCTTGGCTCGCTCGACCGTTAGAATCTGCAAATACTTTTTCGGTGTGACGCCAGCCCAGCGACTAAAAAGGCGTTGAAAATGAAAGGGACTGAGATTGATCGCTGCCGCAATATCGTCCAGCGATGGCTGCTGTTGGATATTGGTATTGATAAAACCGATGGCTTCGGCAATGCGTTGGTAGTCTGAGTTCATACAGCAAGTATTGCTGACTTAAAGAGATTTATCGACCCGAATCTTGCGCAGTTTTATCGGCGGATAAAAAGTAGATGGTTGCACCAAGCGCAATAATCCCCAAACCCAAAAGCCCTTCTTGAGGCCGTGAGATCAACACATAGGCCAAGGTCCATAGAGTCACGCTGAGATATATCAATGGTGCTACAGGATAGGCAAAGGTTTTGTAGGCCCCAGCTATATTAAGTTTCTTATAGCGCAGTACAAATACGCCAAGTACTGAGAATAAGGTATTAACCCCCAGCACAAAGCTGGAGAAAATTAGCACCGACTCAAAGGTTGCACTAATAATAAAAAACACAGCCAAAACCCCCTGAAATAGAACTGCGGTAACTGGGATACCCTGTTTATTACACTCGGCAAGTTTGGCAAACACGTTGAAATCTTCGCCTATGACTTGCAGCACTCTTGGACCAGCCATGGTCATGGCGCTGACTGTGGAGATTAAGAGTAGAGCTAGTACTGCACCCATTACTTTGCCTGCGTTATCGCCGAGTGCTGCATCTGCCACAATCACCCCTATTTCTAGCTTACCTTGTAAACTGGAGGTAGGGGCGGCGCTGAGGAAGGTAAAGTTAAGCATCAAATAGAGGGCCATCACTGTGGCGGTACCAATAAATAATATGATCGGCAGGTTGCGCTGTGGATTGTCCATCTCGCCGGTCACATAGGTCGCGGCGTTCCAGCCGGTGTAGGCGTAGTTGACGTAGATAAGAGCGACAGCGAAGGCGCCGCTAAACAGTAACTTCTCATCGCCGGCTTGAGGTGCAAAGTTAAGTGTTTGTGGGCTATTGCCCCAGACTAAAATCACTGCGCAAAACAGCAGTATTAGTAGCAGTTTAAGAGCGGTAAAAACTTGCTGCACACTGCTGCTGGCTTGGCGAGATAGGCAGTGAGCCAGGGTGAGTATCACAACAAGGGATACCGCAGTCCAGGTTCTAGACAGCTCGGGAAATACTGCTGACAGATAGGCACCAAAAGTCATGGCAGCCAGTGCGACTGGCGCGGCAAACCCCACGGTAGCTGATACCCAGCCAGAGATAAAACCGGCGCAGGGGTGGTAAAGCCGCGATAGAAAATTATATTCACCACCAGAGCGAGGCAGATTGGCGCCAAGTTCCGCATATGTGAGCGCGCCACACAGGGCGGTTAAGCCGCCGACCAACCATAGCATCATCAGTACAAAGGGCGATTGAATACCCAGTAACTGAAAACCCAGACTGGTAAAGACACCGGTGCCGACCATATTGGCGACGACGACTGAAATACCAGTAGTTCTAGAAAAGCTATGCATAGTTATTTTGGGCTTTAATTAGGAAACCTCCCGCACTTTACAGCACTGTCGTTTTTCGGCAAAGGTTTGCTTTGGCAGGGGACTAAACTAAGTACCCTTGAGTCAGATAATAGGGCATTAAAGTTGAATTAAAATCGGTTAAGCTACAGCAATAAGTAATAACAATAAGCTTTGGGGGAATTAATATGAAAATAGGCTCACGTACTGTTGTAAGGCTGCTTGCTCTGAGTCTGTCAGCATCCTGTTTTGCAAAGCCTGCCGATGACGGGCAGACGCAGGTATATTTTGGTGATACTCATTTACACACCTCTTATTCTTTCGATGCTTTTTTGAACAATAATTTTAGTGCCGACCCCGACACAGCCTATCGCTGGGCTAAGGGTGAACCGGTGATTCATCCCTACAATCGTGCACGGGTGCAAATTAATACACCGCTGGATTTCTTAGTGGTATCAGATCATGCAGAGATGCTTGGGGTGATGCGTGAGATTCGCAATGACACCATAGAGTGGGAAGATATTGGTTGGTACGATTCGATTAAACGCTGGTTGGCAGTGAGAGCTTTAAACAACGCGCTGGACGATGACTTGGGCCGTGCTTTCTTTGGTCGATTCTTACCCAAGTCTGCAGCCGAACATGGCGGCGACCCAGTTGCTGATATACATAATAATATTGGTGGGCTGGCTATTTTTGGTGATACCACCAACACCACTAGAGACGCTTGGCAGGATATTATTGCGGCGGCGGAAAAGCACAATGATCCGGGTACATTTACCAGCATATTGGGCTGGGAATGGAGTTCGATTCCCACTGGCGCCAACCTGCACCGTATTGTAGTAACCCCCGATGGTGCTGATAAAGCCAGTCAGTATATTCCCTATGGTTCAGATCAGAGTCAGTATCCAGAGGATCTTTGGCAATGGCTAGACGACACTGCCGTGCGCACGGACAGTCGTTTTATCTCTATTCCTCACAATTCGAATATCTCTAAAGGCTATATGTTTGGCACGACTTCCGTAAAGGGTCAGCCTATTACGGCGGACTATGCGCGCACGCGTATGCAGTGGGAGCCGATTACTGAGGTGACGCAGATCAAAGGTGATAGTGAAACTCATGCAAAGTTTTCACCAGAGGATGAGTTTGCCGATTTTGAAACCTACGAACATTATATCCAAACCTCAGAGAGCAAAACTGAGGTTTCTCCCGGCGACTATGTTCGTCCGGCGCTGAAAACCGGTCTCGCCCTAGAACAAAAAATCGGCGTTAACCCTTACAAGTTTGGCTTTATTGGTTCAACCGATGCCCATTCGGGTTTGTCGTCACCGGAGGAGGGGAATTTTTGGGGCAAGATGGCCAAGGATTCCACGCCTGAAACCAAAGCGCCAGTCTTAGGTAACCCTACGGGTGCTGACGGCTGGGATATGTCGGCCTCTGGGTTGGCAGCGGTGTGGGCTACAGAGAATAACCGCGAAGCCATTTATGCAGCCTTTAAACGTAAAGAGACCTATGCTACCAGCGGTCCAAGACTGCGATTACAGATGTTTGGCGGCTGGGGTTTTCCAAACAATGCTGAGCAATCTGAGGACTTTGCAGCCATAGGTTACAAGCATGGTGTACCTATGGGTGGCGATATAATAGGCGCAGACGCGCAGGCAAAAGGCAATGCACCTAGCTTTTTACTCCGAGCAGTAAAGGATCCTCTGGACGCTAACCTTGATCGTATTCAAATGGTTAAGGGTTGGGTTGATGCTGCCGGTGAGCAGCACGAGCATGTTTACAATATTGCCTGGTCTGACGGGCGCGAACTCGATGCTGATGGCAAGCTTCCAGCGGTAGGTAATACCGTTAATCTAACATCAGCGCGCTACACAAATACTATTGGTCAGGCTGAATTCGCTGTGCAATGGTCTGATCCAGACTTTAATCCCGAGCAGTCAGCGTTCTACTATGCTCGGGTGCTGCAGATACCTACGCCGCGCAATGGCTTATTTGATGCGTTGGCACTGCAGTTAGATGAGCCACCAAGAGGGGCAAAGACAATTCAAGAGCGCGCCTATACATCGCCTATTTGGTATCAGCCCTAATACAGGGCAAAAAATTGAATAGTCACCTGCCCTAGGCTATACCTTCGGCTATTATTTTGGCCTGAAGGTATAGACTGGTGTTTACTTAAGAAGAATCTATGCGCAAATTACTGAAAGAACCCCTGATACAATTTTTGTTAATTGCTCTGCTATTGCTGGGTGGTGAACGGCTGATTAACGCCAATGACTACGCCAATGAGCAGTACAGTATTTTGATTGATGACCAGGTGCTGCTGCAATTTATGCAGTTGCAGGCCAAGATGTTTAAACCTAGCCAAGCCAAGGCTGCGTTGGAGGCGATGAACGCGGACGATCGACAGCGTCTGGTGGACGACTATGCTCGCAATGAGGTGTTGTTTCGCGAAGCAATGGCGTTAAACCTTAATAAAAATGATCAAATTATTCGCCGCCGACTGATTCAAAAAATGGATTATCTGGCACAGGGTTTTTATGACGAAGCTGAACCATTAACCGAAGATGATTTGCGCATCTATTACGCGGAGCATAATCAGGAGTACAAAAAGGCGGCGTCTGCCACCTTTACCCATGTGTTTATTTCCAGTGATAGCCGCGAAGTTAGTCAGGCCAAAGATATCGCTGATTCGCTACTAAAAACATTAAATACTGAACAGGTGCCATTTGAAAATGCGCCCGGCTTTGGTGAGCGTTTTCTCTATAATCGTAACTATGTTAATCGCGATGATGATGAAATTGGTAGCCACTTTGGTGATGACTTTAAGCAGAGCGTATTTGCTTTTGAAGTCGCGGATAGGTGGCAGGGGCCTGTGCAGTCCAGTTATGGCTGGCATTTGGTTTTATTAAAAAAGAATACGCCCGCCTATATTCCAGAGTTTGAAGAAATTAGCTCTGCTGTTTTTGCCGATGTTCAGCGCCAGCAGCAGCGGCAGACCAAGCGTGAGGCAATCAATAAGTTAACGGCCAAATATAAGATCAGCGATCAGGGTCAGCAGTAATAATGCGGCTGATTTTTATACTTCTGTCTCTGCTGGCAGTATTTTCCATGCCTTCTGTCGCCGATGAGGCGCGCCCAGTTTATGTTGAGATTATTGAACAGCAGGGCGCTGAGTATCTGTTAAAGTGGAAAATCCCGCCGGTAATGCCCGACCGACAAGAGCCCGCTATTGAGCTTAGTCACAGCAGCTGTAGCCTTGCCGGTAACGGTGTTAGCGGACGTCCCGTAGGGTTGGTGGGCAGAAAGCTCTATCGCTGTGCGCAGGCCAGCCCAATGTTCTCTATTCAGTTTATTTACCCGCGCAGCAATCCCGCGCTGACATCATTAGTTGTTTTTAAGCCCCTTGAAGGGGACCCAGTGCAGGTATTTTCCGGCCCCGAAAAAACCACCATTGAGATGCCTTTGGCGTCCTCCCCGACTGATGTGGCCAAGCAGTACACAGTGGCGGGGATAGAACATATTCTGATCGGTACGGATCATCTACTTTTCGTGGCCTGCCTCATAATGATTGCCGGAAGCTTTAAACGTCTGCTGCTGACGGTGACCGGCTTTACGGTCGCCCATTCAATTACTCTTAGTCTGGCAACGCTAAATATTTTCCGACTGCCCACTGAGTTGGTTGAGCTTTTAATTGCGCTGAGTATTTTGCTATTGGCTGTAGAAATTATTAAACACAGGCGTGAAGGTGAGCAAGACAGTTTTACCTGGCGCTATCCGGTGAGTGTCTCAGCAGTGTTTGGTCTATTACATGGTTTTGGATTTGCGGTGGTATTACAGGAACTGGGCTTGCCTGCTTCGATGAAAGTGCATGCCTTACTGTTCTTTAATATTGGCGTTGAGCTGGGGCAGCTGGCCTTTATTGTGGTTGTGCTGGCGGTGGTAGCAGCTGTTATCAGAATCGCAATTATCAGCAAGTATCAAGAGCAGCTTGCTGAAGCTGCAGTCTACGCCATTGGTATTTGCAGCGCCTATTGGTTATTCGAGCGCAGTGTATTTCTTATCTAGAATTACCTAGAAAGCGTTACTTAATGTGACCGAGATGTTTACTCAGCACCTTGAGTGAAGGCTTAAATAGTTTGGGTGTGCAGGCCAGAATATGGCCAGTGTCCAAAAATTTCTCACCCCCTTGAAAGTCGCTCACCATACCGCCCGCTTCACGCACAATCAGCACGCCAGCAGCAATATCCCAGGGCTTTAAAGACATTTCCCAGAACACATCCATGCGGCCAGCAGCCACATAGGCAAGGTCCAGAGAGGCAACACCCATGCGGCGGATACCCGCAGAGTTATCGGCAAATTCATGCATGCATGCCAGGTAGCTATCCATCTCGTTAAAAGAGGGTGGGCTGAAGGGAATGCCAGTGGCATAGAGTGCCCCAGCTTCTTCGGTGCGGCCAGAAACGCGAATACGGCGGCCATTGAGTTTGGCGCCATCGCCACGACTGGCAGTAAATTCTTCATTTTTGAATGGCTCTAAAATCACCGCATGCTCCAGCTTGCCCTTGATACGGCAGGCAATAGAGATAGCGACATGGGGAATACCGCGTACAAAATTAGTAGTGCCATCCAATGGGTCAATAATCCATTCAATATCACTGTCGGGATTGCCGCTGACACCGCTTTCCTCACCGAGAAAACGGTGGTCTGGGTAAGCTTTCTTAATGTTGTAGATGATGGTTTCTTCTGAGCGGCGATCCACCTCAGTGACAAAGTCATGACGACCCTTTTCATCAACCTTTACTAAATCGAGATTATCGGCAGATTTAACAATCATTTCCCCTGCCTGACGGGCAGCGCGAAGGGCAATATTAACCATAGGTTGCATAAGGGCGGTTTCCAAGTGACTTTAAAGAGCGGCGAGCATTGTAACAGAACTACTGTGCCAGAGAAGCCTGATTCTGCTACACTCGCGCCCAAATTTTGGTCAGCAGAATTAACTAGTAAGAGGCAGTTTGTGACTTCCAATGAGCGTCAGGCGAAAATTCGAATTGTATTAGTCAATACCACCCATCCGGGAAATATTGGCGGTGCTGCGCGGGCCATGAAAAATATGGGCCTCGCCGAACTGTATCTGGTGCAACCTCGTGAATATCCAGCGCCAAGAGCTGTATGGAGAGCTGCTGGAGCCAGAGATGTGTTGAGCAATGCCAAGATTGTTGAGTCTGTCGATGAAGCCATCGCAGGCTGTGGCCTAGTGGTTGGTACCAGTGCTCGCGAGCGCAGAATACCCTGGCCGCTTATTAATCCTCGTGAATGTGGTGCGCGAATCTGGCAGGAAGCCGAGACCCATGATGTGGCGCTACTGTTTGGTCGAGAGGATCGCGGTTTGACCAATGATGAATTACAAAAGTGTCACTACCATGTCCACATCCCCTCCAACCCAGAATACAGCTCGCTAAATTTGGCCACTGCTGTGCAGGTTTTAGCCTACGAGGTTCGTATGGCCAGTCTCGCCGATGAGGAGGGCAATCTTCCTTCACTGGCAGAATGGGATCAGCCGCCGGTGACTGCAGATGACTTGGAATATTTCCACGAGCATCTAGCTAAAACTATGGAAGACCTAGGTTTTTATGATCCGGAAAACCCCAAACAGCTACTAACCCGCATGCGAAGGCTATTTAACCGTACCCGTATGGATCAAATGGAAGTGTCTATCCTGCGTGGTCTGTTGTCTTCGGTGCAGCGTATTATCAACAAATAACCTATTAATCTAATCAGGTATTTAGTTGACTAAAATACTAGGTTATTGGATAATTCGAGCTCTTAAAGGCAGGGCAACTCACAGGTCATAGATATGCGCTTAACAACTCGAGGACGCTACGCTGTAACAGCAATGCTCGACTTGACGCTTCACGCCGAGGACAAGCCAATTTCATTGGCTGATATCTCTGAGCGACAGTCTATTTCTCTGTCTTATCTTGAACAGCTATTTTCGCGCTTGCGCAAGTCCGGCCTAGTGTCCAGCGTACGTGGTCCCGGAGGCGGTTATAATCTTGGCCGCAGCAGTGATGGCATATTTGTGGCTGAGATTATCGATGCGGTGAGCGAGTCCATAGATACCACCAACTGTCAGGGCAAAGGCGACTGTCAGGGTGGCGAAATCTGTTTAACGCACAACCTGTGGAGCGATCTCAGTAAAGAGATCCACGGATTTCTAAATGGTATTAGTTTGGCTGATCTAGTCGCGAAACGAAACGTACAACATATAGCCCAGCGCCAAGTTAATAAACTGCTGGTTATAGATGACAATATGCAGGCAGGCGCCTGCTGAATTTGGAGTAATTAATGAATCTTCCCATTTATCTGGATTATGCTTCCACAACACCCGTAGACCCGGCTGTTGCAGATAAAATGATGCAATTTTTGACCCCGACAGGTCAGTTCGGTAACCCAGCGTCTCGCTCCCATGTATTTGGCTGGCAGGCAGAGGCTGCGGTTGAAGATGCGCGCAACGATGTTGCTACACTAATTGGTGCTGATCCCCGCGAAATCGTCTGGACCAGTGGAGCCACTGAAGCCAATAACCTGGCAATCAAAGGTTGCGCTCACTTTAATCAGCGTAAAGGCAGGCATGTTATTACCTCCAGAATTGAGCATAAAGCGGTACTGGATACCTGTCGTCAGCTAGAGCGTGAAGGCTGGGAAGTAACCTATCTAGATCCAGATACTAACGGCTTGATTCAGCCACAGATGGTGGCCGATGCGATTCGTGAAGACACCACCGTTGTTTCCATCATGCATGTAAACAATGAGTTGGGTACTCTGAATGATATTGCGTCGATCGGTGCGATCTGTCGCGAGAAAAAGGTGTTCTTTCACGTAGATGCGGCCCAGAGTGCGGGTAAAACTGCGATCGATGTTGAGGATATGAACGTTGATATGATGTCTTTTTCTGCTCACAAAATTTATGGCCCCAAAGGTATTGGTGCACTCTATGTCCGCCGCAAGCCACGCGTGCGTATCGAAGCACAGATGCACGGTGGCGGTCACGAGCGCGGTATGCGGTCTGGCACCTTGCCGACCCACCAGATTGTTGGCATGGGTGAAGCCTTTAAACTTGGTTTTCAAAACCTCGCCGAAGAGTCTGCCCGTATCGATGCATTGCGTACCCGACTATGGGAAGGCGTTTCCGATATGGAAGAGGTACACCTTAATGGTTCCGACGACCAACATGTTCCGGGTATCGTCAATATCAGCTTCGCCTTTGTAGAGGGTGAGTCACTGATTATGGCTCTGCGCGATCTGGCCGTATCCTCGGGCTCAGCCTGCACCTCAGCCAGTCTTGAACCTTCCTATGTACTGCGTGCACTGGGTTTAAATGATGAGATGGCGCACAGTTCAATCCGCTTTAGTATCGGTCGCTACACCAGCGAAGACGATATTGATAAGGCTATTGCCAAGGTTCGCCATGCGGTTGAAAAGCTGCGAGAACTATCGCCGCTATGGGATATGTTCAAAGATGGCGTAGATCTAAATACAGTAGAGTGGGCCGCGCACTAAGCGCAGCTTGAAAGCAGTTTAAACAATTTTAATTAGGAGTCATCAACATGGCTTACAGTGAAAAAGTTATTGATCATTACGAAAATCCACGCAACGTTGGAAAGCTCGACGATAGCTCAAAGAATGTGGGTACAGGCATGGTTGGCGCCCCCGCCTGTGGTGACGTTATGCGCCTCCAGATTCAGGTCAGCGATGAGGGCATTATTGAAGATGCCAAATTCAAGACCTACGGCTGTGGCTCAGCCATTGCCTCAAGCTCGTTATTAACCGAATGGGTTAAGGGACAGCATATCGATGCTGCTGCCGAGATCAAAAATACCGAGATTGCTGAAGAGCTGGCCCTACCGCCTGTAAAAATTCACTGTTCTGTGCTGGCTGAAGACGCCATTAAAGCAGCAGTGCGTGACGTCAGAGAAAAGCAGGGCCAATAAGCAATGGCGATCACCATGACCTCAGCTGCGGAGCAGCATGTTGTTAAGCACCTGGAACACCGCGCCAAAGGAGTGGGCATTCGTTTGGGTGTGCGCACCACAGGCTGTTCTGGCCTGTCCTATGTGCTGGAATTTGTCGATGATGCCGCCGCAGAAGACGAAGTATTTCTATGCGGTGATGTGAAGCTGATTATTGATCCAAAAAGCTTGTTGTACCTCGATGGTACCGAGCTCGATTACGTCAAAGAAGGTTTAAACGAAGGCTTTGAGTTTAAAAACCCCAATGTAAAAGACGAATGTGGTTGCGGCGAAAGCTTCCATATCTAACCACCTTGGCTGATTACGTTGCGCCACGCGCACTACACAGGTTGATAGCCCTTTGAAACTTTCCAGTGATTTCTTTGAAATTTTCGCTATCCCTGTGGCCTGGCAGGTAGAGCGCAGCCAACTAGATTCACGATACCGCAGCTTACAGCAAGAATTTCACCCCGACCGCTATGCCAGCAAAGGCGATGTTGAAAAACGTCTGGCTGTGCAGACCGCGTCACTGATTAACCAAGCCTATGAAACCCTAAAGTCGCCGCTAAAACGCGCTCAGTATCTGCTCGAGCTAAAACAGATCGATGCTAGCCAAGATAGTCATATCACCAGCGATGGTGCTTTTTTAATGCGGCAGATAGAGCTGCGCGAAGAACTCTCAGAAGTGCGAGATAACGCAGACCCTTTTGCTGCACTGGAAAGTCTGCGCACAGGAGTAGAATCCAGTTATAGCGAGCAGCAGAGCCAATTTCAGGCCCAGTACCAGTCGCAGGCCTATGACGAGGCATTTAACACTTTGGCTAAGATGCAGTTTTCTGCCAAATTACTCGACGAAATAGAACAGCTGGAAGCAGATTTAGAGGACCAATAACCAGTGGCATTACTGCAAATCTCAGAGCCGGGCCAATCACCCCAACCCCATCAGCGCAAACATGCGGTGGGTATAGATCTGGGTACTACCAATTCGTTAGTTGCCACAGTGCGCAGCGGTATGGCAGAGGTGCTGTCAGATGAGCAGGGTAGGGAGTTATTGCCCTCAGTTGCCCATTACACGTCAGAGGGTGTCAGCTGTGTCGGCTACGAAGCTGCTGAGCACAATGTTAGCGATCCACTCAATACCCTGGCCTCGGTTAAGCGCCTAATGGGCCGCGGTCTGGCCGACGTGAAAACCTTTGGTAATCAGCTGCCCTATGAATTTGCAGCCGACGATGGCGGCATGCCCAAAATAAAAACTGTGGCAGGTCTGGTTAGCCCAATTCAGGTCTCCGCTGAGATACTGCGCAAGCTGGCTGGCCGAGCCGAGATTGCCTTTGATAGCATGCTCGACGGTGCGGTAATTACTGTGCCCGCCTATTTCGATGATGCCCAGCGCCAAGCGACTAAAGATGCTGCCACATTGGCTGGCATTAAAGTATTACGCTTATTAAATGAGCCCACTGCTGCCGCAATTGCCTATGGTTTGGATCAAGCCGAAGACGAAGATCAGGAGCGCATTATTGCCATCTATGACCTGGGCGGCGGTACCTTTGATATTAGTATTCTGCGCCTCTCTAAGGGTGTCTTTGAGGTATTAGCCACCGGCGGAGATTCTGCTTTAGGGGGCGATGATTTTGACCATGCTATTGCTGATTGGCTACGCCAGCAAATAGGTATGGGTGAAGACCTCAGCCCCATTGAACAGCGCATTCTGTTAGAGGCGGCTAAATCAGCCAAAGAAGAGCTGACTAGCTCAGAGCAGGTTGAGCTGGAAATCCACGACTGGCAGGGGACAATCACTCGGCCACTGATGCACGGACTGATTGATGGCCTCATCGATAAGACACTGCGGGCTTGTAAGCGCTCACTTCGCGATGCGGGCATAGCGACAGCTAGTATTAGCAATGTGATTCTAGTTGGCGGTTCTACCAGAACACCGAGGGTGGGCGAAAAGGTGGCCGAGCTATTTGGTCGTGAACCCCTCTGTAGTCTCAACCCAGATCAGGTGGTTGCCATGGGTGCAGCTCTGCAGGCCGAGGTGTTGGTGGGCAATAAGTCTGGTGACGATATGTTGCTACTGGATGTTATTCCACTGTCGCTGGGTGTCGAGACCATGGGTGGTTTAATCGAAAAAATCATCCATAGAAATACCACCATCCCAGTGGCCAAGGCGCAGGAATTCACCACCTTTAAAGATGGCCAAACCGCCATGGCAATTCATATTTTGCAGGGCGAGCGCGAATTGGCCACTGACTGTCGATCACTGGCGCGTTTTGAATTGCGGGGTATTCCGCCCATGGTGGCTGGCGGCGCTAAAATCCGTGTCGCCTATCAGGTGGACGCCGACGGGCTACTCAGCGTGTCAGCCCGCGAGTTAACCAGCAATGTTGAATCCAGAATTGAAGTAAAGCCTTCCTATGGCCTCGGTGAAGAGGAAATCACCAGTATGCTGCAAGATTCGTTTAGCCATGCGCGAGGCGATATGCAGGCCCGGGCACTGCGCGAACAGCGGGTTGAAGCCGACCGCATGATTGAAGATCTGCTGGCCGCCATCTACAAAGATGGCGATGCGCTGCTAGATGACGAGGAGCGGCGCTGCCTAAAAGTGGCCATTGAAGAGCTGCGCGATTTGCGCGAAAGCACCACAGAACATCGGCCACTGGCGCGTCAGATAGAATCTGTTGCCAAGGCCAGTGAAGAATTTGCCGCCAGACGTATGGACGCCAGCATTAAAAGTGCATTGGCAGGCCAGACACTGGATGAAATTGATAAAGGATAGAAGCATGCCCAAAATAGTATTTTTACCCCATCACGAGATTTGCCCTGAGGGCGCCGTGGTTGAAGCCAAAAAAGGCGAAAGCATCTGTGATGCCGCCTTGCGCAATGGCTTAGATATTGAGCATGCCTGCGAAATGTCCTGTGCCTGCACCACCTGTCATGTGCATATTCGTGAAGGTTTTGCCGAACTGCCCGAAGCCGATGAGCTGGAAGAAGATTTTCTCGACAAAGCCTGGGGTGTAGACCCTGATTCGCGTCTTAGCTGTCAGGTGATCATGGAAGAGCAGGACTTAGTCGTCGAGATACCCAAATACACCATTAATATGGTGTCCGAACGTCATTAAATATCTGCCCAAACGACAGGGCAGCGATTGGAGTAATGGACTATGATTAAGTGGACTGATATCAACGAAATTGCGATAGAACTGACGGACAACCATCCGGATATAGATCCGCAGTACGTTAACTTTGTGGACCTGCGCAAATGGGTCCTGGAAATCGAGGATTTCTCTGACGATCCAGATCGCTGTGGCGAGAAAATTCTAGAGGCCATCCAGATGGCTTGGCTAGAAGAACAGGACTAGCCCAATCTCTTAAAAGGTCAAAGGGTTTTAGTAGGCGACGGATGCTCGAAAAAACCACCTTTACAAAAAAGTATTGGATTCGGCGCCTTTTGGGTGTCTTTTTTTTGCTCCTGCGAATACCTGTGCAATAGGCTCGATAATGGTATCTGGAACCCAGGTTGCAACAAATATCAGGGCGCCCATTTCAGTATGCCAGTCTGTCTGGACAAATTTCAGCAGCTCTTAGTAGCCTAGACAATAAAAGCATTGTTACCGCCTTCTTGTGCAGGTAAAATCCGCGCCAATGCCCGCGAGGGCTATTTTTTTAACCCTACTATTAACTTGTCTAATCCCCATTTTGGAGAACTCTTCATGGCGACTGAACGCACTTTATCTATTATCAAGCCCGATGCCGTTGCAAAAAACGTTGTTGGTCAAATTTTAAGCCGCTTTGAATCTGCAGGCCTAAAAATTGTAGCCTGCAAAATGCAGCAGCTGAGCCAAGAACAGGCAGAAGGTTTTTACGCTGAGCACAGCGAACGTCCTTTCTTTAAAGACCTGGTTGCATTTATGACCTCAGGCCCAGTATCAGTGCAGGTACTTGAAGGCGAAAATGCCATTATGACCAACCGCGACCTGATGGGTGCGACTAACCCTAAAGAAGCTGCAGCTGGTACTATTCGTGCAGACTTTGCAGAATCAATTGATGCCAACGCCGCACACGGCTCTGACTCAGCTGAATCTGCAGCCCGTGAAGTTGCATACTTTTTTGCAGATAACGAGATTTGCGCTCGTTAAACAGAGATATTAGGGCAATATTGTCCTAGGAACCTATGCCAAAAGAAGTTGAAGTAACAGCAATAGACGTCGAACCCCAGCAAGCTAAAACTAACTTGCTGGGGTTTTCTGCGTCCAAACTCGGTGACTTTTTCGAAGAAATCGGCGAAAAACGCTTCCGTGCGACTCAGATCATCAAGTGGATTCATCAGATGGGCGAATGTGATCTCGACCAGATGACCAATATCTCCAAAGATCTGCGCGAAAGACTTAAAAGCATCGCCGAGATCAAGCTCCCAGAAGTTGTGAGCTGCCAGGATTCAGTCGATGGCACCAGAAAATGGCTGATTAAAGTCGACGGTGGCAGCTGTATTGAGATGGTGTATATCCCCGAGCGTGAGCGCGGCACTCTCTGTGTCTCCTCGCAAATCGGCTGTGCGCTGGACTGCAGTTTCTGCGCCACCGGCAAGCAGGGCTTTAATCGTGATCTCACCGCCGCTGAAATTATCGGCCAGCTGTGGATAGCCGCAGACTCCTTTAAACAGTTTGAGCACAAGGCACCGCGCCGAGTCACCAATGTGGTGATGATGGGCATGGGCGAGCCGCTGATGAACTTTGACAATGTTGTCGACGCAATGAATATCATGCTCGAAGACAATGCCTATGGCCTGTCAAAGCGCCGCGTGACATTGAGCACCGCTGGAGTAGTGCCTGCCCTAGATAAGCTAGCCGAAGTCAGCGATGTGTCACTGGCCATCTCATTGCATGCGCCAAACGATAAACTGCGCAATGAGCTAGTGCCCATCAACCGCAAATATAACCTCGAACAATTTATTCAGAGCGCAGCTAATTATATTGACAAGATGCCGGATAATCGGCGCAAAGCCACTGTCGAATATACCTTGATGGATCAGATCAATGATCGCACTGTACATGCACGCGAACTGGCCACGTTATTAAAAGACTTACCCTGCAAAATAAACCTGATTCCGTTTAACCCGTTTCCTGGCTCAGAGTACAAAAGAGTCACTAATACAGCGCTAAATCGGTTTAGGGACATTCTGGCAGGGGAGGGTTACACTGTTACGGTGCGCACCACGCGCGGCGACGACATCGCTGCTGCCTGTGGCCAGTTGGCCGGCGAAGTTAACGATAAAACGCGCCGTCAGGAGCGCTACAAAAAACGCTTAGAAGAGGTACAGCCGGTAAGAATTATTGACTGATCAATGGACAGGGAATAGCCAAATAGTTAGAGAGGGACATGGAATGGCCACAAAAACTCTAAACAGAATGTTACTAGCAGTAATATTGGCCTCGGCAGTGCCGGTATCTGGATGTGTTTCGACCGCATCAAGACCCAGACAGGCACCAGACCCAGAGGCAGCGTACCAACAGCATATTAAGCTGGCCATGCACTATATAGGCACAAAAAATCGTGATCTGGCCAGAGTACATTTAGAGAAAGCAGCAAGGTTTGACTCCAAGTCAACCAGAGCTCAGATGTCGCAATTGCACAATGGCTACGCACTGCTCTACCAGATGGAGCAGGAGACAGAATTAGCGGAAATCCATTACCGCAAAGCGCTCGCCAGCAATAAAAGCGACAGTATGGCGCGTTACAATTTTGGGGCATTTTTGTTTAATCAGGGCCGTTTTGAAGATGCCCGCAAACAGATGAAAGTGGCCAGTGATGATTTAAGTTATGAGCGGCGCCCACAGGCTTTTTACATACTGGGGCTGTGTCAGCACAGGCTGGAACAACAGCAGCAAGCGTTGGGCTCATTTGAAAAAGCAGCGCAGTTACTGCCGCGCTTTGCAGCGCCTTATTTGTATGCTGCAGAAATATACTTTGTGCAGCAGAGCTATCCCAGAGCCAAACGCGCACTGGACCAATATGCTTTTTTAGCGCAGTCCACCGCCAGAAGCTTGTGGTTAGCGGTGCGACTAGAAGAGCGTTTTGGCAATAAAGATGCAGCCTCTAGCCGAGGCTTACAATTAAAGAATTTATTTCCGTACTCCAAAGAAAATTTAGAGTACCAAAAATGGTTAAAGCGGTAAGTGATTAAATGTTTAGCGAAACGCCAATAGTAAGACGCAAGTCGCGACAGATTATGGTCGGCAATGTTCCCGTCGGCGGCGACGCGCCTATTTCTGTGCAGAGCATGACCAACACCAGTACTGCCGATGTGGCGGCCACCGTTGAACAGATCAAACGAATTCAGTTGGCGGGCGCCGATATAGTGCGCGTCTCCGTACCCTCTCTTGAAGAAGCCGAAGCCTTCGGCCAAATCCGTAAACTGGTGGATGTGCCGCTGGTGGCCGATATTCATTTTGATCATCATATCGCGCTGCGAGTAGCTGATTTAGGCGTTGACTGCCTGCGTATTAATCCCGGTAATATCACCCGAGAAGATCGGCTTCGGGAAGTGATAGCCAAAGCACGTGATCTCAACATCCCTATCCGTATCGGTGTTAATGCCGGCTCGCTGGGCAAAGATTTACTGCGCAAATACAGTGAACCCACGGCTGAGGCCATGGTTGAATCCGCCATGCGCAATGTCGACCTACTCGATAAATATGATTTCCAAGATTTTAAAGTCAGTGTAAAAGCTTCAGATATTTTTATGGCAGTCGCCGCCTACCGCGACCTAGCCACCCGCATTGAGCAGCCCTTGCATCTTGGTATTACCGAAGCCGGTGGCCTGCGTTCGGGTACGGTTAAATCTGCTATTGGTCTGGGTGCGCTGCTCTTAGATGGCATTGGCGACACAGTGCGTATCTCATTGGCCGCAGACCCTGCCGAAGAGGCCAAAGTCGCCTGGGATATGCTGCGCAGTTTAAGATTACGCAGTAAAGGTATTAATTTTATCGCCTGCCCCAGCTGTTCGCGACAGAACTTTGATGTCATCAAAACCGTCAACGAATTAGAAAACCGCCTGGAAGATATTACCGTGCCCATGGATGTGTCCATTATTGGCTGCATTGTTAATGGCCCGGGCGAAGCCAAAGAGTCTGATTTTGGTTTAACCGGAGGCTCGCCCGCTAATCTGGTGTATGTCGACGGTGTGCCCGATCACAAGCTGAGTAACGACAACTTAGTGGACGAATTAGAGTCACAAATTCGTGCCAAAGCCGCTGCCAAAGAAATACAGCTGGCCAAAGATGCAGCCAACTTAATTGCAAAAGCATAATAGAGTATTAACAGCGTTATGAAACTTCAATCCATCCGCGGCATGAACGATCTTCTCCCAGAGCAGTCAGCGACGTGGCAGTATCTTGAGAGAACTGTTGCCGAGGTGCTGGGCCGTTACAGCTATCGCGAAATTCGTTTTCCAATACTCGAACAGACCGATCTGTTTAAACGTGCGGTTGGCGAAGTAACCGATATAGTCGAAAAAGAGATGTACAGTTTCGATGATCGCAATGGCGACAGTCTAAGCCTGCGTCCTGAGGGCACAGCCGGCTGTGTTCGCGCCTGTACCCAAAATGGTTTATTGCACAATCAGACTCAGCGTCTTTGGTATACAGGACCGATGTTTCGTCATGAGCGCCCGCAGAAAGGTCGCTTGCGCCAGTTTCATCAGATTGGTGTCGAAGCCTTCGGTATACACGGCCCTGATATAGATGCAGAATTATTGCTGACCACCGCGCGTCTGTGGAAAACCTTAAAAATTGATCATGCCGTCAGCCTGCAGATTAATAGCCTAGGTACCTCAGCTGATCGCAAGACCTATCGCGCAGCACTGGTCGACTATCTGATGGCGCGCCAAGAGCAGCTCGATGAAGACAGTCAGCGCCGTTTGCAGGCCAATCCCATGCGAATTTTGGACAGCAAAAATCAGGATACTCAGGCACTGTTAAATGATGCTCCGAAACTGGCTGACTTTATTGATCAGGAATCTCGCGATCATTTTGAGCAGCTATGTGCGGTACTAGATGCCGCCAAGATCAATTATGAAATCAATCCGCGCCTAGTGCGTGGCCTCGACTACTATTCCAAAACCGTCTTCGAGTGGGTGACCACCAATCTTGGTGCGCAGGGTACAGTGTGTGCCGGCGGCCGCTACGATGGTCTCGTCGAACAGCTCGGTGGTAAACCTTGCCCAGGCGTGGGTTTTGCAATGGGTGTAGAAAGACTGGTGCTGCTGCTTGACGAGTTGGGCGTAGTCCCCGATAGTATCGCCCAGACTGTCGACCTGTATATTGTAGCAGTCGGAAATAGTGAGCTAGAGGCCTTGGTTTTAGCGGAAGATTTGCGCAGCCAGTGCCCCAATATTCGTATCGAAAGCCATTGCGGTGGCGGCAGTTTTAAATCGCAAATTAAGAAAGCAGATAAGAGTGGAGCCGCAGTCGCCCTGATACTGGGTGAAGACGAAGTAGCCTCCGCAACAGCAGGGATAAAATTTCTCCGCGAAGAAAAATCCCAGCAAAGCGTTGCCCAGACAGAATTGGCCAACGTATTAACCAACTATTTTACTGATTGAGGAACACCTGTGGCAGACCATCTTTCTGAAGAAGAACAAATTGAAGCTGTAAAACGTTGGTGGGCAGCAAACGGCATGCAAACTATTCTTGCCGCGGTTCTGGTTGTTGGCGGTTACTTTGGCTGGCAGTACTGGGAGCAAGAGCAGCAACTTCAAACAGACCAGGCATCTAATGCCTACTTAGAAATGATCGAAGTCGTATCTGAGAATGCACCGGGAGAACTGCTCAGTGCCGATGAGCAGACGCAGGTCAATTCAGTGGCTGACCAGTTGAAAGATAATCACAGCAACTCTGCCTATGCACAGTTTGCCGCTATGCTAAAAGCCAAGCTGGCCGTTGACAACAATGACTTGGATACAGCCGCCGGCGAACTCCAATGGGCTCTTGATAATGACCCAGCACCTGCGACCGAACGTTTAGTCCGCCTGCGCTTGGCACGTGTAGAAGCGGCGCGCGGCAATGTGGATACCGCATTACAAATGGTTCAGGGCATTGATGCCGCAGAGATGAAATCCTCTTATGAAGAAGCCAAAGGCGACTTCTATTTACTCCAAGGCAATAGTGGAGCTGCCTTTACTGCCTATGAATCAGCAATAGCATCCAATGAGTCACAGGATCCGATGATCAAAAATATACTGCAGCTTAAAATCAGTCAGGTGCTTCCGCCTGAGGTGGTGACAGTTGAGAGGACTGAAGACAGTGAAGGAGCGGCAGAATGAAATATTCGTCACTTGTCACCGCGCTTTTATCTTCGCTGCTTATTACCGGCTGTAGCTGGTTTGGTGGCGATGATGACGATGCTGCTATTACTCCGGCAGAGTTGGTTAAGTTTAAGCAAGAAGTCTCAATAAAGCGTCAATGGTCTACCAGCATTGGGTCCGCTAACCAAGACTATCGCAATAGCCTGCGCCCAACGGATAATGGAGATAGCATTTTTACCGGAGATCATGAAGGAACAGTTACGGCATTAAATATCAGCAATGGTAAAAAAGCCTGGCAAGTCAATCTGGATGTCTCAGTATCTGGCGGTGTTGGCTATGGTGCTGGCATGGTTATGGTCGGTACTATTGAAGGTGAAGTATATGCCCTAGATGCCAGTGACGGCTCAGTACTCTGGACCAGCCAAGTAAGCTCCGAAGTTATATCAAGCCCTAAGTCCAATGGCGAAATTGTTGCAGTACAGACCGTCGATGACAGACTGTTTGCGCTGGACGCAACAACTGGCGAAGAGATATGGCAGCACGATGGCGATGCGCCAATTTTAAGTGTACGCGGTACCAGTGAATCAGTAGTCACCGGTAATATGGTGTTATCTGGTTTTGATACCGGCAAGCTAGTTGCCTTTAACCCAGACAATGGCTCATTGATCTGGGAGTCTCGTTTGGCAGTGCCCAAGGGCCGAACTGAGCTAGAGCGAATGGTCGATATAGATGGCGAACCTCTACTGGTCGGCGATGTTATCTACGCTGTTACCTATCAGGGCCGTCTGGGCGCACTGTCTCGCGGCACCGGCAGAAGTCTGTGGTTCCAAGACAGCTCATCACACCATGCACCAGCCTATAGCCAGGAGCAGGTGTATGTCACCGAAGATGAAGACGCTGTGCGCGCATTTAAAGCGGGTAGCGGCCAGCCAGTATGGATTAATGAGCAGTTGTTTTTACGCCAGCTAACGGGCCCAGCGAGACTGGCAGGCACCATTGCAGTGGCTGATGCCGAAGGTTATTTGCATCTACTGGATCCGGTAGATGGCCATTTTGTGGGCCGTGTTAAAGTTGATGGTAGTGGCGTCAGCGCGCCTATGCTGACTGTTGGTGAAAGCCTAATCGTGCAAGCTAATGATGGTTCAGTAACAGCCTATAGACTTAAATAATCAAATGGCCGCAAGGCCATTTGAGCGTCTAAAAGATTGTTTAGCTATGCATACAAGCCTAACAATCCCTAGTGTTAACTCAGTCAAACTAACGTAGAATGCCGCTATCAAAACCTGCGGCATTTTTTTATTCCTATGATTCCTGTTATCGCCCTTGTGGGGCGCCCCAACGTTGGCAAATCTACGCTGTTTAATCGACTCACCAAAAGTCGAGACGCGCTGGTGGCTAACTATTCTGGCCTAACCCGCGATCGCAAGTACGGTGATGGTGAGATGTATGATCGTCGATTTATGGTCATCGATACCGGTGGTATCAGTGGAGAGGAAGAGGGCATTGATGTGGGTATGGCAGAGCAGTCGCTGCTGGCCATGGATGAAGCGGATGTCGTACTATTTATTGTTGATTGCCGATCTGGATTGCTTCCTGCTGATTATATGATTGCTGAAAAGCTGCGGCAAAAGAACCGCAAGGTCTACCTAGTAGCCAATAAGATTGATGGGCTTGACCCTGCTGCTGCTTTAGCAGATTTCTATCAGCTGGGTTTCTCTGGTATGTTTCCCACGACTGCGACCCATGGCCGCGGCGTGCGCTCGATGATGGAAGAGTTACTTGAGCCGTTTCCAGAATTTGTTGAGCCAGACAATAGCGGTTTAAATAATATCAAGATTGGTATTGTTGGCCGCCCCAATGTGGGCAAGTCAACATTAGTGAATCGCTTGCTTGGCGAAGACCGCGTGGTGGTTTTTGATGAGGCAGGTACTACCCGTGACAGCGTTTATATTGATTATGAGCGCCATGGTCAGCACTACACCCTGATCGATACAGCGGGTATTCGAAAGCGCAAAAATATTAAGTTGGCGATTGAGAAATTCTCAATTGTTAAGACCCTTCAGGCTATTGATGACGCCAATGTGGTGGTGTTAATGGTCGATGCCCAAGAGGGATTGGTCGATCAGGACTTACACCTGATGGGCTCGGTAATTGATGCTGGACGCGGCCTGGTTGTTGGTATTAATAAATGGGATGGCCTAGCCCCTGAAAAGCGCGAGAAGATTAAGGCGGATATTAAGCGTAGATTACAATTTGCCGAATTTGCCGATGTGCACTTTATCTCTGCACTGCATGGCACTGGTGTGGGTAATCTGTATGACTCTATTGGCGCAGCTTATTCTGCTGCTACAGATACATTGAGCGCCTCACGTTTAACCAAGGTACTCGAGGGTGCGGTGGAAGAGCATCAGCCGCCAATGGTGCATGGTCGTCGTATTAAATTGCGCTTTGCTCATGCGGGTGGGCGTAATCCACCGGTGATTATTATCCACGGTAACCAGACTGATTCAGTGCCGGCTCAGTACACGCGTTATCTAGAAAAGATCTTCCGTCGCGAGTTGGGTCTGCATGGCACCCCGGTGAAGGTTGAGTACCGCACTGGTGATAACCCCTATGGCAATAAATCCAAAGCGGGTGAGAAGCCGGTATTTAAGCGCAAGAAGGTGATTAAGTATGCTAAGCGACATGATGCTAATAACAAGAAAAGATGACTTTAGTTGACGCGATAGGTGAGGCCTAAAGCGTCAAATGTGGTTTAAGGGCATTTCAGTTCTCTGCACCACCTGACGCAGTACAAAGCTAGTTCTAATGCTACTCACCCCATCCACTTGATTTAGCTTATCCAGCAAGAACTTCTGGTAATAATCCATATCTGGCATTACCACTTTCAATAGATAATCTGTGTCACTTCCGGTAATCAACGAACACTCAACCACCTCGGGCCAACCGGTGATTTTGTTATCAAAGTTCTTGAGCCGGTCCGGACTCTGATGGTCCAAGCTCACCGAGATATAGATACTTATCGGCAACCCCAATTTCTTCTGATCCAGCACGGTGATCTGGCGGCTAATAATGCCACTCTCCTGAAGTAGCTTTACGCGCCTGGCGCAGGGCGAGGGCGAGAGGCCCACGCGTTCGGCCAACTCCAAATTGCTAATACTGCCATCGGCCTGAATTTCTTCTAGAATACGGCGGTCCATTCGGTCTAGCTTTGGGATTGGCATAAATCACCTATAAAAAACAATAATGAAGTGAATATAGCTATTATTTAGGTTTTCAGCAAATTTAAAAGAGAGATTTAACTCAAATAATGGCGTTATTCTGGAGGCATAAATAGTCGTTTTTGGTGAGAAATCCCATGTCTTCCGATAACAATAATAAGCTCTCTTTTGCTACCCGATCTGTTCATGCAGGCTATGACTCTGCCGATAATGAGGGGTCGTTAAATCCACCGATCTATATGACGTCTACTTTCGCCTTTGACAGCGTTGAGCAGGGCGCTGGGCGCTTTTCTGGCGAGCAGCAGGGCCATTTTTACAGCCGCATCTCTAACCCGACTCAGGAGATTCTTGAGATCCGTTTAGCCAATCTAGAAGAGGGCGAGGCGGCACTGGCAACAGCTTCTGGTATGGGCGCTATTACCGCCACTCTGTGGACCTTGGTTGGGCCCGGCGATCAGATTCTGGTCGATGAAACGCTCTATGGCTGTACCTTTTCGTTTATGGAACACGGCCTTAAAAAGTTTGGGGTGGATATTTGCTACGCCGATTTTACCAATCATGCTGAGGTTCAGAGCAAGCTAACCGATAAGACTAAGGTGGTGTATTTTGAGACGCCGGTAAACCCCAATATGCGTGTTATTGATATTGTGGCAATTAGTGCCTTGGCCAAGGACTATAGCGGCGATATTAAAGTAATCATCGATAACACCTATTGCACACCGGCACTACAGCGTCCCATAACTATGGGCGCAGATCTTGTGGTGCATTCCGCGACTAAGTATCTGGGTGGTCATGGTGATTTGATTGCCGGCGCAGTGGTGGGCGATGCGGAGACAATTCAGCAAATTCGTTTGTTTGGTTTAAAGGATATGACTGGTGCTGTGATTGCGCCGATGACGGTATTTCTGATTCTGCGAGGCATTAAAACATTGCAGCTGCGCATGGAGCGCCATTGCCAAAATGCTCAGGCGATTGCTGAGATGCTGGAGCAGCACCCTGCAGTTGATCAGGTATTTTTCCCCGGTTTAAAAAATGATCCCTGGCATACGGTAGCTGCAAAGCAGATGGATGGTTTTGGTGGCATGATTGCCTTGGAGTTGAAGGGAGGTCATGAGGTCGCGGTGCGTATGCTAAATAAGCTCAAGCTGGCTAAGTTGGCCGTGAGTTTGGGCGATGCCGAGACATTGATTCAGCATCCGGCCAGTATGACGCATTCTGTGTATACCCCTGAGGAGCGTGCTGAGCATGGGATTACTGAGGGACTGGTACGAATTTCGGCTGGGCTTGAGGCGGTTAGTGATATTATTGCTGACTTGGAGCAGGCGTTGGAGGATTGAGTCTGTGAGATCCTTTTCCCTGTCTGTCGTCCTGAGCGCAGCCGAAGGATCTACTTCAATGTTCTTGGGCTCTGTCACTGCGTTTAGAATGATGGTGGTTGGTTCAGGATGACAATAATAAGAAACCTATAGCGTCTTATCACTAGTCCCAGTCACTGCAAAAACTACCTCACCATCCACCAGCTGACCCCTCAGCTGATCTCCAGCTTTAACCTCAGTAACACTCTTAATCACTGTATTATTATCATCCCTAATAATTGAATAACCCCGCCCTAATGTTTTTAACGGACTCACGGTATCCAGCAGATGCATCGCCTGTGCGGTTTTACCCTGCTTAGTCTCTAATTGCTGGCTTACTGCGCGCATCATCTGTTGTATTGTGTTGGCGACTACTTGTTGTTGTTGAGCGATGGCCTGTTTTGGATCTTGGCGCACTAATTTTTCCTGCATATTATTCATGTTGGCCTGCTGCTGCTGCATTGTCCCAGCCATAGCGCGGCGCAAGCGTATATCCAAATGATCCAGATGCTGAGCCTGTTCCTGTAGTTTTCTACCCGGATGCTGCAGACGTTTTTGCAGATAGTCTGTGCGCTGTTCCAGCTGCCTGATTTTGCGCGCTAGCGCTTCGCCAAGTAGTATTTCAAAGCCCTCAAACTGATTATGCATATCCTCGCCATCTGGGCTCAATAGCTCAGCGGCTGCCGAGGGTGTTGGCGCTCTTAGGTCGGCAACAAAATCGGCAATGGTAAAGTCCACCTCATGGCCGACGGCACTGACTACTGGTATCTCACTGGTAAAGATGGCTCTGGCCACTGCCTCTTCATTAAAGGGCCATAAGTCCTCTAATGACCCACCGCCGCGGCCAACAATTAAGGCATCGCACTGACCCTGCTGATTGGCATCGGCGATAGCCTGAACAATTTGCCCAGCTGCCTGTTCCCCCTGAACCAGGGTTGGGAAGATACTCACCCTGATAGAGGGAAAACGGCGATTGAGTACCGAGAGAATATCTTTAACGGCGGCGCCAGTGGCGGAGGTGATTACGCCGATATGGCTCACCGACTCAGGCATCGGCTGTTTATGCCGTTTATCGAACAATCCCTCGGCGGTAAGCTGTTGCTTAAGTTGTTCAAATTGGCGCTGCAGGGCCCCAAAGCCTGCCTCTTCCATATGCTCGATCACCAGCTGATATTCACCGCGGCCCTCATAGAGACCCGCGCGACAGCGCACTAAAACTTGAGTCCCATTGGCGGGCTGAAAACCGACGCGCTGGTTGGCGTTGCGAAACATGGCGCATCGCACCTGAGCCTGATCATCTTTTAATGTCAGGTACCAGTGGCCGGAGCCGGGGCGAGCAAAGTTAGATATTTCACCTTCAACCCAGAGCATGGGCAGCTGGGTTTCAAGCAGGTGACGCACACTTCGATTAAGTTGGCTTACACTAAAAATCTGGCGTTCTGAGGGATTGGAATTCATAGGTGTATTGTAGGGATGCAGGTCCGCTTAAGTCACTGTTTTATGTATCTTTTTAAAGGCTAAATAGTTGTTTACCTAGATGTGGCCACTGATTTATAATGCAGCGCTTACTTTTTAAAACCTCGCTGAGGTAAGCGTCCCCTATGTTACGCATTTCCCATGAAGCATTAACCTTTGACGATGTACTCCTAGTGCCAGGGTATTCTGACGTCACCGCAAAAGATGTGTCTACCCATTCCCAGCTCACGCGCGATATCAAGATGAATATCCCGCTGGTCTCTGCAGCTATGGATACAGTTACCGAAGCCCGTTTGGCCATTGCCATTGCCGCTGAAGGTGGTGTCGGTATCATCCATAAGAGCATGACTATTGAACAACAGGCCAAAGAGGTGCATGCGGTCAAGAAATATGAAAGTGGCGTGGTTAAAGACCCACACACGATTCAGTCGACGGCAACACTGCAGGACCTGCATGATCTAACAGTCGCTAATAATATCTCGGGCTTACCTGTTCTCGAAGACGGCAACCTAGTTGGTATTGTGACACGCCGCGATGTGCGCTTTGCCACGGATATGGATGCGCTGGTGACCTCAGTGATGACTCCAAAAAATGACTTAGTTACTGTCAAAGAAGGTGCCGATCCAGATGCCGTGCGCGTGTTATTACATGAGCACAGAATTGAGAAAGTATTGGTCATCAATGATGACTTTGAGCTTAAAGGTCTGATTACCGTTACCGATATTGACAAAGCTGAACAGCACCCCAATGCCTGTAAAGACGATCAGGGTCGACTGCGTGTCGGCGCCTCTGTTGGCGTAGGTGAGGGCACAGACGAGCGTGTAGCCGCGCTGGTTGCCGCTGGTGTTGATGTATTGGTTGTTGATACCGCCCATGGCCATTCCAAAAATGTATTGGATCGGGTTGCCTGGATCAAAGAGAACTATCCTGAAGTGCAGGTTATTGGTGGCAATGTAGCCACTGGTGCTGGTGCTAAGGCGCTGGCTGATGCCGGTGCTGATGGCGTTAAGGTTGGTATAGGTCCAGGTTCGATCTGTACCACAAGAATTGTGACTGGTATTGGTGTACCGCAGATTACTGCGATTGCCGATGCCGTCGCTGCCCTAGAAGGTACAGGTGTTCCAGTTATTGCCGATGGGGGTATTCGCTATTCTGGCGATATGTCCAAAGCGGTTGTCGCCGGTGCCAGCGCAGTAATGATGGGTTCAATGTTAGCCGGTACAGAAGAGGCACCAGGTGAGATTGAGATCTATCAGGGCCGCTCCTACAAATCTTATCGCGGTATGGGCTCTCTGGGCGCCATGGCCCGCAGTCAGGGTTCCAGTGATCGCTATTTCCAAGATGCCAACGAGGGCGCCGAGAAACTAGTGCCTGAGGGTATCGAAGGTCGAGTGCCTTACAAAGGTCCGGTCTCTGTCATTATTCATCAGATGATGGGTGGCCTGCGTTCAGCAATGGGTTACACCGGTTGTAACACCATGGATCAGATGCGTACCCAACCAGAGTTTGTGCGGGTGACCTCAGCTGGTACCAGCGAGAGCCATGTGCACGATGTGCAGATTACCAAGGAAGCGCCTAATTATCCGGCTGGTGGCCGATAAGTCTCAGGTGTTGTTGTGTTTTAAAAAGGGCTGCGTTCAACTAGTATCGCAGCCTTTCTTTTTTAGGGTTAATTAATGTCAGATTTACATTCGCAAAAAATTCTTATCCTCGACTTCGGGTCCCAGTACACCCAGTTAATCGCTCGCCGTGTGCGCGAGATTGGTGTGTTCTCTGAGATTCGTGCCTGGGATATTACCGAAGAAGAAATCCGCGAATTTGATCCCAAGGGTATTATTCTCTCCGGTGGCCCCGAGTCGGTAACCGGTGGTGCCGATGCGCCTAGCGCACCAGACTGCGTATTTACCATGGGCCTGCCAGTGCTGGGTATCTGTTACGGCATGCAAACTATGGCCGGTCAGCTGGGCGGAAAAGTCGATACTTCCGATGTGCGTGAGTTTGGTTATGCCCAGGTAAAGGTAGAGACCGAGTCGAGCCTGTTACAGGATATTAAAGACCATATTGGCCAGGGCGGTGAATCACTGCTGGATGTATGGATGAGCCATGGCGACAAAGTAGTTGCCATGCCCGAAGGCTTTAGCCTGATGGCCTCAACACCATCCTGCCCGATTGCCGGAATGGTCAATGAGGACAAAAAATTCTACGGCATTCAGTTCCACCCTGAAGTGACCCATACACTTCAAGGGCAGCGCATGTTTGAATATTTCGCCCTGCAAATCTGTGGCTGCGATGCTCTGTGGACCGCCGCGGCAATTATTGAAGATCAGATAGCCCGAGTTCAGGAACAGGTAGGCGACAGCCATGTGCTGTTGGGTTTATCTGGGGGTGTAGATTCCTCAGTGGTTGCTGCGCTACTTCATAAAGCCATTGGCAGTCAGCTAACCTGCGTGTTTGTCGACAATGGTTTACTGCGCAAAAACGAAGGCGATATGGTGATGGAAATGTTCGCCAAAAATATGGGTGTAAAAGTCATTCGTGCCAATGCTCAAGACAAGTTCTTAAATGGCCTGGTCGGTGTTAGCGACCCAGAGGCCAAGCGCAAAGTGATCGGCAATACCTTTATTGAAATCTTCGACGAAGAATCCAACAAAATTGATAATGTTAACTTCCTGGCCCAGGGAACCATCTACCCCGACGTGATTGAGTCAGCCGCCTCTAAAACCGGCAAAGCCCATGTCATTAAGTCTCACCACAATGTGGGCGGCTTACCCGATGATATGGCGCTGGAGTTGGTTGAGCCACTGCGCGAACTATTTAAAGATGAAGTGCGCAAGATCGGAGTTGAACTGGGCCTGCCCTACGATATGGTTTACCGTCACCCGTTCCCGGGTCCGGGCCTTGGTGTGCGTATTCTCGGTGAAGTTAAAAAAGAGTATGCCGATATTCTGCGCGAAGCCGATGCCATCTTTATCGAGGAGCTGCACAACTCCGGCTGGTACCACAAAACCAGTCAGGCCTTTGCTGTATTCCTGCCCATTAAGTCTGTGGGTGTAGTGGGTGATGCGCGCCGCTATGAATGGGTGATTGCCCTGCGTGCGGTAGAGACCATCGACTTTATGACGGCTCGCTGGGCACACCTTCCTTATGAGCTGCTAGAGAAAGTATCCAATCGTATTATTAATGAGATCACCGAGGTTTCTCGGGTGACTTACGATGTATCCAGTAAGCCGCCAGCTACTATTGAGTGGGAGTAGTCGGGTAGGTGTAACCCATTGATTTATATAGAGTTGGGAGTTACAAACTTGTTACAAACCACCCCTAAAACAGGGGTTTTTATCAGCAAAGTTACAGCTGTTTGCGATTACTGCATTTCATAAGTAGCAGTTGCAGATTTTCGCTAGCACCAGTGAAAAAAAATTTGTTTAGTTTCAGCGGATTTCTGCGCCAGCTCGCGGGCTTTCTCTCCAAACAGTTCTTCTACCATGTCCCGGCGAATCTTCATGGTTGGGGTAAGCACATTATTATCTATAGACCAAGGCTCTGCAGATATCATCACAGCCCCAATCCTCGCATGCTTTTCCACTTCAATATCGACAGCCTTAACTCGTTCCAGAAGAGCAGCTTCCACCACGTCTCTGGATTGTTCAAGTGCTATGGCACTGAGCACACAGGTCATTGTTGTTTTAGAGTAGCCCCTGCCCAGAAGGCATAATTGTTCAGTATAGGGGTTCTCGGCGAAGATGTTTTCTATTGGAGTTGGTGCTACAAATTTACCCTGAATGGTTTTAAAGTAATCTTTGACTCGCCCGGTAATATAGTAAACTCCATCTTCATCTATTCGTACTTTATCCCCAGTATGAACCCATCCATCGACAAAGGTCTCAGCGGTTTTATCTGGCATATTGTAGTAGCCCGGAGAGCAGCCTGGGGCTTTTACCAGAAGCTCATCGTCCTCAGTCACACGGACTTCAATACCGCTGGTTGGTTTGCCGATTGAACCAATGCGCCGCTCCTCTTTGCGAGACACAATGGGCCCCATGCATTCCGTTTGCCCAAAGCCTTCCATCAGGCAGATACCAAAGCGGTCATACCAGTGAATCAGAGCTGGAGGTGTGGGTGCGGCGGCCGTCAGCAGATACTCAGCCTGATCCAGGCCAAGCTTCTCGCGAATCATTTTTCCTACGGCCTCGGCATCTGCTTCAAGGGCTGCATCCACCGCATCCTGCGACCCAAACTGAGCATAATACCCTGTTGCAGTTGCTCCCAGACTCGCGGTGGACCAAACATAAAGCCTGGGCGGCAGAGGGGCAGATCGCGTAGCAGGGTGCCAAGGTTTTCATTGAAGTGGACTTCACCGCAGTTGACCAGAGAGCTGCCCTCTACTACCTGTCTTTCGGCGATGTGTGCCAGTGGAAGATAGGAAAAGAATCTTGCACCTACTTTCATGGAGAACGTGCTGCTAAAGCGCGCGATTGGAATCAGATTAGAACTGTGGGTCTGCATGACCCCTTTGGGTGCTCCAGTGGTTCCCGAAGTAAACACCAGAGACACCAGGTCATCGGCCTGGCACTGATAAGCGGGCATACTGCCTCTAAAGGGGGCCGCTAGATCTTCCCAGCGCAAATGCTCCTCAGCAAGTTCGACGCCGGGCAGAGCAATCAGAAGAATACCTTCAGGCAGTACACGCCGCACCTGATCCCAATTCTCTGTCTCGCCAACAAACAGCACCTTCATCTCGGTAAAGTTCATTACATAGTCAGCAGTTTCGCTTGACGCGGTAGTGAACATGGGCACTACCACATGGCCGGCGGCGCAGGCGCCTAGGTCGGCAAAATACCAGTGGGCACGGTTGCGTGATAGCAGTCCGATACGATGTCCAGTGGTCTCAAAGCGAGATTCGAGCCAGCAGGCAATAGCATTGATTTCAGTGTGAGCCTGATGCCAACTCCAGTCAGTATCTGCATCTCCGTTTCGCTCGCGCAGCCATACTTGATTCGGATACTGACTATTCCATTGGTTAAGGTAATCTGTGTAGGTGGAAAGCATAATAGTTATTCAGTTATATTATTGTTGCTTAAAATCAGCCTAGGTTTATTAGCACCTAACCCTCCAGTTTTAGGGGTAAGCTTCTCAACCGCGTTCCGGTTGCCGCGAATATGGCATTGGCAACGGCCGCCGCAATAGGGGGTAAACCCGGCTCGCCAACACCTGCAGGTGCCTCATCGCTGTCGATGATAACTACGTCTATTTCAGGGGATTCATTGATGCGCAGGGCCGGATAATCATGGAAGTTACTTTGCTGGATGACGCCATTTTTCAATGTAATTTCGCCATACAACGCGGCACTTAATC
>Ga0233426_10000070_pt1 | contig 109003 bp, 95 predicted proteins | sample SI_118_April2016_6_FD_179875 | JGI IMG/M metagenome (GOLD analysis project Ga0233426, IMG submission 179875) | Seawater microbial communities from Saanich Inlet, British Columbia, Canada - SI_118_April2016_10_MG | ecosystem: Environmental > Aquatic > Marine > Inlet | place: Canada: British...
AATGTAAAACGCTGTTCCCGGGCAGCTTATCGCCAATGAGATACAGTTTGCCGTTCTTGCCGCGTTCGGCGACGATTGCGCTTGAGGTGTTGGCGGCATCACTTAAGAAAACACCTTGAAGCTCGAGATTAAGCCGCGTGGTCGGAGCGCTGATAACTTGTTCGGCTTGATTGTCGTCGACACGGCCAAACAATTGGCGCGTCGCAAGGCTTGGACCGGTACTGGTAACGGCCGCCGCGGCGTCTGGGACAGACTCGGAAGGGCCAGAGACGGTCGAAGCTAAATCCGCATCAAGATAAAAAAACACGTTCTCAACCACAAGATAAATAGACCAGGCACCAAGCAAGAACAAGAGGCCTAAAGACACCGGTTTGCGGAAGGTGGCGAGATTGAATTGACCCATGGAGACCCAAGCACTTTGGTTTCGGTAAGGTTACAGGATTTTTTCTTCAAACAGCAGTGGCTGCGTGAGTTGCATGGCCCCAGGAATCTGCGCGAGGACAAGCAAACGGGGTTGTAATTCGGCGCTGAACCAACCGTCGAGTCCCAACACAAAACGCGCCAGATGGTCCGCATCCCGAGTGAGGTTGAGGGCTGGCGAGCAGGCTTCAAGCTCAAGTTTGGCCTGTAACGGGGGCAGTTGGTACTGAGCAACACCATTGAAGCCATTGAAAGTGATTCGGCCGCCAGACCAAGATAAATCGCCTGCGAGATCGGTTAAGCATTTCTCGGAAGTCGCAGCAAAGCCATTCTTGAGTGTCACCGATCCTGAAAACTGATGCCCGTAGGCGGCTGCCAGTTGATTGATGTCACTGCTGTTAATCTCACCGTTGAGGTCCTCAATTATAAGAACCTTTTGGTTGGGTATTAGCCGTAGCCTCCCGGTGATCTGATGACCAGGCCCGACTATGCTGATCGTTTGACGCAAGATCATGGCTTCCGGGGAGAGACTCGGCCAGTCCACTTGCCAGGATACACGTGACGGCGGGAAGCCTCGAAACTGCACCATCACATGACCGGCTCTAAGGGAGCCTCTTGGAAGGGCAACCTTGATATCCTTTGGCAAAGTGAGGCTCTGCTCAATGAGTCGAAACGCAAGGCTCGCCGGCAGAAACCAGGCGGTGGCAACGAGGGCAATCACCGAGGCCAGCAGCCCAGTTGTCACCCATCGGATTAACCCCATTGAACTTGCTTTTGAACACCATCGAGGATGCGCCACCAGAGATCCGGCGCGTCGTCCGCTTGTTCCTGCCAGGAATCAATGCTGCAGCGGATTTCACTCGGGAGTTTCGCGCTCAGGGCGAGCGCGAAATCAAGGTCGGTGTCCCAGGTCGAAATATTGGCCTTAAGCCAGATGCTGGTGAAGGCTTTATAGGCCCTGCTTTGGAGAATCACCGCACTGTTGCCCTGGTCGGTGATGGCCAGGCCCTGATAAAGGCTGGGCGTTTTGGACCAGCTGACGGCGCCCAGCATTGCAGTGATCGCATCTGCAACGAGATCCAGTTCAGGTGCCTTGATGTAAATTTCAAGATCTGGGTAGCGGGTCTTAGCCATGACTGCCCACCAAGCGAACTAATAGGTCTGTGTAAATGGTTGTGAGGACTGCAAGATCTTCTACTCGAACGCGTTCGTTGACCTTGTGAATGGTTTTATTGACGAGTCCAAGTTCAATGAGCTCAATGCCGTAGGGCGCGATAAACCGACCGTCAGAGGTGCCCCCGCCAGTGGATAGGATTACCTCTTGGTCGGTGATGGCCCGTAAGGTTGCAACAGCTGCATCAATGAGCCGCCCCTTTTCAGTCAGAAAGGGCTCACCTGAAAGTGCCCACGTGATTTCGAAGTCGAGGCCATGCGCTGTCAAAATCGCTTCCGTTTGACCGATCAGGTCAGCCTGAGTTGAAGCAGATGAGTAGCGGAAATTGAATTCGACCTGGGCGTCACCCGGCACAACATTTTGGACGCCCACACCTGCATTGAAGTTAGAGACTTGAAAGGTTGTTGGCGGAAAGAAGTCGTTGCCTTGGTCCCACTGTTTGCAGGCTAAAGCGTTAATGGCTGGCATGGCCTGATGGATTGGGTTGACGAGGGTGTCTGGGTAGGCGACGTGGCCGGACTTGCCTCGAATCACCAGATGGGCGTTCAAGGAACCGCGACGACCGACTCGAATCATGTCGCCCAAGGTTTGCGCGCTCGAGGGTTCGCCGACAACACAGTAGTCGAAATGAATCTTGGCGTCGGCAAGGGCTTGCATTACGCGCACTGTGCCGTGCTTTGCTGCGGCCTCTTCATCGCTTGTGATCAGAAAGCCGATCTTGCCGATGAAATCACCTTGTTGGTGGATAAATCGTTCGCAGGCGATGATCATGGCGGCGAGAGCCGATTTCATGTCAGCGCTACCGCGGCCGTATAACCAGCCGTCTGATACGGTCCCCTCAAAAGGCGGAAAGGTCCAGTCCGTCAATGGCCCCGCCGGGACCACATCGGTATGACCGGCAAAAACGAGGGTCGGACCCGGTATGCCACTGTCCTTGAGGGCCCAAAAATTCTCGACATCTGCAAAGGGCATGGGGGTGATATCAAATCCCATAGCGGCTAAACGCTGAATCATCAGGTCCTGACAGCCCTCATCCTTTGGGGACACAGAAGGTTTTGAAATCAGTGCCTGCGCCAGAGCCAATGTTTCGGTGTCTTTAATTGTCTCGATGGGATTCTTCATCCGATTAATTGTGTTGATGCAGTTGGGCGTTCAACGCAATGGCTTGGCGATTGGTCCGGCATTGCACGACGCCGGTTTGAGAATGACGGATAAACAGTAAATCACTTAGACCGTTGAGTTCTCGCGCTTTGAGCGTTTTAACGGTTTCGCCGTTTTCATCCAACAGGCTGACCTGAGTGCCGGGTGTAATATACAGGCCGGCTTCTATGGTGCAACGATCACCAAGCGAGATGCCGGTCCCGGCATTGGCGCTGATCAAACAATCCTCACCGATGGTGATGACATGATTACCGCCGCCAGACAAGGTGCCAGCCGTTGAGGCGCTGCCGCCAAGGTCAGTGCCTTTGGCGACAAAAACGCCTTGCGAGATTCTGCCTTCGACCATGTTGGGTCCTTCGGTTCCAGCATTAAAGTTGACAAAGCCCTCGTGCATAACGGTTGTGCCCGCACCAAGGTACGCGCCCAAACGGACTCTTGCCGAATCGGCGATCCGCACCCCCTCGGGTACAACATAGTTGGTTAGCTTGGGAAATTTATCGAGGCTCGTGACCTCTAAATGGCGTCCTTCAACGCGGGCCGATAACATCGCATCTGGCAAGGCTGATAGTGCCATTGGACCCTCCGAGGTCCAGGCGATATTAGGCAGAGCGGCATAGATACCGTCTAGATTGAGACTGTTGGGTCGCGTTAAGCCATGGGATAGTAAATGAAGTTTCAGATAGGCCGCGGGGGTCGATGTGATCGGACCATCCGTTTTTAACCAAGTCAGGACACAAGGCTTTTGGCTATTTTGAAGGGCCTTGAGTAAACCAAGTTGTTCCGGATTCTCAATGCAGTCGCACAGAGCTGATCGTGCGGCCTCATCGAGGGGGAGTACGCCTTCGCTCGCTGAGAAATCGATAACTTTGCCGAAGCTTTCGATCAAGTCTGGGCTGGGCTGCAGCAGTGGGCGAGGATAAAAGACCTCAAGCCAAGCATCCTCTACATTCTTAGTCCCGATCCCAATTCCAATACTAAACATAATGTCTCCAACCCCTCAGGGCGCTTGCGGTCAAAAAAACCGGAGTATGACTGGTTTGACGCGAATTTTCAGCTAAGCGCTTGAAAACACGATTTAATTCGTTCGGCAGCCTCAATGCAGGCGGATTGCTCCGCGACGAGCGCAATTCGGACACGTCCTGCCCCCGGGTTTACGCCGTTGACTGCTCGAGACAAATATTGGCCCGGTAACACCTTAACGTTGCAGAGGCGCATGAGGTTCTGCGTAAATTGTTCATCATCAATGGGTGTCTCAGGCCATAAATAGAAGCTTGCGGCGGGGGCTGTGATCGGCCAAACAGGCGCAAGGGTTTGAATAAACGCTTGGGTTTTTGTTCGATACAAGGCGCGATTAAGAATAACGTGGTCTTCGTCCGACCAAGCCAGCGCGCTCAGTTTTTGCGTGTGCACGGGCATCGCACTGCCATGATAGGTCCGGTACAGCAAAAATTGTCGGATCAGGTCCGCATCACCAGCGGCATAACCGGACCGCAGGCCAGGCAGGTTTGAGCGTTTTGATAAGCTATTGAAGGCAAGGCATTGTTTAAAGTCGGTATTGCCCATGGCGGCCGCTGCCTGAAGAAGGCCCACGGGAGGGGATGCTTCGTCGGCATAGATCTCGGAGTAACATTCGTCAGCAATGAGGATGACGTCATGCTCTATCGCTTTGCGAATCAGGTTCTGTAGATCTTGCTCTGTCATCAATGCGCCATGCGGATTGCCGGGATTACACAGGTATAACATCCCCACGCGCGCCCAGGTTTCATCATCAATTTCGTTAAAATTGGGTTTGAAACCCTGGCTGGGGGGGCAGTCGATGTAATGTGGCGTAGTTCCTGCCAGCAGGGCGGCGCCTTCGTAAATTTGGTAGAAAGGGTTTGGGAGTAAGGTCAGCGGCTTTGTTTGAGGCCGACTCAAAGCTTGCGCGACGGCAAATAGGGCTTCACGGGTTCCATTCACCGGCAGTATCTGATGATCGGGGTCAGGGTGGGCGGGCGAAAAACGATTGCGGAGAAACCCGGCTATGGCATGCCTAAGTTGATCGGTGCCTTTGGTTGGTGGATACGTTTTTAAGCTTTGCTTCGCCATGTCGCCCTGTTTTAAAAACTCGATAAGGAACTCAGGGGGTTCATGTTGTGGCTCACCCATTGCGAGCGAGATGAAGCGCTGGTCAGCGGGTTGCACCGACTTCAATAACTGATTTAAGCGATCGAAGGGGTAGGGGTTTAATCGGGCCAAATTGGGATTCATGCAGAAATCCTTTGAATGTGCTGGTCGAGTTCAGCTTGAATCGATTTCGAGAGCTGGGCCTCAGCATCGGGATCGTTCATTGGTAACCCACTGCGGGTAACAATGTGGAAGACGTCCTCTACGCGTTCACCGAGGGTTGTGATTTTAGCGGCCTGAATCTGAATGTGGTGGGCCTGAAAGACTCGGGCCAGCTTCGCCAGTAATCCAGGTCGGTCTGCGGCAACAACCTCGAGCACAGTGAAGGATTCATTGGCGCGGGAGTCGATCGAAATTTGGGTTCGAGCGTTAAATTCTTTCAGAATTCTAGGCGTGCGACGGGCGGAGACTTTAAAGTCATCGCCTGCCTTAATTGCTTGGTTGATGGTCTGGCGAACACTATTCAGCCTGTTCTCACGGCTCTGCTGGCTCAGCGGTTGGGTCTCGAGCACGTCGAAGGTGTAGTCTGTTCGACCTTTGGTATTGCCAGGTATGCGAGCATCAACGATGTTCATGCCTAATTGGTCAAAGGCGGACACAATGGCAAAAAATAGTGGTTGATCCGATGGCAGATGAATAAAAACATGCGTCACGCCCGAATCGGTTGTGAGCCGTGATTGGCTGTCTTCGATGAGAATGAGCGGCCCGGTTGCAGGATCATAAGCGTCGAGGGATTCGGTATGGTTAATGATGTTGAGCTCTGATTCGCGCAGGAAGTAGTCATCGTCTAGGCCTGCCCACAGTGCGCGCACGCGGTCGATTGCGATGCCTTTCGCGGTGAGTTTGGCGCTTGCGCGCAATTGCACTTGGGCTAAGTAGTCTTCTCGATCGATCATATTGTCAACGCCAAGCCGTAGGACTCTTTTCGTCTCGAGGTAGAGTTGGCTCATTAGGGAGTCACGCCAGCTATTCCAAAGCGTTGGGTTGGTGGCATTGATGTCCGCTACAGTCAGGGCGTAGAGGTAATCTAGTCTGACCTGGTCCCCCATTTGTTCAGCAAAGTCTCGGACCACATCCGGGTCGAAAATATCTTTGCGTTGGGCTGTTGTCGACATGAGTAGGTGGTTTTTGACCAGCCAGCAAACTAAATTGGTATCCCAAGTTCCCAATTGGTGACGGACACAAAAAGCGCTTGCGATATCAATACCCAGCTCTGAATGATCGCCACCTTTGCCTTTCGCAAGGTCATGGAAAAAGCCTGCAATGTATAGCAGTTCAATTTTCGGCAAACGATGATGAATGTGCGCGGCGATAGGGAACTCTTGCTGCTGATTTTTGTAACGGAACCGCCGCATGTTGCGAACGACCTGTAAGGTATGCGCATCAACGGTATAAATGTGAAATAAATCGAACTGCATTTGCCCTACAACACGTTCAAATTCCGGCAAGTAGGCGCCCAGAATACCGTAGCGATTCATTCGACTAAGTTGGGAAAAAAGATGGTGTTCAACCCGCAGCAGGTTCAAAAACAGGGTGGTTGCAATATTGCTCTGCCTGAACGCATCATCGATTTGTGCGGCAGATGTTTGAGCCTGCCGAATGGTACTCGCTCGAATGCCTTTGAGCTCGGGTGTTTCGCCCAGGATAACGAACATCTCAAGTAAAGCCTCGGGATTGCGCTCAAATATATCGGCTTGGGTGACTTCCAAGTAGTGGTTATTGGTTTGAAATCGCTCATTGATTTGGATGGGTTTGGTTCGTCTGCCACCCTGAACAACTTGCTCATCGAAATCCTGAAGGATGAGCTCATTGATCGTGCTGACGGACTTTGCAAAACGATAGTAATCTTGCATGAATTGCTCAACCGCCAGTTGCGCGCCATCGTGATAACCCAATGCGAGGGCTACTTTTCTTTGATTGTCAAAAAACAACCGGTTTTCATCCCGGCCAAGGAGATCGTGCAGCACGAAGCGGACTTTCCAAAGAAAAGCGCGGGCATCTATGATCTTATCGGCTTCTTCAGGCTCCAAAAAATTCGCGTCTACGAGCGCGTTAAACGCGCTGGTTTGATGGTGAAACTGAGCAATCCATAAGATCGTCTGGATATCCCGAAGTCCGCCAGGCGCGGTTTTTAAATTGGGCTCCAAGCTGTATTCGGTGTGATTGGACTTGGCATGTCGGTCTTGCTGCTCAGTATATTTGGCTTGGAAGAAGCTCTTGGTCTTCCAGCCGGTTTTGGGTCGTAACTTTAAGCGCAATTGTTGAAGAAGGTGCTGTGCGCCACAAACTGCTCTTGCGTCTAGCAGGGCGGTCATGATGGTTACATCGTGTTTAGCTTGATGAAGGGACTCTTTGACCGATCGAACGCTGTGCCCAACTTCCAAACCAATATCCCAAAGCAGGGCAAGGAAGGATTGAATGTTTGAGCTATGGTGTTGCGCGTTGGCTCGTTCAATGAGGATCAGGAGATCAATGTCAGAATTAGGCAACAGCTCACCGCGACCATAACCGCCGACGGCAACCAACGAAATCCTGCTTTTTCTCAGGCTTGACAAATTTTCGTCCCAGCTGAAGCGTTGCCAGCAAAGGCTCAAGATGTGATCGATAAACGCAGCACGGGCTTTGATCAACTGCGAAACGCACACCCCATTGTCGAAGTCCGTGTGCTGTTGTGCTCGAAAATCAGCCAGTGCAGACTTTAAGATGGGTAGGGGAGTCTTGCTCGCAGCAACCGCGTGAGCCAGTGCCGCAAAATCCGGACTAACCGACTCGAGGGAGATCATCGTCGCTACGGTGAGTCAGGATTTCATAGCCCGTATCGGTTACCAAGATAGTATGTTCCCACTGCGCGGTTAATTGATGATCTTTGGTCACTACGGTCCATTGATCGGGGAGCAGCTTCACGGCCGCCTTGCCGGCATTAATCATAGGCTCGATGGTGAAAATCATTCCGGGCTGCAGTGTCATACCCGTTCCTGCCCGGCCGTAATGTAGTACCTGAGGCTCATCGTGAAATACGCGACCGATGCCGTGACCGCAGTATTCGCGAACGATTGAGAACCGGTGCTTTTCCGCAAAGCCTTGAATAGCACAGCCAATGTCTCCCAGTTGCGCGCCAGGCTTAACCGCTGCAATACCAAGGTTTAGGCTCTGCTTACAGGTCTGGACTAGGCGTTCGCCGCGAACCGTGCCATTACCCACAACGAATGTTTTGCTGGTGTCGCCGTGAAAGCCGTCCTTGATGAGGGTTACATCAATATTAATAATATCGCCATCTTTTAAAATTTTTTCATCCGATGGGATACCGTGGCATACAACGTGATTAACCGATGTGCAGATGGACTTCGGGAATCCTCGGTAGTTAAGCGGTGCCGGCGTCGCTTTTTGGTGATCAATGGTATAGCGGTGGCAGATCCGGTCAAGCTCGCCCGTGCTGACTCCTGGGGTGATATGTGCGGCGATCATTTCCAGCTGTTCTGCCGCCAGAGCGCCAACTACACGCATTTTTTCAATCTCTGCCGCTGTTTTGATGTTGACCACGATCGCCTCCTTTTACGAAGCAGCAGTATAACAGGCGGCTAGCGCTATGGCAGGCTAAATCATTGGTTTAATGCGTCAAATATGGTATAAAGCGCGCCGCGGAAACGTAAATCGGGGTGAAAGCAAACGCCTTCATCTTAAATCAGCACACACATCGTCACGGATTGCGGGTGCCTTCGGGTTGCAGTCTGGGATGTGTGGAAGCCCAACCCATACAAATTGGAGACATCATGGCTCAAGTCAACATGCGTGACCTGCTAGAAGCAGGCGTCCACTTCGGACATCAAAAGCGATATTGGAACCCTAAAATGGGTGAGTTTATCTTTGGTGCCCGCAACGATATTCATATTATCAACCTAGAAAAAACCGTACCGGCGTTCGAAGAAGCTTTAGCGTTCGTCGCGTCTCTTGCGGCGAAAAAGAACAAAGTACTCTTCGTTGGCACAAAACGCAGCGCTAGTAAAATCGTTAAAGAAGAAGCGGCTCGGTGCGGCATGCCCTATGTCGACAAACGCTGGTTAGGCGGCATGCTGACGAACTATAAAACTATTCGACAATCCATCCGTCGATTACGGGATCTCGAAGAGCAGAGCACCGATGGTACCTTTACAAAACTCACCAAGCATGAAGCCTTAACGCGACAACGGTTACTCGAGAAGCTCGAAAGCAGTCTCGGTGGGATCAAAAATATGGGCGGTTTGCCGGATGCGATTATCATTGTTGACGTGGATCATGAAAAGATCGCCGTGACGGAAGCCAAAACGCTAGGCATTCCGGTTGTCGCAATTGTGGATACCAATAGCAATCCAGACAATGTGGACTATCTGATACCGGGCAATGATGATGCGATTCGGTCAGTCCGGTTATTTATGAGCACGTTTGCCGATGCGGTTTTAGAGGCTAAGGGTCAATCTAACGTGGTCGAGAGCGATTTTGTCGAAGTTGCTGAAGCGGACGCTGTGACGCCAGAAGTCGCTGATGTTGCAGAGGTAGCTGCCGGCGACGCGCCTGCAGCAGATGCGCCTGTTGAAGACGCCGTCGCGCCAGAAGCAGCACCAGAAAGTGCTGTTGAGGAAGCGACGCCAGAGGTGGTTGCTGCTGATGCGGCATCAGAAGAAGCTAAACCAGCTTAAGCGTCATACATTCGAGCAGGTACGCACGATAATAGAAACAATCGAAAGCGGTCGTTGAGATCGCTTTTTTTGAGAAGAAAATTAAGGAAGGGATATGGCGGCAGTGACAGCAGCGATGGTCAAGGAGCTGAGAGAGCGCACTGGACTTGGTATGATGGATTGTAAAAAGGCCCTGGTTGAATCCGATGGTGACATGGATCTCGCAATCGACAATTTAAGGAAGTCCAGCGGTATGAAGGCCGCAAAAAAAGCCTCCCGAACAGCCGCTGATGGTTTGATTCGGATCCGGATGGACGGCGAGCAAGGTCTGATGGTCGAAGTAAACTGCGAAACAGATTTTGCAGCCAAGGATGAAAACTTTATTAACTTTGCTGATCAGGTGACCGCGGCGATGTTTGAAGCCCAGTCTGTTGACGTTGAAAGCCTTATGGCATCAGGGTTTGAGGCAACGCGGGAATCTCTCGTGCAGAAGATTGGTGAAAACTGTAGTGTTCGCCGGGGTCAGATCTATCAAGGCCAGGTTGCATCCTACTTGCACACGAACGGTAAAATTGGGGTGCTGGTGCACTTGCAAGGCGGCGACGACGCTTTGGGGCGCGACTTGGCGATGCACATTGCCGCTGCAAATCCTCAGGTTGTGGCGCCAGCGGATGCGGGCCAAGATATCTTGGATAAAGAGCGTGAAATATATACGGCCCAGGCGGCGGAGAGCGGCAAGCCGGCTGATATCGTAGCGAAAATGGTTGAAGGTCGGGTCAAGAAGTTTTTGGCTGAGATCAGTTTGACCGAACAAGCTTTTGTAAAAGATAGCGACCTTAAAATCAGTGCGCTGCTGAAACAGCATGATGCAGAAGTTCTCGCCTTCGTGCGTTACGAAGTAGGCGAAGGGATTGATAAAGAAGAAGTGGATTTCGCGGCAGAGGTCGCGCAACAATTGTCTTGAGACCGAATTATGCCCTCAAAAAAACCGACGCCTAAATACGAGCGAATCCTACTCAAGCTGAGCGGAGAAGCGCTGGGAAAGAATGGTGTTGGAATTGATCCAAAAGTCCTGGACCGAACGGCGTTAGAGATTGGTCAGCTCGTCGGTATTGGAATCCAAATCGGTATCGTCATAGGGGGTGGTAACCTCTTTCGGGGCGCCGAGCTCAGCGCTGCAGGCCTTGATCGGGTGACTGGTGACCATATGGGGATGCTCGCCACGGTGATGAACGCCCTCGCGATGCGAGATGCCTTGGAGCGCGCGAATATTCAAACAGTCGTGATGTCAGCCATCCCGATGAGTGGTGTGGTCGAACATTACGATCGAAGGCTTGCCATACGACACCTGGAAGAGGGTGACGTGGTGATCTTCTCATCGGGCACAGGCAATCCCTTTTTTACAACAGATTCCGCAGCTTGCCTTCGGGGCATCGAAGTCGATGCCGATATTGTTCTGAAAGCCACCAAAGTTGATGGCATCTACTCCGCGGATCCCGTGACGGATCCGCACGCTACCCGGTTTACATCCGTTACTTATGATGAGATCTTAGAGCAACAATTAGGGGTCATGGATCTGACCGCAATTTGTCTTGCGCGGGATAATGGTATGCCTTTACGGGTATTCCAACTCGACAAGCAAGATGCGCTGCTGAATGCGGTGGTGGGTGAAGGCGAGGGAACGCTCGTTGTGCCAAAAAAAGCAGAGGAGATGGCTGAATGATCGAGGAAATCAGGCAGGATGCGGAAGAACGCATGAAGAAGAGCCTGGCTGCCCTTGAGGTTGCCTTCGCTCGGATTCGAACGGGCCGCGCGCATCCCAGCTTTTTAGATTCAGTGAACGTTGATTATTACGGTAATGTTACAGCGCTTAGACAAATGGCGAACGTCAATGTTGAGGAAGGTCGCTCGCTCGTTATCGTGCCTTGGGAGCGTTCCATGATCCCGGTGATCGAAAAAGCAATTTTGAAATCAGATCTGGGCGTGAACCCTTCTAGCAGCGGCGAAAGTATTAGAATCTCGATGCCGCCCTTGACAGAAGAAAACCGTCGAGACCTAGCAAAAATTGCGCGCTCAGAAGCCGAAAATGCTCGGATCTCGATTCGGAATATCCGTCGAGATGCCAATAACGATGTCAAAGACTTCCTCAAAGAAAAGGAAATCAGCGAGGACGAAGCTCGGCGCGGCGAAGATCAGATTCAAAAATTGACTGATGAAATGATAAAGCAAGCGGATAAGCTGTTGGCCGGCAAAGAGAACGACTTGATGGCGCTCTAGGGCCCGTCGTCAGCACTCATGCTCAAAACTAGAATCTTGACCGCCCTCGTGATCGCACCGATTGCGCTTCTGGGTTTGTTTTATCTCTCGGTACCAAATTTCAAATGGTTTTTATTACTGATTCTCATGGTGTCCGGTTGGGAATGGGCAAATTTTGCGCGTCTTCAGCCGTTGGGTCGGGTCGTTTATGCCAGTGGTTTAGGCGCATTGTTTTTTGTCTCGAGCAATTTTTTGATGCCTTGGCTCGCTGCCGCTGTTTTATGGTGGGTCACCGCTTTATGGCTCATCGTTCAATATCCATCTCAGTCAACGCGCTGGCAGCGGCCGGATGTGATTGGACTCATTGGCGTCGTGACCCTGATTCCGTGTGGGCTCAGCTTAGTGTGGTTGAAAGCGCAGAGTGATGCCGCAACGGTACTGCTTCTGCTCTTGATCTTGATTTGGGCGGCGGATATCGGCGCCTATTTTGTTGGCAGGCGCTTTGGCCAACGAAAGCTATTGCCCAATGTCAGTCCTGGAAAGACCGTTGAGGGGTTAGTCGGTGGCTTGTTGATCGCGGTCACCGCAGGGTTTGCAACGCTTGAGCTGATGCCAAAAGTTGATGGCCGCGCATTGGGATACGGTGGTTGGCTATTGCTGTTTGTGAGTGTCGGACTAATTTCTGTTTTAGGCGATTTAACTCTGTCTATGTTTAAGCGGAGCCGAGGCATCAAAGACTCTAGTCAATTGCTGCCTGGTCATGGCGGGTTTTTGGATCGCCTGGATAGCCTGTTTTCGGCCGCGCCGATCTATTGCGGTGTCCTGTATTTGACCGCGAGCCTTAAATGATGCTCAAGCGCATTACGATACTAGGTTCCACTGGATCCATTGGTCAAAGCACGCTGAAAGTGTTGGCAACGCAACCCGACTACCAAGTCTTTGCGCTCACAGCAAACGAAAATGTCGATCTGTTACTCGGACAATGCCAACAGTTTAAGCCGGAGTTTGCGGTATTGGGTAGGCCGGCTTTGGCGCAAGATCTCGCGGTTAAATTGCAAGCCCTAGGGCTTGCAACAAAAGTGTTAAGCGGTCCAGCGGCACTGGTTCAAGTCGCCGCGGATCCTGCTGTGACCCATGTCATGGCGGCCATTGTCGGGGGCGCAGGCCTTGCACCAAGCTTTGCAGCTGCCGATGCTGGCAAGGTCATTTTATTGGCTAACAAAGAAGCCTTGGTGATGGCCGGCGCAATATTTATGGATGCTGTCGCGCGATCGAATGCCACGCTGTTGCCCGTGGATAGCGAGCACAACGCTATTTTTCAGTGCCTTGGACAATCATCTCATGTTGGCAAGGGGGTTCAGAGAATTCTGCTTACTGGCTCCGGCGGACCCTTTTTGGATACGCCGCTTGCAGCCCTAGATCAGGTAACACCTGATGACGCCTGTCGGCACCCGAATTGGGATATGGGGCGAAAAATCTCTGTTGATTCGGCGACGATGATGAACAAGGGATTAGAGTTGATCGAAGCCTGTTGGTTATTCGATGTGCCGCCTGAGAAAATCGAGTTCGTGATACACCCCCAGAGCATTGTGCATTCCATGGTTGAGTTTGTTGATGGATCAGTGGTTGCACAACTGGGTCAGCCTGACATGAGGACGCCCATCGCGCACGTCTTAGCCTTTCCGGAACGCGTCGGCGCAGGGGTTGCCGGATTAGATTTTAGCAAGCTCACGGCGCTGGAGTTTCGATCGCCAGAGCTGAGTCGATTTCCTGTTTTAAGCATGGCGCGCAGTGTGGCGAGTGGGCCGAAAAGTCTTGCGATTACTTTCAATGCCGCCAATGAGGTGGCCGTTGAGGCCTTTTTGGCAGAACGGTTATCGTTTTTAAATATCAGCATCGTGATCAAGGCAGCGCTGGATGCGGCAGAGACCCCGGAACTCCATAGCCTCGATGATGTCCTAGCTTGTGACACAGCAGCAAGGGCGCTGACCCGGCGGATTCTGACCAGCCTATGATTGAATTTTTACAAAGCGTGTTGGCACTCATTGTCACAATTTCGATTTTGGTGACGGTGCACGAATTCGGGCATTTTTATGTCGCTAAAAGATGTGGCGTGCACGTTGAGCGGTTCAGTGTTGGTTTTGGCAAAGTTTTATTTCGCCTTCAAGGCAAACCGCCCAAACTTGATAAAATGAATGCGCTGCAGGGCGCGCAAACTGTGAGTAATGAAGCGCTCGCGGGCACCGAGTATTGCATCGCGATGATCCCCTTAGGCGGCTACGTCAAAATGTTAGATGAACGGGATACGTTTGTGGCGGATGATCTGCTGGATTTTGCGTTTAACCGAAAAGCGTTGTGGCAACGAACGTTGATCGTTGCGGCCGGGCCCTTGGCGAATTTTATACTGGCATTTTTTCTCTACTGGGTCTTGTTTGTTGCGGGGGTTTCGGGCATCGCGCCAATCTTGGGTGAGCCGTTGCCCGGTAGTGCAGCTGAGCGCGCCGGCTTGACCGCAGGGGTTGAAATCCTAAGCGTTGACGCCAAAGCAACGGAAACCTGGTCTGACGTGAACCTTGCGCTATTTGATCGTTTGGGCGATACCGGTGCAATCGGCATGACCGTTCGGCCTCAGGCTGGGCTTAGTAACGTGCAAGTTTTATCGCTTCCGATTGCTCGATTCTTGGCAGGTGAAGATGAGCCGAGGCCGGCAGCAGCCCTAGGATTGGGCTTGTTTCAGCCGGTTATTGCGCCTGTTTTGGGTGATGTCTCATCGGGGAGTCCTGCGGATATTGGCGGACTAAAAGCCGGCGATCAGGTGATCATGGCGGATGGCATTGCCTTAGATGCGTGGTCTGATTTTGTGACCTTGGTGCAGGCGCGCGCTGGGCAGCGCGTTTCATTGCGGGTTAAACGCGGGCAGAGTGATCTGTACCTCGAGGTCACGCCAGAGGCGGTTGCTACCTCTGATGGCACAATCGGTCGGATTGGGGTCGCGCTTGGACCTCAGCAATGGCCTTCGTCAATGCAGCGATTGACCCGAGCGCCGTTTTATACCGCTTGGTTACCGGCCCTCAACAAGACCTTTGACATGACCCGGTTCACTGTTGAGAGTATCGGGAAAATGTTGCAGGGCTTGGTTTCAACGCGCAATCTTTCCGGACCGATTACCATTGCTAAAATAGCGAATCAAACAGCTGTCAATGGTTTAGAGAGTTTTCTTGGGTTTATTGCGTTAGTGAGCATTAGCTTGGGGGTGCTGAATTTATTACCCATCCCGATGCTCGATGGTGGTCATCTCTTGTATTTTCTCATTGAAGGCGTCACGGGGAAACCGGTCTCAGAGCGGATACAGACCTGGGGATTGCAAATTGGCATGGTCTTTCTTGTAGGAATCATGATGCTAGCCTTCTATAATGATCTTCTCAGATTATGATTGGGCTACTGTGAAGATCGTTGCTTTTAAATCTTTTATTCGTTCGGGCGTGTGCGCCTTACTGCTGTGTGGTGTGATCCAGGCCCAGGCCTTTGTGATCTCTGATGTTCGCGTGGAAGGGTTGCAGCGTATCGGTGCTGGCGCTGTGTTCGGCGCGATTCCCTTTAATGTGGGCGATGAGGTGGATGACGACGGTCTCCGACAGATTATTCGAGCCTTATTCCGGACCGAAAATTTTGACGATGTTCAGGTCGGGCGCGATGGCAATGTATTGCTGATTATCGTGAGTGAGCGCCCCACAATCGAAACGATCGAAATTGACGGCAATAAGGCCATTAAAAGCGAGGCATTGCTAGACGGATTAAGCGGTGCGGGCTTATCTGAAGGCGAAATTTTCAAAAAAGTCACGTTGGATCAAATGGGCGCCGAGCTTGAAAGGCAGTACGTGATCCAGGGTCGTTACGATGCCAAAATCGCAACCGAGGTCGAAAACTTACCGCGTAATCGAGTGGGAATCAAAATTGAAGTTGATGAGGGCAGTGTGTCCGGTATTCGGCACATCAATATCGTGGGCAATCGGGTTTTTGACGACGCAACCTTAAGAGAACTTTTTGAGTTGCAGCTCCCAAGTTTGTTGTCGTTCTATACGAAAGATGCGCAGTATTCTCGTGAAAAGCTGAAAGGCGATTTAGAAAACCTTGAATCTTACTACTTGGATCGGGGGTATTTGAATTTTGAGGTTGAGTCGACCCAAGTGGCCATAGCGCCCAATATGGAAGATGTCTACATCACGATTAATGTTGAAGAAGGGCAACAATTCAAGGTGGGTCAAGTCGAAATATCTGGTGAACTTCACGACATCCCGGAAGCCTCTATTCGACAACTGATCTTATCGCGCGAAGGACAGATTTATTCAAGAGAGCTCATGACCGCCTCGGAAGAACGCATCGAGATGATTTTAGGTAATGCCGGCTATACCTTTTCCAGTGCAACGGGTAATCCAGCCCTATCTGAAGACGGTGAGACGGTTGTGGTTCGGTTCTTTGTGGATGCCGGCAACCGAGCCTATGTTCGCAGAATTTCTTTTCGCGGCAATACTTTGACGCAAGATGAGGTATTGCGGCGAGAACTCCGTCAGATGGAAGGTGGTTGGGCCTCCAATGCTTATATTGAAGCCTCGAAAGTCCGGCTCGAGCGGCTTGGTTTCTTTAAAGAGGTCAACGTTGAAACGCCTGCGGTTGTCGGTGTCGAAGATCAAATCGATGTTGAATATACCGTAGAAGAACAACCATCAGGTGCAATCTCAGCAACCTTTGGTTATGCGCAAGATTTTGGCGCTATCCTGGGCTTATCTTATCAAGAGTCCAATGTGTTTGGTTCGGGCAACTCGTTTAATGTGTCTGTTAATCGCAGCTCCTACCAAACGTCCTATAACCTATCGTTTTTTGATCCGTACTTCACGGTAGATGGCGTGAGTCGGGGCTACTCGATTTTTTATCGCAGCACATCCTATGACGAACGAAATATTGCACGTTTTTCAACCGATTCTCTTGGCGCAACGGTTAATTTCGGCTATCCGATTAACGAGGTTTCGAGGATCAATTTTTCAGTGGGCGCTGAAAATACTAATATTAAAGAGGGGATTTTCCCCTCCCAGGAAATTTCGAGATTTTTGTCAAAGGAAGGGAACGACTTTTCTCTCGTAACAGTGTCGGCAGCCTACACGATGTCAGCTCTGAATCGAGGACTCTTGCCAACGGCCGGACGCGCTCAAACTTTGTCGTTCGAGGCGACCGTACCAGGCAGTCAGCTCGAATTCTATCGAATCAATTATTCAGGGCAGATCTTTTTCCCGCTGACCAAGCTGTTTACGCTTCGGCTTAGAACCGATCTTGGTTATGGCGGCACGTTTGGCGGCACAGAAACGTATCCGTTTTATAAGCATTTCTATGCGGGCGGGATGGGCTCGGTTCGAGGGTACGAGAGTAACACGCTCGGACCCCGCACCACGCGATCACCGAACGATCAATATGGCGAGCCCGACCCTTTGGGTGGGAATGTCTTGATTGAGACGAGTGCCGAGATACTCTTTCCATTGCCGTTTGTTGAGGATCAGCGTCAGTTGAAGTCGGCGTTGTTCGTCGATGCAGGTAACGTTTTCAACACCAATTGCCCTGAAATCGCCGTTTATTGCCTGAGTCCTTCAGACGGCGAGTTACGGTATTCTGCCGGCTTGTCAGTGACCTGGATAACCGGGTTTGCGCCTATCAGTTTTGCGATCTCTTATCCGTTTAATCGACGAGATGGCGATGAGGGTGAGTCATTCCAGTTCGAATTGGGACGAACTTTTTAAACACTCTGTAGTCTAATAATTTGAATCCCGCCTCAGGGTATGACACTATTCGCGACGCGAGAGATATCCCTGAATTTTGGGAAGGGTTGCAACCAACCTGGCCTAGTGACATGGGTCAGAATTTTGAACAAAGCGCTGATGAAATCAGTTGTGCGAAGGAGATACGTTGTGCGATTTAACAAATTAATGAGCTTGGTTTTAGTATTAATGGCAACCTCATTCGGTTCGCTTTCCGTTCAGGCAGAAATGAAAATAGCCGTGGTTGATGTTGATCGAGCCGTCGCTGGATCTGAAGCCGCCCAAAAGTTACTGCGTCAGCTTCAGGAAGAGTTCAAAACGGACGAAGACACGATTAAGAAGATTCAAACTGAAGCGGCTGAGCTTCTGCAGAAAATGCAGAAGGATGCGGATGTGATGAGTGAGGATGAAAAACGTCGAGTCCAGCAAGAGATCGAATCGCTCAATAATGACTTCGTCTATCAGCGTCAAAAGCTTCAAAAAGAAGTCGCTGCCCGTCAGGGTGAGCTGTTTATTGGTACCGAAGAAAAGGTGCGCAAAGCGATTGAGGACCTCGTTTTAGAGAACGACTACGATATGATTTTGCCTCGCGCCGCAGCCTTATATGTCGGTGATCTCTACGACGTCACGCGTAAAGTGACCGAGAAGTTAAATCAAGCTGCGACGGCTCAGTAAGAGGCTTGTCGATAGAACGCCCATTGCTGGAAACCACCCTAGCGGGAATTGGTGAGCAATTTGGACTGACGGTAGTCGGTGATGGGCGTGTCAGAATTACCGGTATTGCAGCGCTTGATGAAGCAGGCCCGGAAGATCTCACATTTTTGTTTAGCCCCAAATACCAGAATCGACTGCCTGCTTGCAAAGCTGGGGCGGTTGTCGTTCCCCCAAAGTTTGCGACTGCTTTAACCGGGTCCGGCCTGATTGCAGAACAACCGCGCCTAGCATGGGCAAGAATTGCGACACTGTTTGATGTTAGCGAAGCTTGGCCGGATATCCATCCGACAGCACAAATTGACGAAACTGCGGAACTCGCACCGGGCGTCTCGATTGGTCCGAACGCGGTTGTGCGCGGCGGTGCGGTCCTCGGGGCCAACGTGGCTTTAGGGTCTGGTGTGGTCGTGGGCGAAAACGTGCAGATTGGCGATGGCACTCATATTCATGCAAATGTGGTCCTGTATCACCAGATCCATATCGGTCGCCATTGCATCATCCATGCGAACGCCGTGATCGGAGCAGATGGATTCGGCTTTGAGTTTGATCCCGCGACGGGTGGTCTGGTTAAGATACCCCAAGTTTTTGGGGTAAAGATTGGTGACCAGGTCGAGCTCGGCGCTGGCACAACGATAGATAGAGGCGCATTGACGGACACTGAAGTTGGCGATGGTGTAAAGATTGATAATCAAGTGCAGATTGGCCACGGCACAAAAGTCGGTGCGAACACAGTCATATCGGGTGCGACGGCGATTGCGGGAAGCACAAGGATCGGGCGGTATTGTATGATTGGCGGCGCCGTGGGCATCATCGACAACCTCACCATTTGTGATCGAGTTGAAATCACCGCGATGAGTCTTGTGACGCAATCGATCGGCGAGCCGGGGCGGTATAGTTCAGGCACGGGATTAATGTCCAGCAGGCATTGGAAGCGCAGTGTCGTGGTCTTTAGGAAACTTGATGATCTTTATAAGCGGCTGCGCAAATTAGAGTCTTAGTAAACCGCGATTGATCGGTTCCTTCAATTATATAAGCAATGATCGCATCTTAAACAATGGATCGCGTCCTATTCGGCAATGGAGCAGTTATGGAAACAACGGACATTTGGAAATTATTGCCGCATCGATACCCCTTTTTGTTGGTGGATCGCGTCATTGAAATCGTTGATGACAAACGAATTGTCTGCATCAAAAATGTCACTATTAACGAGCAGGTCTTCACGGGTCATTTTCCCGATACACCGGTTTTCCCCGGTGTGATGATCGTTGAAGCGCTCGCTCAGGCTGCGGGTATTCTGGCATTTGCCTCGCGTGGCAGAACCCTTGATGACGGCTACATCTATTATTTGGCGGGCACGGATAAGACGAAGTTTAAAAGTTCTGTGGTCCCGGGAGACCAGATCCGATTGGAAGTTGATATCATCAATCTCAGGAGCCATTGGATGAAAGCTCAAGGTAAAGCGTATGTCGGTGATCGATTGGCATGCTCGACTCTGCTGACGTGCGCTGAACAGAAAGCGAGTTAATCCAAAAGGTGGCGCTCGAGTCGGTGAGCCACTATGTCCTTGTCGCAGGTGAGCCGTCTGGCGATGCGCTCGGCGCAGACCTAATAACGGCAATCAGAGCCGAGCAGCCTAATGCGAAGTTTTCAGGTGTCGGCGGTCAGTTGATGCAAGCGGCTGGGCTCGATGCCTGGTTCGATATTGAAACATTGTCCGTCAATGGCTTTGTCGGGCCGCTTCTGAAATTACCAACGCTTATCAGCCTGCTTTGGCAGCTTCGCCATCGTTGTTTAGCGCTGCAGCCTGCAGCTTTTATTGGGGTCGATTTCAATTTTTTTAATCTTTTGTTAGCGGGCTTGCTCAAGCGCGCTCAAATCCCCACAGTCCATTATGTCTCCCCATCCGTCTGGGCCTGGCGTAAGGGCCGCATCCATTCGATTAAGCGCCGGGTCGACCTGATGCTGACGCTCTATCCGTTTGAGACGGAGATCTATGAGCAGTTCGGTATCCCGGTGCGCTTTGTGGGGCATCCAAAGGCGCAATTAATAGAGAATGACGATCGTTGGGCGCGAAATGCCAACGCGCGCACAGCTCTGGCCATTGCACCGCAAGAGCAGGTAATTGCACTCTTACCGGGCAGTCGGCGTAGCGAAGTTGCATCCATGATGCCCGCTTATTTGGAAGCCGCGAAGCAATTGTTGCTGACTCGCTCAGTTCGATTTTTTGTGGCGGCGGCTAATCCGGCAAGGGCCCAGGAGATACGTGATTTGATTCAAGCCTCTGGTGCCACGGATTTTATTCAGGTCGAGGTTGGCAACGCGTTAACCGTGATGGCGGCAAGCGATGCAGTTATGGTCAATTCTGGTACGGCTACCCTCGAAGCAATGCTGCTTCGAAAACCCATGGTTATGGCCTACCGATTGGGCCCGATGACCTATTGGTTGGTATCAAGGATGGTTGGGGCGAGACATTTTGCCCTGCCGAATATCTTGGCAGGTGAGGCGCTGGTTGAGGAGTTGATTCAGGACAAGGTAACCGGACCCAATCTGGCGACAGCCCTGGAGCGGCTTTTAGATCACCCGGAGCCGATTAAGCTGCAAGTAGCTTTTGATGTTATTCACGAGTCTCTTAAAGGCGATCTGAGGCTGCAAGCGGCGCAACCAATCATCGCGTTAGCGGCGAGTCGGCAAAGCCTATGATGGGCCTGCGGATTGTGGGCTTAGACGAAGTGGGCCGTGGTCCCATTGCGGGGCCTGTCGTGGCCGCTGCGGTGATCCTAGATCGGGCGCGGCCCATCACCGGTCTGAAAGACTCGAAAGCCTTGTCGGAAGGTAATCGTCGTCGTTTGGATGAGCGCATTAAACACAACGCCACGGCTTGGGCAATCGGGCGAGCGGAAGTTGAAGAAATTGATGCGCTCAATATTTTACAAGCCAGTTTGTTGGCGATGTCACGGGCTTTTGATCGTCTCAAGGTGTCTCCAGAATTGGCTTTGGTTGATGGTAATCGGTTGCCGAAGGTTTCATGTGTCGGCCGCTGGATCGTAAAGGGCGATCAGTTTGTTGGCGCGATTCAGGCAGCGTCCATCATCGCCAAGGTTGCTCGGGATGCAGAAATGATTGCCTTAGATGGTCACTTCCCAGGTTATGGGTTTGCAGCCCACAAGGGGTACCCCACTTTGAAACATCGCGCAGCCCTCAGCGTGCTCGGATTAACGCCGCATCATCGGCGGACCTTTGCGCCTTGTCGATCGATGCTTGCCTTGGAGACGCTTTGAGAGGCGCTGCAACGTGATAGTATGCAGGGGCAAAGACGGTGTAGCACAAGGACAATACAATGGAAATTAAACGGCTAAAAACCAACCCAAGAATGAGTCAAGCGGTCGTCTATGGGGGCTTGTTGACGACTGCCGGGCAGGTTGCAAAGCTTACTGCTGGTGGATCGGTCGCTGAACAGGCGCAGGAAATCTTGTCAGAAATCGATGTCTTGCTGGCCGCTGCAGGTACCGATAAATCCAAGTTGTTAACGGCTCAAATCTGGTTGTCGGACATCAACGATTTTTCCGAATTCAACGTGGTTTGGGATGCATGGGTTATCCCCAGCGCGTCCCCAACTCGGGCCTGTGTCGAGTCGAAGCTGGTGGTGCCGGCGTTAAAGGTAGAAGTCGCGGTCACCGCGGCTGTCGAATAAGGAGACCAAAATGCAAGTCGCTGAACAATTAATTGTAGAACAAATCCAAATTGGGCCAATGCAGAATTTTGCGTATCTGATTGGGGACCGCGCGACGCGAGAGGTGGTGGTTGTGGATCCTGCTTGGGATATTCTTGGATTGTTGGGCATGATTGAGGAACGTGACTATAAGTTAACGGGCGCTTTGTTGACGCATTACCACCCCGATCACTGTGGCGGTAGTTTTGGGCAGAATACGGTTGAAGGGGTTAGTCGCTTACTCGAGCATCACAGTGTCCCGATTTATGCGAATGAACACGAAGCGGCGGGCGTTAAGAAAGTCACGGGTATTTCGGATTCGGACATCAAAAAGGTGACGTCAGGTCAAAAGCTGAAGATCGGTGATGTTGAAATCGAATTTCTGCATACCCCGGGTCATACGCCAGGGTCCCAATGTTTTCGGGTCAAAAACACCTTAATCTCTGGCGACACGCTCTTTATCGATGGTTGTGGACGAGTGGATCTGCCCGGTTCCAACACCGACGATATGTTTCGGAGTTTGCAGCAGCTGGCGAGCTTGCCAGACGACACGTTGTTGCTTCCGGGCCACAACTACAGTGCGGTGCCCCATGCTACGATGGGCGAAACCAAACGCAGCAATACCTATCTCAAGATCAAGGACCCCGAAACCTGGAAAATGATGATGGGTGGGTAAGGCCTAAAAATCGGCGTGACCGGGGGTTCTTGGGAATGGGATGGCGTCTCGGATATTGTCCATGCCGGTCACATAGTTCAGCAGTCGTTCAAAGCCCAGGCCAAAGCCGGCGTGAGGCACTGTGCCATAACGTCTGAGATCTCGATACCACCACAAGCTCTCCCGCATCGCCTCATCGGGTATTCTCGCATCGAGGACGTCTAAGCGCTCCTCACGCTGACTACCTCCAATGATCTCGCCGATACCAGGGGCGAGAACATCCATCGCTGCCACTGTTTTTTCATCATCATTCAGGCGCATATAAAACGCTTTAATATCTTTTGGGTAGTCTAATAAGACGACCGGTCGCCCGACGTGGGTTTCAGCGAGAAACCGTTCATGCTCACTTTGCAGATCTCGGCCCCAAGACACGGGGAAATCGAATTTTTGACCCGAGGCCTCCAGAATTGTGATGGCCTGCGAGTACGTCATGCGCTCAAAAGGCTCCTGGACAACGGTTTCAATACGACTTCGAACGGTGTTATCGATTCGTTCGTTGAAGAAATCGATGTCCTGCTGGCAGTGCTCGAGGACTGCCTTCAAGCAGTGTTTTAAAAGCGCCTCCGCGAGATCAGCATTATCAGCCAGATCGGAAAACGCAATCTCGGGTTCAACCATCCAAAACTCAGCTAGGTGGCGTGAGGTGTTTGAATTTTCAGCCCGAAAGGTCGGGCCAAAGGTGTAGACTTTGCTCATGGCGAGGCAATAGGCCTCGACATTCAATTGCCCAGAAACAGTTAAAAAGGCTTCTTTGCCAAAAAAATCATCTTCAAAACTGATATCTTTTTGATTAACTAGGTCTAAAGTGCTCACCCGAAACAGTTCGCCTGCGCCCTCACAGTCGCTCGCGGTGATTAGCGGGGTGTTGATCCAATGAAACCCGTTTTGAAAAAAATAATTGTGGATGGCATTCGCCAGAACCGTTCGGACGCGAGTGATTGCGCCAAAGGTGTTGGTTCTGGGGCGAAGATGGGCGACGCTGCGTAAGTATTCGAACGTGTGCCGCTTCTTGGCGATCGGATAGGTTTCTGGATCATCGACCCAACCATGAATCTCAACGGACGTGGCCTGAATCTCAACCGCTTGGCCCCGGCCTTCTGAGGCGGTGAGTTCACCGATGATCGTGACCGAACAGCCTGTGGAGAGCGCGAGAACCTCGCTGGTATAATTTATAAGGGTTGCAGGAATCACAGCTTGAATAGGATCGAAACTTGACCCATCGTGCACGGCAACAAACGAAAACCCCGCTTTTGAGTCCCGTTTGGTCCTGACCCAACCTTGAACTTGAACCTTTTGACCGAGTGGCGGATTCTCCTGAAAAAGGTGGGAAATTTGCTGGGTTTGCATAGGACAATGACTCTCGATAGAAGGCGCCTATATTAACAGTTTTCGACTGGCGAAGATCAAACGAGTTGGCCTGTAAGGCCCAGCCGACTGGTGGCAATTGATCGTAGTGTACGCTTGTCGATCTTACCCGAGGCGATTCGAGGCAACGGTTCTGTTTGAAGGTGAATGTACCTGGGAATCTTAAATTTCGCGATGTGAGCCGCGAGTTGAGTTTGGATCTCGGCGATGTCTAAATCTGCTTGAGCATACAAGGTTGCACCAACTTCCTCGCCTAAGCGTGCATCGGGCACGGCGTAAACGCTGGCTTCAAGGACCTGATCAAGCGCGAGTAAAGCGGCTTCGACCTCTGCGCAGCCGATATTCTCGCCCCCACGGATGACTAAATCTTTGATCCGATCAACGATGAAGAGATAGCCTTCATCGTCCAAGTAGGCCACATCGCCGGTTTTGAGCCAGCCATCTTCAAAGGCTTCAGCGTTGGCCTCAGGGCGATCCCAGTAGCCATCGATCACCGATGCGCCTCGAATCCGCAACTCGCCGCGTTCGCCAGCAGGGAGTGGCTTGCCCGCATCATCGACAATCAAAATGTCGAGGACGGCTGAGCATCGACCAGAACTGGCGGGCCGCAACAGATATTCTTCGCCACCGATGCCAGTACCGATGGCATTGGTTTCGGTCATGCCCCAACCTGTGCCGGGTAACGCGTTGTTAAAGGCTTTCGGAATGTTTTGAACCTGAGCAGGCGCTCGAGGCGCGCCGCCACCTCCTACCGATAATAAGCTACTGAGGTCAGCATCCGATTGTTTGCCAGCTTCAATGAGATCGCCTGTCATCGCAGCCGGTGCGACAAAGGAGGTAATGCGCTCTAATTCAATCAGTCGGACCGCCTGCAATGGATCCCAGCGATACATCGAAACCATTTTACGTTGGGCTCGATAGGATTGCAGAAAGACAGCATGCGAGCCGGTTGCATGAAATAACGGCACTGCGAGAAGTGTTGCGGGTTGGTCGGCGGCTGGTGGTGGCGAAACGCCCAATTCTAATTGTCGTGCTGCGAGATCAAGCTCCCAAGAGAATAGCGCGCTAATGATGTTTCGATGACAAGAGACGGCGCCTTTGGGATGTCCGGTTGATCCCGAGGTGTAAAAAATTGTGGCGTAGTCATCTGGACTGACCGAGGCCCAACTTAGGTCCGTTGAAGAGTTTTGTGAGAGCAGTTCCGAAAATGACTGACATTGCGCGCTGCTTTTAAGGTTTTGATGACGGGTTACGATAATGCGCAGCGCCAACTTGTCGGCAATCGGTGCAATCCGTTGCAGGCGTTCCTCATCGGCGATGAATACCTTGCTGCCGCTATGGGTTAAACCGTATTCAATCTCATCGGTTTGCCAGAGCGCGTTCATGCAGACCGCAACGCCGCCCATCGCAGTTACCGCCATGAACGAGATGACCCACTCTGGATAGTTGCGCATGGAGATTGCGACGCGATCACCGTGCTCGACCCCGAATTCACGGGCGAGGACATTAGCTAGGCGCATGGCTTGATCATGAACCTCTGAAAATGAAAGCCGCTCATTTTCGTAAACCAAAAAGGTTTTATCCGAGACATTGTCGGCAAAGAGTTGACCAAGGGTGCGCGGCGCATGAGTGAAAAATCGGCAGGGCCTATCATTAATAAATCCCTGTTCAAGGGCGTAGGGCATGCCGGTGGTAGTGAGCGACGCGATGGCCTCAGCGCGGGTTGGGTTCATCCGGTTAGCTCCTTTGAGTGATTCTGTGTAGGGTCATTTGATGAATAGTGGAAGCGCCGATTTTTAAAATCAATTCGCTTTGATTTGAAAAAATGTGGTCAAAGCGTGTCACTGAATAGACCCGCGCGTTGAGCAGGCGCCGATGAAAAGGGTTTGGCATGCTGCAAAAGAGGTTTTGGAATAGTGGTTTGAAATGAGCGCGCTATCAGCCCAGGGCCGCGCTAAGGCCAGGTTAAACACGTCAAAACGATTCACGTCAGAATCCCTCAAAGCGCAGCAGTGGCTTGCAATAGCCAAGGTTTCGCAGCGGGATCGATACGGTCGCCGAGCTTTTCAAAAACGGCTTCATGATAATCATTCAACCATCGCCGCTCTGCCTCGGTGAGAATGCTCTTATCAATCAGGTGGTGATCAAATGGCGCAAAGGTGAGGGTTTCAAATCCCAGCATGCCAGACGCCAGGCGCACCACCACCATGAGATTTTCGCAACGAATACCGTAGTCGTTCGGTTCGTAATATCCAGGCTCGTTGGATACCACCATGCCAGGCAGCAACGAAGCGGTGGGATGTGGTGACTTACCAATACGTTGAGGGCCTTCATGCACGCTTAGATAACAACCCACGCCATGGCCAGTACCATGGTCAAAGTCCTTGCCAATCTCCCAAAGGAATTGCCGCGCGAGTACGTCCAACTGATGACCCTGAACCCCTTCTGGGAAGCTGGCCATCGCCAACGCAATGTGACCTTTTAGGACCCGTGTAAATAGGTTTTTATGATCGGCTCTGGGCTCATCGATGGCGATCGTTCGAGTGACGTCGGTGGTGCCATCGAAGTATTGGCCGCCCGAGTCGACGAGATACAGTGAGTTCGGCGTGAGCGCCGCGGGGATGCCATTGGTGTGTGAGTAATGGGCCATCGCTGCATTGCTGCCCGCTGCGGAAATGGTGGAAAACGAGAGGTCTTTAAGTTCTGGCAGGGCACGTCGGAACTGTTCGAGCCGATCGGATAAGACGCCTTCGTCATGGTAGTGACCCTTGGCAACCTCCCCATCAATCCAGCAAAGGTATTCGCTGAGGGCTGCGCCATCACGGATGTGCGCCTCGCGAATACCGCTGACTTCAACGGTGTTCTTTTGCGCTTTTGGCAGCTCAACGGGATCTTTTCCTTCAATTAAGTGGCAGTTAGAAGACAAGCAAGTCAAGGCCGTTAGAGCGTTGGTGCCATCTGGGTCCAGCAAGACTTTCGGTTGCTGGGCCCCATAGCGTTCCAAGAAGCCTGAAAAATCTTCGGCTTCATGGACAAAAACCTGTTTGCCGACATGTTCGTCAAAGCCATGCGGAATCTTGGCAGAGTCAATAAACAAATGCTGTGTTCCGTCATTGAGTAAAATCGATTGACTGAGCAGGACCGGTAAGTGCGGAACATCATTGCCTCGAATGTTCAGTAACCATGCGATGGAGTCCAGTTGGCTGATGATGGCCGCATCAGCGCCTGCCGCTTTGAGATTGTCTGCAATTCGCGCACGTTTTGATGTGCTGGACTCGCCTGAAAAGGCCTCGCTCAAAAGGATTGCAGGCGATATCACAGCCGTTGGACGATCAGTCCAAATGTCATCGATTGGGTTGTGCGTTAACGCCTGCAATGAGATGTTCAGTTCACCCAATTCAGTTTCCACTGTTTTAAAGAACCGGTAAGTTACAACCCGTCCGTCTAGCGCGACTGTCTGACCCGGCTGCAGCGTTTCTTTCAGCCAAGCCAGGACCGGTTCATTGATCAGGTGATGATGCTCAAAGAGCGGTGTTGGGCATTGGTTTGAGGCTTGCAAGGTGTAGCGGCCATCCACGAAGAGTGCCGCCCGCTCCTGGGTCACGACCAGGGTGCCGGCGGATCCGGTGAATCCGGAAAGGTAGGCCAGGCGTTGATTCTGCTCAGGAACATATTCCCCGAGGTATTCATCTGTTGTTGGCACGATGTAGGCCGCTATGTTGGCCTCGCGCATCGTGGTTCTAAGTGCCCCTAATCGCAGGGTTATGGTCTTCATGCTGTGAATCCTTGAGTGATCGTGATGTCCGGATGCTAGGCACGTTGGTGGTCAAGTGCGAAAAGCGTCCAAGGTCAAATCATCTCAGATCTCACGCATGGGTAAAAGGCCGTAGCGATCGTGCCTTGCGAAAAAGTTTTGCATGGACGCCACGCTGAGTGACGCGTAATAACGTGGTGATGAGCGGTCCAGCATCAATAAATCTCATCCAAAGCAATCGGTTGGGTGGTAAAGTTTTGGGGATTAATGCATTCTAAAATGACTGGAAAGCATTAGGGAAATCGCCATGTTAGATTTTGTTCAAATTGAGCAGCATCAAGGCTGGGCGGAAATTATTCTAGACAGGCCAGCGCGCCGCAATGCGTTAACGCCCGGACTTGCAGCGCAACTCACAACGGCGATAGAAGGCTTATCACGCTCTGCGGATGTTGCGGCGATCATCCTGCGCGGCGCAGATCATTGTTTCTGTTCGGGGATCGATTTAAAAGCCTTGCAAAGCAATGAAGATCTAGGGAGTGAGGATGGTGTCTGGCATCAGGCGTCGATTAGAGCCTTGCATCTCGCGCTCTATCGCTGCCCAAAGCCCCTGATTTGCGCTTTAGAAAAATACGCGATCAATGCTGGTGCCGCGCTCGTTTTCGCCTGTGATTTAGCCGTTGCCGGTGACTCGGCCTTTCTTCAAATCGGCGAGATTCAACAAGGCTCAGATATCCCGATCAATGCGGCTTGGTTGCGTCTAAAAACGTCAGAGCAAACGCTTGCGCGGCTAGCTTTATTGGGTGACCGGGTGGGGGCGACGGAACTTGCGCACATCGGGTTGATTCAATCGGTGGTGCCCGACGACGAGGTGCTAACCCAGGCGCGGGTTTGGGCCGCTCGATTGGCAAGTTTTCCAGTCGGTGCGGGCGATGTCATCATCGATCGTATTCGAAGTTTCAGACCCATGGATCCCGAAACCGTGTTTCCCGTATCGACCAACAATGCTTTGCTGACCGCGGGTCAGGTCAAAAACTGAATGCCGTGCTGGACGCTCAAAGCTAAATTCAATGAACAAAATGGAATGAGACCATGATGCAATCCCCCACGCAATCAACTTGGCTCGGCCATCCGCCTGGATTGTTCGTGTTGTTCGCGACCGAAATGTGGGAGCGATTTAGTTATTACGGGATGCGTGCCCTTTTGATTTTATATCTCACCAAACACTGGTTGTATGCCGATGGCGAGGCGGCAATGATTTACGGTAGTTACGCGGCGATGGTCTACGCCGTTCCGGTATTGGGCGGCATGATTGCCGATCGTTATCTTGGCCTTCGCAAGGCCATTATTTTCGGTGCGGTATTGCTGGTTGCGGGTCATCTCGGGATGGCCTATGAAGGCCCGCCGGCGGTTGTTATTGGCGAGACGGTTAAGCGGTCTGTGGAGCATGAGCAAGCCTTCTATCTTGCGCTTTCGTTTATTATCGTTGGGGTCGGTTTTTTAAAGGCGAATATATCAACCATCGTGGGCGGGCTTTATGGAGAGGGTGATCCCCGGCGCGATGGCGGCTTTACCATCTTCTACATGGGGATTAATTTGGGTGCTTTTGTGGCGACGCTTCTGTGTGCTTATTTGGGCGAAACCTACGGCTGGCGCTATGGCTTTGGTCTAGCCGGGATTGGCATGGTGATCGGGCTGCTAACGTTTTTACTTGGCTCGAAGTATCTCGCAGGGCTGGGTCTGCCGCCAGCGCCGGCGGCTTTGGCGGCTCGGCGGTTTGGCATCTCGCTGGAACATCGAATCTATGTCTCTGCGGTCCTTTTTGTGGGGGTGATTTGGTTTGCGATTCAAAATACTCAGGAGATGGGGGTCGTGTTGATCCTGTTTACCAGTGTGATCACAGCCTACGTTATCTGGTTTTCAATGACCGCGTGTACACCCAAGGAGCGAGATCGGATGTTGTCGATGTTGCTGCTCATCTTTCTATCGGTGGTTTTTTGGGCCTTGTTTGAGCAGGCTGGATCGTCGTTAACCCTGTTTACCGACCGTAATGTGGACCGTGGAGATTTTTTGACAGCCGGTATGTTTGGCAGCTTGAATTCATTGTTTATTATCCTATTTGCACCCATTTTCGCGCTGCTTTGGGTGATGATGGCCCGGGTTCAACGAGAACCGTCTACCCCGATGAAGTTTGGCGTGGCGATTATCCTGGTCGGCCTCGGATTCTACGCCTTGGTGCTGGGTGCGGCTTATGCTGGGCCTAACGGCCAGGTTGCCGTCGTGTGGTTGGTGCTGATGTATTGGCTGCATACTATGGGCGAGTTGTGTCTGTCGCCGGTTGGCTTGTCTATGGTCACCAAATTATCCGTGCGGCGGGTGGCCGCAATGATGATGGGGGTTTGGTTTTTATCCAGTGCGTTTGCAGCGTACGTCGGGGGTTGGATCGCGAGTTTGATGGCCATTGAAGGCTCAGGCGGCGATGTATCCGGGACGGTATCCCTTGCAGTTTATGTCGAAGTGTTTGAAAAGTTGGGGTTGTTGGCGGTTGTTACTGGTATCGGGTTAATGTTGATCGCCCCGAGGATTGCAAAACGAATGCATTAGAGTAGAGGCTTGCCTGCTCAGGTGAGCGACGCAGCCGGGCAAGCATTAACGTGTTCACCGTGGGGCATTGTGGTGATCTGACGAACAGGGTTGTTTTGCTGCAGTGATGCGGCCCGGTCGATAAAAGTCAGAGGGTCGCTTGGTAGCCGTCCGCTCGCGACTCGGGCCTCGAGTCCTCTTTTTCCGAGAGTGTGTTAAACAGTTTGAAACCTCATTGAGATAGAATTAACACAGTGTCGGGTGTTTTTTTCGGTGATGCGTTCCCCCTCAAAGACATGGCCCAAGTGACCATCACACTGACTACAAAGGATCTCGACTCGATGACCATCGGCATCAACTTCGCGGCGGACCGCGCCTGATATTTCATCGTCAAAGGCGGGCCAACCGCAGTGCGCCTGGAACTTGTCCTCAGAGCGATACAGTGGCTGATCACATTGGCGACACACGTAGACGCCCGCATCAAAATGATCGTCGTATTCACCCGTGAAGGGCCTTTCAGTGCCTTTTTGAAGGATGACCCAAGACTCTTCGGGCGTTAAGGGGTTTTTATGATCTGTCATCAGTGGTCCTTTGTAAGAGCGCTTGAGTATAGCTGCGAGCAGGTTACCAAAGATTTGGTCGGGAATGAAAGCCTCTGAAAATTGGGGACGAGTGTACGGGACTCCACGCGACTCCACGGAAAGTGGGACTTGCCGATACTGAGCTAGTCGCTCCTCATGGCATCAGCCCTGTTTGCCAATACAGTCTGTCGGTAAGGGGGGGCGATAAGCGGAAAGGTGCGCTGGTTGTTTGGTCTGGAATGCTCTGTTGTTATAACCCTCCTGCGACTCAGCATTGCGTTATCCAATTTGGATTGACTGCAAATAAAGCTTACAGTGTGATTGGCGGAATGCGCTTGACGCGAGGCTTGACCCAATCGGAATCAAGGCTTGGCAAGAGGGGGTCCGCGCGATAACTTTTTTTGTTGGGACTAAATTGTCTTTTAACGGACAGTCAGGAGCGCAGTATGACGTCATATTCAGGTCAGTGTCTTTGTGGTGATATCACCTATAAAATCTCCGGGGAGCCCCTGATGGCAGGGGTTTGTCATTGTAAAAACTGCCAGCGGCAAGCCGGTTCGGCGTTCTCGACATTATGGGGCGTTCCAAAGACCAGCATTACGTTTTCGGGTGCTGAACCCAAGCTTTATTTAGATGCTGATACCAACAGCGGCAGCCAAGTTGAGCGGTATTTTTGTGGACGTTGCGGATCGCCCTTGTATTCCTTGATTCCAGCTCAGGCCGAGATGTTGTTTTTGAAGACCGGCACGTTGGATCAAACAGACAGCTTTGCACCGCAGTTCCATGTCTGGTGTGATAGCAAACAGAACTGGGTGGAACTGGCCGAAGGAGTGCCGCAGATGGCAACCCAAAGTTAAACCGCGGATATGCCTGGCAGAATTTGATGCGTCTAATTTAGGCCGCGATCAGTGGGCGTGCAGGGCGCCTAGCGAACCCAGCATAATCAAGGAGAAATGACGTGATTCGATTCGAGTATTATCTCCGGCGCCAGTCCTCTGTAAGCTCGGAGGGCTTCCAGGTCGCTTGGCACGAGAGTCTAAAAGAGCCTTGGCTAGACGTCCTCACGAGTCTCGGGTGCCAACGCGCGTTGGCAGTATTAGGGCAGGACAATGACCTGTTCGTTCAGATGAATCGTGCTCGAGGTGGTTCGATGCAAGCCCCTTTTGATTTGGTCCTTGAGCTATGGTGGGCAACCGAGGCAGAGGCGGTTCAGGCTTTGATAGGCGGCGGGCTTGAGCAGCTTGCGGATCTGGTTGCGGCGCAAGCCGCTTGGCTGGATGCCGGGCAGTCTCCCGCATGGCTCGCTATGGAATATCCTCAAGTCAATCCAACCCCTGAAGATTTGGTAGCAAGTGCCGGCAGCGTATTGAAAAAACTGCAGTTCCCGCTTCAGCATCGTCGCGATCTATCAGAAGCTGCGGCACGGCAGTATTGGCTGCAGTCGCATGGCCCCTTGATCCGGCAACATGCACCCGACTCTGGCATCGCGCGTTATGTCCAAGTTCACCGGCTGGATCATCCTGTGAATGCAAACATTGCGGCTGCTTTGGGTTTCGTTTGCCCGGTTTATTTAGGGCATGCCGAGGTTTGGGTGGGGCCGGGCGGTGGCTCTCAGGAAGCGCGCCGGCTAGCCAGTCGTGCAGCGGTTGAGGACGAAGCAAAGTTCATCGACTTTGCTTCGTCTACGCTGTTCACCGGTATTGAATCCCGCCTGATTGAATGAAGGCGGTGCTAGGCCCTTTACAAACCGTAAGCTTTTCTCAGCAGGGTCATAGGATGAGCCGCCAAGTCTACCGATTCAGAAAGATTTGCGATGTGAACCGCAGCCATAGGACAATCGCTGGCAAAGTGCTTGGCTTGCTTTGTATCCACAAAGCGAACCACAGGTTTGGCAATCTTCACGGATTTTGCGCGGGTTTCTTCTTTTACCGCATAGGTCCCATCATGGCCTGAGCACCGCTCAATCGTGAGGACCTCGGTATCGTTCACTAAATTCAAGATATCGCGGGTTTTATTGCCAATATTTTGAACTCTGAGGTGACAGGCGACCTGGTAACTGACCTCTCCAAGAGCTTCTTTAAAGTCTAATTTTAGGCCACCTTCTTTGTGCCTTAGGAAGAGGTATTCGAAAGGATCAAAAAACGCGTTTTTGACCTTTAAGACATCTGGATCATTGGGGTACATTAACGGTAATTCTTGTTTGTACATTAAAACGCAGGACGGGATCGGGGCGATTAGATCAAAACCTTGATCGACGAGTTTCGCGAGCACGGGAATGTTTTTTTCCTTCAGTGCATTCACGCTATCCAAGTCACCCAGTTCTAATTTTGGCATGCCGCAACAAGCCTCTTTGGGTACCAGTTCAATATGAATATCGTTATGAGCAAAGACTTGGGCGAAATCCTGACCAAGATCTGGCGTGTTGTAATTGCCATAACAGGTAGCGTAGAGCGCAACCTTGCCCGTTGTGCGCCCGAGTGGGGTGGCGGATTTGGAGGGTGCCGAAAATTGCTTGCGGAGCGTGTTACGGTGATATTCTGGTAATGGCGCGTCAGCGTGGACGCCGAGGGTTGTTTCCAGCGCATTCCGAAAGAGCTTATTTTTGTTAAGCGCATTAGCCGTAACATCGACTAGGGGTATGGTTGTGAGAGCCCTGCCCATGGCGTCGGTGCTGGTTAATAAATTATCTCGGAAGCTACCACCGTCCGCTTTAAACTTCTGCGCCTTGGCACGGAGCATCAAATGAGGGAAGTCGATGTTCCATTCATGCGGTGGTACATAAGGACACTTCGTCAGGTAGCACAAATCGCACAGATAGCACTGCTCAACAACATCAAAAAAGTCGCTCTTCTCAACACCATCGACTTCCATGGTTTCGGACTCATCGACCAAGTCAAACAGCGTTGGAAAGGCATCACACAAGCTGACGCAGCGGCGGCAACCATGGCAAACATCATAGACGCGCTCTAACTCCTCGTTGAGTAAATCTCGCTCCCAGAAATTATCTTCCTGCCATCCTAAAGGATGACGCGTTGGGGCTTGCAAACTGCCTTCACCTTGTTGAGCCATAACCTGAAATTCCACGATTGTTGAGGAACGTAGTTTAGGACCTTGCTCGTCGACGCGCTAATGAATCTTTTGATTCGTCCCGATTCACAAAATCAATGGCCGGTTCGGCATTGCAGAAGATGGGCGCTGCGCGTCAGGCTACGTCTGCGCTTTTATAATAAGTCGGATATTTTTGGTGGCAATGCAATTCCGACCAGAACAGGCGATCAAACTGAGTCAAAGTGTTCCTGTTCGACCGGAATTCGGATCTCAAAGGTTGCACCTCGGCCACGACCATCTTTAACGACGCTGATCCGGCCAGCATGCAGTTCAGTGATGATGCTGCGACTGATCGATAAGCCAAGGCCTGTGCCTTCACCCACTTTTTTCGTGGTGTAAAAAGGCTGAAAGATCTCCAGCTCAATCGAATCATCGATACCCGGACCATCATCCGATATTCGAATCACGACCTGTTCGCGATCCTGAAAACTATCGATATAAAGGTCGCCCGATGGCCCCATGGCTTGTAGACCATTCAGAATCAGATTCGTGAAGACTTGGTTCAACTTGCCCTGGTTGCAGTTGATTAAAGGAAGATCGCCAAGCGCTAAATGAATTTGATGCTGGGCGCTGATTTTGTTTCGAAGCACGTTGAGGGTCGATTCGATACCTTGGTTTAAGTCTGCGCTTGAGAAGGAGTCTTGATTGCTGTTTCTTGAGTAGTACCTAAGGTCGCGAACAATCGATTGGATGCTGATCAGACCGTCAATGGTTTCTCGAATTAATGTCGGTAGGTCCTCTCGGAGGTAGTCGGCATCAGCCCGTGTCTCTGCATCCCAGTCGGGAGAACCAACCGCACAAGCCTCGAGTAAGATGGGCAGCTGATCATGAAGCGAATTAAGGTTGGTAAGACAAAAGCCAACAGGGTTGTTGATTTCATGTGCAATGCCCGAGGCCAACTCACCAACCGATGCGAGCTTTTCATGTTGCACCATAATCGATTGGTTTCGTTTTAGGTCGTCGTAGAGACGGCTTATTTCCTCATTTTTTTCATACAGTTTGCGAGACAAGTCTTCGAGCAAGTGCTCCGCCTCATTGCGGGCAGATTTTTCCCGTTGGTAGGCCTTTTCATAAGGATTATCTGTCATCGGTTAGGCCAAGCTAACTAAAAGCCCACAGTGGTCTGAGCCGTGATGGGCGCAGGGCTCGTGAACGATCGTGTAATCATGACCAAAGTGTAGTGCCGCCCCGTCGATCAGTCCTTCAGCCAGTCGACAGAGTTTTCGATCCGATTCGTATTTCAAAAACAATTGATCAACGCCACGTCGGTCGGGCTTGAATCCGGGTGTAATCGCGCCAGGGTGGAGTTTAACGACCTCAACGTGGATCACGCTGTCTAACGATTCTAAGAAGTTCAGCATATTGGCATGGGCATCGATGAGCTGAGGATAACGCTTGTAGAAAGCGGGAAACATGAATTGGCCGAAAGCAAAAACAAGATCGCTCGCGGGGATATTATTGCGTTGACTGATAATGCCGACGAGATTGAGCAGTCGCTCATCCTCGTAGATCAAGGTTGCGGTGTAGATGCCACTCTCATCTGCTTCCTCAAGCACTGCGTTCCATTCTTCCAAGCCGAGCTGTGTTTCTACCATTTCGGCTAAAAGGTTCATTACGATACCTTTCATGCGTTGCTCCCTGTTGAGATTAGGTCGACATCTGTGGTCGCGATGATCAAATAATAATCCAACGCTGATGTGCTCTACGCAGCGCAATGCGTTAATTTAAGAGTCCAATCGGGCCAGCAGACGCGCTCTACACGGATAAAGGAAAATAAGTGATGTGACAATCCGCTCTCTGCTTTGTAGCAAAGATTGAATAAATTACCAAGGAATCTTTTGCCCGCGCCAGTCCCAAAAGGTTCCTGAATTGGCCGGGGTGAGTGTCTCAAGCAATTGGAGGCAGTGCTCGGCAGCATCCTCTGGGCTTAGTGTGACCCGGTCCGTGTTCGGATTCAAAAAAGGGCTCGACAGCGCGGTTCTCACGGTGCCTGGATGATAGGCGATGAGGGTTGCGTTCGGTAGGCTTCGTTGCCACTCGATTGCGAGGGTCTTAACCGCCATATTGAGGGCCGCTTTCGCGCATCGGTAACTATACCAACCTCCCAAATTATTGTCGGCAATCGAGCCCACGCGAGCCGACAGCGCGACAATTATCGGTTTGTGACTGGCTTTAAGTGCTGCCTGGGCGTATTTTGCAAGGTTGAGGATGGGCGCGCTGTTGATTTCAAAGGACATCATCATGTGCTCTGCATTGAACTGCCGAATACTCTTCTCGGGACCCTGGTTAGGGCTGGTTAAGATGCCTGTTGTGTTGATTAAGAGATCGATTTTAGACACGTGGGTCATCAAGGCCGCGATTTCGTTTTCAGCACGGATATCAAGTGCTTGCCAAGACATCAAAGGATGTTGCCAAAGCGGATCTGACTGGTGGTACGTGCCTAGAACCTGCCAATGCCCGCGTTTGAGAAGCAGTTGTGCTAGCGCGCCGCCAAGGCCGCCGCTGGCGCCGATGATGACGGCTTGCTTCATGGGTAGAGACGGTCAAATCGACTTTTTGCCCATTTCTCATAGATGATATCAGCGACGGGTTTGATGAGCGGCCACCGTAACCAAGACCAGAGGAAGCCAAATCGCGTTTGCTGCCAAGCATAAACGCTCGCGTCAAGCCCACTTAGCATTTCGCCATCGGGTTTGCGGAGGTGTAAACGGTTTAGGTAGTCTCGCTTGGTTTCTTGATTCAAATCAGCGGCCTGATGGATGTCTGTGAGTGTCAAAGAATCCCGTTTGTGTTGCTGAAGGTGGCGCATTTCTATCGAGCACAAGGGGCATTGGCCGTCATAATAAAGTTCTGCAGCGTGTAAGGTGTCAGCCATGGTTCGTCATCACAAGATTTGTCTTGTTTGTTACGAGCTGTCGTCCAAATTAGATTGGATGAGGATTGCGCTGAATTCAGGTGCGCGCATCAAGTTGATCCCGAATTTTTTGATGTTGAGCGCGGTTGAGGGGGTAGTTAATAACGGGCAGCACGGCAAGCAAGAGGCCAGCGGCAGTTCCAATAGCGTAGGTCCATAAAAGCCCCTGCAATGCGGCATCAGAGTTTCCGGCGCCGGGTTGAAATGCAAAAACTGCTTCGAGAATACTAAAGGATAAACCCACAGCGATCGCAGCGCCCAGTTTGTTCGTTGTTGTGAGCATTGCAAAGAAGAGCCCGGCCCGTTTCTCGCCGGAGTCGAGCTCATCAAGATCGGTTAAATCAGCCATCATCGTTCTAAGCAAGGTTGGGGCGGCACCAAAAGCCACGCCAAAGGATAAGGTAAAACCCCAGAGTACAACTGCATTGCCTGGCTCTGCGAGGGGAATCAGAATGAGGTTGATTAGAGCGCCGTATCCAAGTGCAATGATGAGCGCCTCCGCTTTGCCGAGTTTGATCGCGAGTTTCATCCACAATGGCATTGCAAGAAAGCTTGCAACGAAATACAAAAGCAAGGCGAGGCTCGCATGCCCCGGTAGTTCGAAGTATTTGCTGGCAACAAAAATATAAAGTGCGCCGCTCACCGCGGTCCCAAAGCCGGCCAAAAAATCCGCAGCAAGTAATCGCCACATCAATCGGTTCGACATCAGCAACGTAATCTGCGCCTTAATCGAAAGGGTGCTGTGACCACTTGACCGTTTGTCAGGGACGAAAGCGAGGGTTGGCAAGGCAAGTAGTGGAAACAGAAGAATACAGAACCACCCCATGCTGGCGACTTTAGATTGCTGATCGTCGACGCCAGTGGATTCCAGTAGAGCCGGCAGCGCCAACACGATGGTCATTCCGCCAATCACGAAAATTTCACGCCAGCCAAAAAGCCGCGTGCGATCGTCATAACTGTCGGCTAATTCTGCGCCCCAAGATTGATGTGAGATGGCCATCATCGTGTAGCCGACATAGAGCATAATCAACCAAAAGAGAAGATAGCCGCCACTGACATCTTCCGGTGATGGGATGAAAACCTGGTACACCGATACCACGAGGATGGGTACGGCCAGTGCAATCCAATGCTTTCTTCGCCCCCAACGGGTTTCAAAGCGGTCAATGAGGTAGCCCATGGCGGGGTCGGTCACGACATCCCAGACCCTGGCGAGGGTGAAGATTAGGCCGACCGTGATCAAGGAAAGGCCCAAGCCTTCGCTGTAAAATCTAGGTAGATAGACGGCGATGGGCATTCCCATGGCCGCCATAGGGAGTGCAACCCCTGAGTAGGCCGCAAGGGTAAAGGGTTTTAAAGGCTGTTGCATGCAGACCATCCTGACTCATTAATCACTCGATCCTACACTAGATAGTTTGTTCTGCACGTCAAAAAATGGCATTGCCAGGACGCAAGAGCAGTTCTGTTTAAGCGCTGGGTTAATCGGTACAATTTGCGGGAGTTGATACGTTTTTGCCAAATCAGGATTAAGTCCATGATGACGTCTGTTGAAGAAAGTCCGCCGGTTATCTTGCTGGTTGATGATGAGCCACGAATATTGAGCGCACTGCAGCGGTTATTAAGACGAGAAGGCTATCGTATTTTGACGGCAGACTCGGGGGCATCGGCACTTTCGATTTTAGATGAGGAATCGGTGAACATTATCCTGTCTGATCTGAGAATGCCGGGTATGGATGGCTTTGCGTTTTTGGGGGCGGTGCAAGATCGCGGCCTAGAGGCGGCTAGAGTTCTGATGTCGGGTAACGCAGATCTAAAGCTTGTGATCGATGGCGTAAATGAAGGCCGTTTTTCACAGTTTATTGAAAAGCCTTGGGTTGATGATGCGCTCAGGATAAGTCTTCGAAAACTGATTGAGGCGCAGCAACTAGCGCGGGAAAATAAAGAACTGATGAAGGCGTTGCGTCGCCAGAATCAAATGTTAAACCAAGCGTCTGAAAAAGCGGCGAGCGAGATTCAGCAAAAAGAACGTCTATTTGCAACCATCAGCCACGAAATTAGAAATCCGCTGCATGGTATTCAGGGTATTTTAGAGCTTTTGAGTCGAGACAGTGGTGGTAATGATCCAAAATTGCTGAGCACAGCGATCACCAGTGCTGCGTTTATGCGTCAAATCATCGATGACGTTCTGGATTACAGCAAGGTCGAAGCCGGGAAAATGGTGCTCCAGAAGGTTGTCTTTTCCCCCGTAGCATTGGTGACGGACGTCGTAGCTCTCATGCAACCCATGGCTGCTGGTCAACAACTCGCATTGGATGTTTACTATGACGAGTCAATAGCGCAACGATTTTTTAAAGGGGACGATTTTAGGATTCGACAGATTCTGAATAACCTGTTGTCGAACGCGATCAAGTACACCAAGAGAGGCAGTGTCGGGATCGAGATTACGGTTGATCCGGTTTTAAAATTCGCGGTTATGGATACAGGAATTGGTATTCCGGAAGAAGAGATGGCGTCGTTGTTTGATGCTTTCGTGATGGCGGATGATCAGCATGATCGAACGTTTGGCGGCACTGGCCTTGGGTTAACCATCGTCAAGAATTTGGCCGAGCTAATGGATGGGGGAATTGATGTCTCGGCCCGTCAGGGTGGTGGCACGGTGTTTACACTTACGTTGCCGCTGGAGTCAGCGGCGGCTAAAGTCGCTGTCGCGTCAACGCAGAACGTTGATCATGTGTTGGTCGGCATGCAGGTATTTGTCGCCGACGATATGGCCGCAAACCGCATCATTGTTGAAAATCTTTTGTCCCGGTACGGCGCGATAGTCCATGGTTTCGCCGATGGAGAAGGGCTGCTGAACGCTTTGTCGAAGTTTGAGGGTGTTCCTGATTTATTCCTCTTAGATATTAATATGCCTGGCATGAAGGGTGATGACGTTCTGCATGCGATCAAAGCATCCTCGCCGGAGTTGGCTCAGGTACCCGCCTTCGCCATGAGCGCGTCTCTAAATTTTGCGGGTAGTGAACAAGTCGTCAAATTGTTTACGGGTCTGTTCAGCAAGCCATTTTCAGTGGGGCAATTGTTAACCTTGGCTCGACAATATGCCCCGTCGCCGCCTTTGATCACAAATGGCCCTTTGGCGGATTTGAGTACGGTGATTGACGGCAATAATCGAACGCGGCGGGCAAGCGATGCGGCGCTATTGGCGGCTGAGGGTGCTTTATCCGCTGAAGGCGCTTCATTTGCTGAAGGCTCTTTGTCCTCTAATGGCGCTTCATTTGCTGAAGGCTCTTCATTTGCTGATGGCTCTTTGTCCTCTGATGGCTCTTCTTTCGTTGAAGGCTCTCAAAATCTCACTGATGGTGCTAACCCAGAGATAGACCTTCTGATCGAGGAAATGGGGGTTGAGCTCGTGATGGACCTGAGCGAGGCCTTCAAGTCGAGCCTGAGTCGCGGGCTTATAATGGCAGAGCCGGTGGGTATTTCGGCGCAACAAATCGTTGATTTGGCGCATGCTTTGAAGCCAACGGCTGCGATGCTGGGGTTCTCACATCTGAGCCAATGTTGCCAGCAAATTGACGGTTTGCGGTCCTCTGGTGATATTAGCCCTGCGATCGAGCGTCGGATTGAACTGCTCAGTAAAATCGAAATGACGTTGGTGCTGGTTGAGCGTCTGATAGATGACTTGAAAACTACGAGCAGCAAGGGTTGAGCGCGCTAGATAAGCCCAATTTAGCCGCGATCTGTGTGCGATCAGGTAGCCATTTGGACTTGGAGGTACAGGAAGTGCCGGCGCCAAAACCGCCGGGTCCTGGAGAGATTCAAGTTGCGCTGAATGCGTCTGGCCTTAATTTTAGTGATCTTGTGAAGTTCTCAGGTACCTATCAGGTTCAAACGCCGCGACCTTTTGTCGTAGGGGGTGAGGCATCTGGCCGGGTCGTAGCGGTTGGGTCCTCCGTTCAGGACTTGTTAATAGGGGATGTCGTTTTGGCACCAACCGGCTGCGTCCGATTTCAGACCCTGCGGGCGAACGAAGCAACAAAGGTGCCGGATGGCATCGATCTGACGGTCGCGGCATCTTTTCGTCAGAACTATCAAACGGCAATCGATGGATTGCTGCGAGCACAGTTACGCCCAGGCGAAACGCTGCTGGTGCAGGGCGCTGCCGGCGGTGTTGGGCTTGCTGCAGTCGACATTGGCCTGCAGATGGGCGCGCGCGTCATCGGTGTGGTCAGCACCGAAGCGAAGCAGGCTGTGGTGGCGCGCTACGCTGCCGATGCAATTTTACGCACCGAACAAGGGTTCCGATCTGAGGTTTTAGCGTTAACACAAGGTCAGGGAGCTGACGTCGTTTTTGATCCTGTCGGGGGGGATGTGTTCGATGAATCCGTTCGCTGTATCGCGCCCTTCGGCCGCATCTTGGTTGTGGGGTTTGCCAGCGGTCGCCCGGCGCTCGCCAAGACCAATCACCTATTGGTAAAGGATGCTGCCGTCATAGGCTACACAGCGGGTGGTTTGCGCAAAAACCGGCCCGCCGAGGCTGATCGTCAGCTGCAGACCCTCATGCGTTGGCTCGTTGCTGATCGGATCAAACCCTTCATATCACATGTGCTACCACTTGAAGAAATCCAAGCGGGATATCAACTGATCGTCGATCGTGAGGTTGTCGGTAAGGTCATGATCGACCTCACCTAAACGGGTTAGTTATCCGGATAGGCAGCCTGACAGGCTTCTCTAAGCAGGCGTGTGCCGGATTCTGTGGTCACTTTTGTAAGCGACTTTAAAATGCAAGCAGCTGCTTTTGCGTTCAGCTGCGTGGGCTCGTTGAGAGGCGCTGTTTCTATCCAGCGAAGACCGGGATTCGATCGCATTCGGTGACCCATACCAGGTTTCGAATGATTGAAATCACCAAGGACGACATGCTGTCCGGCCTGATCATTGACGATGATATCGACGTTCATATCGGTAAGTGCGTTTCGTTGATTTAGTCTGTCATGCTGCGCCGTCATTACCTCCGGCGGAAGTAGGCGCTGGATGGCGGCTGAATCCATAACATTGATTGATCCTGCCCGAATCACTTTGATTTTCTGCTCCGCTTGCGCCGGCAAAGCCTCGTCACTAGCGAACTGGATCATGATCGTTTCCTCAGCGGCCTCATCAATGATCATGAGCGTGTCTTCAGGGGCCTCTCCCGGGCTGCTTGGCGCTGGCGAAGCCTTGTCGCTAACGAACTGGATCATGATCTTTTCTTCAGCGGCCTCACCCGAACCGGTTGGCGCTGGCAAAGCCTGGTCGCTAACGAACTGGATCATGAGGGTTTCCTCAGCGGCCTCGCCCGGACCGGTTGCGTGAGCGTCGTGAGTATTCAAAGCCAGCTCTTTTGGACCGCGTGTTTCTTCGGCGACGCTCGTTGGGGCCTGGAGCAAAGCGCTAACAAGAATTGTTGTCAAACTGATGGTGCTGGGCAAAGTTAGTAATTTCATTGAAATTCTCAATTAAAAATAAAATGTAGTGTAGCGGATGCTGCGGTCGCTGTCACGAAATAGGCGGATTAGGCTGCGCCGGGCATTTTTTTTGCGTTTGATGCTTGTTTTGATTGAAGTGTTCTCATGGACTGCGAAGGGTTGACCGGAACAATCCTCACAAAGCAAACGTCTGACGATAAGGGCGACCCTGACAGTTGAATCGTTTTTTTTGGCGGTCTTGGTGACCGGGTTTGTTCCGTTAGGGCTGAGCGCGATGTGAAAATTCGCCTTCAAAAGGTCGGGTGATCTGTCAGCGACGTCGGCAGCCCGCGTGCTTTAACAGGCTTCAGTTCAGCTGCAAGACGACTTGAATCGAAGACGCGATTGCCCGGCAGCTGAGCCAATGCATCAAGATCCAATTGTTGATTTTGCGACGGCTCAAGACAGGTATCCGGCCAATAAATCGAAAAGGCCTTGTCGAAGCAGCTTTCGATGATGCCTTGCAGCGTTTGGGAATGAGCGCCTGGGCAAAGCAGCAGCACGTGATGCCAAGCACAGGGCAGAAGAAGCTGTTGCTGGACGTAATGGATTCGGCCCAAGAGGTCCGCCGATCGCTCTTCGGTGAAAAGGTTGCTGCTGGGCACATCCCGCTCGATGAGTAGATCACGCAAGCACTGGGCTTCGGTTCTGCCAGGGAACAAATCAAGGGTATGGTGGCAGCACCCTGTGGTGATGAGGCTGCTGGTCAAGCCTGCGTGAAACGTCTCAGCAGCCTGATCAGCGAGTTGGACAAGACCCGTCGCAGTCCGGTCAGGGTCGCCAGCTAGCATGACGACGGCATCAAAGGCGCCCATCACAGTGTGTTCATCCAAAAGGTTGTCGCGACGCATCTAGATTGAGGGGCATAGAAGCTAGTTTGAAAAGACAAAGCCTGGATACCCCTCACGTTTAACGTTCTCGCAAATCTCGACATAACTCGGAAAGCCGCCAACATACGGCATAAAAATTCTGGGTTTGCCGGGGACGTTCGCCCCTAGATACCATGAATTGCAAGTCGGAAATAGGGTGCCAGCAGCGATGGCGTTGCCTGCTTTGACCCAGTCTGATGAAGCCGTCTCGGTGGCTTCAATGGTTGCCGTTTGTCGCGCCTGCATCGTGTCCAGACAATCCATAATCCAATTGACGTGCTGCTCAATGGTAACGATCATGTTCGAAAGCACCGAAGGACTACCGGGCCCTGAAACGGTAAAAAAGTTCGGAAACCCGTCAATTGCAAGGCCTAAATAGGTTACGGGTCCTGCAGACCACTTTTCGGCAAGTGTGATCCCGCCTCGACCTTGGATGTCAATCTTGAGAAGCGTTCCCGTCATCGCATCAAATCCGGTGGCAAAAATCAAAAGATCAAAGTCATACTGTGTGCCGTTGGTGATTAAACCTTTTGGCGTGATGCGCTCGATCGGGTGATCTTTGACACTCACCAGGTCAACGTTGGCGCGGTTGTACGTTTCATAGTAATCGGTATCAACACAAACGCGTTTGCAACCGAGCACTTGATCTGGACAAAGCTGCTCAGCGGTCTCGGGGTCGGTGACGGTGCCTCGAATCTTGTTCCGGACAAATTCTGCCGCAATTTGATTGGCTTCGAGATTGCTCCCAGTATCACTAAAGCTGCTGCTGAAACCGAGTCCGCCTTCTTGCCACCTTGCTTCAAACCGCTGCGTTCGCCCAGACTCGTCAAGATCAAAAACAGACGCATCCCAGCGGGACTGATGGGCGCCGAACCCTGCAAACATTTGTTGATTCAGTGCTCTGAAGTCGCCGTACTGCTGTTTAATTGCTTGGACATAGTCTTCGTCTATTGGGCCATTGTGCGCAGGAATGGAATAATTTGGTGTTCTCTGAAATACGGTTAAATGCGCGCAGGAGGCTGCAATGATGGGGATGGATTGAATTGATGAGGAGCCGGTACCGATAATGCCAACGCGCTTGCCGGTAAAGTCTACGGGCTCATGAGGCCAACTACCCGTGTGGTATGCCTCGCCTTTAAAGTCATCTCGCCCCTCAAAGTCAGGCAAGTTGGTTGAGGACAAGCAGCCGGTTGCCATGATGCAAAAACGGCTATAGAAAACGTCTCCTTTGGCCGTCTTGGTGCGCCAGAGACTGCAATCTTCTAAAAAGGTCATGCTGTCGGCGAGCGTGTCGAACCGAATGTGGGGTCTTAGCGCGAATCGATCTGCGACATGGTTTGCATAATCTAAGATTTCTGGCTGGGCGGCGTAGCGCTCAGTCCAAGACCAGTTTTGCTGTAGCGCCTCGTCAAAGGAATAGGAGTACTCCATGCTTTGGACATCACATCGCGCGCCTGGATACCGGTTCCAGTACCAAGTGCCGCCAACATCACCGCCCCGTTCTAGGACCACGGCGGACCGGTTGCTATTTAAGGCACGTTGCAGAGCATAGAGACCGGCGAAACCAGCGCCAACAATGATCAGGTCTAGAGGGTTGGTTTCTGATGAGGTTGGGTGGTTTAAAAGTGGCATATTCATCGATCTCCTAGTACGTTGGAAATTGAACCACGTCGGACACATTTACTCAAACCACCAATCCGGACATACTCGGGGAACCCGCAAGGGTCCTATGGCCCTTGTGCAAAACCTTGCCTCAAAGGGTTCTATATTAAGGAAACGTGATGAACCGGACTTTGCTGGTTTTAACGCTAGCTGCCTGTATGGCGCAGACTGGCGCACCAATTGTTGTGTTGCTTGGCGGCATTATTGGTGCTGAACTTGCGCCCTCGCCGGGTCTCGCAACCCTACCCGTTGCCTTGATGATTCTCGGAACAGCAGCCTCGACGATCCCGGCTTCTTTTATCATGCGCCGATTTGGCCGTCGCAAAGGATTCCTGTTCGCGGCTAGTTATGCGGTGGTCGCGGGTTTACTGGGGGCCTTTGCCATTCAGACTGCGGCATTTTGGCTGCTTTGTATCGCGACTTTTCTGATCGGAAGCCATAATGCCTTTGTTCAGCAATACCGCTTTGCGGTTGCCGAATCCGTTCCGGCGGCGCGTCTCGGCAGGTCGCTATCTGTTTTAATGTTGGCTGGTGTGGTGGCTGCGTATCTTGGGCCAAAAACCGCAACGCTGCTGCAGGGCCTCGTACCCGGCGCGGTTTATGCGGGATCCTTTTTAGGCTTATCAGTCCTAATGGCGGGTGCTGGAACGGTTTTGTCTTTTTATGTGCCGGATCAACGTGAGACGGAAGTCGGTGGTCAGGGCGGTCGGTCTTTGTGGCAAATTGCGCAACAACTGGATTTCAAAATTGCGATTGTGGCCTCGGTGTCCGCATGGAGCATCATGAGCCTTTTAATGACGGCGACGCCGGTTGCAATGCATCACTTGGATCAATTCAGTTTGATTGAGACTGCCTGGGTCATTCAAAGCCATATTATGGCGATGTTTTTACCCTCGTTGGTCAGCGGTTTCCTATTGGACCGCTATGGGCCTTTTCGCATGATTACGGCGGGTGCGGGGATCTTGATCTTGTGTTTGGGCGTTGCATTTGCGGGGCGGCACCTGATGCACTACTGGTGGGCGTTGGTGCTGCTGGGGATTGGCTGGAACTTTATGTATTTAGGTGGCACCGCCTTACTAACCCGAACCTATGAAGCCAATGAGCGGTTCAAGGTTCAGGCCTGCAATGATTTTGTTGTTTTCGCAATGCAGGCCGTTGCAGCACTGTCTTCCGGGTTTTTCTTGTTCAGTTTCGGATGGGTTTGGCTGGTCTACCTGAGCGCCTGCCTGCTGATTGTGCCTCTGACGCTAGTGAGCTACAAACAATTGACGCAGAAAGGCCTCAAAGTGTGAGGTAGATGTCCGGCGTGGCCTAGACTACTTGAAAACCGAAATTAACTTTGGATAAAGTTGGGCGAGTTCCTGGCTAAGCAATGCAAACTGCGCATCAAGTTCAGCAAGCGCTGCAATTTCTGGTTCAAGCCCATCTAAGTCGTCAGCTTGCTCGGAGAGGACCTCGTATTTGATCTGACTTAGAACCAGGTCTTTATCCAAGGTAAACGACAGGCTTTGATCCCATGTCAGTCTGAGTTTGCTGCAAAGTTTGCCGGTATCGATGTGCGCCAGAATCTCTTTGCTCTGCAGCGCGACCTTTCGACACGTAATGCTTGATCCGTCTTCGGGGTCAAAAAGATCGCAAGCATTGCCAAGGTCGAAACCGGTTGGCGGCTGATTTCTCTTCAGCCATTGGGTAAACAATTGACCGGCTGACTGCTTGGATTCGATGCGAGTAACGGCGAGCGTGCCAAGGGTCATTCGAAGGTAATTTAAAAATGTGTCGACGTCGGTGGCGGATGCGCTATTGATGACCAGGAGCCCGGCCGCGGGATCGATGTAACCGAGTATCCGTCGATGTTTGCTCAGCGCTCTAGGTAACAGTTCGCTTAGGGCGGCTTCTTTAAACTGTAGTCGCTGTTTTGAGGAGGGTTTTTGGCCTTCAAGGTTTGTCCACTGACTCGATTTCTCAGAGATGAGCTCTTGAAGGGCGCTGGTTGGAATCACTTTTTCTTCGCGTTTACCGCAAAATAACACCCGATTGCCAAATTGACGGGTGAGATCAGTAAAACCGTCGGGTAGCGGTGAAACCCAGCCAAAAGTACTTTGACTGAAGGAGCTGCAGGGCTCGAAGGCTTCATTGGCCAGCAATTCGTCAAAGTGCTCTGGTAGGGTGTCTGAGAAACTTAAAATGGTCGCGCTGGAAAACAACATGGAGGTTACTCAAAAAATGAAAAGCCAGTATACGCTAAACTTCCATCGGATCATGGATCACATTTAGGGCGTCGCATCGTATACTTCACCGATGAGCCAAGAGAAAGCCAAATGCTGCAGATAGAATCCTTAAGCTGCTTTCGGCAAGATCGTCATCTTTTCAAAGACTTAAATGCCAAGGTCCTGCCTGGTCAGGCATTGCAAATCGTGGGAGAAAATGGCTCTGGTAAAACGACTTTATTTAAAATTTTGGCTGGATTATTTGAAGAGTATGAGGGGCGGGTGATCACCTCGGACGCCGCCCAGGTGCTTTACCTCGGTCACCGGTATGGCGTGAATGATCAGTTAACGCCGATTGAAAATTTAAAATTTTTGCTCCAGCTCAACGAAAACCAGTTGGCGCCAGACGCGCTGGAGGCTGCTTTAGTCCGGTTTCAGCTGCGAGCGGAACTGGATGAGCCCTGCGCGTCGCTCTCTGAAGGCCAAAAGAAGCGGGTCGCGTTGGCACGGTTGATTTTAACGTCTGCCCGCATATGGCTGTTGGATGAGGCCTTCAGCGCTTTAGATGCACCGGGACGTGCTGTTTTGTCTGAGGTCTGTCAGGCCCATATGGCGTGCGGCGGGATCCTGATTTTCAGTAGTCATCAGGCAATCCCAGAGTTCGCTTCTGCGGCGCAATTGCGCCTCGAGGCAGGATCATGATGCTGTTGCGCAGAGAGCTTAAAATCATGCTCAGATCACCGGCTGGGGCCATCCAGTCGCTGATGTTTGCCGTAATGGTTATTGCGCTGTTTCCGTTGGCGATTACCCCAGACCCGAGCCAGCTGGAACCTCTAGGGGTTGGCTTGATCTGGGTAGTGACGCTGTTGGCATGCTTGCTGGCGGCAGATAAAAGCTTACTGAGCGATTACGCAGATGGCAGTTTGGAACAAATGGTACTCAGCGACTACCCTTTGTGGTGGGTGTGCTTGGTCAAAAGCATAGCGCATTGGGTTAGTTGCGGGTTGCCGCTGTTGCTGATGGCCCCCCTGCTGGCCGCGATGCTCGCGATGCCCTCCGAGCGCGTTGTTTGGCTGATGGCCTCACTTATTCTGGGGTCCCCGATTTTGAGTTTGTTTTGTACCTTGGGCGCCATGCTGACGGTTGGGTTGAATCAAAGCAGTGCGTTGTTGCCAATCTTGATTGCCCCGTTCCTGGTACCTACGTTGATACTCGGGACCCAGTGGGCGACGACGGGCGGGGAGGCCTTTTATGGCTATATGTTGGCCGCCTTGCTCTGTCTATCGCTTGTGACCCTGCCCTTTGCAATGGCGGTGGTCGCAAAAATAGCGGTTAGCCGTTAAGTCTGTGGCGACAGACCTGTTACAATTGTTTTTGAAGCATCAAAGGTAGATCGATCGTGTGGCGCTGGTTTCATCAATGGGGTAGCCCCAAATTTTTTTACCATCGCAGCGGGGCGCTGATACCTGTTTTGGCGTTGGCGAGCGGTTTGATTTTGGGCGGTGGCGTGTTCTGGGGGTTGTTGATTGCGCCAGCAGACTATCAACAGGGCGAAAGCGTTCGAATTATGTATGTCCATGTGCCGGCTGCAATTTTGGCGCAATCAAGCTATGCCATGATGGCGGTCATGGCGCTTATTTCTCTCATCTGGCGGCTCAAGATCGCAGATGCAGCCGTGCAGACCGTGGCGCCCATCGGGGCTTGTATTACCCTCTTAGCCTTGGCAACCGGATCGCTGTGGGGCAAGCCCATGTGGGGAACCTTTTGGGTGTGGGATGCACGTTTAACGTCGACCCTAATCTTGTTCTTTTTGTTCGCTGGGGTGCTCGCGCTGAGAAATGCGGCGGGTCAAAGCCAGACAGCCGGCCGGGCAGCATCGGTTTTAGCCGTGATTGGGCTGCTTAATTTGCCGATTATAAAATATAGTGTTGATTGGTGGTTCACGCTGCACCAGCCAGCAAGTTTCACGCTGACCGAGCGCCCCGCAATGCCTTTTTCGATGTGGGGGCCCCTTCTGATGATGGTCGTCGGTTTTTATGCCTGGTTTTTTTTGGCTTGGTTGATTCGTTTGCGTCATGAGCTCGTAAAACGAGAAGTCCGTTCGGATTGGGTCCAGCAGATGATGAAACAATGAATTTTGAAACGATAACGACCTTTTTAGCTATGGGCGGGTACGCAACTTACGTCTTCGCCTCCTATGGCCTTACGGCGTTGACGCTCGGTGGTTTGCTTTTGGCTGAGTCCCGTCGACACCGAGTCTGGTTGCGTCGGCAGGCTGCGTTGCGGCGCTTAGAGGAGGCTTAAAGCGGTGAAACTGGGTGCAATGAAACCGCAACGGCGGAACCGACTACTGCTAATTTTGGGTTTAGTAGGGGGCTTAGGTTTGGCCCTTATGTTTGTTTTAAAGGCGTTGAACAGCAATATTAATTTGTTTTATACACCAGTACAGGTCACTGAGGGCGAGGTGCCCATAGGGGCTCGCATCAGGGCGGGTGGTATGGTTGAAGCTGGATCGATTCGGCGTTCCGATGCGTCGCTCGAGGTGGCCTTCACCGTCTCAGATTTGGCAGGCGCCGCTTTCGAGATTCGCTATACCGGAATTCTGCCGGATCTATTTCGGGAAGGACAAGGCGTTGTCGCAACCGGCACGCTGAGCCAGGACGGGGTTTTTTTTGCCGAAGAAATTCTTGCAAAGCATGATGAAAAGTATATGCCGCCAGAAGTTGCGATGGCGTTGGACACAACTAGACAGGATTCATTGCAACCATGATTGTTGAGTTAGGCCACTTTTGCGTTGTGATCGCATGCCTCCTGGCGTTTTTGCAAGTTGTGCTGCCAAGCATTGGGTTAAAACAGAATAGTCTGCAGCTTATGGCGTCCGCGTCGAGCCTTGCTTACGGCGTTTTTGTTTTTACGCTACTCGGGTTTTTAGCATTGATCTATGCTTTCTTGATGGACGATTTTTCAGTTGCGTATGTTGCGAGTCACTCCAACACGCGATTGCCGCTGCAATTTAAAGTGTCGGCGCTCTGGAGTGCGCACGAAGGTTCATTCCTGCTCTGGACGCTGGTGATGTCGATTTGGACGATGATGGTCGCTCGGTTCTCAGCGCCGTTAACCACCGATATGCGAGCGCGGGTTTTGATCTGCATGGCCGCATTAGGGGTTGGTTTCTATCTCTTTTTATTGCTGACCTCGAATCCCTTTGAACGCGCGTTACCATTTTATCCTGCCGAGGGCGCGGATTTGAATCCACTTCTTCAAGATTTTGGGCTCATCGTGCATCCACCACTGCTCTACATGGGATATGTCGGCCTGTCGGTGCCCTTTGCGTTCGCTATTGCCAGCCTGTGGGGTAACACCTTGGACGTGAGTTGGGCGCGTTGGTCACGCCCCTGGACGAATTTGGCGTGGGCGTTTCTAACGATGGGCATTACGCTTGGGAGCTGGTGGGCTTATTATGAATTGGGATGGGGCGGCTGGTGGTTCTGGGATGCGGTTGAGAATGCCTCATTTGTACCTTGGCTGATCGCAACCGCTCTGATTCATTCTCTGGCGGCCACCGAAAAACGGGGCGTGTTCAAATCTTGGACGGTGTTGCTCGCAATCTTCGGGTTTTCGTTTAGTTTGTTGGGCGCATTTCTGGTGCGTTCTGGCGTTTTGACGTCAGTTCATGCCTTCGCGGTCGACCCAGAGCGGGGCGCTGCGATTTTGATGTTTTTGGTGCCAGTCATTGGTGGGTCTTTACTGCTCTACAGTGCGCGCGCCTGGGACCTGCGCAGTCGGGTGTCCTTCAAACGCTCGGGGCGAGAGAGTTTTATTCTGGGAAATAATGTGTTGCTGACGGTCAGTGCGGCGGTGGTCTTGCTCGGCACGCTGTACCCCCTGGGTTATGAGGCCCTGACCGGCGGGGACAAAATATCGATCGGCCCACCGTATTTCAACGCGGTGTTTGTGCCCCTGATGCTGGTGCTCATGGCGCTGATGATTTTGAGCCATCGCAGTCGTTGGTGGGCCACAGAGCGTTCGCTGTTGACTGCTGGTCAGGGCGTCTTCTCAGTGATTGCTGGGGTCGCCGCGATTGGGCTCTCCTTTGCCATGGGGCCCATCAAGCTTTGGATCGTGGGAGTTGCTTGGCTCGCAGTGATGATCGTTCTGAATTTAGGGTTTGAGCTTTATCGGCGCGTGAGGCTTAAATCGAATCCAGTCAGGCGATTGTTTAGCCAACCTCTGGCCGTCTATGCCATGGTTTTAGGGCATGCTGGTATTGCGGTCACGGCCCTCGGTATCGTGACAACGGTGATGATGAGCGAAGAGGCGGATCTGTACATGGCGCCGGGCGATCGGGCCGAGGTGGGTGCTTTCGACGTGCGGTTTTATGGGACCAAGAATGTTGATGGCCCGAATTATGTGGCGGATAGAGGGCGCGTTGAGGTGTTGCGTGAAGGAGAGGTCATCGCCACCTTGTTTCCCGAAAAGCGGCGTTACCTTGCCAGTCAATCGATTATGACCGAAGCGGATATTCATGTGCGCTCGTTGGGGGATATCTACGTTGCGCTAGGTGAGCCGCTAGAAGACGGTGCTTGGGCGGTGCGCGTGCACATCAAGCCTTTGGTGCGGTTTATTTGGTTTGGGGGCGTGTTGATCGCGCTCGGAGGCGTGCTTTCAATCTTTGATCGCCGGTATCGGGTACCGATGGTACGGTCATCAAAACAAGGGCCGCTTGCCCCGAGCGTGGAGGCAGCGCATGGCTAAACAAAGCGTGTTGATTCCCGTCTTCGTGTTCGCAGGGATCGTAGTGCTGCTGTGGTTCGGCTTTCAATTGTCAGATCCGCATCTTTTGCCCTCACAAAAACTCAATGACCCGGTGCCCGAGTTCGAGCTGCCGAACCTAATGCAGGTGGATCAAACTCTCACGGCGGCGGATCTAACCGGTGAAGTCTCTCTGCTCAATGTTTGGGCAACTTGGTGCCCGAGTTGTATTGCGGAACATGGGGAGCTCACTCGGATTTTTGAAACAACCGGTCTGCGCATTATCGGAGTCAACTACAATGACGATTCAGAGGCGGCGCGCGCATGGTTAAAGCGCTGGGGCGACCCTTACGCTTTCCATATTGTGGACGAATCCGGAACGCTTGCTATCGATCTGGGTGTATATGGCGCGCCTGAAACCTTCGTTGTGGATGCAGGCGGCGTCATCCGTTATCGGCATGTTGGGGTTGTCACCCAAAAAGTTTTTGAAGAAACCTTGACGCCGTTGATTCAAAATTTAAAGGACGCATCATGAGCGGGCGGTGGGTTTTGGCTTTGTCCTTGCTGTGGTGCTTGAGTGCCCCAGGTTTGGCCGCGATTGAAGCGCAGACGTTTCCAGATGAGACGGTCAAGGCGCGTTATTACGACTTGATCGCGACATTGCGGTGTCCACAGTGTCTAAACACGAATCTTGCGGGATCGGATGCAATGATCGCCCAAAATTTGCGCGCAACGGTGTTGCGCCTACTCATTGAAGGCAAATCCGATGCCGAAGTAGAACGCTTTATGTTCGAGCGTTATGGCGATTTCATCCTTTACGAGCCGCGTTGGACTGCAAAAACCTGGCTGTTGTGGCTTGGTCCACTTGGCTTGGCACTGATTGGTCTGAGTGTTTGGTGGTCTATGAGCGCCTCGTCCCGCAAGTCAAGGCATGGATTGTCCGAGTCAGATCGAGCAAGCCTCAAGCGGTTGATCGATCGATGATCTCGCTTTTTTGGCTATCAGCCGTTGGGCTTCTGCTCATAGCATCGATCTTTGTTGTATTGCCGCTTTGGTGGTCAGTCAAACGCGAGGGCGAAGGCGTTCTGGCGCAGGCCGAAGGCAATCTGCAGCTGCACGAAGAACGGCTGCAAGAATTAGGGCAAGCGTTGTCGGCCGGTGAGATTACCGAGGCGGAATATTCGGGGCAGGTCGAAGATCAATCTTTGGTGCTTCTGGAAGACGCCGGTCCGCTGCTAGCGGGGGATGAAGCAGCGCGAGGGGTCCAAGGCGCATCGCGCGGGTCAAAGCCGGTATTCGTCATGGGCTTAATCTTTCTAGCATTAGCCAGTACGGTTTGGTTCAGTGACGCCGGTTGGTCACAAGGCGCGCTCACGGAGCTTACCTTTACCGAGAGCCTACAGCAGAACCGCGATGTACCGAGGTCGAAGGCGGAATTAGAGGAAATGGCCAGTGGTCTTGAGGCGATCCGAGCTTTATCGCCTGACAATGAACAGGTCGGGTTTTACCTAGGCCAATTACAACTCACGCTCGGCGATTTTGATCGAGCGGTTGAAATCTTTACACCGCTCGCTGAGCGTTACCCTGAAGATGGCGATTTGGCGGTTGCACTGGCAGAGTCGCGTTATCTGCAGCAGGGCCGTCAACTAACCCAAGATCTAAACGTTTTGTTTGAGCGCGCAGTTAATCTCAAGCCGAACAGCGTATCCTTGCTTGAAATATTAGGCATGGAAGCTTTTAAACGGGGTGATACGGTGCGCGCGAAACGGTTTTTTGAACGCGCGCTCACCTTCGCAGATGGGGAGCGAGCAAAGCTGATTGCAACCGTCCTAGAAGGATTGCCGGCGGCATCTGTGTCGGTTGAAACAGATCAGCTGGCGGGTGCAAGCCAAGATGACAAGCCTATGTTGGGCCCCCGACGGGTCCGGGTCACGGTTTCGAAGGATCCTGCACTCGATGTAAACCCGGCTTTAACCGTCTATATTTTTGCCAAAGCTGTATCGGGCCCACCGATGCCCCTCGCGGTGGTCAAGCGCAAGGTAGCCGACTTGCCGTTGCAAGTGGTTTTAGATGAGTCAATGGCAATGATGGCGGGTTTCTCGATCGCGGACTTTGATCAAATTATCGTGACCGCAAGGATTTCAGAGACGGGACTTGCAACGCCTAGCTTGGAGGATCGATCAGTCGAATCGGCCGCGATCCAACTCGATCAAAGCGAGGTTGGGGTTGCGTTGGTGCTGCGCTAGGCGCGTCGTCCTTAATGTTTTGGGTCGGTCGGATCTTTTTTTTCGAGGGACTGCGTGGGCTTAGAATCGGCGGCTCGCGAGGCTTGCCGCTCACGGCGCAGCGGTAGGATGACTAAAAAGAACAAGCCGGTACCCATGATCAATCCAAATCCTACCCCGAAAATAATCAGTGCCACGTTAACCGTCCTCGCTATGCGTTTGTTGCTGGAGATGATAGTAGCGGGAAAGCGCATCCGATCGCCAGCTTTGGCGCGACCCCTCGCAAGAAGAAGACTGCGAGACATGCGCGTTGGCCATCAAAGACGATTTGGGTGGATCAGGTTGGGATTGTCGCTGGCCTTGATGCAGAGTGCTTTTATTCAAACTGCGGGTGCTCAAAGTGATAGCGCCCAAGGGGGTCGAGCAGAAACGACTCAAGTGCTGGAGCCATCTCTTGAAGCCGCTATTCAGGGGTTTGAAGCCAGGATCCAGGCGCAGGCTCAGGATCTTCCGGGGGCGGCGGCAGTGTTGATCATTGATGGTAACGTCAGGCCGCTCATGCTGTCTGGCTTTCAATCGATGACGGACATTCGTCCGATAACCAAGTCAACCATCTTCCAGTTGGCCAGCTTGTCGAAGTCATTCGCCGCGACCGCTATTGCACTTGCCGTGAATGATGGGCGTTTGCAATGGGGCGCGCCGCTCGTGTCGCTTTTACCCGAGCTCAACTGGAGTGATGCGCGCCGTGCCAAAAAGCTAAAACTATTTCATCTTGCCAATCAGTCCTCCGGGTTGATGCCCCATGCTTACACAAACCTAGTTGAGGATGTCGTGAGTTATAACAACATGTTGAATCGGTTACAGCAGGTTCCCTTTGTCTGTGACCCAGGGGCCTGCTACAGCTACCAGAATGTGGCGTTTAGCCTTCTTGGCGATGTCTTGATGCAAGCCACTGGTATGCCCTATGCCCAGTTTGTCGAACAGAGGCTCTTTGCGCCGCTGAATATGCAGGCTGCTTCGGTCGGTCGAGCTACCGACCGGATTGATCAATTGGCAAGTGCTCATGTCCTGCGTGAGGATCGTTGGGCGGTCGTCCCCCGAAACCAGCGGTATTATAAGGTCGCGCCGGCGGCGGGCGTGAATGCCAGTATTGCCGATATGCAGCAGTGGTTATTGGCTCATTTGGGCTTGATTGATGGTGTTCCCCACGCGCCCATCGCTGAGTTACAAAGTCGTTACATTGCCAATGACCCGGCTGATAATCACTATCCCAATGATGACCGAATCAGCAAAGCGGGTTACGGCTTGGGTTGGCGTGTTTTTGCCTTCTCGGGGGTCGATGGATTCACTCATCACGGCGGTTACGTCCGCGGAATGCGCAGCGAGATGATTTTCCATCGTGGCTCGAAGTCGGGGCTTGTATTTCTAACGAACTCCGAGCCCGCGGCTTTGAATCGATTGAGCCTGGCGTTTGCTGAATGGCTCGTTGCGCTTCAGAACGCCGAGACCTTGGCATGGGGCGACGGGATAAAACAGGCGCCCTCGAGTTCGCCGTTAGGGGACCTTTGAATCATTTGCGGTAAAGCAAAGTGATTCGGTGAAACGCCGTTTAGGCGAACGCGAGTCTGGCTTAGATTCTGTTGTAAATGTTCTCGAACCGAATCGGGCAGCTCTGCCATTAAGGTTACGAGCTCGGTGCCAGAGACATCGATTCGCCCGAGGTGGGCTGCGTCTTGAACCGTTAGGCCGTAATCGGATAAAAAAATAGCCAGCTGAAAAACGCTGGGAAAAATTTTTCGTCCACCACATGCCCCAATCGCAAACCAGTTTCCATCCCGGCTCCGCCCGAGGGTTGGGCACATATTGCACAATGGCCTGCGGCCGCCTTCAACGCTGTTGCCACCGCCGGGTCTTGGATCAAACCACATCATGCCATTGTTCATTAGGATGCCGGAGTTAGGCAGTAAGATCCGAGCACCAAAAGCCGACATAATCGTCTGCGTAAAACTAACCAGGTTGCCCTCTGAGTCAGCTGTACAAATGTGCGTGGTGCTCCCGCTTAAGTTGCCCTCGCCCAGGTTCTCGAGCCGATCTGCATAGGTTGTTTGCAGCGCTTGTGCCATCGCGAGGTAGGCGGCGGCATCTGGCGATTCGGCAGGCGCCGGGTGCATCTTCTCAAAGGTCTTTAGGGCTTGGATTAAACTGGGCCCAGCCGTAAGCGGTCCTGCACTAAAAATATCATGGCCTCGATATTGACCGTGCAAGGGTGCACTTAAGGTGGCGTCATACTGCGCAAGGTCTTTCGCGGTGATCTTGCTGCCGGCCTCCCTGAGGTCCTGTAGAACCTGCTGTGTCAGCGCGCCTTGGTAGAAGGCGTTGCTGCCTTCGTCTTGAACGGCTCCGAGCGTCTCCGCGAGGTTGGGTAGGGGTAGGTGGGTTAAAAGGCCTTCGAGGTCAGCCGCAGGCGGTAAGCCATCCTTGAGATAGACCGATCGGGTGCCGTCATAAGTTCGCAACCCTCTGGCAAATTGATTGATTTTTTGACTGGCGAACCAGTCAATGGGTAAGCCAAGCATGGCTTGTTGCCGCGCCGGCTCGATCAGTGCCTTTAAAGGCAAGGTGCCAAAATGCCGGGCTGCGAGTTCAATGCCTTTGAGGTAGCCGGGTGTTGCAACCGCCAGGGCGCCGTGGATGTTGCGATCATCGACGACTTTTGGCCAATTAAAGGCATCACTGCTGTTGCTGCCATCCTGGGCGAGTGGATAATCGCGGGCATGACTGGCGAAGGGTGCTCGCATACCAAACTCGACTTGCACGACTCGGTCTTCCGCTTTTAGGTAGGCCAATAAGTAACCGCCGCCGCCATAGCCGCTCATCCAGGGCTCCACCACGCCGAGCATTAGTCCCGTCGCGATGGCCGCATCAATGGCGTTGCCGCCTTCTTTCAAGGTCGCGAGCCCCACCTCCGTGGCTAAGTAGTGTTGGCTTGCAACCATGCCTTTGGTGCCGCGCACAGCGGGTTTCGAGAGGGACCAGCTTTCTTCAGTTGTCCGGGCTTGCATGCAGCGTCTCCTTGGTTGAACAAGCATTCTGCCTTTATTGTCCCGATACTGTAGTGGGTTTTAAGGGTCAGCGAAATGGTTGCTGAGTTGCGCCGGATGCTTTTCTGAAATCAATGGCAAGATGGAGACTATCTGGAGGATGCGTTCGGCTCTGTTTACGTTTGCCGTGATGATCCTTCCTTGCCCCCGCCTTCGGATCTTTGTGAATTGGGTTCAGACGCACGCCTCAGGAATCATAGAATCATCATCCGATGCGCACCGGGGAGGGTTGATAAGGCGTATACTTTAGTTTTAAGGCATATGAGCTAATCACCGCTGGAGGCAGGCATGGACGAGCAGAACGCAAACCCAACAGAATTCGATGTCATTGTGTGGGGTGCGACGGGATTCACTGGCAAGATTGTTGTGGAGTATTTATACCAGACGTATGGCAATCAGACCGATCAATTGACTTGGGCGATTGCGGGTCGCGATGCCGATAAACTTCAGGCAGTGATTGATGAGGTCGGCTGCGACAAGATTCCTTGTTTACTCGCGGACGGATCGGATCGAGCGTCTCTTGATGCCTTGATGGCGTCGACGCGAGTTGTACTGAGCACGGTAGGGCCTTATGCCCTGTATGGTAGTTTGCTGGTCGGAGCGTGTGCCGCGTCCGGGACTCACTATTGCGACCTGACCGGAGAAGTACAGTGGATGCGGTTAATGATTGATGCGCATCATGACGAGGCGGTTCAATCTGGCGCAAAAATTGTACATACCTGCGGCTTTGATAGTATCCCGTCGGATTTAGGGGTTCATTTTTTGCAGTCAGCAATCCAAGCCCGCGAGGGCCAGCCGGCTGAGCAGGTTAAGTATCGCTTGGTCAAGGCGGCGGGTGGCGTTAGCGGCGGCACCGTTGCGAGTATGCTGAACATGATGGATGAAGTCGCTGAGAATCCGCAATTGGTCACGGTTATCGCTGATCCTTATGCCTTGAACCCACTGAATACGGTAACTGGGCAGGATGTTAATGAGGCGGCGACGCCGATCTATGATGATGTTTTGGGCCAGTGGGTGGGGCCCTTTGTAATGGCCGGGATTAACACTCGTGTGGTGCGCCGAAGTCATGCTTTGCTCGGAATGCCGTACGGACCCGGATTTGCCTATGAAGAGGGTACCTTGATTGGCGCTGGTCCGACGGGCTATCTGAAAGCCTTAATGGCCTCAATTGGCACGCGATTGGGCATGCTGTTGTCAGCAATTGGTCCAACGCGGCGTTTGCTTGCGCGGTTTTTGCCAAAGCCGGGTGAGGGCCCGGAGCGAGCAAAACGCGAAGCAGGGTTTTTTGAGGTTATCCTTCACGGCACGACGGGCAAGGGTCAGAACGCGCGACAAATTCAGGTTCGAGTAACGGGTGATCGTGATCCAGGGTATGGCGGCACTGCCAAAATGATTGCTGAGGCGGCGGTTTGTCTTGCGCTAGATCCGTTGAATGGGCCTGGCGGGGTTTTGACGCCGGCCGTTGCCATGGGGCCTGAGTTAATTGCGCGTTTAACCAAAAATGCGGGGCTCACCTTTGAGGTAATTGATTAATTCAACGCAAAACAGCGCCTCTGATGGGCAAGCGTTTTGGTCTGATGATTTCTCGTATATGATGAGCTGAGTCCTTACTTACGTTGATCCGATCTCATGACCCAATCCTTTGTTCATCTACGCGTTCATACAGAATATGCGCTGGTGGATGGAACGGTTCGCATAAAACCTTTAATTGATGCTGCACGCACCGGCGGCATGCCAGCCGTTGCTACCAGCGACCTCAACAACCTCTTTGGTTTGGTTAAATTCTATAAAGCCGCAACCGCCAGAGGGATCAAGCCGATCGTCGCTTGTGATGTTTGGGTTGAAGATCTCGATCCGACGATCGAGCCTTCGTTGCTGGTGCTCATCGCCCAGCGACAAGCCGGTTATAAAGCGCTGAGTCGATTGTTGTCTCGCGGTTATTCCGAAAATCACCATAACGGTCGAATGATTTTAAAACGGTCCTGGATTCAAGCTGATTCAGAGGGCCTGCTTGCGTTGTCTGCTGCCGCCGACGGTGATGTTGGCAAAGCGATTGTCTCGGGTCAGCATGATGAGGCGAGTCGTCGTGCCGTATTTTGGCAAGAACTCTTTCCAGAAGGGTATTACTTAGAAATTCAACGGCTAGACCGTGCGAATGATGAGCACCATATCGCTGGCGCCGTTCGGTTGTCGGATGAGTTGGGTTTGCCATTGGTTGCAACCAATGATGTTCGCTTCTTGAAAGCAGATGAGTTTGAGGCTCACGAAGTGCGCGTTTGTATCCATCAAGGACGAACACTCGATGATCCAAGGCGTGAGAAACGATATAGCCAGGCGCAGTATTTTAAAAGCGCTGATGAGATGGCACAGTTGTTTTCGGACCTTCCTGAGGCAATAGAGAACACCCATCGAATTGCAACGCGATGTTCCGTGACGTTGCGCTTGGGAGAGTCCTTTTTGCCGGAGTATCCGGTGCCTGAAGGGCAGACCATGGCAGGATTCTTGGAAACGGTGACGCGCGCCGGGCTGATGGATCGGTTTGAAAAATTTAGTGATGCCAAAATGCCTGCCGAGGAACCTTGGCAACAGCACTATTTTGATCGTTTGGCCTTCGAACTGAATGTGATTAATAGCATGGGATTCCCGGGCTATTTCTTGATCGTGATGGAATTTATCCAGTGGGCGAAAGCGCAAGGTATTCCGGTCGGGCCGGGTCGCGGCTCGGGTGCGGGCTCGCTGGTGGCTTATGCGTTAAAAATTACCGACGTCGACCCTTTAGAGTACGACCTTCTATTTGAACGGTTTTTGAATCCAGAGCGGGTCTCCTTGCCAGATTTCGACATCGATTTCTGTATGGACGGCCGGGATCGAGTTATTCAGCATGTGACAGAGCGTTACGGCTATGAAGCCGTGTCGCAAATTATCACGTTCGGCACGATGGCGGCAAAGGCGGTGGTGCGAGATGTGGCACGGGTGCAGGGCAAGTCCTACGGGTTGGCGGACAAGCTTTCTAAGCTGATTCCGTTTGAGCCCGGGATGACCTTGACCCGGGCCATGGAAGAAGAACCGCTATTAACTGAGTTCGTCCGCACAAGTGATGAAGCTGAAGAAATTATGGAAATGGCGTTCAAACTAGAAGGCCTCGCTAGAAATGTGGGTCGCCATGCCGGTGGCGTGGTGATCGCGCCGACCCGCCTCACAGATTTTTCACCGACCTATAGTGACGAATCGGGTGGCGGGTTGATGACCCAGTTTGACATGAACGATGTTGAGCAGGCCGGGTTGGTAAAGTTTGACTTTCTGGGTTTGCGAACCCTGACCATCATTGATAATGCCGTCAAAAGTATCAACCAGCGCTTAGCGCTTGCTGATGAGCCGTTAGTTGATATCGATACCCTGTTTTTGGAGGATCCGGCGATTTATCAGGATCTGCAGGCGGCCAAAACCACGGCGGTGTTTCAGCTCGAATCCCGCGGCATGAAGGATCTTATGAAACGGGTTAAGCCGAACCGGTTTGCGGACATTGTGGCGTTGGTTGCTTTGTTTCGACCGGGTCCTCTGCAGCTAGCCGATGATTTTATTCGCCGCAAGCATGGTCTTGATGAGGTTGATTATCTGCATCCCAGTTTAAAAGAAGTGTTGCAAGATACCTACGGTGTGATGCTCTACCAGGAGCAAGTAATGCAGATCGCGCAAATTCTGGCAGGCTACTCGCTAGCCGATGCAGATCTGTTGCGACGGGCCATGGGGAAGAAGAAACCGGAAGAAATGGCCAAACAACGCCAGGCTTTTGTTGATGGGGCCATGAATAACGACGTTTCAGAACAACAAGCCGGCTATATATTTGATCTGATGGAGAAGTTTGCAGGGTATGGCTTTAACAAACCGCACTCGGTTTGCTATGCGCTGGTGGCGTATCAAACCGCCTGGCTTAAACATTATTATCCGGCCGATTTCATGGCGGCAGTTATGTCCGCTGACATGCAAAACACTGACAAGATTGTGATAAACGTCGAAGAGTGCCGAGAAATGGGGCTCCTCCTAGACCCGCCCAGTGTTAACAGCGGCGCCTTTCGATTTGTCGCGCAATCTAAGACGCATTTGGTCTACGGTTTGGGTGCGATAAAAGGGCTTGGTGAGGGACCTATTGAGGCGTTGACCCAAGCGAGGCGCGCCGAGGGGTTCAAAGATTTGTACGACTTTTGTCATCGGGTTGATATCAAACGCTTGAATCGTCGCGCACTTGAAGCGCTCATCCATGCCGGTGCTCTGGATCATCTTGCGCCCGATGCGGCGAGTGCCAAAGATGGAATTGATGGCAGTCGGGGCTGGTTGCTACAACATCAGGAAGAGGCACTGCAGATTGCCGAGCAAACGGCCCGAAATCAGGAAGCGGGCCATACTGATTTGTTTGGTGAACTCGAGCCGGTTTCAGCCGATCCGGTCTGCATTGATCACATTGACACCCGTAACGTCCTGACTATGGCGACTCGCTTGGCTCGGGAAAAAGAAGCGCTAGGCTTGTACTTAACGGGTCATCCGATCGATATTTATCGTGATGAGCTCAAGTATTTTGCAAGTACCCGAATTAGTGACTTGCGCGCAAGCCAAAGCGAACAGCTTTTTGCCGGGTGGGTCATTGGCTTGCGCAGTATGAAGACCCAACGTGGGACGATTGTTTTCGTGACCCTTGACGATCGAACGTCGCGGATCGAGGTTGGCGTGTTCTCCGATCTTCTGGAGATGACTCGAGATAAAATCAGCAAGGACAATCTTTTGGTGATTCGGGGATCGGTAGCACAAGATGATTTTTCAGGTGGGCTGCGGGTGCGCGCAACAGAAATATTTTCTCTGGTTGAGGCGCGCCAGCGGGCACTGCGAGGGCTTACGGTGCGGGTTCATCACGCAGGTTTAGATGATCAGTTTTCAAAGAATTTGGCGGATTTGTTAAGTCTTCACCAGGAGCCAAAACGAAACGGCTGCCCAGTGATTATTGATTATTGCACCAACGGGGCGACCGCCGAGCTGCAGTTGGGTGATCAGTGGCGAGTGAAGCCCAGCGATGAATTACTCGACGGTCTTCGAGCGCAATTCGGGTCAGACCGCGTCGGGCTTGATTATCACCCCCACAGTGGCGGTGGTTAAGCGCAATGTCCCTTCTGCCTGAAACGGCGATCCAAACCCTCACGGCGCCGGATGTCGATTGCCTGATTGTAGGCTTGAGTGGCGGACTGGATTCCACGGCGCTGCTGCATTGCGTCGCCCAGCTGGCTGATCGACCGCCGCTTAAGGCTATTCACATTAATCATGGTCTGCAGGCTGAGGCAGATGCCTGGCAAGCGCACTGCGAGGTCCTCTGCGCGGAGCTTGGTGTTCCCTTGATGTGTCAACGAGTCGAGGTTGCTACAATCGGTAGTCTTGAAGCCAATGCGCGGCTGGCGCGCTATGAGGCTTTTGCCGAGTGCCTGGGGCCGCGAGATCGATTGTTGCTGGCGCATCATCAACAGGATCAAGCCGAGACGGGTCTCTTCCAGCTGTTGCGTGGGCATGGAGCGATGGGGCTGTTCGGTATGCCGCAGGCGAGGCCCCTTGGCTTGGGGCAGCTGTATCGACCGTTGCTGGACGTGCCACGGGTCGTTCTTGAAGCCTATGTCCAGGCACATGAACTGTCGTATGTTTCGGATCCCAGTAATACGGATCAAACCCATGATCGCAACTTTATCCGGCATAGGATTGGGCCTTTTTTGGATGGCCGCTTTCAAGGTTGGTCGGCGCGTCTTGCGCGCCAGATCAGCAGCGATGAGACCAACCGATCCTTGCTCGCGGCATTGGGTCGGGAGGATTTATTAAAGCTGCAGACCCCTGCGGGTTATTCTGTCGAAGGCTTGCAGCAACTTGATCAAGACCGGGCCTTGAATGCGCTCAAAACTCAGATGATGGATAGGGCGGATGCGGTGCCCTCAGCCGGACAATTGCGTGTTTGTCTTACGATGCTTGCGTCATCTCGGCAGCAAGAGCCTGCAAGCCAGGCGGTGTTGGGATACGAATACCACCGTCATCGCCAGGAATTCGTTTTGGTGCCCGCCATTCCGGTCGAGAGGCAAGTCCAGACTGGCTGGCCGTTTGAGCGCGCTCCAGTCGATTTAGGCGGGGTCACGCTCGCGGTTGAATCGGATTTAGGCGGTATTGACTCTGGCCTATTGGGGCTTGCCTGGATGCTGGATAAGCAAGGACAGAAGCGTCTAAAAGGGCACAATAAACGGATTCTTGACCGTCTTCGAGAAGCCAAGGTGCCGCACTGGGTCCGGCAACGGCTGCCGCTATTGATGCTTAATGGTGAAGTGATCGCGACCCCCGCGCTGCCGGAATGGGGTTTAAAGCAAGAGGTTGCACAAGGCTTTGCAGCGGCCAAAAATAGCGCAGGATGGCGTGCGTCTCTGACCCGAGTTTAATCCGGCAGGTTGAATTTATATTGAGCCAAAGCGACGACGGTGTTAGTCTATAAACCCATCTCGGGCGGGTCCTTCCGCCTGATCAACAGAGATGGAAATTCTATGAGCCGTTTAATATTCGTCACAGGCGGAGTGGTTTCCTCGCTAGGAAAAGGCCTAACTGCAGCCTCTTTGGGCGCCGTTTTGGTGTCCCGCGGTCTCAAAGTGACGATGCAGAAGCTGGATCCGTACATTAACGTTGATCCGGGCACCATGAGCCCATTGCAGCATGGTGAGGTATTTGTCACCGCCGATGGCACCGAGACTGACCTCGACCTGGGTCATTACGAGCGTTTTGTACAGACCCGCATGACCCGAAAGAATAATTTCACCACGGGTAAAGTGTATGCCGATGTGATTGCGCGCGAGCGTAGGGGCGAATATCTGGGCGCAACGATCCAAGTGATTCCCCATATCACGGATGAGATTAAATCCCGAATACTGCAGGTTGCGGAAGGGTTTGATATCGCGTTGATCGAAATTGGTGGCACCGTTGGAGACATTGAAAGTCAGCCTTTTCTAGAGGCCGCCCGGCAGCTTCGCTTTGAAATGGGCTCGTCCCGCGCCTTACTAATGCACTTGACGCTTGTGCCCTATATTGCAACGGCCGGTGAGACTAAAACCAAGCCGACCCAACACTCTGTCAAAGAGTTACGGTCGGTGGGTATGCAACCCGATATTCTGATTGTTCGCTCTGATCACGAAATCCCGAAATCGGCACGCGATAAAATTGCACTCTTTACCAACGTCGAACTCGATGCCGTGATTCCGCTCCTGGATGCCAAGAGTATTTATGAAATCCCGGCTCGGCTGGCGGAAGAGCGTCTCGATGAAATCGTTGTGCAAAAGTTAGGCTTCGATGTGCCGCCGGCAGATTTGGCAGATTGGCAGCGGGTTTTAGAGTTGCAGCAGAACCCAAAACATCAGATTCATCTGAAAATGGTTGGCAAGTACATGGACTTGTTGGATGCCTATAAGAGTTTGAATGAGGCATTAACCCATGCCGGAATTCATTCTGAAACGAAGGTGAATATTGACTTTGTTGATTCTGAACGAGTTGAGGCGGAAGGCGTTGAGATTTTGGCCGGCGCGGATGCCGTTTTAGTGCCGGGCGGGTTCGGCAGCCGCGGTTTTGAAGGCAAAATTCTAGCAGCCGGTTTTGCCCGGCGGAATAAAATTCCCTACCTAGGCATTTGTTATGGTTTGCACGCAGCGATCATTGAGTTTGCGCGGGATGTCGCGGGTCTTGAGGGCGCTAATAGTACGGAAGTGGATCAGAACACGCCGCATCCCATCATTGGACTGATCACGGAATGGGTCAACGAAGCTGGTCTGAAAGAAACCCGCTCCCTGGATTCAGACCTTGGCGGAACCATGCGAATGGGTGAGCAAGAATGTGTGCTTAATCAAGGCGCGATTACCCGAGCGGTCTATGGCGAGGAGCGCATTAAAGAGCGCCATCGTCATCGCTTTGAGGTAAACCCAAGCTATGTTCCAGAGCTTGAGCGGGCTGGGCTTCGCATTGCGGGGGTTTCGAAGGATCAGTCATTGGTCGAAGTGATCGAGGTGGTGGATCATCCGTGGTTTGTCGCCTGTCAATTTCATCCAGAATTCACGTCAACGCCTCGGGGCGGTCATCCTTTGTTCTTGAATTTTGTGAAGGCCGCTCTGGCTGAGCAAATCGTCCGAGCCGAGTTGGCTGGAACACCAAATTAAGGTCCATAACGGCAATTATGAACTCAATCAGATCGTGCCGGACAAGAGCGAGATAAAGTATGGATTTATGCGGATTTGAAGTCAGTCAACAGTCTCGATTTTTCCTGATTGCGGGCACCTGCGTCGTTGAGTCCGAGCAAATGGCGCTCGACACGGCGGGCACCCTCAAAGAGATTTGTGATCAGCTAGACATTTTCTTAATTTATAAGTCCTCGTTCGACAAAGCCAACCGTTCCTCAAAAGACAGTTATCGTGGGCCAGGGTTAGCGGCAGGTTTGAAAGTGCTCCAGACAGTTCGAGACACCCTGGGGCTACCGGTCTTGACCGATGTCCATGAAGATACTCCCCTCGATGAGGTCAAAGACGTTGTCTCGGTACTGCAAACACCTGCGTTTTTATGCCGTCAAACAAACTATATCCAAAAGGTGGCCTCCCTTGGTTTGCCGGTGAACATTAAAAAAGGACAATTCCTTGCGCCTTGGGATATGACCCACGTCGTCGATAAAGCCAAGGCAACCGGTAACGATAAGATTATGGTGTGTGAGCGTGGCGCAAGCTTTGGCTATAATAACTTGGTGTCGGATATGCGGGCGCTACCGGTACTCGCTGCGACCGGCTGTCCGGTTGTCTTTGATGCAACCCACAGCGTGCAGCTGCCAGGTGGTCAGGGCGCGACGTCGGGCGGGCAGCGAGAAATGGTGCCAGTTTTAGCGCGGGCCGCGACCGCCGTTGGCGTTCAGGGGCTGTTTATGGAAACGCATCCAAATCCAGATCAGGCTTTGAGCGATGGTCCAAACTCTTGGCCGCTTGGGGATATGAAATCGTTATTAGAGCGGTTAGTGGCAATCGACTCAGTGATTAAGACAGGCCAGTAAAATAAGCGGGATGTCGCCGGGCAAAAGAGTGCTGTGAGCGGCAGTGACGCGAGATCAAGGAAGGTTATGACAAGCATTACCGATGTGAGAGCAAGAGAAATACTGGACTCTAGGGGCAATCCAACCCTTGAAGCCGAGATTGAGTTGGCAGATGGCAGCATCGGCCGTGCTGCTGTGCCTTCTGGCGCATCCACCGGCTCTCGAGAAGCTTTAGAGTTGCGAGATAATGACCCTGCTCGCTATGGCGGCAAAGGGGTTCTGACTGCTGTCCAAAATGTGAACACCCTGATCCGAGAGGCGCTACTGGATCATGAGGTTGAAGACCAAACCGCCCTAGATCAGGTGCTGCTCACGGTTGATGGCACCGAAAATAAAGGCCACCTAGGGGCCAATGCAATGTTGGGCGTATCGCTCGCCGCGGCTCATGCCGCAGCACAGGCCAAAGGGGTAGAGCTTTATGAGCATATCGCGGACTTAGACGCAACTGGCGGCCGATATAGTATGCCAGTGCCGATGATGAACATTCTAAACGGTGGCGAGCATGCAGATAACAATGTCGACATTCAGGAATTCATGGTGCAACCAGTTGGGGCCGCGTCCTTTTCCGAAGGCCTGCGGATGGGGGCTGAGATTTTCCACGCGCTAAAGGACGTTTTAAAGCGCGCTGGACTATCAACGTCGGTCGGTGATGAAGGCGGCTTTGCGCCGAACTTAGCAAGCAATCAGGCAGCCCTCGATATGATCATGTCAGCCATTGATTTGGCGGGATATCAGGCCGGTAAGGAAATTTTCTTGGCATTAGATTGTGCCGCCAGCGAGTTCTATCAAGACGGTCAGTATCATCTGGCTGGAGAAGGCCGGCATTTTGACAGTCAGCAATTTTCAGATTATTTAAAAACGTTAGTGATGAGTTACCCAATTTTGTCGATTGAAGACGGGTTAGATGAAAGCGATTGGTCCGGTTGGCGTTACCTAACCGACCAATTAGGCGATCAGTGTCAGTTGGTTGGTGATGATTTGTTTGTAACCAACCCCTCGATCCTTGCGAGGGGTATCTCCGAAGGCGTGGGCAATGCCATCCTGATAAAGGTCAATCAGATTGGCACGCTGAGCGAAACGATGGCTTCGATTCAGATGGCGCGGGAAGCAGGGTATGCGTCGGTCATCTCTCATCGTTCGGGTGAAACTGAAGACACATCGATTGCGGACTTAGCGGTTGCAACCTCCGCCGGTCAGATTAAAACCGGTTCTTTGTGCCGCTCTGATCGGGTGGCGAAATACAACCGCTTGCTGCGGATTGAGGATCGCTGTCATGCCGTTTATAAAGGGGCATTAGAATTTAAGAATTTGAGGGTCTAGCGATTCTAAATTTAGTTAAAATCTTAGGTGCTGTATTGCTGTTGCTGGGCTGCTTCCTCCAAGCACGGCTTTGGACAGGGGAAGGCAGCTACGCACATGTTGTGGCATTGCAGACACAGCTTGAAACAAAAACCACCAACAATGAAACGAAGGCAGCTAGAAACCGGTTGCTACGGGCTGAGATTATTGACCTTCGTCAGGGGCTTGATGCGATTGAAGAAAGAGCCCGAACTGAGTTTGGATTGATCAAAAAAGATGAGACCTTTATTTTACTCATCGATGACTGAGTAGGCTTTATGCACAACCCGCTTTCGAGATTGTATGTCGTTGTTCCGGCGGCAGGGACGGGTCAGCGCATGGGTTCAGCGGTGCCCAAGCAATACCTTGAACTCAATTCGGGTCAAACGATCCTGGGTATGACCGTGGCTAAACTTCAAACACTTCGCCCGGAGCGGTTGGTGGTTGCACTGCATGCCACCGACACGTGGTTTGATGAATTGCATCTTAGCGGAGTAGATCGAGTCGTTGGCGGAGACAATCGGGCGGCCTCTGTATTGTGTGCGCTGGCGGCAATCGATGCGCGCGATGACGATCTCATTTTAGTCCACGACGCGGTGCGACCATGCATTCGGGTCGCAGACATCAATAGATTGATTGATCTTGCGCGTGACCATGCAGAAGGGGCGCTTTTGGCGACGCCGGTGATCGACACCCTGAAACGAGTGACAGATCAACGAGTTACTGAAACAGTCGATCGCAGCCAGCTTTGGCAGGCCCAAACGCCTCAGATTTTCCAGTTCGAGCTGCTACAGCGGGCTCTGCTTGCGGCCCCTGGTGCAACTGATGAGGCCTCGGCCGTTGAAGCGCTCGGTATTTCGCCCAGAATCTGTCAGGGGCGAGCGGATAATCTCAAGATTACGACCAACGAGGACTTGGCCATGGCGCGATTTATAGTAAGCGGTGAGCCGCAATGATGCGGATTGGACAAGGCTTTGACGTGCATGCTTTTGCGCCGGTTGGGTCGGCAACGCAGTTTGCTTTGGGCGGCATATCAATTCCAGATGATCGTGGGGTGATTGCCCATTCGGATGGGGATGTGCTCCTACACGCTTTGATGGATGCTATTTTGGGTGCCCTCGGTTTAGAAGATATTGGCCATCAGTTCCCTGATACTGACCCCGCTTATCAAAATGCAGATTCTCAAGACTTGCTCCAAGCGGTGGTCGCCCTGATGCGCGATGCAGGATTTTCGGTGATCAACGTGGATGCGACCGTGTTGCTCGAGGCGCCCAAGGTCAAGCCGTATCGGCCTTTGATGGTTGCGGCCATTGCCGAAGGGTTAGGTTGCGAGGCTTGCTGTGTCAGCGTCAAGGCGACTACCACGGAAAAACTGGGCTTTGTTGGTCGAGGTGAAGGGCTTGCCGCGCAAGTGGTTGTTTTACTCTCGGCAGACGGTGCGTGAGCTTTTCTTTGGATTTCCCGCGGCTGTATGGCGCGCCGGAGGCGCGTGGGGTGATCCGGGCCCGCAGTGAAGATTTTCAGGTTAAAGAGCTTTCCCTGCCGGCAAGCGAAGCCGGGGAACACAGCTACCTTAGAATTCAGAAGCAGGATACCAATACTCATTGGGTGGCTTATCAAATCGCAACCTTAGCCGGCGTTGCTGATCAAGAAGTTGGCTATGCTGGTCGGAAAGATCGTTATTCGATTTCAGAGCAGGCGTTTACCTGCTACCTGCCCGGTCGCGCAGCGCCAGATTGGACGGCCTTGAATGATAACTTGATTCAGGTTCTGCAAGTAAGCCGGACCCAGCGCAAGTTAAGGAAAGGAGACCTGTTGGGGAACCGTTTTAAGCTCCGGTTGCGAGAGGTTGATGGGTGCTTGGCGTCTCGGCTTGACCGGCTGGCCGATCAGCCTGTTCCGAATTATTTTGGGGAGCAGCGATTCGGTTTTCAGGGCGCGAACTTGGTGCTGGCCGAGCGTCTGGTGGGCAACCCTAAGGCACGCTTGAAACAGCGTGATATGGTTCTGTCTGCCATGCGGTCCTATTTATTCAACCGCTATCTGGCTCGGGTTATTGATGAGAATGAAGCCGTGGATTTGGCAGCTGACGGGCCGCTTTACGGTCGCGCGCGTGACCCCCAAGGCGGCGAGGAATTCTTAAATGAGACTTTGACGCAGTGGCTATCGGTTTTCCATATGAACCGAATGAAGGCCGCAAGGCGCAAGCTTTGGCTGACGCCACTTGAGTTCGAATGGCATCGCGAAGACAATGACTTTGTTATAGCTTTTACACTGCCCCCGGGGTGTTACGCCACCAGTGTGTTGCGAGAAATATTAATCTACAAGGATGGGTCGAGTGGTCGTTAAACTGGATGTGAGCGGGGTCGGTATGACGTCCCAACGTACCCGAAATCGCTTGACCGACCGGCTTCGTGAGCAAGGTATTGTCAATGAGGCGGTCTTGCAGGTGATGGCCTCAACACCACGGCATTTGTTTGTGGACGAAGCGCTCGCGCATCGTGCATATGAAGATACGGCCCTGCCAATTGGTAATAGCCAAACAATTTCTCAACCGTATATCGTCGCTCGAATGACCGAATTGTTATTGCAGGATGTGCCGCCAAAGTCAGTTTTAGAGGTTGGCACCGGTTCAGGCTATCAGACCGCCATTCTAGCGCAGTTGGTGGATCAAGTTTTCACGGTTGAGCGGATATCGGTATTGTTGGATCGCGCTTTAGGCCGCTTTAGACAGTTGGGATTGCATCAAATTAAAAGTAAATATGATGACGGCCATCTTGGGTGGGCAGAAAAAGGGCCGTTTGATGTCATTATTGTGACCGCCTCGCCGCGAGAAGTGCCGGCGGCCTTGCTTGCGCAATTACAAGAGGGCGGTCGGTTGATCATTCCTGTTGGGGACCCCGAGGGTCAAACCCTGACGATGGTTAAACGCGGTGTCGATGGCTTCGAAACAACCTCAGTTGAGCCCGTTCGGTTTGTTCCGCTGCTGGGTGGTAAGTTGTGAGTGGAACGTCGGGCTTTTTGAAAATTTTGGTGACGGGCCTGCTAATGGGTATGGCCGAGGTGGTGCCGGGTATCTCTGGTGGCACGGTGGCTTTTATATCAGGCTACTACGAACGATTACTGACCGCGTTGAGCCGAATTCGGTTTGATTTGGTCCGCAGGCTATGGCGGCAAGGTCCCTTAAACGTATGGCAGCATTTAGATGGCAATTTTTTAATGATGTTATTTGGCGGTATGGTGGTCTCGGTGGTTACGTTTGCTGGTTTGATTAAAACAGCACTGGCAGAGCAGCCTATCATGATGTGGTCGTTCTTTTTCGGTCTTGTTCTGGCCTCATCTTTTCTCATGCTACGGCAGGTCGAGCGCAAACAAGCCGCGCAACTCATCGTGCTGGCAATGGGTTTGGCAGTGGGTTTGGTCCTGCAGCGCCTAGTGCCTGTTACCGTGGTACCAACGTCTGCTATGCTTTTTTTGGGTGGCGCGATTGCGGTGTGCGCCTGGATCCTACCGGGTATATCCGGTAGTTTTTTATTACTCTTGCTCGGCCTATATGGCGGCGTCATCGATGCTGTTGCGAACTTTAGAGTGCTCGAGCTTGCGCCGCTTGGATTGGGTGCGGCGCTAGGCCTGATCGCCTTCGCGAACGTTCTGAAGCTTTTATTCCATCGCGCAAAAGATTGGATACTCATGTTTTTGACCGGGTTGATGCTGGGTACGTTGGTTCGGCTCTGGCCTTGGCAGCAAGTCCTGCAGTATCAACTTCAGGCAGACGCGACGCAAAAACGCCCGCTGATTTCAGAACCGGTCTGGCCGACTGCCTATGAGAGTCTTACCGGTCAGCCAGCAGAAGTCGTCTTAGCGTTATTGGCACTCTGCGTCGGTGGCGCCGCTGTAGTGCTTTTTGAACGATTTGCCGTAAGGACGCAGGCCGGTGCCGTTTAAACTCGAATATCGAAGTCTCTGCTCGGTTGCGCTGATGATGTGCGTTGCGCTCTTGGTGAGTGGCTGTCAATCCAATGGCGCGCCAGCACCGGTTGCCAACATTGGTGAGCGGGGTAAAACGCACATTGTCCAGAAAGGCGACACGCTGTACTCGATTGCCTGGCGCTATGGCTTAGATCATGGTCGGTTAGCTCAAATCAATCGAATTCGGAAACCCTACACGATTTATGCCGGGCAGCGGTTGAAGTTGGCGGGTGTTCCAGCTCGATTGTCTTCTAAATCGAAGTCCTCATCGGGTAAGCGAACGCCTAAGAAATCTGCGGCACCCAAAACGGTGTATGCCGCAAAGCCGGTTTCGAAACCGAAACCGGCATTTACGGCAAGTCGCTTGGCTTGGGCTTGGCCAGTCGATGGCCGGGTGATTTCTAAATTTTCTCTGAGCGGCAGCGTTAATAAAGGGATTGATATCGAGGCAAAGGAAGGCACGCAGGTAAAGGCGGCAGAAGCCGGAAGTGTTGTTTATGCGGGCGGTAATTTAAGAGGCTACGGGAAGCTCGTCATCATCAAGCATGATGATGCTTTTTTGAGTGCCTATGGTAATAACGAGTCGTTATTGGTGAAAGAGGGTGAAACGGTAACGAAAGGCCAGGCAATTGCCAAGGTGGGCGCAAACGATGCGAAAGTTGAGATGCTGCACTTTGAAATTCGGCGGCAAGGGCGACCAGAAGATCCCGTCCGCCATTTGCCAAAACGCTAAGGGCGGCGGGATATCATGGCCGTGAGGGCTAGCGTTCTAAGTGATCGATTTTTCCTTTGACCTCAGCCCATTCCTCGGCATCGTCTAAGGGGTCTTTCTTTTCGGTAATGTTCGGCCAGATCTCACAAAGCTCAGCATTGATTTCCAGGAAGGCCTGCTCTGCTTCGGGCAGTTCATCTTCTGAGAAAATGGCATCGATCGGGCATTCTGGCTCGCACAACGCGCAATCGATACATTCGTCTGGGTTAATGACGAGGAAGTTAGGCCCTTCATAAAAACAGTCTACAGGGCAGACCTCCACACAATCTGTATGTTTACACTTAATGCATGCGTCACTGACTACGAATGTCATAAAACCGTTCCTTATCGTTATCTAAAAATTCGTTAAGAATTAAAAAATGCTGAGCGTGTTAGATGTTCAGCATAGAGGGTTATCCATCATCCGCTGCGCAAACTGGCGGAGAGGGTCTAAATCCAGAGGGCATTCTATCAGCTTTTTTCGAGCTGACAACTCACGCTTTAATGGGGTTCTTGTAATTGGTCTTTGAGTTCATAGAGCAAGGACAAGGCTTCCCGAGGACTCAACTGATCAAGCTCAATATCGAGAATTTGATTTTTTAGCGTTACCAGTTTGGTATCCCCCTGAAACAACTCCGACTGTTGCGGCGGATTTGGTAAAGCGGACCCCTTTGGTTGATCGAATGCTAACAATTCTTGACGCTCAAGCGAGACCAGTTTCTCTTGAGCGCTGGCAATAACGCTGGCGGGTAGGCCTGCCAGCTTGCCCACCTGAATCCCATAGCTCTGATTGGCCGGGCCCGATTGCACGGCATACAGAAAAATAATTCGGTCTTCGACTTCGGTCGCTGTTAAATGCAGATTCTTGACTGTCTGAACGCGTTCCGGCAACACCGTCAGCTCGAAATAATGGGTTGCAAACAAGGTCATGGCATTGATTTGTTCTGCGATATAGCACCCTGTCGCCCAAGCCAGAGAGAGGCCATCGAAGGTTGACGTGCCGCGGCCAATTTCATCTAGCAAAACAAGGCTATGCTTCGTTGCGTTGTTTAAGATGAGCGCGGTTTCAGACATTTCGACCATAAACGTTGAGCGCCCGCTGGCCAGATCATCGGACGACCCGATGCGCGTAAAAATTCGGTCTATATCACCAATGATCGCTTGTTCGGCCGGAACCGGGCAGCCCGTCCGACCTAATAAAGCGATAATCGCAGTTTGCCGCATAAAAGTTGATTTGCCGCCCATGTTCGGCCCAGTAATGATGAATTGCCGCAAAGCGTCGTCAAACTGCACGCTGTTTGGCACAAAGGGTTTCTCGAGCATTGATTCGACAACCAAATGGCGGCCATTGTCGATGATCAGCTCCGACTGATAGGTCAGGGCTGGAGGCGACAGGTTTAAAGTAATGGCGCGTTCGGCGAAATTGGCCAAGACGTCGAGGGTTGCGAGGCCCTCAGCTAAATTTTTAAGGACGGTGATGGCGTTGAGCAAATTATTCAGAAGCTCGTCGTACAGCTGTTTTTCTCTGGCCAGCGCTCGGCTTTTGCTGCTGAGGGCTTTGTCCTCGAAGTTTTTAAGCTCCGGGGTGATAAAGCGCTCAGCATTTTTGAGCGTTTGTCGTCGAACATACGTGATTGGAGCTTGTTGCGCTTGAATTTTGCTTAATTCGATATAATAACCATGGACTCGGTTGTAACCCACTTTTAGGGAACTGAGACCCGTTTGTTCGCGTTCATCGGTTTCGAGTTTGACCAAAAATTCTGCGGCATGTTCGCTAATGGCTTTGAGCTCATCCAGCGCTGAGTCGAAGCCTTCTTGGATGACCCCGCCATCTCGCAGCACGACGGGTGGCACTGGCACAATTGCTTGCGTTAGCAGATTAGCAAGCACCGGTTGGGGTTGAACCAATCCTGCAAGGTCCGTGACCAGCGGTGCCTCAATGGGATTCAGAATCGCGTTGATCTCGGGTAACAAATTCAGGGTGTCCCTCAGACGGGCAAGGTCTCTAGGCCGAGCGCTTTGTAGCGCGATTCTTGCAACGATGCGTTCAATATCGCCAGCGCCAGCGAGTGCGTCTCTGAGCGCTTGGAACGCTGACTGCTGCTGCATCGCGCTGACGGCGGCGAGACGCGATTCAATCTGAATCGAGTCCCGCAGCGGCTGCGTAAGCCAACGCGCGAGTAGCCGCCCGCCCATCGGTGTCTTGGTCTGATCAAGAACCGATAAGAGCGTATGTTCTCGCCCGCCCTGCAGGTTGACCACGATTTCTAGGTTTCGCCTGGATGTTGGATCGATGATGATCGAGTCTTCGTTTCGAATTCGTCGCAGTTGTTGTAAGTGTGGAAGCGCTCCGCTTTGGGTTGATTGCACATAGCCGAGGACGCAGCCGGCCGCGCGAATGGCTATGGGTTGATCCTCGCAGTCAAATGCAGCGAGGTCCTGTACGCCAAACTGTTGCTTGAGCAGGCGCACTGATTCCTGTTCGTCAAATTCCCAAATTGGTCGAGGTTTTAGACCCTTCAGGCCGAATACGGCGTCGGCCAATGAGGGATTGTCTGGGATCAACAGTTCTGCAGGATTCAGCCGGGCCAGTTCACTCTTAAAATGATCTTCTTGCCCGGTTTGAAAAACCTCAAACCGCCCACTACTGATTTCCATCACGGCAAGCCCAAAGGCGTCGTCGTCCTTAAAGGCCGCACAAATTAGGCTTTCTTGATTGGCGTCAAGTAAGGCCTCTTCTGTCAAGGTTCCGGGTGTGAGGATCCGGACCACCTTACGTTCAACGGGGCCTTTGCTCGTACTGGGATCGCCGATTTGTTCACAGATGGCAACCGAGACGCCTTCGCGCACAAGTTTCCCAAGGTATCCATCGGCGGCGTGATACGGCACGCCACACATCGGAATGGGGATGCCCGCTGATTGGCCACGACTCGTCAGCGTTATATCAAGCAGGCTGGCGGCCGTTTTAGCGTCATCGTAAAACAGCTCGTAGAAATCGCCCATTCGATAGAACAGAAGTGTGTCGGGGTGTTGTGCCTTGATGCTCAGAAATTGTTGCATCATGGGCGTATGGGCATCGGTCGTCACAAAGCGTCACTGATCAAGAATCAGATTCAAGGTTAGCAAACGGATAAAAGCGCTGCATCCTTAAACTTCCCCCGACCGTGTATTGATTCGCTCATGGTATTGTAAATTGTACTGTACGCATAAACAGTAGTCTGCTAGCATAAGGCTGTTAGCAAGGAGACCGTGGGCGGTAATTTTATGATCGCTATGCCTTGAGAGGGGCTGTGAGGGGTTATTTGGGACTGTAAAGAAACCCGAAGTGGTTAAAGCCAAGCTTGAAAAGCCAAGCAGTAAAAGCCGAGCAGTAAAGGCCAAGCGGGTAAAGCCAAGCGGATAAAGCCAAGCGGATAAAGCCGAGCAGTAAGGGCCAAGCGGTTAAAGCCGAGCAGTAAAGGCCAAGCGGGTAAAGCAAAGCAGTAAAAGCAAAGCGGGTAAAGCGAAGCAGTAAAAGCAAAGCGGTAAAAAAAGCCAGAACATTTAAAGAATGAAGCGTCAAAAAAATCGAATCGGACAGCAATACAGCGCGGAAACGAAACCAGTAGAAAAGGGCCGGGACAAAAAAAGGCATCAGCCTTTAAGACTCCGGCTGAATGTTTAAGCGGTTTAACGCACAGAGCGCAGCGAGATCTGTGCACAGACAAGTAACAAAGGCGGCGTTAAAGTTGCCGATGACATGAAATGGAGATGTGAAAATGGAAGCGACCAATGCACGGGATGCCAACAAAGATAAAGCGTTAGATGCTGCACTTACTCAGATAGAACGCCAGTTTGGTAAAGGCGCGATGATGCGATTAGGGGACACCCCCCAAGTTCAAATTCCCTCAATCTCAACAGGCTCGCTCGGGCTCGACGTTGCGCTCGGAATTGGTGGTCTGCCGAAGGGGCGAATCGTTGAAATTTACGGTCCGGAGTCATCAGGTAAGACAACGTTAACGTTACAGGTCATAGCCGAAGCACAAAAAGCGGGTGGGACCTGTGCGTTTATTGATGCGGAACATGCGCTTGACCCGATCTATGCGCAAAACCTGGGCGTTGATATCGAAGATCTTTTGGTCTCCCAGCCTGACACGGGAGAGCAGGCGTTGGAGATCTGCGACATGGTCGTTCGATCCGGCGCTGTCGACGTCGTTGTCATCGATTCGGTCGCCGCGTTAACGCCGAAGGCCGAAATAGAAGGGGATATGGGAGACCACCATGTCGGCTTGCAAGCTCGGTTGATGAGCCAAGCGCTGCGAAAAATGGCAGGCAACATTAAAAATTCGAACACGCTGGTTATCTTTATCAACCAGATTCGAATGAAGATTGGCGTTATGTTTGGCAGCCCAGAAACAACCACCGGTGGTAATGCGCTGAAATTTTATTCCTCCGTTCGACTCGACATCCGTCGTATTGGTGCGATTAAAGAAGGCGACGAGATTGTCGGTAATGAAACCCGCGTCAAAGTTATTAAGAACAAAGTGGCGCCGCCCTTCAAGCAAACCGAATTTCAAATTATGTACGGAAAGGGGATCTACCGTATGGGTGAAGTGGTTGATATGGGCGTTCAACTCGGTTTGGTTGATAAAGCGGGCGCTTGGTATAGCTACAAGGGCGATAAAATCGGTCAGGGTAAGAAAAATGCCTGCGAATACTTAACGGAACATGCGGCGCTGGGTGAGGAGATCGAAGGCATTATTCGTGCGAAGTTGCTCAATGATCAGTCTGCAGTTGTTGAAGAGGCGGCGATTGATGAGGCGATTGTGAGCTGAAGTTGACTGTGTGATGCCATCAGTTTTGGAGAACGAGTTTGGAGCGATCTAAAGGAGTATCAGTTGGCTGATGATCAGACGACAGCTGCACTCCGCCGCGCGATTGAGGCGATCGAGAAAAAGTCGAAACCGTTGAATCCGTCGCTGGGTCCGCAGTCGCCAGAGGTTTCTGCGGACCCAGCGACGGCGCGCGGCGCGGCGCCCTCAAACCGAGGGCCGTTTAACCAAACACGACTGAAATCAAAAAATATAAATCGACGTACCGCGACGTCAAACGATCTTTCTGAAGAGGTCGGTGCGCGGCCTGAGCCCGACAAACTAGAATTAGCAGGTCGTCTGCTGGGTGAGCTGGACCCCGCTGAGATAGAGGCCAGTGAGCGCTCGGTGTTGCGTCGATCGGCGCTCAACCTGCTGGCTCAGCGTGAGCAGACAGCGTTTGAACTCAAACAAAAGTTGACCCGTCGATTTCCGGAGCAAGCGCTATTACTCGATGGCGTGATCGAGCGGCTGCAAGAACAAGGTTTGCAAGATGACACGCGCATGGCGGAGGCCTATGTCCGGTATCGGGTCCAGCGCGGTCAGGGCCCCATGAAAATCCGGAGCGAAATGATGCAAAAAGGGCTCGCAGGCGATGACATCGACACAGCCTTTAGTCGCCAAGCACCGGACTGGAGTGTGCTTGCGACGGCTGTTTTGCAGAAGCGTTTTGGAGATGTGGCCGATTCTGCGGGCTTAGATCAAAAAGAACGTGCAAAGCGGAGTCGGTTTCTCCAGCAGCGCGGATTTCACTATGAACATATCTCAGCTGCCTTATAATAGCCCGTTTGATGATCTGCCCTTTGGGCCGCGATGAGGCGGTGATCAGATGTCTTGCGGAGAGTGAGTATGAACAGCGAAGCAATAAGAAAAGCCTACTTAGACTTTTTCGAATCCAAAGAACATACCATTGTAGAGTCGGCGTCTTTGGTGCCCGACAATGACCCGACGCTGTTATTTACCAATGCAGGCATGGTGCAATTTAAAGATGCGTTTGCCATGCTTGAGAATCGCGGTTACACCCGAGCCGTAAGTTGCCAGCGATGCATCCGGGCCGGCGGCAAGCACAACGACCTTGATAATGTCGGATATACCGCGAGGCACCACACCTTTTTCGAAATGCTGGGTAACTTTAGTTTCGGGGATTACTTTAAATCTGAAGCCATCGCCTTTGCTTGGGAATTCTTAACCGAGGTCCTAAAGATTCCAAAAGACAGGCTCTGGGTAACCATTCATGACAGCGATGATGAAGCCCATGCGATCTGGGTGAATGATATTGGCTTTCCAGCGGATCGAATGACTCGGATGGGGGACAAAGACAACTTTTGGACGATGGGTGATACAGGGCCATGTGGGCCCTGTTCTGAAATATTTTACGATCACGGCGAGGCAATTCCGGGTGGTCCGCCGGGGTCAGAAAACGATGATTTAGATCGGTTTGTTGAAATTTGGAACCTGGTTTTTACACAATACGATCGCAGTGCCGATGGCACGCTGACGCCCCTGCCGAGTCCTTGTGTCGACACCGGGATGGGGTTGGAGCGTTTAGCGGCGGTCATGCAATCCCAGCATAACAATTATGATACCGACCTGTTTCAACCGGTGATTGTGAAGGCTGCCGAGGTACTGTCGGTCAGTGATTTGCAAATACCATCCTTGAAGGTGATTGCGGATCATTTGAGGTCATCGGTATTTCTTATCTGTGATGGCGTCTTGCCGTCGAATGAAGGGCGAGGATATGTGATGCGTCGCATTATGCGTCGGGCCCTGCGGCATGGACATGCGCTCGGCGCCACTAAACCCTTCTTCCATGAATTGGTGCCAGTGCTGGTCGCTGAAATGGGTGAGACCTATCCGATGCTGATCAAAACCAGCGAGCAGATTGAACGAATCGTTCTAAAAGAAGAAACGCAATTTGCACTGACCCTCGATCAGGGGATGCGCATACTGGATGAGGCGATCGCTGATCTTTCGGATCAGGTCATTCCTGGCGCGGTCATCTTTAAGCTATACGATACCTATGGATTCCCTGCTGATTTAACCGGTGATATTGCCAGAGAGCGTAATTTACTGCTGGATATGCCCGGGTTTGAGTCCGAAATGTCACAGCAGAGAAATCGCGCCCGAGCCGCCAGCAAATTTCAGGGAGAAGGCGTCGAAGACCTCGAAACTGATGCCGTGACGGCGTTTTTAGGATACGAAACCTTGGATCTGACGGCATCGGTAGTTGCGATTCATGATGGGACGCGCTTTGTTGACAGCTGGTCAGGAGACGGCGCTGTGTCGGTGGTGCTTGATCAAACGCCGTTCTATGCGGAAAGTGGCGGCCAAGTCGGCGACCGAGGTAGGCTGATCGCGGATGGGGTTGCGATGACGGTGTTAGATACTAGGAAGTCCGGTGGTGCCATTGTTCACTACTGCCAAAGTGAGACCGGTGCACTTTCGATAGGGGATCAGCTGCAAGCGGCGGTTTCACCGAACGTTCGGCAAAATACTGCACGTCACCATTCGGCAACGCATTTGTTGCACGCCGCGCTTCGCGCCGTACTGGGTGATCATGTTAATCAGCGCGGTTCACTGGTCTCAGCCGATCGTCTGCGCTTTGATTTTTCGCATTTTGAAGGGGTAACGGCCGAAGAGCTGCAGGCGATAGAACGCCTTTGTAATGAAGAGATCTTGAAAAACACCCCGATCTCGACCGATGTGATGAGTGTTGACGCTGCAAAGGAACGCGGTGCCATGGCACTGTTCGGTGAAAAATATTCTGAGTCTGTCCGGGTTTTGACCATGGGGAATGGCTTCTCGATGGAGCTTTGCGGCGGCACCCATGCGCTGCGCACCGGCGATCTTGGATTGCTCAGAGTCTTGTCAGAACAAGGAATTGCCTCTGGGGTTCGCAGAATAGAAGCGGTTGTCGGCGAGCAGGCGCTGAGTGTCATAGCAGAAACAGATGCCTTTGCCACCGCGGTTTCAGTCGCGCTTAAAACCGACCGCGGTGCTAGCTTAGCGCGCCTTGAACAGGTCATGGATCATAATCGACGTCTCGAAAAAGAGGTTGCGGCTTTGAATGCCAAGCTGGTTAGCGGTGAGTCTTTGGATATGGCCGATGCGGTGTTTGAGGTTCAAGGGATACCCGTTTTAGTGAATTTAATTGATGGCGCCGATCCGAAAAGTCTTCCGGATGCTTTGGATCAGCTCAAAAACAAATTGGGCCGAGGGGTTGTAGTGCTCGCAACAGCACAAGGGGGTAAAATCGCGCTCGTGGTGGGGGTCACGAAGGATCTCACTGGGCAAGTGCATGCAGGTGAGCTGGTTAACCATATTGCGCTGCAAGTTGGTGGTAAGGGCGGCGGTCGACCCGACATGGCCCGAGCAGGCGGGAGCGATGTAGATGCGCTGCCAGCTGCCCTGGCATCCGTTGAAGGGTATTTAGTGGCGCGTCTCGGCTAGAATAGATTATAAAATTGGGGCTCGGTTTAATTTCCTGAGTTATTAGCGTTTAGTTATTAAGAGGGTTGATCATGGCGCGTTTTGTCATGAAATTTGGCGGCACGTCGGTTGCGAATATTGCGCTTCTAGAGCGCATCGCTGATCGTGTCCAGCGAATTCAGGAAGCCGGTCATCAAGCCGTGCTCGTGGTGTCTGCAATGGGCCACGAAACGGATCGGCTTGTGACGCTGGCGGAGTCCGTCGACTTCCAATCGCTCGCGGCGCGTCGGGAGTTGGATGTGCTATTGGCGACGGGTGAGCAAGTCACAATCGCCCTGTTGGCAATGATGTTGTTAAAAAAGGGGCTTGCTGCGAAATCCTATCAAGGCGACCAAGTACGAATACTCACCGATGATGCGCACGGTCGGGCGCGGGTGCTGAGTGTTGAAACCAGCGAACTCGAGCGCGATTTGTCGCACGATATTGTGCCGGTCATTGCGGGTTTTCAGGGCGTTGCCGCCAACGGCTCAACGACGACATTAGGTCGGGGCGGATCGGATACGACTGCAGTGGCGGTTGCCGCCGCATTACAGGCTGACGAATGTCAGATTTTTACCGATGTCGACGGTGTTTATACAACCGATCCTAGGGTCGTGGCTGAGGCCCGCTGTATGACGCGGATTACCTTTGAAGAAATGTTGGAGCTCGCCAGTTCAGGGTCCAAGGTATTGCACACACGCGCCGTTGAGATCGCGAATAAGAATCAGGTTTCGCTCAGAGTGCTATCTAGTTTTAATGATGTTGCAGGAACGCTAATCACCGCCGAGGATAATATTATGATGGAAGCGCCTTTGATTTCAGGGATCGCGTTTACCCGGGATGAAGCAAAGTTGACCTTGCGAGGCGTGAAAGATCAGCCCGGGATCGCATCGAGTATCTTGGCACCCATCAGTGAGGCCAATATTGAAGTCGATATGATTGTTCAAAATATAGGCGCTGATTTTAGTACAGACTTTACCTTTACCGTGGCGCGTGCTGATTTCGAATTGGCACACGCTATTTTGTCAGCGGTGTCCGAGCAAATTGGCGCGGAAGAGGTTTTGGGCGATGAACGAATCGCGAAGTTGTCGATCGTCGGCGTTGGTATGCGTTCTCATGCCGGGGTTGCGGCGCAGATGTTCGATATCTTGGCGAAGGAGTCGATTAATATCCAAATGATCTCAACTTCTGAGATTAAGATTTCAGTCGTGATTGATGAAAAGTATTTGGAGCTCGCAGTTCGGGCTTTGCACGCAGGTTTTTGTCTCGAGGCGGATCATGGGACTGAGCCGGCGTAAGGCCACGCAAATTATCATGGATTAGGTCTAAGGTTTGCCGCGGTCTGCTGCGCGTCTATCGTCGTCATAAACCACCCATCAATCGTGCTTGCGCGCGCAAAAGCCTCAGGCCGACAGCGCGTTACACAGGCTTCGATTCTTTCAATTTCTCCCGTGTAAGGCGGCTTTATTTCGGTTAGGATCGAAATAAGGCGATGGTTTCTGTTTTCAGCAGGTAACCCCAGAGCGCAGGCCAAAGGAGGCTAGATTGCTCATTCTCAGCAGAAAGGTAGGTGAAACGCTTGTCATCGGCGGTGAGATTGAGGTGACGGTATTAGGGTCTAAGGGAAACCAAGTCCGTTTGGGTATCAAGGCGCCTAAAGAGGTGTCAGTCCACCGCGAGGAAGTTCAAAACAAGGTGCGCGCTGAATCTGAAGAGTGAGGCGTCCGAGGCCAGGTCAAGTGAGGTTATTGTGACTTTGAACTCAACCGGTCGGCGGGTCTGGTCGGGCCGGATCCTTTTCAACGCTGGGCATGCCGCCCCACCCGCCTTTTGATTCAAACGGTGCCGTCAAGGATTGTTGGCCCAAGACGTAAACCCGCCGATTGGCGCAGAGCGTTTGCGCGTTTAGCTGCCCTGTCGCGCAAAAGACATTGTCCGAGCGCTAACGTCAACATAGCCCAATAATACACCCGATCGCCAATGACCCTGCAGCCAAATTTTCTAGGCTGAACGCTCGTGGGTGACGCGCTTTACCAGGCTTGGATAACCGGTAATCAAAAGGTCGGTTGCGAGATAGCCGTTATCGACTAACAGCTTATGAAGCGTCGGCAGCCGGTAAATGGGCACCGACGGCAGTAAGTGGTGTTCAAGATGGAAGCCAATTTGATGTGGCGCGATAAAAAGCCGCTCCCACCAACGGGTCAAAATCGTTCGAGTATGGTCTCGAGGGTCTGCGCTTTGCTGGTTCCGTACGGCCGCATGTTCGCCAATCTGCCGCAGTCTAGTGCTCAGCATGTGTGTTGAGATAAATGCGGCCACCCAAAGCAGGTAAAGCCAAGGTTGCCCGAGCAATGTGACCAAACCCAAAAAGGTAAGGTTGGTAATGAGCCCGCCTCGAATAACGCGTCGGCCCTCAATGTTCAAAGTGTTGTACCGAATAACCGTACGGCCAATAGACCGCAGGCGTCGCCAGCCTGTTTGTCCGGATAGATCGCGCCAAACTTTGCGTCGGAAACTCTTTCTGCTCACGGGATACGCAGCATAGTTTTTTAGATCCGGGTCTTCAGGGGTTCCGGCAAGCTGGTGGTGTCGTAAATGGCCCTTCATGTAATCGGTTTTGCTTGAAAACACCCAATAGCCGGATAGCCAGCGGCCCACGAAATCGTTCAAGCGCTTCGATTCGAAAAAGGTTTGATGGCCAGTCTCATGAACAATAATACCTAGGCTTAGTTGGCGACAGCCAATCACAAGGATTGCAAACACAATGGTGATTGGATTCGGCAGGAGCGCCGCCGCGCCGAGCGCGCTTGTGATAAGCACCCAATCCGAGAGCACTATGAACCAGGCTTGGGCTGAACTTTTTCGCGTGACCAGGTTCAGTTGTTGTTGGGTTAATCCATGCATAACAGCAGTATAGGTGGGTAGACATTAGCGTCAAGTGATCGAGCGCTCTGCAGGCGTTGCTTGCTGCAGGTAATGGCGAGCGGACGAGCACAATCCAACAAGCTTTTGCGCTCGAAAAAACGGGACAGCTAAGCGCTGAGGGCGCCGGTTTGATAATTGACTCTAGACCGGTGGCGTTAAGAGCGCTTAAACACTGTGATAGGTGCGGCATGTGAGTGGTTGTGTCGCCGAGAATTTTGCGAGCTTTAAACCGTGATACCTTCTGAAAACCTGGCTGCTAAGGGGTTGTGATTCGAGGCCCGTCAGGCACAATGAAAGGGGGTGATTGTCATAAAGCTGGGCGCTACAAAGGTTGTTCGATGAAAAAGATTGCGATAGTGGGCGGCGGCATTTCGGGCCTGACCGTTGCAGAGCGACTTGCAGATCAATTTGAGGTCACGCTCTTTGAGCAAAATGACTATCTAGGCGGGCATACTCAAACTCACCGGCTTGAAATTGACGGTTCCTCGCGGGCAATCGATACGGGGTTTATTGTCTACAACGACCGAACCTACCCGAATTTTATGGCACTGCTGGCGCGCTTGGGCTGCGAGGGTCAGCCGACTGAGATGAGCTTTAGCCTAAAGCGTCCAAACTTAGAATATAACGGTCACAGCCTTAAAACCTTGTTTGCCCAAAAAACGAATTTATTAAGGCCTCGTTTTTGGAAGATGTTGCGCGATATTTTAAGGTTTAACCGCATTGCTCGGTTGGTGCTCGCGACTGACCCGGAACCGTTGATTGATTTTTGTCGGCGCGAAAAGTTTGGGGACGCCTTCATATTTGATTACTTAGTGCCGATGGCGGCCGCTATTTGGTCCACGGGCGATGACGGTATCTTGGCGTTTCCAATGGGCATGCTGAGCCAGTTTTTTAATCATCATGGTTTGCTGGACATTGTGAATCGTCCTCAGTGGTATGTCGTTCAGGGCGGCTCTGATCAATACGTCAAAGTTATTGAGAGTCGATTACAGGACCTGCGATTAGGTTGTCCCGTGCTAGCCGTCACGCGTGAGAAGACCCGCGTTTTGGTTACGGCTGGCGCAACCAAAACCGTCGAAGCGTTCGATGAGGTTGTGTTTGCCTGCCACTCAGGGCAGGCGCTCGCGGTACTGACCGATGCCTCGTCGGCGGAGCGCGAAGTTCTTGGTACAATGGGGTATTCAGGTAATGAGGTGGTCCTGCACCAGGACGCAAGTGTCATGCCGGTGCGCCCTGAGGTATGGGCGAGCTGGAACTATCATGCACCGCTCGGCGCAACCCAAGCCAGCCTGACCTACTATATGAATCGGCTACAAGGCTTTGCGTCCACTCAACCGGTGCTGGTGACCATGAACGATGCGGGCACCATTGATGAGAACCTCGTGCTGAAACGCGTGCATTACGAGCACCCGATTTTTGATGCGGCAATGCTGGCTGCGCAAGGCCGCCATGGGGAAATTTCGGGTGTCGGTCGCACCCATTACTGTGGAGCTTATTGGCGGTATGGTTTTCACGAAGATGGGGTCGTCAGTGGCCTTCGAGTGATTGATGCTTTGGTTGCCAGTGGTGCTTGACGCCGCTATCTATGAAGGCGCGCTGACCCACGTCAGGAGCTCACCGAAAGCGCATCGGTTTGATTATAACTTCGCGACCTTTTACTGTGATCTTGAGGAAATTCCTGATCTCTGCGATCGCTCGAGATTGTTATCCTTTGAACGATTCAATTGGGTCAGCTTTCATCGGCAAGATTATTTACCCTCGCATCGCACGCTTCGAGACGAGGTCGTTCATCAAATCCAGGAACAGACCGGCACCACGTTCGATGGACAGATTGCGTTGCTTGCCAATTGGCGATCCTTTGGCACTTTACTGAATCCCATTGCGTTGTTTTACTGCTTTCAAGATGATCGCTTGATTCAGGTGGTCGCGGAAGTGCACAACACGCCCTGGAATGAGCGATACGTTTATGTGGTGCCCATAAGTTCTGACATGACGTCCCAAAAACAGTTTCATGTTTCGCCATTTATGCCCATGAATACCCAATACCTTTGGCAATTATCTGCGCCTGGAACCGCCTGCCGCGCCCAGATCCAAGTGAGTCGATTGGGTCAGGTATTTTTCAGCGCCAAATTCAACCTGGTTGCACAGCGCTTTTCATCAAAGAATATCAGTCGATATTGTTTGACTCGCCCATTTCACGCGGTGCAGACCATCGGTAGAATTTATTGGCAAGCGTTTAAATTGTTTTTAAAGCAGGTGCCTTTTCACAGTCACCCTAATCAGAATCGGTAGGTGAAACTATGACGATCAATAATGATCACAGTAAGGTCGTAACGGCTGACAAGAACCTGGCGTTCAGTTTCTGGCGGCAACGAGTTGTGACCGTGCTATCAAAAATCATGGTTGGACGGTTAAAGCTCTACGAGGGAGAGACCCAGTTGCTTGACGTGGGGTCTGCGCCAGAGCAGGAACTGATCACGGTCACCATTCTGTCGCCAAAAGCCTATCAATCGATGGCGTTAGGAGGCTCTCTTGGCGCGGCCGAGGCTTATATGGATGGCGATTGGATGTGTTCAGACCTTCTAGCTACCCTTGAGTTGTTTTTAAAGAATCGTGATGTGATGGGTAACTTGGACGGGGGTTGGGCCGTTTTCAAAAAGCCAATGTTGCGCGTGCAACATTGGCTCAACCGGGACACGCCAGCGCAAAGCAGGCGCAATATTGCAGCGCATTACGATCTTGGAAATCGTTTCTTTGAACAATTTCTAGACCACACGATGATGTATTCATCAGGCTATTTTCAGGATGCAACGCAATCGATGGGCGCGGCGTCAGAACAGAAAATGGATCTGATCTGTCAGAAACTTAAGCTGTGCGCCTCGGACCACCTTTTAGAAATTGGTACGGGCTGGGGCGGGTTTGCCTGTTTTGCTGCGCGTAATTATGGCTGCCGAGTAACCACAACCACGATTTCGGATGCGCAGTTCCAAGAAGCCAAGGCGCGCGTTGCCGCCGCAGGTCTTGAGGACCGAGTGACCTTATTACAATCGGACTATCGAAGCCTTGAAGGTCGGTATGACAAGCTTGTATCAATCGAGATGATTGAGGCAGTGGGGCTCGACTATCTGCCGCAGTTCTTTGAGGTTTGCGCGAGACTCCTCAAGCCGGGTGGCAGCATGTTGCTGCAGGCCATAACAATTGCGGAACAACGATTTGAGGCCGCCAAGCATTCGGTTGATTTTATACAGCGCTACATCTTTCCGGGCGGCGCTCTGGCGTGCGTCAAGACGTTGGTGGAGGTGAGTGCTGCAGAGCAAGCCGGCTTTAGAGTGTATGGATTAGAAGATATAACGCCGCACTACGCTTTAACCATGGCGCGATGGCGTGACGCGTTCGAGGCCAATCTGACTGAAATTAAAGCGCTGGGGTTGTCCGAGACGTTCCTGCGCATGTGGCGTTACTATTTTTGCTATTGCGAAGCTGGGTTTCGGCAGCGGGCAATCGGCTGTGTTCATATGCAGTTACATTTACCGGGATTTCAACTTGAGGTGGCAGCACATGATTAATTTAGTGGACTTGGCGGAACGCGGTTGGATTCCGGACCCTTGGCTTAGGTTTGGGATGCGGCGGTTGCTGGTTAAGCGACTCGCACAAGACCAGGTGAATGCGACGGCCGCAGGCAAGGCAGCCTTTGTCGAGTCGATGAGGGCGTCTGACTTGGCGGTCGGGACAACGGATGCGAATCACCAGCATTATGAAGTGCCAACTGCCGTATTTCAGCGCATGTTGGGCCCCCATCTAAAGTACAGTTGTGCGCTCTTTGAGCAAGAGAATGCGAGCCTTGCTGAGGCAGAGGCGGCGATGCTGAAACTTACCTGCGAGCGCGCCCAATTAGGTCCGAATCAGAAAATTTTAGAGCTGGGATGTGGTTGGGGATCACTCACGTTGTTTATGGCTGAAGCCTACCCCGAGAGCAATATTACTGCAGTGAGTAATGCGCACTCGCAAAGGCTCTTTATTGAGGCCGAGGCGCAGGCCAGAGGTTTGACCAATATTACGGTGTTGACGCAGGACATGAATGACTTTGAGCCAGACAGCCAATTCAATCGAGTGGTATCGATTGAAATGTTTGAACATATGCGTAACTACCAGCGCCTGTTCGATAAGGTATCAGGTTGGCTAGCCTTGGACGGACTATTGTTCTTCCATATTTTTTGCCATCGCAATCAGCCGTACTTCTTCGAAGATGACAGTGAAGAAGATTGGATGGCGAGGCACTTCTTTACGGGCGGATTAATGCCATCGTTGGATCTGCCGAAACTGTTTGAAGGCTCGTTGCAGCAACGCAAAGTGTGGTTGGTGAATGGCCAGCATTATGCGAAGACGTGCGCGGCCTGGTTGAGCAACCTCGATCAATATAAAGCGGAAATTTTAGAGACGTTGGCGGCCTCGGATAACCCAGATCCTGCGTCAATCCTTTGGCAGCGGTGGCGAATGTTTGTGATGGCTTGTCAGGAAATGTTTGCGGTTCAAGGCGGGGAAACCTGGATGGTCGGACACTTCCTGTTCGAAAAAACCAACCTAGAGGCTCTGCCCGACGCAGCATTGGTCGAACTCTAGAGCGAAACGCTGAAGCCAAAGGCCATAGTGCGACCTCGGTTCGGTCGTGCGCCGTAAGGTTGGCGGGCCACTAAATTGGTTTGATCCGCCAAGTTTTCGATCTTTGCAAAAATCGAGGTTTGAGCGTTCAGCTCATAATGGCTGGACAGGTCGAGAGTGGCCTGCGATTCGGTAGTTTCATACAGATTGCAGCTTGCCTTGACGCAGACGGCATCCTGATAACTAAAGTCCAAATAGTGTGACCAGTGACTGGTTAGGAAACCAAGGCCAATATGCAACTGATGTTGTGGTAAGTAGGGGATAGGATCCCCTGCTCGGACGTCGCCAAAGAAGGCTGTGTCGGCGATGTCAGTGTCAAACTGGCCGTCAAGGTAGGTGTAGTTTAGATTCACCGAAAAGGTCAGTCCGGTTTGGGTTGCGAAATCGCGTTGCGCCGTAAGTTCAAGGCCCTGAACTGTTGCAGCATTGCCGTTGAAGCTGTCGCCCGGATTGCATTGTGCCCCTGAGGATGCCGTGCACTGGCCAAGAAGATTGTCGTAGTCGCTGAGAAAATAGATTGCTTCGATCGCCGTTCGCCCACTGGTTCTAAAGCCCAATTCATAATTCAGCGCGGTTTCGGGCTCGACCCCTGGTGCATTGCTTGGCGTCGTAAACCCTCTGTGCACGCCTGCGACGACGGATACCGCTGGCGAAAGCGGCCATAGCAAACCAACGCCGGGCAGCAGTACCTGCACTTTGTTCCTGCGCTGATCACGCAGGTTATCAAGGCTGCGGTCTGCGGGATCGGTTGTTCGATCCGCTCGAGTTTCCCAGCGCGTTCGATCCTGTCGAATCCGCTCAAGGCGCAGTCCCGGTGAAAGCACAGCGGACTTGAATGTGATACGGCTTTGAAAATAGGCGGCTACAGCTTCAGCGGTTTGTAATCGATTGCCCGCATTACCCCAGCGCCCGAGGTCATCGAGCAGGAGTTGACCACCGCTTTGATGGTAGGTGCTATCGCGTTGGAGTCGGTCTTCGCCGTCCTTGTGCAGGCGCAGACCGGCCTCAAAATCATAATCAATCGATTCGGTTTGAAGGCTGTGGGTGAGCTTGGCCTGAACGCCTCGGGAGAAATATTCTCGGGCATTGGCTCGAAGTCCGATGCTGCCTGGGGCCGTGTCCGCTGCGCCGTCCAAAATACTTTGATAGGGTTCTGCCAGACCTGAAACGGCAGCCGTATTAATGGTTTGAATGACCGTGAGCCAATTTTTGCCCGCGAAAGAATCCGCGTTCTGGCTGCCATCAATATCAAGTTTTTCGGTCTTAAACCAATTTCGAGCATGCTCGTTATTGTACAGCGCGATCTCTAGTTCGGTTGTTGGCGTGGCTTTAAACCGGTAGAAGAGCACCTGCTGCTGATGATCGGTCTCGATGGAATCCAGCTCTGATAAACCGTAACGACGGGTGGGGGATTGTCCGAAATCCTGATCCGTCAGGCCTAAATAGCTTTGATTGGACGACTGTTGCGTCGTTTGCAGTTTCGCCACCCATTCATGCCGGGCATCATTGGATCGCACCCGAAGCTTGGCCGTATAGTCGGTTATGGACAAACCCGTTTCGCGATCGCTGCGGTCGATTGTTTGGAAGCCATCAGAGCGCCAATGATGCGCGTCGATCAGTAGGACTGCTTGATCATTCAGCGGTTGCTGCGCAGTAAAATGTAGCCTTTGGGTCGCGTCACTTCCAGCTTCTGCAAACAGGTCCATTTTCGCGCGGTTGGCGATGGGGGTTGAAACCAGATTTAAGGCACCGCCGATGGTGTAAGGCCCTTGCGAAATTGCGGCGGGTCCTTTTAAAACTTCGACCGCGTGCATCCGGCCCATTGTCGGAAAATAATAAGCCGAAGGCGCTGAATAAGGCGCCGGCGCAATCAGGATGTTGTCCTCGAGCAATGTAATTCTGCTGCTGCGTTCACTGGCAACACCCCGAATGCTAATGTTTGGACGCAGGCCATAGCCGTCCTCGATTTGAAGGGAAACGCCAGGCACTTCGCGTAATACTTTTTGGATGTCCGAGTGATGGAAAGCTTCCAAACGTTCCGGGCCGATAAAACGTGCGGCGCCGGTCATCTGTTTTGCACCTGCGGTCGAGCCGACAATCGTAATTTCTTCAATCTGAGCGCTTTCACGGTCTGACGCATCAGCAGCGGCCGCGAGACTTGCGCTGAGGGTGGCGACAAAACTGAGGCTACAGCAGCCGATGAAGCGAAATAGATTGGACATGACACGATAGTTCCAAATTCAGAGAGCTGGATGCTAATCTAAATAAGAATCATTATCAATTGCATCTGATAGCGCTTGCCGAAGCCCGTCTCCGATAAAAAGCCCGATCGAGTTTATTGAAGGGGTTTAATCGGGTTTGGGCCGGGTTGCGTGGGAATTTTTGAATAGACGCCTTCGCTAGAAGGGTTCATCCTCCCGGCCCACGCCGGCTCGAAGCAAAGCTTTGAAACTGCCTTGAACATCGCGCTGTCCCGTAACAACCTGCATGACCTCCGCCGCAATGGGCATTTCCACGCCAAATTGCTCAGCCAGCCGCATTACGGCCGGCGCGCTTTTAATGCCTTCAGCCACCATGAACATCTCTTGAATGATGTTATCGATACTGTCGCCCTGCCCCAGTTTGAAACCGACGGTGTGATTTCTAGATTGCGCGCTGGTACAGGTTGTGACCAAATCGCCCATCCCTGCCAGCCCGGAAAACGTCTCGGATTTTGCACCCATCGCCAAGCCCAAGCGGGTTATTTCTGCCAGGCCCCGCGTAATGATCGCAGCACGGGTATTGTTGCCAGCCCCTAGGCCATCGCTCATGCCCGCAGCGATCGCAATGATGTTTTTGAGAACGCCGCAAAGCTCGCAACCGATGACATCATCATTGGTATACACCCGGAATAGGGGGGAGTGGAAAATGCTTTGCAAGTGGCTTTGGTCGGCTGCGTTCGGGGTAGCTAGAACGCTTGCCGCCGCAAAACCTGCCATAACTTCCCGGGCTAAGTTGGGTCCGGTTAGAACTGCAGCAGGATGTTTGGGACAAACGGCTTGAATGATTTCGGTCATCCGTGCGCCGGTCGAAAACTCTAAGCCTTTGCTAAGGGACACGATCGGCGTCAAAGGGTCCAAGTAACCCGCTGCGTCGGTCAGTACCGCTCTAAAATTTTGTGCTGGAATGGCCATGACCAAAACCGATTGACCGTTTGTTGCGTCCTGTAACCGATCGGTCGCTTGCAGCTTTTGCGATAGCTGCGCTGATGAAAGGTAGCGATGGTTGGTATGGTGGACATTGATTTCGTTCACAATATCGGAATTTCGAGCCCAAAGTGTGACGTTGTATCGACGAGACAATAAATGCGCAACTGTGGTTCCCCAGCTGCCACCACCGAGCACACCGATATTCATGCCGAACTCGACTGGTACAAGCAGGCAATAGTCTTCAAATCCTGAACAAGCTCCGGTGGGGTATCGGCAGGCAAGCTGATGCAATCAACCAGTCCGCCAAAATGCGCTTCAATGGCCTCTTTGAGGCGGTCATAGGGCGCAACCGCTGCGAATTCATGTACCAGGTCATCCGAGATCCTTCGGGTCATGTCATCCCATCGGCCTGCTTTAGACAAAGCATTGAGCTCTTCTCCTAAGTCTTGCAGGCCATGACTTGCAAGCACAGGCCAATAAGAGGGTGTAGAGCCATAAAACCCGATTCGTGCTCGAACCCACTCAAACTGTTTGTCGAGTGCCGCTTGGTTGGCGCCCGTGACCACAAAGCCGCCACCGGAGATCTCAAATTGCGCGCGAGCATGCCCGCGAGCGGTGAGGCCTTGGTTTAAGCCTGGTACGATGGAGTCCGTTAAATACTTTGGCGTGCAAAAGGCATGCAGCATCACGCCATCGCAGGCGCTTGCTGCAACTTTCATCATGGCCGGCCCAACCGCCGCAATGTGTAATTTTGGTAAGGCACCTGTTAGCGGCTCGGGTGTAAAATTTGGGGTCATCAGGCTGAATTGGTAGTGCTTGCCCTCATAGTTCAGCGGTGTGCCATCCCGCCAACAGGCCCAAATTGCCTGAATTGCTTCGATATATTCACGAAGCCGGGGCGCTGGCGGAGACCAAGCGACGCTGAACCGTCTCTGGTTATGTCCCTTCACTTGGCTACCCAGGCCCAAGACGAACCGGCCGGCGGTGGCGAATTGCAGATCCCACGCGAGACCGGCGGCTACCATTGGACTGCGGGCGAATGCAATTGCCACATTGGTTCGCAGTTCAAGATGCTGGCTGTGTACGGCTGCTATGGCCAGCGGTAAAAACGGATTGTGACGGTTTTCTTGTGTTGATAGGCCCGAAAAACCGTTGCGCTCTGCTGCTTGGGCTAGGCTGGGGATATCATTGAGTCGCTCGGCGGGGACGCCAGTTAGAATTTTCATAGCTGATCTGCCTGAGCAAGGACGTAGATAGTCGCATAGAGTTTCTAACCCTCGCAACCGCGGTAAAGGCTGTCGCCGGCCTCTGGCTGCTCTAAAATCTCAACGTGCTAAAAAATTAAGCCCTGGAACCCAAAGGCTAGATACGCCAGAAATACCGTCAGTGCAATGAGGGCTTGTGTGTCGAGGAGGGGTGTTTTGAATTTCATGACCGCGATAGTAGTCAAGGCGCGCCAAGCGGAGAAATACCGATTTCGCCTATGCTTAGCGCCAAGGACGCTAACAATGACGGCGTGTTAGATCTCAATACTCTAAGGAACGAGGGTGATCACCAACATTAGGGCGCTTGGTGCGACCAAGCACCATAATCCGATCGCAAAGAAAAATAGTCTTGGCTGAATGCTTCGCAGGGTCGCGACTGAGATTTCGAGTCCGATTAGAAACAACGCCAAAACCAATAGTGCCTTTGAAAGCCAAGCGGCGCTGGCGAGTACTAGCGGCGGCAGACTGATCAGGGAGCCCACTATACTGGCGATGACAAATAGCAAAACAAAAGGTGGCAGCCCAATGCCGCGACCCTTTCGACGATAGACGACGCTGAGCAGCAGCGCGGTCGGGATCAGCCAGAGCGTTCGGCCGAGCTTGAGGGTTGTTGCGATTTGGGCTGCCTCGTCTCCGTAGAGCTGCGCGGTTGCAACCACACTGGCCGTGTCATGAATAGCCAGCGCTGACCAGATTCCGAATTGGGCCTGACTAAGATCTAAGAACTGACCAATTGCGGGGAAGGTCAGTAAGGCGACCGCATTCATCGTGAAAATGAGACCTAAAACAGCCCCGGTTTCCATCGGCTTGGCGTTAATGATGGGCGAAAGGGTTACGACTGCGGTGCCGCCGCAGATCGCGCTACCGGCTGTCACCAAGAGGCCTTGACGTTTTGGTAGGTTCAACAGTCGATAGCCAAGAAGTCCCAAGACCGCAACACAAAGGACGTAGCCCGCCACAACCCAAGTGTAATCACTCGAGATGCGTAGGAGTTGCTCGCCCTGAATCCCCAAACCCAATAAAACGATTCCGGTCTGCAGGCTGTACCGGCCGATCGCGCGGGTATCGACCAAGCCCTGTGCGCCCCCGGTGCTTGCGATGGCGGCGCCGATTAAAAAGGCAATGGCTGGGTTCCCAAACCAAATCAGTAACCCTGCAAGGCCTACAAATATGGCAGACAAGGCAACTGGCATGGTGGTTTTCCGTTAAAAGGTTTGTGAAGAGGGATTATTCCTCATTGTCACCGCTTTATACAGCCCGTGCCGGGAGTAATCCGCGATGACTGAAAAAGGACAAAAGGCTGGGTAATAAAAATAGGCTCAGTAGCAACAGCCAAGCAATCGCGACTGTCAGTAACAGGCCGATTGAGGCAGCGCCCTGATGTGGGCTCAAAATCAGTGAAAAGAAGGTGCCAAGGGTCGTCAGACCACTGATGAGGACCGCGCGACGGGTCGCTTGTTGATGTTTTAGTGCGCCGCCTTTGAAGAATCGGTGGGTTACGTGGATTCCGGAGTCAACGCCAAGCCCGATGATGAGCGGCACGACGAGAATGTTGGCCATGTTAAGACTTAAGGCCAAAAAACTGCTCACAGCAAAGGTGAGGATTAAGGTGAATGCAATCGGCACTAGAACGAGACACGCGGTCAAAAAGTTTCGAAAATATAGGATTAAGCAAATCATGACCCCACATAGCGTCAGGACAATGGCTTCTCGAAAGGCATTGACCACGACCTCACCAATGCCCCATTCAACCGCACTGCGCCCTGCAATTCTCGGCTCGACAGAGCGAATGTCGTTAATAAATCGGTCGGTCTTGGCCTTGTCGGTCAGCGCGACTCGGGGTTGTACAGAAACCAAGTGTTGTCCTTGCGGGCTGATGAGTCGCTCCTGAAACGGTTTGGGGAGCGCGCTGAAGGTAAAGGGCGTCGCCTCAAGGAGGTCCATCAGGTCTTGGTTTGATCGATGTAATTGTTGGGCAAGGGATGCATCAAATAAAGCGAGGTTTGCTGGGTCGGTTTCGAGGGTCTTGGCGAAGGTCGCGATCTGCTGAGCGATTAGAAGGCGTTGGCCTTTTAAACTGGGCATCTGGGCTTCAAGGTATTCACGAGCGCTTGATAACGTGAGTGTCTGCTCATCAAGCTCGGGCGGCGTCCATAAATCACGATAGAGCTCGGCGACAGCCATGATCCGCTGGTACTTATCGGCTTGCGCTGTTGGGATGACATCTGCCGGAATTTGGACGCTGGCAACCGATTCGAGCGCGGTCAGTCGTGTTTTGAGTCGGCTGGCTTCTTTGGCCGTGTCTGCGAGCAAGATGACGCTATAGTCGGTCTGTTGCCCACTCTCCTGTAAACGGGTTAGGGCTTTCATACCTGGGGAGTCAGCATCGCGCATACTGAGCACGCTGTAATTGAATTCCAAATGGCTGGCAAAATACAGTGCGCCAGGCATGACGGCCAGAAGGATAAGGGTTAAAGGCGTTTGATACTTTGGCAGCCACTTGACCGATAAAAAGGTTAAAGGCGGCGGCGTTTTTAAGGACGGCCATAGGGTCAACAAAGCCGGAATCATCAGCAAGGTCAACAGGAGCGCAATGACCATACCTCCGGCCGAGATAATGCCTAACTCGGCCATTCCCGTGTAGGCCGTTGGCGTGAAGGACAAGAAGGCAATGGCGGATGTCAGGGTACAGAGTACGAGCGCTGGCGCCATGTCGTGGATTGCTGTGATCATAGAGTCGGCATTGGTTGCTTGATCGGCTTGAAGGCGCAAGGCAAGGTGGGTTGCAAAATCAACGCCAAGCCCAAAAAACATCACCACGAAGAGCATCGACAGTGTATTAAAGCTGCCGACGGCGAGTGTTGCATACCCGAGTGTCAAGCCGACCCCTGTGAGGAGCACTAAAAAAATTGCGGTGATAATCCTGACATCGCCAATACCGACGAGCAAGATAACGCCCAGAATCAGGATCGATGCCAATCCCGCTATTTCGATGCCGTTGAGAGCGGCGCTGATTTCCTCATGCGCTAAGACGACCTCGCCTGTTAACTCAACCGCAACCGATTCGGGCAAGACTTGTTGATTAATAATCGACTGTAGCGCCCTGACAATCTGCTGGTTTGGTAACGGTTCATTGAGGCTCTGACGGCCATTAACGATAATGAGGTTGAAAACCTCAGTTTGTTCGGAGGGCAGAAGCGGATAAAAGCTCGTAACCTTGGGCTTGCCTTTGAGTAGACCGTCTATCGAGTGTTGCAGGGTTATGGGCATGGGCTGCCCGCTTTGAACCCCCAGCATATCCGCAATAATGAGCAGCGTCGCGGCAAGTGTCGGTTGTTCACTGAGTCGCTGCAGTACGCCGAAATTAAATTCAGTGCCTAACAACCATTTATCGAGGTCCGAGGGCGCAAGAAAATACAGTCTGTGGGTTTGGATAAAAGGCTCAACTGCGGGTGCGAAGACTTGATCAAATGCACCCTGCGCTTCAAATGCCGCTTTGAGCAATTGGGTTGCATTTTCCGCCGCAACCGCATCCCTGCTGCGAATCACCACCACAGCGGTTTGTCGATATATGGGAAAAGCAGCTTCGAAGGCTTTGTTGCTTTGATACCAGTCTTGATCGCCTTTGGGTTGAATGAGCTGGCCAAGATCGGCGTTCAGCCGGCCCTGAAAGAAAAATAAGCTCGCACCGCTAATTCCTAGCATTATGCAAACGAGCACGACCAGTTTAGCGTGGGTTAACGCCGCAGTGAGCCAACGGGTTAAGGGCCCTGTCATGATGCTTGACGGTCGGTGGCAACGCGTGTGCCGTCAACGAAATTCGACTCGCCGAGTAGGGTGTGTCGGTAGAGGTTGGCCAGCTGAACTGCCGAGTCTTCATGACGGCGGGTCAGAGCAAAAGCTTGATTGCGATCAGTCAGAAATTGCCGCGCGTCAGGATTCGATAACAATGCATCTAATTTTTGCGTGAGGATATTGGGCGCCTCATCGGTAAAGGCGCCAAGTGGGTCTTGGATGAGCTCGGATAAGGCACTGGTTTCGGTTCGATTGAGTAACGTTGGACAGCCAGCGGCCATAGCCTCCAGTGCGCTCATACCCTCTAATTCAACGCGGCTACACTGCACAAAGACGTCGGCTGCTGCATAGAGGTCATGAAGTTGGTCGTCCGTTACACGGCCGATTGTGGCCCTGACACCGAGTTTTACTGCGAGAGTTTTGAGGTCCACTTCGGCGGGGCCGGTGCCTGCGAGTGTCACGTGGATTTTGGCTCGATACTGTGACCGGGCCACCGCCTTGAGTAATAACGATTGTTGTTTCTCTTGCGCGAGGCGGCCAACGCTTAATATTTGGAATTGATCAGATCGGACATGGTGGCGGCTGCTGGCAAAAAAATCGGCGGTGACGCCGTTAGAAAGTACATCGATTGGCCGGGATACGCCGTGTTGGGTCAAGAGGGTTTTAGCAAATTCAGAGGGTGCGATGACCCGGTCCGATGCTTGATAAAACTGACTTACAAACAGTCTGTAGAGCCATCGGGTCACAAAGGCTTGATTAAGCCTGAGGTTGCGTTGGATATTTTCAGGCTGAACATGAAAGGAGCTGATGACGGGTTTGCCAAGCAATCGTGCTGTTCTGATGGCTTGGTGTGCTAAAAGAAATGGGTATTGCACATGAATCAGGTCACAATCGGCGATAACGACCTCGAGTAGTCGACGGTTCGGACGCGCCAGTGGGGCTTGCATCTGGTCAATAATCCGATTGGCGCCTGGAATCGATAGCTTTGAAAAATGAAATTCGTTTTGCGCAATTTGCTCTGGCGCATTGCCCATTTTTAGAATCTTGAAGTGAAACTGATTCGAAAGGGCTGCCACAAACCGCCGGGTCGAGACTACCGTGCCATTGAATGGGAAATCCCAAGGATCAATCACCAGCCCTATTGTTGGCTGCATCTTCAAAGCGCTGTGGTGCAACGCGCGGGTACACGGCTGGCCGCTTGATTGCGCCGTACATCCCATCGCCTACCGATGGCTTTTCCATTGGCGGCTGCGGGGCCGTCAGATTTGGGTTTCAACATGTTGCAAAGATCAATTCTTATTTTTATGGAACAGATCATACTGTGATCAAGAAGAAGCTCAATAGGGGACTGATGCGGTATCCCTAGTGAAACATTCCGCTCACGTCCTTTTTTTATGGGCAAGATCCGCCATAATGCGGTTTCAACAAAGCCCCTAGGACGAAAAGTGAAAATAAGCGTTATTTTTACAACCTATAATTCCCCAAAATGGCTCGAGAAAGTGTTGTGGGGATTCGCGAACCAAACCGATTCGAATTTTGAAGTGATCGTGGCGGATGATGGTTCTGGTCCTGAAACGAAGGCCGTCGTGGATGCCGCGCGCGCCCAAGGCCAGGCGAATGTGCGTCATGTCTGGCATGAAGATCACGGCTTTCAAAAGTGCCAAATCCTAAATCGCGCCATTTTGGCAGCGACTGGGGATTATTTGATTTTAACGGATGGAGACTGCGTGCCGCGCAAGGATTTCGTGAGCCAGCATCGGGCGGCCGCTCGGCCAGGATTCTTTTTGAGTGGTGGCTATTTTAAGTTGGCGTTGCCGGTCAGTCTGGCTATCACGCACGAGGATGTGATTGCGCAGCGTTGCTTTGATCCCGCCTGGTTAAAGGCCGAAGGTATGCCGATGCCTTTTAAATCACTAAAATTAAGGGCTCATGGCTTGTTATCAAAGGTTTTGAATCGATTGACGCCCACGAAGGCAACCTGGAATGGGCATAATGCCTCCTGTTGGAAGACTGATGCTTTATTGGTTAATGGCTTTGATGAGCGTCTGCAATATGGCGGCCTAGACCGAGAGTTTGGCGAACGACTTGTTAATGCTGGTATCAAGACAAGGCAAATCCGGTATAGCGCCATAACGGTGCATCTGGACCATCCTAGGAGCTATGAGTCACCCGAGGGCTGGGCGCATAATCAAGGGATTCGAGCGGGCGTGCGTCGCCATAAAATTGTCGTGACGCCGGCTGGGATTGATCAGCTAACCTAATGCTGAGAGCTCATCCTTGCATTATTGCCCGGTAGTGTTCTAGTAAAGCTTGGGCTTCTGTGTCAACCGAATATCGATCAAGGACCGTCCGCCGTCCGTTGGCCGCTAATCGTGACCGAAGATCATTATCGGTAACAAGTCGCTCAAGGGCTGCCTCAGTGCCTGCTACGTCGCCGATATCAACCAGTAAGCCGTCTTCTTCGGGGGTCAGAATATCTGGCCAAGCGCCGGCGCGACTCGCAATCACGGCTTTGGCGCTGCTCATGGCCTCAAGAACGGTTAAGCCAAAGCCTTCGTTTCGGCTGAGAGCGGTAACGATCGACATGCAGGCAAAGAGTCTCGGCAACTCCTCGAAGGGTCGCGGGCCGGTAAACACGACGCGATCCAGCACGCCGGCTCGCTCGGCTTGCTGTTTGAGGTCGTTGACGAAGGGTTGCTCCTCCGGTTTGATCTCGCCAACAATAATTAAGGCCCAATCGGTGTGATGGGCAAGAATGGGCAGTGCTGCCGTGACCAATACATCAACCCCTTTTTGTGCCCGTACCCGCCCAAAGATCCCAATGTAGTGTTGGGCTGGGGCGACTAAGTCAGCAGGCAAGGCAACCGGGCCGATTGCGGGCTGATACCGCACAGTGTCGATGCCATGCGGAATCAGCTTGTCTGGCGGTATTTTGAGGTAGTCGGCGGCGGCTTTACAGGTTGAGATCACGCTGTCCATCTGTCTCATGAGCCAGCGGGTAAACCGCGTGTGGTGTCGCTGGGCAGTGGAGGTGAATAAAAGCCGCACGGTGCAGCGGGCGAAATATTGCAGGATCAGACCCTGAATCATTTCGTTGTTTCGACGTGCGTGAAACACAACGATGCGCCCTTTAGCCTGCTGGCTGCGAAGCTGCCGCAACAAGGTGAAAAATTGTACCCGCCGCACTGCGCTTGGTAAGTGCCAGGCGCCGAGCACTACCAACGATGCTTTGGTTTGTTGGCGTGCGAGCACTTGCAGCATGGTCGAGGTGACCCCAGAAAACCGCCGATTGGCGTTGCCTAAAATGACTTCAGGAAAGGGGTCGCTAGCAGGCGGTGTCATGGCGATTTCGGTTCACGCTGTGTCATTGGGATGCTCTCAGGTACGACCCATTCAAATGATTTTGATTCAAAGCCTTGCTGTGTCGCAAGGCACTTTTGCGATTAATTCAACAGGCTATCGGCCCGCTCAAGGAAATATTGGAGCGTTCGCCTGCAATCTTTTCAGATATCTCGATGATGATAGACTGCAGACCTTAGTCGAAGCAGGAAGCCAGAAGAATGACCGTGTCGCTGACGTTATATTATGCGCCGGGGGCTTGCTCGATTGCTAGTCACATCGCGCTGCAAGAAGCGCAGATCCCGTTCGACGTGAGATCGGTCGCATTGGATGCCGGTGAGCAGCGCTCACCCGATTTTCTGGCTTTGAATCCGAAGGGTCGAATTCCTTTGTTAATGACCCCGTTTGGTCCGCTGACGGAAAATCCCGCGATTCTTGAGTATGTCGCGTCGCTCGCGCCTGAGGGCCAGCTTGCGCCCGTTGAGGACCCTGCTAAGCTTTCGAGAATGCGTGAATTCAACTGCTTCTTATCTGCGACCGTGCACGTGGCGCATGCTCACGGCCCTCGAGGGGGGCGCTGGGCCAAAACCGCAAGCGCTTTGCAAGATATGCGGACGCAAGTGTCGAACAATATGTTGTCTGCATTTGAATTAATCGAACAAACGCTTCAGGAGGGACCTTGGGTTTTGGGGGACGACTTCTCGATTGCAGATGCTTACCTTTATACCTTTGCCCGTTGGCTGGAGATGGACCGGGTGGATACCCGTGGACTGAAGGGCGTGCTTGCGCATCGAGCTCGAATGGAGCAGCGACCTGCGGTACAAGCCGTTTTGGCCGAGGAGGGGATTCCCTATAGCGTTGATCGTAAGCCACGAGGCCATGGCTGAAGAGCTGCGATTAAACCGTAAAAAATGAATCATTCGAGGTGTTTATGAGATTGGCAAAACCCTTTATTGATGTGGGCGTGCAGACCAACCAGCGTGCGTCCATGTTGTCATTCTGGGGTCAAACGGTTGGGCTTGAGTTTGAAGAGTTGTTAAAAGTCGGTGGCGGCACGCATCAGCTTCGGCATCAATGTAATGGCTCGGTGTTTAAACTGAATCATTTGCGTGCGCCACTTCAAGGCCTGCCCAAAACGGGCTACCAAGGACTTATTCTCGCAGAGGATTCTGTGGACGAACCGGTATCCATGATGGATCCGGATGGTAACCGGGTGACGCTAGTGCCGCAGGGTTACGATGGCATTGATCAAATCGCGATCGAACTAAGCGTTCGATCTCTGGCGGCCCACCACCAGTTTTTGACAGAAGTGCTGGCGCTGGAGCAGATCAGTGATCGCTGTTATCTTTGGGGTGAAACCCGCCTTTATGTATCGGAAAACGAAAGCCAAGGTTACTGTGATGTTATGCAAGGGCTTGGTTATCGGTATCTGACGGCGCAAGTGTTTGATGTGGATTATGAGCATGGGCGTGCATTGAGTCTGGGTGCAACGGAAGGCCGAGGGGTTGTGACCTTGGGTGAAACGGCGCGAATTTCTTTTATCCAAGACCCAGATGGCAACTGGATCGAGCTCTCGCAGCGGGCGTCGCTGACCGGGCCGTTGCCCTCATAACTGTATCAGCCTGCTTTGTGCGTCAGAAATGCCTCGATTGAACCAAGCGGTTCAGATCAGGGGGGAGAAAAGACATGAAAATTGATGCCACTATCAGTGCAAACTTGAGCACCGTCGGGCGTGCGGCCAGACACTATGAGGCGTTGGGCTACGACGGATTACGAGTCGCTGAATTGAACCACGATCCGTTTTTGGCATTAACCCTGGCGGCTGAATATACCGATCGGGTGGAACTGATCACGTCCGTGGCCGTGGCCTTCGCGCGGAACCCGATGAGTACCGCTCAGTTGGCGCATGACCTAAACGCCTTCAGCAATGGGCGCTTCATCCTCGGGCTTGGCACGCAAGTCAAAGCGCATATTACCCGGCGGTTTGGTATGCCTTGGCATAATGGGCCCGCTCAAATGCGCGAGTTCATCGAGGCGCTGCATCATATCTTTGATCACTTTTACGATGGTGACCCCCTCAATTTCTTTGGTGAGTACTACCAGCACAGCCTAATGCCAAAGACGTTTAAGCCAGCTGACAGCGAGGCTGGACGGCCACAGATTTTTCTGTCGGCGACCGGCCCGCTCATGACAACGGTTGCAGCTGAAACAGCTGATGGTTTCATCATGCATCCTTTTTCCACGGAATCTTATATTCGCAAGGTTAACTTGCCCTTAATCACGGCAGGATTAGATGCCGTTGAGCTCGAGCGCTCAGATTACACGATTGATTTTTCGCCGTTGATCGCAACGGGAGAATCTGATGAAGCGATTGAGCTTGCTATTGAGCAGGTGAGAGGCCGGATTGCATTCTACGGTTCAACGCCGGGGTACAAGATGGTGCTCGACCACCATGGTTGGGGGGACCTGCAAGAGGCCCTAAACCGATTGATGAAGGCTCGGCGAACCGATGAGATGGCAGCACTGGTTGATGATGAAGTCTTGGCTGAGTTTGCAGTCATCGGTGCGCCCGATGAAATTGGCGCACAGCTTCTTGCGCGTTATGGTGATATTGTGGATCGGCTTTCGATTCAACCCGAAGGCCTGTCAGAGACTGCCTTGGGTGATCTGCTCGGTGATCTTAAGGCAGCGCCAGAGGGCTGACTGAGAGAAACAGTCTCTGACAGAGAAGCGTTCAGCTGAGTCCTCGGGGGCTAGCCGCAGGATGCTTAAAGGGTGGGGCAATCGCCTCAACCACGTGTCGGATCAGTCGGCATGAAGCGGATGGATGAGGGCAGGTTTGGCCGCAGCCTTTCGAAGCATATACTCAGGACAGAAAAGCAATAAGGTTTGTAAATCTAAAACCAAAGCCAAAGCCAAAGCCAAAGCTGAAAACGGCTCAACCTAAAAACAAAAAAAACGAATCAGGAGTCAGCATGAAATCACCCATCTGTGAACAATTGGGCATCGAGTTCCCGCTAATTGCGTTTACCCATTGTCGTGACGTGGTCTGCGCTGTGTCAAAAGCGGGTGGCATGGGGGTGCTAGGTGCGGCGGGTTACAACGCCGAGCAGCTCGAAATCGAGCTGGCCTGGATCGATGCCCATATTGACGGTAAGCCCTACGGCGTAGATTTGATTGTCCCCACCACAATGGCCAACAAAGATGAGCAGCTGTCGCCGGGAGAGGTCCAAGCCCTAGTGCCGGAAGACCATAAGGCATTTGCCTCGGGTATCCTCGCTCGACACAACATCGATACCAAAGACCTTTACGACAAGGTCGCCGGGGGCTCGGGTGGCTTTTTGGGAGAAGCTCGGGCTGCCAATATTTTGGATGTTGCGTTTTCACACCCGATTAGCATTATTGTGAATGCGCTTGGTGTGCCGCCGGCTTACATGCTCGCGCTTGGCAAGCAGCACGGAGTGCCGGTGGGCGCTTTGGTCGGGACCAAGCAGCACGCGGTCAAGCAAGCTGAAGCTGGCGTCGACATCTTAATCGTTTCCGGCACAGAGGCCGGTGGTCATTGCGGTGAAGTGTCGACGATGGTGTTGGTGCCTGAGGTTGCCGACGCCGTCGCAAGTTTCAAAGATGTAAGCATCCTTGCCGCGGGTGGCATTGTGACGGGCAGGCAAATGGCCGCTGCCATGGCGATGGGGGCCCATGGCGTTTGGACTGGCTCCGTTTGGTTAACCACCATCGAATCCGAGACGTCACCGGTTATTAAAGAAAAGCTATTGGCCGCTGCTTCGAACCAAACGGTTCGGTCGAAAAGCCGAACGGGTAAATACTCAAGGCAAGTTCGTTCGCCCTGGACCGATGCTTGGGAACATGGTGAAGATGCGCCAGACCCATTGCCGATGCCGTTACAGTCTTTGGTCAGTGAGCCGGCATTGAATAAGGTCAATAAACTTGCCGAGTCGGGTCATGCAGGCGCACGGCAGCTGGCAACCTATTGGGTTGGGCAGGGCGTTGGTCTCATGACCCAGTCGATCTCGGCGAAACAGGTGGTCTTTGATTTTATGGAAGATTTCTTAGGAGCTAAAGATCGACTGCAGGCATTTCTCGATGAAGATGAATGAATCGATTACGACAGCAATGGGTGGGTAGAAATAAGGCTTTGCGGGATCGTCAACAAATGGCCGGCTCGGGCGAGCCGATACCCAAGCCTGCGCACCACTCGGACGACCATCTTTCTGGTTCAGCGGGCATGGGCCCGATTGTGGTGACCTTTGATGAGGGTTCTGGTGGGCCCATGGGCGACGGCATCGGGTTCAATTCGGTGCCAGGTTAAATGAGTTTGTGCCCAAAGGGTAAATCGAAACGACCATCAATCAAGGGCAAGAATGCCGCGCGATCCTGATTAAGTTAGATGATTCTTGAAGGCCATTCTCGCTGGTATTGAAGCCCGAGAGTTGCTAGCCCAGGGTAAAGGCCTAGACGGCTGAATGGCGTTCGGCTAAAGCGTGTTGAGACAAATTTGGGTTGTATTAATAAAACGTTGTGGTTGATGTAGGGTGGTGTCGGTGGCAACAGTGAATTCTTTAAGGGAGGCGTAGCAATGATGAACACAATAAAAGATGGTGGGGCGCAGGCTTTAAAGGGGCTCGCGCTCCTGCTTTGGTGGGTTATGGCGGTCGGTTGCTCTGAGTCAGGCTCCATCATTAAGACGTCCAGTTCGGACGCTACGATTCCCATCAAAGTTGAGGTTATTGCTACCGGCGCGCAGATTGCTGGCGCCAATGGTATGGCGCTGGGCCCGGACGGATTGCTTTATGTTGCCTCTGTTCTTGGCTCAAATATTACGGTATTGGATCCAGACAGTGGCGAGGTTCAACGTGTCTATGGCGCCTCAGATGGTGTCGTTGGGCCGGATGATGTGGCGTTTTCAAGCGATGGCGCCATGTATTGGACGTCTATTATGACCGGGGAGGTTGCCGGTTTTAATGTCGCGGGCGACAAAGTGATTGCCGCCAAATTAACCGCTGGCGTTAATCCCATTACTTTTTCGGACAGTGATCGATTGTTTGTGGCGCAATGCTTTTTTGGGGTGAATCTCTATGAAGTTGATCCGGCAGGTGCAAAGCCCACGCGATTGATCAGCGACACCCTCGGGCCAGGCTGCGGGTTGAATGGCATGGACTGGGGGCCGGACGATCGTTTGTATGGCCCCAGATGGTTTCAAAATGAGGTAGTGAGTTTTGATGTTGATACCAAGTCAATGCGCACGGAAGCTACCGGCTTTAATACGCCCGCCGCGGTGAAGTTCGACTCAAAGGGCCGCCTCCATGTTTTGGACACAGGCACCGGCGAGTTGTTTCGGATGCAAGGCGAGAATGCGGTTTCGGTGGCGCAGTTGTCGCCTGGACTTGATAACTTTGAAATTGATGAGAAGGGACGATACTTTGTTTCGAGCTTTGTTGATGGGTTTGTGAAGCGAGTAAATATTGACGGCACGATCACCGAATTAATGCCCGGCGGTATGGCGCACGCCGGTGGGATTGCCTTTCACGATGGGCTCATGGTTGTAGCTGACTTGCACAGTATTCGAGGATTTGAACTTGATGGTCAGGAGGCCTATACGACCCGAAACGTTTTAGGCACGGGCGTTATGGGCGGTGCGCTCAATATTGCCAGTGATGATGGTCAGCTCATCTTGACCTCATGGGTTGATGGCGACGTTCGGCTTTGGGATCAAGATCAGCAGCGCCAAACATGGCGTAAAGCCGGCTTGGCCGGACCCGTGGCTGCGGTGCGGTTTGGTGCAGAGGTCGTCATCAGTGAGCATGGAGCCGGTCGGGTCGTTGGGTTTGATGCTAACGGTATCGAAGCCGCGGTCTATGCCGAAGGCCTGCCAGCGCCTACTGGGTTGTGGTCAAACGGCGGTGATCTCTTTGTCAGTGATCGTGCGCTGGGGCAGATCCTACAGTTGGCAGAGGCGGGCGCCGTTTTATCGCCTCATCGTGTGGTGGTCTCCGGCCTGACAACCCCTGAGGGATTTGTGGTTAGGGACGAGGCCTTTGTCGTCGTTGAGGCAGACTTGGGTCAGGTGACTCGGATTAATGCAAAGGGTGAACGCTTGGTCCTGGCCGACGTGCCAGCGGGGTCGCAAGCGGCAAGTCGTGACCAGCCGCCGTCACAGGTTTTCAACGGCATAGCCATCGATGACGCGGGCGCGCTGTATGTGCCGGGCGAATCCAATCGAGTGTTGTACAAAATCACCGGCGCTTTTTGAGCATGAATCAACAATGGCGCCTAGCCAGGACGCCGGCCGCGGGTTGGCCGACGGACGGGGACTTTGAATGGATTGAGTTAAGTGCGCCAGAACCCCGGGCCGGTCAGTGTTTGACGGAAACACTCTATCTTTCATTAGACCCTTATCAATGGGGCAGAAGGCGCACTGGCGCGGAACCGCCGGGTAGTGTGTGCCATGGTCGCACGGTGTCTCGGGTGCTGCAGTCGCGCCACCCAGACTACCAAGCTGGCGACTATCTTTTTAATACCAACGGCTGGCAGCGTCTTGGGTTGACGGGTGCCGGGGTAACCGATTTCGGTTATATGCAGCCTCGACGTTTGGATCCAAAGCTTGCGCCTCTATCCTCAGCCTTAGGTGTGATGGGTATGCTTGGGTTAACGGCTTACGCGGGCATGTTGGTGCAGTGTCAGCCGATTGCTGGGGAGACAGTTGTGGTTTCGGCGGCGTCAGGTGGCGTCGGTCAGATTGCGGGTCAATTGGCCAAGCTCGCCGGCGCGCGCGTGGTCGGTATCGCAGGCGATCCCAAAAAAGTCGCATTCTGTAAAACGCGTTTAGGGTTTGATGATTGTGTCTCGCATCTGGACCCAGATTTTCCAGAAGCCCTTCGGGCGGCGTGTCCTGATGGGGTGGATGTGTATTTTGAAAACGTCGGCGGAAAGGTTTTCGAAGGGGTGCTGCCCCGTTTAAATGCCAAGGCAAGAATTACCCTATGCGGCATAATTGCCCAATATGGTGACACCAGTGGGCAATCGCCGAGGGACACCTGGTTGGCGGTGGGGGAACCTGTTTTTAGGGCTCAAAAAATTCAGGTGCATCCTTTGTTTGTGGGGGACTTTGTGCCCAGTCACCAAGCGGAGTTTCTGGCGCTGATGGGTGATTACTTGCAGCAACAAAAGATCGTTTATTTAGAGGACTTTCGGGCGGGACTTGAGGTTGCGCCGACGGCCTTTACTGAGATGTTACGGGGCGGAAATTTTGGTAAGACACTGGTGGTGGTAAAAGACCCTTAGCCGTGTTCTAGGCTCAGGAGGCACAGTTCGCCAGTGGTCGCCGTTATCTTTGGGTGAACCTTATAAAGCCGTTTTTGTGGCAAAAGCAGAAGAATGCCACGGCTGGCTAGGAGCCGCCCAATCGGCTTAGAATGCATTCTAGAAACGACCCAATTCCCAAGGAGCGGTATATGTCCCATGAACAATTAAACCTAACCAATGATGAACTGCTCAGCACCACCCGCGCTGTTCGAAAGCGGCTGGATTTCGACCGGCCAGTACCGATGAGCGTCGTTAAAGAATGTATGGAAATGGCCGTTCAGGCGCCCTCTGGTTCGAACGCTCAGGGTTGGCAGTTTATGTTTATAACAGACCCCGATAAGCGGGCGCAGATTGGAGAGTATTATCGTCAGGCGTTCGAGATCTATAAGGATATGCCAGTTGCAATCCATAAACTGCATGCCGATAGTGCCGACACCAGTTTAACTTCGAGCCAAGTGCGGTCTGCTTCATCGGCAGATTTCCTGGGCGAGAATATGGGACGGGCGCCGGTATTGATGATCCCGTGTATTGCGGGTCGAACCGACAATGAAGCGGGCGCTAATGTGCTGTCGCAAACCGCAACCTTGGGTTCTGTTGTGCCAGCGGCCTGGAGTTTTATGCTAGCAGCGCGTGCTCGGGGACTAGGCACCGCCTGGACCACGTTGCATTTGATGCATGAAAAAGCGATCGCGGATCTGCTCGGAATCCCCTATGACGATTTTATGCAGGTGGCGTTGATTCCGATGGCCTACACCAAAGGCACAGATTTTAAACCTGCTTATCGCCCGCCGGTCGAGACCGTCATGCATGTGGATGCTTGGTAGCCAGGGCCTTTTTTGTAGTCAGACGGTTTTCATGAGGCGCCACCAACCTGGCGCCGCTGCTCCGGTGCTTTTAGTCCGGGGTTTCTAGTAAGCCCGTCTAATTAAGGGCCTTCCAATAAAAGCGCCTTCCAATAAAAGCGCCTCCAATAAAAGCGCTGCCAATAAAAGCGTCTCCAAATAAAGGCCTGCAAATAAAGCGCCTCGATCCCGGTGTCCCGAGTTAGGTGATTCCAATTGTAAGCTTCTAATAAGCGGCCGCTGAGGCACTGGTGACCAATGGCCTAAGTGGGGCTCAGCTCAAGCATCACTCTCGGGCTGGATCCGCAACGCCAAATGCGGATGTGGGCGGCTTTTTCGGTAACCAGCCAGTTGATTAAGGATGCGGGTCGAACCTTGCTGCGTCGACTGACGTCGACCGCCTCTTTTAAAATCGGGGTTACAAGCCTTATGATTTCGCGGGTTTCCCAGTCTGTCAGGATGGTCAACTCAAGCTGCCGAGGGCTGGTTGTTGCAGAGGCGATGGCGCCAGCCATCAGAGCAACGTCGCCAGCCGGGCACAGGAAGTCTTGGGGTGGTTGGATCCTACTAGCATTGAGGTAAAGCGGCGCCAAAAACAAAATGGCCGTGATGAAACGCTGCAGCCAGCTGATAGGGGTTTGGCGCACGGCCCCACCGAGAAAAGGGGGTGGCAGGCTGATAGCGGCCACCCTTGGGTGTAGGTTTATCGCGGTTAGGGCGTTAATGCGCGGTAAGTGCTGCTGAGGTCAAAGGCGCGTGCCACCTGACCGTCAGACAACTCGTACA